>Ga0265340_10001578_pt1 | contig 13073 bp, 13 predicted proteins | sample 4CB225metaG_FD_202082 | JGI IMG/M metagenome (GOLD analysis project Ga0265340, IMG submission 202082) | Rhizosphere microbial communities from Carex aquatilis grown in University of Washington, Seatle, WA, United States - 4-CB2-25 metaG | ecosystem: Host-associated > Plants > Roots >...
GTGATCCTGGATGCGTGCCGAGCCGGTCACGCCGGTACCCGTCACCAAAGCATACGGCCCGACGTAGACCGTCGAAGCAAGGCCAGACGGACCGCAGCCGCCACCGTTGGCGATGCGCACCGTGCCCGATGGACATGCGTCTAGCTTTCCACCCTGGTATCCATCGGGCCAAGCATTGGCCAACTGGATCATGTACGGGTAGCGGGGCACCGTGTTGTACGCCTGATCCCAAACGATCTGCTGCTGAGTCGACGGCGTAGCCATGACGACCATGAACAGAGGCTCGCCCGCGTTGACGCAGAAAGTAAGCTCGGCATCCGAGCCGCTCTGCAAGGCGCTGTAGCGAGCCGTTGTGATCCCCGTGTCAGTAGCGACCAAGCCCCAACGCCAATCCGGGCTTGGCGCCGCCGAGGTCACGCCGCGGAAAGTAACGGTTACGCTAGTTGCTCCGGAATCGGGGTACAGCCGAATGATGTTGTAGCCCCAGCGTTGCGGTGCTTGATAGAAGGGCGACATGAACCGCCGGTTGTTGGCAAAGTCGGTATCGAGCTGCTCGACCTTGGCGGTGCGAAACCGTTGGGTGTTCTGGGTCGTGCTGGTGATTGCGCCGTACAGGCCACGGTAGAACTTGCCCTGGTTATTGCCCGCGGTGCTTTCAGGCGGCGGATCCTGGTAGTCCCAAGTGATGTTGTGCGTGGCCCATTCGCCGAGAAAGTCGTTGAGCTGAGTGATGTTCCATTTCATGCCGTTCATGATGGCAGTGAATGGGTCGTTGACGGTGGTGCCCGTCCAGATAGCGTTGACCGCGCTATAGCAATCCTTGTCCTTGAGGAATTCCATGAATTGGTAATTGCAATACCGATCCCTGGTGGATCCCAGGTAGAGGTGGGGCGCGTTGACGAGCAGTTCAGTACAGTGCGCGTCAGTGCCGTGATATTCCACTTGCTGCTGCGCGGCCCAGTTGGCGTGGCTTTCGTAGATCCAGCCGCAGGTATTCGATTGATTGCAGGCCAGCCCGCCCTCGACGGATTGCACGCCGTGCATGAACTCATGCGCGAGGCCCCAGTGATCAGTCAAGCCGTCCGTGCCGATCCACATGCCCATGCGGTTATCAAAAGAGCCGCCCGTCAGCCCCCAGCTGGAATGGACGTGAATGTCAGCCTTGATCTTGTTCGCCGTGTTACAGAAGGGCTCACGCTCGTACATCGGGTTGCCAAAATAGAGGCTCCACACTGTCTCCAAATGGTCGACAGCGGATTGCGCCAATGCAGCCGTGGTGGCGTCTTCGTCTCCGTAGACTGCAAAGTGCGCGGACTCCGAGCGCAGCGTCATTGCCGAGCAGCAAGTGTCATTCTGTGGACCACCTGCAACCCAAGTGCCTGCAGTACAAGTCGTGGCTGGCGCGGTAGGACAATTGCTGGCCCAAGTGGTCGTTGTCGTTCCCGCGTCGCATCCACCAGCGGTTGTCGTTGCACCTGTCGTTGGTGTTCCGCCGGTCGCGGTCGTTGCGCCGCCTGCTGCCGAGGTTCCACCCACCGCCTTGGCTCCGCCCGTTGCGGCCGAGCCAGCGTTAGCCTTGCTGCCACCGGTTGCGCCGCCGTTGGCTGGCGACCCACCTGTTGCCTTGCTGCCACCGATCGCGGTGGTCGTGCCTCCAGTGGCAGCAGCTCCTCCCGCAACCGACGAAGTCCCACCACCATTGGCCTTACTATCGCCAGAGGTCGTGGTTCCGCCGATTGACTGCGATCCAGGCGCCGACGTAGCGCCACCTGGGGCCTGAGCGCCGCCCACCGACGCTGCCGTTGTCCCCCCTAACGCGGTCGAGGCACCGCCAGCGGAGCTCGTCGCTTTCCCACTTGCGCCTGCAGTGCCTACAACGCCGCCCGAACTGCCCACGTTGTCCCCGTCAGTGCCGCTAGTGCCGCTGCAACCCAGTGCCGAGCCAACGACCATGAATGAAACAAAGAGTGCTCTATTGTGCATCTTACGTGCTTCTTCCGCTGCGCAACTCGGACCGCGGGTTGCGATAGCCATTCAACGACGACCAGTGGGCGCGTTGCACGCCATCAAGTGTACAGGCGTGCGACGAAGACGTTACGGTCCAAATATTTTGCCCCCGGCCCAATGAAAGGTTCCTGCCGACGCGGTGTCCGGTGTCGAAGCGCCCTTGGCCCAATTGAAGCCGACGACCTGACCTAGAGCATTACTACCTCTGGCCCGTCGGGGTGTTTCGCGAGCGCGCCGAGCGAATCGAGTGGCACCTCCCGCGCTGGGGTCAAGACTTGCATCGCTCTGCGCTTGATGTTGTTGCGGCCCAACCAGCGCGGGTTGCCTGGCAAAGCGTTGCGGCAGATTCGGAAACGATCTGCTCCCTTCCCTGCCATCCTGTGCATCCAAAAGGTGCCTTCCGCCACTGGGCGCCGGCTTGCGTCCGTTGCGGCTCGTCGTGGGGCGCCAGCAGGAGATGATGTCTGCGTTGCCCGGGCTCGCGCCGGTCAAGCACCGGTAACCCGAGCCGATAATGGCTATTGCACAGCGGGATATTCACCTGCGGCGACCGCGAATGTTTCCCCCGCAGCGCGAGAGCGGCATGCAGTGGCCTCGATAGCTTCTCGCGCAACGGAAGATGGGCGTACGGTGACCGCAAGTGGTTCCCGCGCAGCGGGAGACGGACCCGAGGCAGCCTCAACAGGTTCCCGCGCAGCGGGAGATCGGCGTACAGTGGCCGCAAGTGGTTCTCGCGCAGCTGCAGCGGCACCCGCAGTCGCCTCGCTAGGTTCCCGCTGGAAACTGGGCAGGATAACGCGGCAATTGTGGGACTAGAACGCATTGTCGAGAGTCACCCGGCGTACCGTGACTACGACGCGTTCGGTGAATTGGCATACGCTTATGAGAAAGTCGGTGAGCGTACCAAGGCCATCGACTTGCTAGAACGCTTGGTGCGGCGCAGTCCAAAGCTCAGTCATGTCGTTGTACTGGCCGAGGTGCTGACGCGCGCGCAGTATCGGGCCGAGGCTGAAGAGCAATTGCGCCGGGCGCTACGCGACCATCAAGACGCGCCCCGCCACGTCAAGCGCCAAGCGCGCCCATGGGCGCGCCGCGCCCGCAAACTGCTCGAAGGACTGGCCTCTTCCGCGGCACCGTCGGCTGCGCGCTAGCTTGTGAACGTGCCCGACTGAAGTGCTCTACTTCGCGGTCACCACGTGTGTCGAGCCGTCCGCTTGCACGGTGAGCGCGACGGGTGGCTCGTCTTTGAAGACTAACAGCGCGGCACTATCCGAATAGATTGAAAGCGCCTCGCCTGCTTTTGGACCGCCGTGGTCTTGGTCGTCGAACAGTACCTGCTCCTTGGCTTGTTCCAGCTGCGCAATGGGCGCAATCCGCATGCGCGACTCGCCGAGAGCTGCGCGCCACATGAGAAGCACCTTATCGCCGATGGGACCGACCGTCCACCACCAGCGACTCTCGAGACCTGGCAACTTGACGTCGGCAACCTTACAGCCATCGGTTGTGCAATTCAGTTGCGCGACGCGCACGCCAGTTTCCATGTTTTCGGCCCAAACCAGCGAAGCGCCGTTGGCAGTGCAAACCAATTCGGATTCTGTCACACGATTGAACGGCAATTGCGCTTCTGCAGCCTTGGACCAGGTGCCGTTGTTGAAGATGCTGATGGCGAATTGCGTCATGGTTCCGCCAACGGTGGGCTTTGCCCCGTGTTGTCCGGTGTGCCCAGCCCAGGTAGCCACGGCTAACATTTGACCGTGCCGACAGGTGTGAAACGCGCCATTGAACGGCCCCTTGACGCTGGCGCGATCCACGACCTTGTTGCCCTTCAAAGCCTTCACGATCAATGCCGGGCCCCCTTCAGCCGACTCTACCCATGCGATTTGATCGCCTAGACTAATCGGGGCACTTGCGTCCGCCTTGACCGGCAATTCAACGGGCTTACTTGCCTTGCCTTTAGCGAGCGCAAAGGCGCCATAGCCCTTGTCGTTCTCACCGCGTTCAACGGCAAGGCCATCGTGAAACACATTCCCGGTTAGACCGCGGGCAACACCGGTATCACCGGTTCGAATGTCGAACGCCGCCAGTCCCTCTTCAGTGAGACCAGCAACATAAAAATCCTTCGGGTCATTCACGAGCGCAATGCTCTGGGGCGGCAGCAGCGGCACCTTGTCGTTAGCGCTAAAGCACTGCGCCTCACTAAAACCAGCTTTGAATTCGCAGCCCCAGGGGCGCATGCGCGCACCCGACGTTTTTACAATCAATTGCACCCGACCATCAGCGGTGATCTGCGGGCCCACGATTTGACCGGCCTGCTTGAGCAGAGGCGTCCAATCTGCTTTGGTCATGGTGGGCTGCTGAGTGACCTCGGGCTTCGGTATTGATCCGGCGGGCTCGAGCTTCAATTCAGAAGCTTTGGCTTGGTCCCACAAATCACTGACGAGAGTAACCACCGTGTCATTGTTGAGCACACAGCTGGGCTTGTCAGAACCACAACCGAGTTTGCTCTGCAGACTGCGCTTGAACCCCGCGGACGAGCCGGAACTGTCCAATGCCGCATACAACTGACTGGCGTACGTGGCACAGCGAGTAGGCCAACCATCGGGCTTATCGGGCTTGCCTGCGTTGCTCAATTGAATGGCACGCAGCTGCTTCATGCGCTCAGGCGTGGGCTTGGGCGCTGCGTCGCCTACAACGCAAACCGCCAGCGAGCTCCAAGACTTGGATGCGTCATTATTCGAGCACGCCACAATTCCGCAAGCCGCCGCAAATAACAACGAACTACTGCCGCAGCTCAACCAACCCACTCCGTGATTCGCTCTCATGGCGCGCACCGTAACGCAAGCCAAGATGAACTACCATAGAAAGTCGTAGCACAGCCAGTGGCCACTGCTTTCCGCCGGACATCGACACGATTGACCCGGCACTCGTGTACACCAAAAAAGACAAGCCTTTCCGCGTTGTCCTGGCCCTCGAAGGAAAAAAATGCGCTGGGGCTGCCTCAAGCGGACCAACAGGTGTATCCTTTACATGGTGCGTTATGCGAACCCTCATGCGGTACATGACTGTCTTACTGTCACTCGGCTGCGCGGGCCGGACCGGGGGGCTTGCTGTGCAGTTCGAGAGTACGAATCTCGCTGGCGACAATTCCGGCACGGTCGCACCACCCACTGAAACGCCCTCCAAGCCCAAAAGAGCAACGATTGGGCGACTGAGGCTGCGCGACGCTGAGGTGGAGATTCAGGCTAGCCAAGGTGATCGTAAGGGCCTGCAGTTTCGCGTGTTTGATCGACACGGAAAAGCACTCTATTCGTCGCTCACCGAGACCGAACTCGAAGCGCGCTGTCCAGAACTGACCCGTGCCTTTAGGTCCTCGATTGCGCAGGAACATCCTTTCCTTGATGCCCGTGTGTACGTTCGTGCCATTCAACCGAGAACATTCTTGGAGCACACTTCCGGCGATGAATCGCTTGGCAGAACGCATTTCTAAGCTGCGAGGGCCCAGCGGTGAACGCATCGTGATGGACCAATCAGCCGCGAAGGTCGTAGCGCTTTAGCTTTTCGTAGAGTGTCCGCAGACCGATACCGAGCCGCTCGGCGGCAAGTCGGCGGTTGCCGCCGACGGATGCTAGGGTGTTCGACCGCAGTCGAAACCTCTCCAAATGCCGTAAGCACGATGACTTCCACGTCAGGCTGCTCAGTGCGAATCGTGCGCACCACGGTCATGCCATCGATTTCTGGCATACGAAGATCGGTGAGAACCACATCGAATGGTTCCACGCGTGCAAGCCGCAAGGCAGCGCTACCATCGGCTGCCTGCGTAACATCATGGCCAGCGCGTTCGAGTGCCTCGGCCAGATACGTGCGAACGCCTTCTTCGTCGTCCACGACCAGGACTCTTCCGCCGCGCAGGTCCGAGCGCGTCATGCGTGCCTCGTTCGTGAGGAGTCGAGCGGCAGGACCAGGCGAAACACGGCGCCGCCCTGACTGTGAGTGTTACCGGTCAAAGTGCCCTGATGCTGCTCGGCGATCCGCCGCGCGATCGACAATCCGAGACCCGTGCCCCGCGTCTTGGTGGTGACGAATGGATCGAAGATCTGCGCTTCAGACCCGCGCGTTAGCCCAGCACCATGGTCGCGCACTTCGAATATGACGTCGTGCGCCAGGGTGGTAACGCGGACCTCGACGGGCGCGGGGTCGCAACCCGTCGCTTGAACGGCATTCTGGAGCAGGTTGTGCAGCGCAAGTGCCGTTCGCTCAGCGTCCAATTGTAGCAGTTTGGGTGCGCGGGTTAGATCCATGACCACGCGATCCTTCGGCACCTCCACCAGCGCCCGTGCGACCACTTCTTCGGGTGTAGCCGTGCGCAGTTCCAGTGGCCCATCGCGCACGAAGTCGAGCAGCATGTTCGTCAGGCGTTCGAGCCGCTCGGCGCCCGCCACCACACGCTCGGCTTTGGCCCTTGATGGCTCGACTAGGTCCTCGACGAGCAACTGAGCATGTCCCTTGAGCGCAGCCAATGGGTTTCTGAGCTCGTGCGCGATGACCGACGATGCTTGACCGAGCGCAACCAGTCGCCGCTCGCGCTCGGCCCGTTGCTGAATCGCTGACAGGCGCGCCGTGGCACGTGACCAGGCCAGTGCCAGCGCAATGACCACGAGCGCCGCCGCGCCAGCGACGACCGCGATACGCGTGAGCACTTTCTGAAGGCGTTCGATCACCGGCGGCTCGAATTCGATGACGAGGTACGGCCTTTGCCCAATCGGTTGCAGCAATGCCCCCGCAGCCGATGCCGCCGGGTTTGCCGAATCGCTGGTGCTCGACGGCATGAGCGCCGCTGCCTCCGAGGTGCGCTTCTCTGCCAGCGGCCGTGTCAATTGGGCAAAGTCGCGTCTGCCGTCGGTGCGCGCATAGAGGCGCGCCAACGCGTTGACCACCCGCACGCGCGGCCCGGCGCGCAGCACCTCGCCGGGCAATCCCAATGGCTTGGTGATCGTGGCACTGCCCGCCTCGGCAAATACTTCAAGAGCGTCTCGATCGACGAGCGCAACGTACCTCAGCCGCTGGGGATCGTGCTTGGCAAGCAACGGTGTCAGCGTTTTGGAAGTTACCGGCCACTGTGCGTCCCATAGGTCGGCGACCACACTGGACACCAGCGTGTATCCGTCGCCGCGGATCACGACATCAGCCGCCTTGTCGAGCGCATCCTGGGCAAAGCGAACCGTGACCGCCAGCGACAAGGCCGCCAGGATGGCCATGGCCACGGCGCCTTTCTCCGCCCAAAAGGACCAGCGTCGCTGTCGTCGCTCGACCATCTCAGGAGACCTTTCAGAGGAGCATACTGCCACAGAAACGTATTGCACGGGCGAGTCCAGAGTTTCTATTGCGTTGCAAGGTGCGATCCACTTGCAGTACAGCGCAAAACTCGAGGTCTCGACTCCGGCGTGGCCGTTGTCAAAGTGTTTCTTCAGCCCGGCAAGTCGATCGAGGGCGCCGTGGCTCAAGTCACGGCAGCTGCGCAGCCCATCGTAGCATCGAACTGATTGATGGGCTCACCGGAGGCGAATCCGTGCTGGTCAACCCGGGCGGCGACGTTACCGACGGAATGCGCGTAAATGCCGTGAGGGAATTGTGATGGCTGTGCATCAGAGAACTCTCGCACGGCGGCCGCAACCCAATTGCGTACCCGCTCTGCAGCAGCACGCTGGAAAGGCAACCCAATGAAGTCACTCGCACAAGCACTCGTTCACCATTTGATCGCTCGCCAATTGAAGATCGACGAGACGGCGATCGATGACCGACTCACTTTCGACGAGCTGGGGCTCGACCCGGTCGACCTTGCGCTCGTTGCCATTCAATTGGAAGACTTGCACCATGAGCAGGGTAAATTCTCCCTGGCTCAGCTCGACTTCGCGGCAACGGTGGGTGAGTTCGTCGTCCTGTACGAGCTTTGGTTGCAGCGCGACAGGCTCTCAGACTCAATTCGAGCCACGGGATCGTAGCTGGGCGCGCCTAACGCGGCCTCACGTCACTCTCCGTTGCCTCATGTTTGGCGGCGCTGATCCTCAATTGAACCCGGTAGTCTTTCCGCCTCACGAACCGCTTTGCTGACTCCACCCAGTCGCGATACCAGTGATACAGCGCGACAAGTTCCGCGGTTCTGTCGTCAGAGGCTGCATCATCGCCAACGGGGGTAGAACCGATGCTCTGAGCCAGTGCGACCAATGTGTGCGGCTGAGTCCGGAAGCTCTCCAAACTTTCCCGAAGCTCTCCAAACTTTCCGCTCGCTAACCAGTGCGGTCGCAATGGCTGTCCAGAGGGGGTGGCAAGGCGCGCGGGAAGACCTGCCTACAAGTGCCACAACAACCAAGAAAGCGAGAATTGCGAGCAAATCCGCGGTTGGCCGGCTACTCGTCGGCACTGTCCTCGGGTGGCCCTGCGTCATTTGAGGTCTTTTGACCTCGCATGGAGTACAATCTCACTGACGCCTGGTTTGTGACTCATCCGAGGGCGGCGGGAGGATTCGCGATGGACAAGCGATGGTATCCAACGGCAATGACAGTCGTTCTTATTGGCTGCAGTGGCAATGGCTACGCAGTGTACGGGCCTGCACCAGCTACCGGTGGAAACACAGCAACGTTGAGCAGCACAGGGCTCACAGGCGGTTCCCCGAGCATTGATGGCGGCACGCCGAGCACCACGGGTGGCGGCAACAGCATGGGTGGCATGCAAACAATGTATGGTCCGGCGCTCATGGGCGGGTCATCGGCGGCGGGCGGTAGCGCGGCAATGGGGGGCAAATCGCCGAGCGGCGCGGGCGGCGCTACGAACATCGACACTGGTACTCCGAGTACTGGCGGTAGGGGCGTAATCGCCCTCTACGGAGTACGGCAGTCGGGCGGCAATTTGGGAACCGACAGCTAGTCGTCGCCATTCAACGACCATCGCGTTGAGTACCTGCTCGTTGGTGGCCAAGCGGTGATTAGAGCTTCCTGCGCTCTCGTTCTGCTTGCAGGTTCTCGTCAGCGTCTTGATCCGATGAATCGCGGGTCGCGGGGGCACGCACGCGCGTGGTTTGCGAGCCTACCGGCGCAGTAGGCGCGATTCGGTGAGCCACGGCGTTAAGAACCGCTGAGATGCCATCACCTACTTGCTGCTCGATTTGATGAGTGTTGGAGCGAACACTATTCCTCAGTGCACGGCGCCGCTCACGTCTGCGCCGGCGCTCCAGGTGCCACTCGAGGGCCTCCGGGTTGGGTCGCAAAACTGCCATTAAATGCAAAACAAGACCAATGCCCCACCCGAGTGCGGGAAAGAGCGCCCAGGGAAAGCGCGTAGTGAACACATTGATCGTGATGAGAAAGCCATTGACGAGAATATAGGGAATGAGATGCCCGAAGAACCCCTGCCTCTGCTCGCGGCGAACCATTGCGAGATCCGTCTGACGCGTTCGCTCTGCCAAGACTTCCTGGGCTGCAGCTTCGAGCGCCTCAGATGAAACCCCCACCTCGCGTGCGGCAGCAACGAGATCCTCGTGAGCCAGGTCCCCCCGCTTGCTGTCGCGCTCGATCGCCCGACTCAGAATTGCATCCGCCTCATCCCGATTGTACTTGCGATCTGTCATGACTCCTTACCAGCTCACTCGATGGGTGGATGGTGAGCTTGAACTGGTCGGCATTCTAGGGCAAGTGCAACCTTATTGGCCCACGATTACCCAAGTGAACCCGCTGGGCGACGAGCCTGCTTTCGATCCACTCGCGCGGCGTGCAGTTGCCGTCCAGGCAAAAGAGCGCGGACGGTAGGAAGCCTGACCATTCATAACATCTCAGAAAACCCGCCCGTCAAGCTCGTTTGCTGGCGAGGCTTGCCCGATGACGCAGCGGAATGGTCGAAGGACCACTATTGCTCGGCGTCATCGGCGGGCGTCGCGGCAAGATGACGCAGCGGAATGGTCGAAGGACCATGCGATGAATGCTCAGGCAGGGCGTAGACTGGTTACTGGATTCTTTACGCATCCAATACGTCACGGATCTTTGCCGCCAGGGTCTGCATCGAATAGGGCTTGCCGATGAAGTTAATCTTCTCTTCCCGCACACCGTGATGCACGATGACATCCTCGGTGTACCCTGATGTAAAGAGCACCTTAATTTCCGGTCTGAGCTGCAGCAGCCTTTCGGCCAGTTCTCTTCCGGACATCCCCGGCATTACTACGTCGGTTAGCAGAAGATCAATCACTTCTGGGCTATTCTCAGTCGTTAGAAGTGCCTCGGTTCCATTCGCGGCGCACAACACCGCGTAGCCCAAGCGATTGAGCAGCTCTTGGACGAAGCTGCGGACACTGTCATTGTCTTCGACGACGAGTATCCGCTCGTGTCCGTGAGCAAGGTTCGACACGTGCCTGATCTCGGAAAGTCTAGTTGCGGGAGCTTCTGCTCGAGGCAGGTAGATCTTGAACGTCGTTCCCAGGCCAACTTCAGAGTACACATCAATCGTTCCTCCGGCTTGTTTTACTATGCCAAAGGCCGTTGCGAGCCCAAGACCGGTACCGATACCTTTGGGTTTGGTCGTAAAGAACGGCTCGAATAGCTGCCGCTTGACCTGCTCACTCATCCCTTGTCCCGTATCGCTGACAATCAGCGCAACGTACCTGCCAGGCTGAACCTGTGGGTGCTGTGAGCAGTATTGCTGTTCGAGGTCGATGTTCATCGTGTCAATCTGCAGCCTGCCGCCACCTGGCATGGCGTCGCGTGCATTGACAACGAGGTTGGCCAACACCTGCTCGAATTGACCTGGATCGACCATAACGGAATCAAGGTTTTGGTCAAAATTAGCTTTGAGTTCGATGTCCTCGCCAATCAAACGGAGCAACATATTGTGCATGCGTTCGACCAGCGCGTTGAGGTTGACGATTTTGGGTTCGATAATCTGCTGACGTGAGAACGCAAGAAGTTGACGGGTCAATGAAGCTGCGCTTCTGGCTGCTTTCTCGATTTCATCCAGTAACGGAGTGGCTGGATCGGTGATATCTAGGTCCATTCTTGCCAATTCCACGTTACCGGTGATGGCCGTGAGCAGGTTGTTGAAGTCATGCGCGATGCCGCCAGCCAGTCGTCCCACGGCCTCCATCTTCATTGCTTGCTGAAGCTGCTCTTGCAGCTTGCTCTTTTCCAATTCGGCACGCTTCTGGTCGGTAATGTCCTGATGGACCACTATGACCAGGTGGATCTCCCCGCTGGCACCCCAAATCGGGTACACGTCACCTTGCACGGTCCGGCGATTGCCCTCGCCCGCCGTAGCAACAGAGTCGTAGTCCATAATCGCCGTACGCACTACCTCTCCCGCAAAGCCTCGTGCAACGGCAGCCATCATACCAAGCTTCTGGATTTGTTCGTCTTTGAGTATATTGTACCAACCAACAAGCGATTCCTTTTTGACCCCCCACAATTGTTCGAATGCCTCGTTGGCGTCAATCATATCACCCTGGGGAGAGAACACCTGAACGCTGAAGGGGGACTGCTGTATCATGCTTCGGAAGCGACCTTCGCTTTCCTGCAGCGCCTGTTCGGCACGCTTGCGTTCAGTGATGTCTTGAACCGTAACGACGAATCCAGTCCCCGAATCTTGGAGTCGCAGGATGGCTGCCGAGAGGATCACGAAGATGATGGCCCCATCCTTCCGTTGGAAGCGCGTTTCCACCGTCACCGGCCACTTCCTCGGGTTTTGCGGGTATATCTCGCGACCGGCGAGTTCGAACTCCTCTTGAGTCGCGTACAGAACCCGTGCACTACTGCCCACGAGTTCCCTTTCGCTGTACCCGGTAATGGCGCACATCGACTCATTCACACTCAGGATCACCCGATTGACGTTGAACGTAATCCCAACCGGCGTGGCGCGATACACGCCTTCGAGCATCGATTCGCGATCTCGATTCCGTTCTTCGGCTTGCTTACGACCCGCGTTGTTTTGCGAGTCGTTGTCAGCCCCAGACTGTTGCAGGCTTTGCAATCTTTTCGTCAACTCGGCAACCTCTTGCCGCAGTTGTTGCAGCTCCTCCTCGATTGTTCGTTCCGTCAACTCATTATTGCCCATTAACTCGCCTCTCGACCGCCACCGTCCCCAACCGATACCGAGCTACACAGGCGAGTACAAGGTAAATCGAGGCCCAGGCTTCATCCAAGGGCGATCGCGGCTATTCGTGGGATGCTAGCAATCAGTTTGCCGAGCAGGGCAACAGGGCAACGTGGCTTGCATTCAAAAAGAAGAAGGACTGGACCGACCTACACTTCGAGCCACGCACGTACAAGAACAGCCACCAAATAGTTCTTCCCGAGCCCGCTGCCAGCTCCCAGGGAGCCCTGGGGCTGCCCTACGTTGACTGCGGACCGCAATCATCGTGCTGGTTGACGGACGCGATTGGAGGTTCCGATGCGACAACGTGAACTCAGCAGACTATTTCGGCAAATTGTGATGGCTTCGGTACCCATTCCTTTGGACGTGGCCGCGTCATCTTGCTCTGGGCAAGCCGTCAATGGCGGGGGTGACGCGAGCGTGAGCGGTTCAGCATCCACGGGGTTGGGGGGGTTCTTGGCATAGTTGCCTTGCTGGGCGGCGCAACAGGTCAGGGCGGTACCAGCGCGGCAAGCACAACCTCGAGTAAAGGCATGGGAGGATTTCTGGGTACGCACGTTTTGACTGGCGGCAGCCCCAGCGCTGCCGGCACTTCCTCGGTAGGCGTCGGAGGACTTCTCGGAACAATCGTCATGGTGGGTGGGGCATCATCCACGGGAGGAGCCGGTAACGTCGTGAGCTGTCCTGACGCGACCATGACAGGCACGGGAGGAGCTCCTTCGATACTCCTCAACTGTCGTCCAGCATATTGCGTAGTGTTTGATTCAACTACAAACACCAGCACATTGGATAGGACTCAATGTACCACCCTTTGTGGTAGCGCCGTGCTCAGCTGCGAGCCAGTTGCGTCCACTGGGTCGTCGCTTCTAAAATGCAATGCGGATTGTACGGGCAGGCGCCCTGGCAGACTCGAACCCATGCAGTCGTTGGATTGTGATGAT
>Ga0265340_10001580_pt1 | contig 13053 bp, 17 predicted proteins | sample 4CB225metaG_FD_202082 | JGI IMG/M metagenome (GOLD analysis project Ga0265340, IMG submission 202082) | Rhizosphere microbial communities from Carex aquatilis grown in University of Washington, Seatle, WA, United States - 4-CB2-25 metaG | ecosystem: Host-associated > Plants > Roots >...
AGCGCTGCTGCTGCGCATCGATTAAAACGTATACCTGCTACATAAGGATAAAGTCATGGCTCTTCAATCTGGCGCTCCCGGTTCTAGTGCTGTTATTGCAGCGGTAGGCCTTGTTACAGGAAGCGTTCCGCTTCTTGGAAGTTCTGCGCAATACGCAGGATTACTAAACAATCTTAAATCTGCTACGGATAGTTTCGTATCTTGGAACATTGCTAACGCAGTTTTAGCAAAAAATGCGGTTGCTACTTTTAGTTCTGATATTACTAATAATTCGACTAACACTGGAGTTGATGCGCTAATTGCGTTCAATTACGCAAACCAAGTCGCAACGTATGTTGCTGCACAGACTTTGGTTCGTGATATTGTTGCAAATGGATGCCCTGGTACGCCAAACATTGTTGGAACGTTTCAGGCATCTTATAAAGCAGGAAACAATTTCCTAAATTCGTCTACGCTGGTTATTAATAATCAGTTCGATGTACCAACTCAATCAGCGGTGAATGAAATCCTTGCTGGTTCCATGGGAACTGGTCCTGCGGTTGGAACGTCTGCTCCTCTATGCGCAGGACAGACGAATTATCCTTATCCAGCGACCACGAATCCTCCAGTTACTACGCCAGGAACTACTCCTGGATCTACTACAGTGGTAAATACTCCAGCCGCTCCATCTACAGCCACCACCGTTGCTGTTGTCGCAGGAACAGCAGTAGCAGTTACGGCGCTTGGAGTATTGGCTGCGTATATAATTAAGGCTGGACCCTACGCAAAACGAGCATGATCCTTATTAAAGGCAAAGACGTTAAGTGTGAAATGGCAGACGGCTCTGTCTTCCATGCGCCCGTATCTTATGGAATAATTCATGATCCAGAAGGTAAACAACTTTCTAAGTGTGTAGCCTATCTTGGTCCTTATCGGACAAATAAAAAACCTATCGAAATGACAAGTGACGCAAAACAGTATTTTGGATCAGACTACGACGCTAGAAGCGCTGTCGTAAATATTCCCGATGGTGAATGGAAACCAATGGGAACGGTAACTCAGATATTTTATAAGCGTCCTGGAAAGTATGAAGGCAAATACTTTCATCTTTTCAATAAAAACACCAAAGTTCTCCTTTCACGATGCAAAAATCACTTTAGACTAGAAATGCCTAACGGATGCATCGTGAACTGGAGAGGATTCGTGTACCCGTGAGTTCAGGAGTCGCTAACTACGTCGATGCAATGCACGCTTTCCGCTCTGGTAGCGGGAAACACGCAGCCGTTCCCGGGCGTCCTGAGGGAAAGGTTGCGCGGTCTTCCAATGGTCGTAAACTAACTTCACCTACAAAAGGTTTACGCGAAAAGGGCGCTGGGAGAATACAAATGGCACGGAAGTCGAAAGCGAAGCGTAAGGCCGCAAAACATCGCAAGCGCGATGCGAGCGGGCATTTCGTGAAGAGCGGAAAGCGTTCTGCCAAAAAGCGCCCGAGTGCGAAGCAGCGTGCAGCGTGGAAGAAGAACGGCGCGCGTCTTCGTCGGATGGCCAAGGGCAAGCGTAAGGCTCGTAAGAGTTCTGGCAAGCGGCGCGTGAAGCGTCGTTCGAAGAAGCGTCACACTGTTCGCGGTCACTATCGGAAGGCGTCCCCTAAGCAAGCTGCCAAGGGTCGCAAGCGGGTTCGTGTTCCTAAGCATATGAGTTGGGAGGAAATGGCAATGGCTAAGAAAGCTCCGCGTCGGCGTCGGCGCAAGGCGCGTAGAGCGCACGCTCGTGAAATGGTTGTAGCTGAGGCTCCGAAGAAGCGTCGTCGTCGTCGGAAGGCGAAGAAGGCCGCTGCTCCGAAGCGTCGTCGTCGTTCGGCCAAGCGCCGTGCGGCTCCGCGTCGTCGCCGTCGTCGTTCGAGTGGCGCCTCCGCCACCGTTCGCGCCTCGGTGCGCAAGCGCCGCAGCCGTCGGGCGAAGCCGGGCACGATCCGGATCACGCTCGCCACTCCGAAGCGTAAGACCTCGCGTCGCCGTCGTCGTTCGTCGGCTCGTCGTCGTAAGACGGGCTCGCGTCGTCGTAAGGCGCGCCGGAGCAGCCGCCGCAGCCGCAGCACGAGTCTCGTGCTTCCGGCCATGGGCGAGTTCATGAGCAATCCGCTCGGCGAGCATCCGCTCTCGAACCCGCTCTCGGGCGGCGAGATGGCGCTTGCTCTCGTAACCGGCGCTCTCGGCTACGCTGCCGCAGACGTTCTCGATCGATTCCTCGCGACGAACGCGGCAACGCCCCTCACGGGCGCGGCAGCGAGCAACGCGATTCTCGGTATCCCGAGCGTCACGCGCATCGCGGCTCAGGTCGGTCTCACGGCCGCTCCGATGGCACTCGCCTACTTCGTTCACCAACCGATGGGTCGCGCGGCACTCCAGGGCATGGCCCTCGGCTCGGGCTTCCACCTCCTCGGTCAGCTGACGAAGGCGCTTGTGTTCGGTAAGGCCCTCGCCGGTAACAACACGGTCGCGATGCAGCTCTATCCTGACGTTGTCGGGGCGGAAGCGGCGAACGCGAGCGCGACGGCAGCAGCGCCCACCACGGGCTCTACGGGTACGACGGGTCCGCTCGGGCTTGGCGCTCCTTACGGTCGCTCCGCGCTCCGCGGTCGCGATGTGGGTCCCTACGCAACGGTTCGCGGCGTCGGCGACGCCTCGAGTAGCTGCGGCGGCAACAGCGCGACGTGTGGTTGCAGCAAATGCTGCGGCACTCCTCCGAATGTGAAGCTTCCTCCGACTGGTGATTGCACTCCGTGCGGCGCCACTTCGATGCAAGCTGCGATGAGCAGCGCGTACGGCGCAGCTCGTGACGATTCTCCGGATTGCGGTCCCTCGTCTGGAAACGGTCTCGCTGGAATGCCAAACGGCGCTCCTGGTCATACCACGGCCCGTCCGTGGCGTATGGAAATTCCTGATTGATAACAATAACGAATTCCGTGTCTGATTATGTCGGCGGAATCCAAAAAGAGAGAATAGTAAATGAAGAAGTCTACTAATAATGTGCTCGCTGAACGCCCGGACGCGAAGCGTATCGGTCTCGGTCAGGCCCCCTCGGATACCATCGCTGATGGTATTCTTCAGTGCGGTTTTACGAACGTTCCGGTCATCGAATACGTGACCTGGACGACTCAGCTTCCGCTCACGGATGACGAAATCTCGTCCACCTTCGGTGACGAAATTGATGTCCTCCAGAATCCCAAGTCGATGCCTGGTATCGACTCTGTTGATAGCTCGTTCATTGTGAACGGCATTCTTCAGGCGGACATGATCACCTACGGTTTCGGCGTTCACATCTTCGCCGAGCCGCAGTCGTTCATGCAGATCGGTAACTGCCTGATTCCCGCACCTGCGGCTCCTGTCGCAACGCCGGTCTCGCCTGATTCGTTCACTTCGAACGATGTTCAGGTTCTTGGCCTGCCGGTTGGTTCCACGCTCTCTCCCGCTGTTATGTCCTGGGGACATGATGACTGGGAAGCTGCTTGGCACCTTACCCAGGCGTATCAGTTCCAGTGGCGTGTTTACCAGCGCATCCTGCTCGTAAACGAGCTTGCTGCGGATGTCTGCTACTTTGGTCCGTACGCGGAGGCAGTTGCCGCTGGTACGTCCGAAGTTGACGTCATCGAGTACACCCGTCAGATCAACAACCGTTACCGCGAGAAGAGCGGCGGCGGAGTGTTCGTTCCGGTGAACGCGCGGCGCATTGGTTCGGTCAACGGCGCAAGCACTGTTGCTCCTCCGACCGGTGTTGGTACGGCGACCACGGGCAACGTTGGTCTCTTTCATGCGACGCGCGATTTCGATCTCGCGCCGGTTACCCTCGGCGGAATGCGAAACCAGGGCGGCGGCGCTTGTTGCCAGCCGTTCCGGAAGCTTCCCCGTCCGGTCCTCCTCGAGAAGGGAATTCCGATCGGAATGACCCTGAACGTTCAGGATGCATATCACCAGGCTCAGATGCAGCGTTATCTTTCGATCTCGGAAGATCTCAGCGGGCATCTTGCCACGATCACGGTTGACGAGAATCTTCTCGGAACAACCTCTGCTCCGACCGCAGCAACTGCATTCATGCCTGAGTTGACTCTTGACCAGGGCGCGAATGCTTACTCCGGTCAGCAGGTTACGACCTCGCGCGTGAAGATGAAGGGTGGAGTTCTCAAGCTCTCGATTCTCCTCAAGGGAATTGAAGTTTGGGGTCCGTGGAAGGACTACGTTGTGCGGAACATGAGCCAGCACGTTGCGTGCCCCGGCTCGGGTCCCACCTCGGTCGGTAGCACGGGCTTCCCCAGCCTCGCACGGTAATCGTAACGGGCACGTGAGGGTGCGCGGCCCGCCGAAATCGCTTTCGGTTGGCCGCGCATCTTCGTATCGAGCCCCTAAGTTCATGTACCGGTTCCGAGTATTGAACGATTTCATCACTTAGTCAAGAGGAAGATTCAAATGGAGCCGAAAGTCGAAAATATTCCGCTACTTGCACTGTACGACCCGATCGCGGCGTACGCGCTAGCGATGCACATTCCGCGCATTCCTTTCGTTATGAATTGCGTCGCGGTTTTCCAGTCTTTTTCTCTTGATCAGAATCCGATTGAAGGAGACCTAGATACGGTTATTCCGGATCGAACCTGGATTTCGCGCATTGATTACAGTCTTGCGCAACCGAACGTTTTCTCTGGAAACGTATTCAAGACTCTTTATGATTCGCAACTAAAAGCGGCGCCTGGCGTTTCTGTTCGAGTGACTGTTCACTCTGGACCACGTTACATGGTTGCTCCGCAGTTTACTCCGCTCGAGAACTTCGCGAACGTGATTCTCGATACGTGGCCTGCTGGCTGGGTTCTCTATAAGCAGCAGTCAATCAAGGCAGAATTCATTCTGACGCAATCTCCTCCGAGCATTACACCGAATGGTCCTCCTTATAGTGTCACGTTGACATTCACGGGATGGAACTTCCTCGATCCGTCGCTCGACAACATGGATCCTGACGACGCAGCTGAGCGTCTTCGTGAGGCTGGTTACACCGTTCCTTGCATCTCGTCTTGCGCAAAGAAGATGTAATATGACCGGAATGCGTATGCGTGGATCAAGATACGAAGTATCTTCCACTGGATTCGATACGAGTCTACAGGGAGTAGGCGCAGATCCGGACGGATCTGGCTACGCAACTGGAATTCGTGTTCCAACACTTCCATCTCCGCCAGGATTGAAGAATCGTTACCTTTTTATGCTTGCTCGTATGCGACTTGGCGCGTTTCGTAAAGCGCGTCTTGTTGGAATACGGCAACTAGTAACGATTGGAACAAATGTTTCCAATGGTGGAGATCCGCCGCGTCAATATCCTTTAGAATTAGGAGTAAACTCTCCATTCTGGAAATTTACGGATGGGAACATTTCATGGCATCTTCGCCGCGTTCCTCCGATTGCTAGAATTGTTCCCAACAACTTTAACGGCGAAGGTCTGTCGTATCTAGATTCTCAAACTCCTTCTCTTGTTTATTCAACAGCTCCCGCAGATGTCGGTGGATACGTTCCTCCTAGTAAGGTTTATGGTGTACCGCTGATTGCTCAGCTAGGAACGTTCTACGATCTGCGATTTGGTTGGCGCGATGATCACGCGGTCTTTTCTTTGGATACAGAGATCCAAGGACCGTGTGATATTGCGCTTTATGCAAGCGTTAGACAAACCAACCCAGATACACGAGCAACGCTTGTTTTGCCGGATGGACTTACGCCAGCAACAGCAGGCATTTCTAAAGAAGATGAGTTCGTAGCAAACTTTCCTAACGCTCAATATTGGCGCGTAGCTGGATCACTCGTCTTCCAAGAAGAAGAGTTTTACGGCGAACCTAGAGGTTCGTTGGAATGTTGGGGCGACCAAGCTGGTCCACGAGCAATTTCAAGGGTCAAATGAATACCTATACGGTCAAACAAGGCGACTCTCCTAGTTCTATTGCTTGGAACAATGACGGTACCCTTCAGAGCTTGCTTGACGCCAATAAGCATAAGCCGGTTGCACTTATCAATGGAGTTGTAACTTTTCAGACCCTGTATATTGGCGAGACACTTAATGTCCCAACGTACTGGCCTTGCAATGGTCGCAACAGTTGTGGCGGCGGCTGCGCTGGACAGTGTAGCTGCAAGGGTAAAAAGAAGTGCAGCGGCGGATGCGGCGGCGGTGGCTGTTATTGTCCAGGCGCCAATAATTCCAACGACTATGGTGGAATAAGAGGTGGCTGCGGCGGATGCAGTAGCTATCCTGGAAATCCTCCTTCTTCTGGTAGTCCTCCAGGAAACTATCCTTCTCTTCCTCCGGGAAGTCCTGGTAGTTTTCCTGGTCCTGGTTATCCGGGTGGCGGCGGTAACCCTGGCGGCAATCCGGGCGGTGGTCCTGGTGGCGGTGGACACTGGGCTCCGGCGCCTCCTGGCGGCGGCGCGTCTGGCGGTGGTAACCCAGGCGGGCGCGGTGGACCAGGCGGCAGTGGACCGGGTGGCGGGAGTCCGGGTGGCGCAGGAGGTGGCGGGAACCCTGGCGGCGCACCGGGCGGTGGCGGCGGTGGTAATGGCTCCGGCAGTGGCGGCGGTGCGTCTGGTGGCGGCAACACGGCAGGCGGCGGTGGAGCATCCGGCGGCGGCAATGGCGCTGGCGGTGGAGCAAGTGGTGGCGGAAACGGTGTAGATACACCTCCAGCAACTCCTCCTCCTTCTAGTGGCGGAAATAACGTAGATCAACCTCCTCCCGCTCCTATTACTCCAGTTAGTCCTGGTGGTCCTGGTACTCCGCCTATTATTCCTAAGTATTCTTATTATACATTAGGAAGACATAACGGTTCTGGTTCCATGAGCGGATTTCCTGGACTTGGAGCCACTGACTCTAGTGGCGCTACTGTAGATCCTACTACTGGCGTCGTTACTCTTCCGACGACAACAATTGTCGGTGATTCAGGAACACCAACGTGGGTTATGCCGACTGTTGTAAGTGCGCTTAGCGCAGCAGCTGGTTTTGGACTCGCATATATGGTTATGCGGCCAGCAAAATCGATTCACCAAATTGCTCGTGAAGAAACGCGCCGTTTAGGTCGGCGAGGAGTTTGAAATGGCTACTTCCGATCTTGCTAATAGTATTACAACATACGTAAATCAATACGGATGCGATTGTACACAATCACTTGCGACCATTACGCGCGCATTTCAAATTTCATACAATAATGATGTTGCAGCGGGTACGTATGCTGGGCCGATTCTTACTGTAGATGGAGAATATGGCACCGAATCTTCTAATGCAGCTCAGCAAGTAGTTGGCTCAGCAGCTGCTGCACCGTGTTACAGTATTGGTAATCCTTGTTATCAGAAAGGTATTCTTCCTGGTGGAGGTACCGTTCCGGTTGGACTTCCTCCTGTTGGAGTAACTCCTGGAGGTGGAGTAACCATTCCTCCTGTTTCTACTCCTCCTGCTTCAGGGACTCCAAGTTCTACTAGTTCAAGTTCTAGTTCATCTGCTTTTGCTAAAGCTACACCTTGGCTCATCGGCGCCGTTGCCGTTGCAGCCGGAGTCGGACTAGTTGCACTTGCAAAACATCACGGCACTTTGCCGACAGTGGCATCTAAAACACACAAGCCGGCGCGTAAATCGATGCACTCTTTGCATGCGAGACGTAGCCATCGATAAGGACTCTATGATTATTACATCAATTGAAGTAATTATTGGAATCCTTGTAGGCATGTGTACGCTTGTAGGGTTTGCATGGGGCGGAACAAAGTTTCTTTGGACACTTGCAGCTCAGGTTACACGTGTAGAATTAGCTGTTTCTAAATTATCAGGAATTGAAGCAGCTATCGCAAAGATTCCTATTCTTGAAAACAAAATCGATCAAGCTGTATTGTTGTTTGAAAAACATATGTCCGACCATCGTGAATTGGCTAAGCAATTCAACGAAACGCGGGATGAAGTTGCAGAGACTCGAGGAAAACTTGGGTCGATTCACGACGGGGAGTAAATCATGTCATCGAGTTCAGTAAAAGCACAAGCGCGCACCCTAGTAGACACGATTGCATCTACACTGGCTCGATCTGGTGGTGGCGGGTCTAGTCCTGCTGGTCCTGATTTTATCCAGGGTGGTAACGCCTTTACGGCAACTGCTACTCTTGGGACTACTGACCATAACCATCTGAATATTATTACCGATAATACCATTAAGGCATCGTTTCTAACAACGGATGTCTTTCAGTTGGGACGTACTAGTGTTCCTTTTGCTCTGTTGTTTGCTGATGGTGGTTCGGTAGATGCAACCGGTGGTCTCATTGTTGGAGGCGGCTCCCCAACAACAGGTCTTACACTCGGTCAAGTAGGAATTACGACGTCCGTAGAAGGCACATTCTCTGTTTCTAGCGGGATCATCGATCTCAATGCCACTGGCGCAGCGGTTCTAGATTCTACCACTACTGTTTCTATCGGCGTTACCAATGCTACAGGCATCAACGTTGGTCATGACGCAGGACCTACTGTTCATGTTCTTGGCGGTGGAGCCGGTTCAGCTGGTCTCACTGTTGCAAACAACTCTGCAACGAATACCTCTGACGGTGTTTACATTACTGCTGGTACAAATGCAGGAACTGGCGCTCATGTGATGGAATTTTTCCGTCCAGACGCAACTGTTATTGGTTCGATTACTCAGAACGCTGCGGCGACTGTTGCCTACAACGTTTCTTCGGATCGACGCCTAAAGGAAGAGATTAAAAACTTCGCTGGTAACGCACTTGAACTTGTGAAGCGACTTAATGTCCGCGAATACAAGTACAAGTCTGATATGAATCACCAGAACCATGTAGGCTTTGTCGCACAAGAACTTGCGGAAGTTTGGCCAGAAGCGGTTACTCCCGGTGGCGTAAACGAAAAGGTTAGCCCGTGGATGGTTGACTATGCTAAAGTGACACCTCTTCTTGTTAAGGTGGTTCAGGAATTGGCGACCAAACTTGAAGAAGTGTCGCATAGCAATTACGAGCTTCGAAAGCTCATCACTGGAGTCTAATCATGGGAACCAATATTACAGGAAGTAACGCACGGGTTGAAGGATATCCGGTAGCAAGAGTTGCTGCTGGACCTACGGGCCCGACTGGACCCACTGGACCTACTGGACCTACGGGTGGTACTGGAAATCTCGGGCAAGTAGCTGAGTTCGTGCAAAGTACGCAGGGAACGAACTCCAGCATTGCTCCTGGAACCGCTGTATCGTATCTCGTCGATCATCCGACTGGCGTTGTCAATACGATTGGTATTACTACAGCAACCGGTCCAGGTGCAGTAGGTACCGCGTTTAATCTTCCTGTCGGAACCTACTTGGTAGATTTCGAGAATAGCAATGATGCTGCCTGGTCACTCGCAATCTACCAGGGTGCCTCAAATACGGTCCTTACGATCGATACTAACACCATTGCAGGATCGTCCACGGCTACGACCTGGATTCATGGGCGTGCATACGTTACTTCCACTGAAGGAAATACGTGGATTATGGTTAGTCCGGTAACTGGTACGCACGCTATTCCAACCGCCGGTACAGCATCTGGTGAGTTTATTGCGCGTATCACGTTCCTTCGGCTTAGCTGATTCTAAATCTCAGTAAGCTGTAATACAAGGAGATCGTCATGGGTGATATTGCAGGCAGAAATGGCCGATATTCGAGTTACGGAATAAATGGTTCCAGTTCTGGTGCAGGTTCTGCACTGGCGAACCATTTTCAGGGTGGAATTACTTCCGATCCTGAAGCTGGGTTAACGGCAGGTCATCTGCTTGCAACAATCGTTATTCCTGTTGTGGCTAGTGGAAACTTTCTATCGAATTTTCCGTTCTCCTATCACGTGACCGGAGGACCTTCCGCAACGTGGCAGTTAAATAGACGATTTGGTCTTTTTACTGTAAATGGTGTAGCTCCAACGCCAGGTTTTTTCCTATTTCCTACAGATGCAGGTGGATCTGTCATTACGCTTTATCAAACTGAAGCGATGACCTCTACACCTGTTTCATTAAGCCTAGGCGCGCTTGACACAACTGGGTTTGCGTCCGGAACGCTTGTGGCGTATGAATTACTCCTGTCCGCTGCAACTGGCATTGTTGACTTCTCGAGCGCATCGGCGTTTCTCCCGAAGGGCCAGTTTAGCGTTATCGAAGTTCTATAAGGAGTATCATGGCTGATCGTAATCCGTTAGTTGATTTCCTCATGAGCGCCGGACGCCAACTCGTCTCTCGAGCTGCGAACGGCGCCGCGGAAGCGGTCTTGGACGAAGTTCAGGGCGCCGTCAAAGAAGTGGACCGTCGGATTACGAAGGCGCGCGTTCGCGCGAAGACTAAGACTCGATACAATGACGTTGAAGACGGTGAGATTGTTGTAGAAGAAGCAAAAGAGACGCATTGAACGCTCGTCCTGGTTATAACTACGTACATAAAAGACTCGCCATTGGTAGTGCGCCCATTCCTGGGATAACCGCACTACCTTTTGACGTTTTAGTCTTATGTGCGCAAGAATATCAACCAACAGATAAACTATTTCCTAATATTAGAGTTCTCCATGTTCCTTTTGACGACGCGGAGTCAATCTCCAAAGAAGAAGCTCATCGTGCGTGTCGCGGTGGAGCGGTGGTTGCGCAACTCGTACGTGACCGGCAAAAGGTTCTCGTGACGTGCATGGCCGGGCGCAATCGGTCCGGACTCGTTACTGGGTTCGCGCTTATGAATATGGGATATAGTGCACCACGATCTATAAAACATATCCGCGAATGTCGCGGAGAGAACGCACTTAGTAATCAGTTTTTTGTACGACTGTTGTGTGAGTACGGAAAACGCTCAGTCCCACGGTGACGGATACAGCTTCGGTTTCGCCGCGCCGCCTACCAAACGGCGCGCTTGAATGAGCGCCGCAGCAACTGCGTCGCGCGCGCGATCTTCCGCGTCTGCTTCGGTGCGACCGCAGACAACTCCGCCTTTGCCAGGCGCGTACTTGTCTACGGCGCGGTAGTCGGCGCAGAACTTCCCGTCTTGAAAGTGCATATGCACGGGAACGCCGTGAACTTTGAAGCTTGAGTGGTATTGCACTGGGTTATTTTTATAAACTCCTCTAGCTATACGTTCTGCTGAGGCGCTCGATTGACCAGATTTACGCGCTTTCCAGTAAGCTTCTGCGTAATCAGCTATTTCGTAAGTACCGTCGTATGTACCTAAAACTTTAGCGGCAGCTTCTTGGGCCGCTCCATGTGCACTACGATCTGAGCTACCTTGCATTTTCGCAAGATCGTATGCGCCGCGTGCTCTAGATTCTGCTTTTGTTTTGCTTACTGGATTCTCTTTGTGCTTGAAATACTGTATGCGACGCTCTTGTTTCGATACCCACGCTTGTGACGGTTTACCCGACCCACGGTAATACGCAAGCGGGCGACCGGTAGTCTTGCTTACGAGTACCCAACGGTTGTTGACGTGGCGAAGGTAGTTTTCTTGGTAGAGGGGGTTTTCGTTTTCCAACTTATCTTTAATTGTTTGCAGTTCACATTCAAGATCTGCTAATTCGCTAGAATAAACCCCATCGTAACCATTATGGTTTACTCTAATATCGTCTATACGATCTAGTATCTCAATATATTTTTTATGAAGCTTTTTTCTTTTTGGTAGATCTTTTTTAGTTAAAGGATTCTCTCGCATTTCACTATGCGAACTTTTTCCTTCCCACGCATTGTAAACCAATCCGCCAGCCAATGCGAAGAAGATCGCAGCTCCGACCCACTCTAATGTCTTGTTGGGTGAGTTGCTAGATAGCGACGGAGCTCCGCTGTTGGAAGTCAACGTAATCGGTTGGCTAGCAACACTGTGTTGCCACACTTGATAGAACACAAGCGACGCGCCGTTTGTAGTCGTGTACGCAGTCGGCATTGGAGACGACTGCATCCAAATACCATCGGCGCGGAAGTATCGTTCGTTCGTTCCTAATGCAGGTAGGCTTTCGACGGGCCAATCACTTGGGAGTGTCGCGTTGGCTGCGTAATAGGTAAGCGACGCCAACCCTAGCGCCTGGAGCGCGGTCTGCGCGTCTGCGTCTGTTAGAGACCCTCTTACAACGCCAGCGATACGGTATTCGGCGCCCTGCTGAGTGGAGTAGGTAGAGAGACCGGGGGAGAGGAGAGTGTCGCTCATCGGTGTATATCTCTTGTGAGCCAGATTATCGCTGCAGCAACGCCAGCACCCGCGATAAGTCCTAATACAGGATACGCAGGTTGCCAGACTGACGGTGTAGGAGCATCGTTTTGATTCTGATCTGGTGACCAATTCGATGTCTGCGTTGCGCCCTGGTACTCTTCAATAGGTCCGTAGTAAAGCGGCGTATCGTTGTCTGGAATCGTTGTCGCTGGTGAGTTCCAATAAGCGTGAATCCACCAGACCGTAAGTCCCATCTTCGTGAGACCAGAAAGTGAAGCGGCTACATCTGCTGGCGCGCCACCAATGCTTTTTAGGTCCCAACCTTTGGAGTTAACGACAGCAGAAACATTGTCGCTAGTTAAGTTTGCAGCGACAGCCACTCCGAAACGATAGTAGCCACCGAGCGAGACGCCGCGCGTCGTGTCGAGGACCCAACTACCCGTATCGGAAGGGGTCTGAGAGGGGTCTGCCATGAGGGAAAAGGTAGCACGAAAGCGTTTGGACGCTTGATCCTAACGATTTCGTCCATTACACTGAATCGCCTATAGAACGGAACGCTTACATGCTCAGTCCAATCTCGGCCAAGGCTGCTTTTCTTCAAATTTTATCGAACGAACCAGGATATGGTTCTGATCTGGCGGATAAGATCAAGAAATTGACTGGAGGGTCAATCGACTTCGGTGTCGGATCTGTTTATCCAGCTATTCGTGATCTTGAAAAAGATGGACTGATCATTAGAACTGCGTCTAAAGGACGCGCAAACTTGTATAAGGTTACGGTTAAGGGAAAAAAGATCGCTGACGATAATAAGAAGGCGATTGCGGTATTGTTTGGAATTTGAAAGGAATAATTATGTCAAATCTCAGTTCTCAGTTCGAA
>Ga0265340_10001581_pt1 | contig 13048 bp, 12 predicted proteins | sample 4CB225metaG_FD_202082 | JGI IMG/M metagenome (GOLD analysis project Ga0265340, IMG submission 202082) | Rhizosphere microbial communities from Carex aquatilis grown in University of Washington, Seatle, WA, United States - 4-CB2-25 metaG | ecosystem: Host-associated > Plants > Roots >...
GGCGAATATCAAAGAGCGACGTGACAGGCTGAAAAATCTTTCCGATTCTTTTTCCGTAAAAAATTCCAAAATGATAGAAGGTAAAAATATAATATTAATAGATGATGTCACCACCACCGGCGCGACGCTGTCCGAAGCCAGAAAAATCTTAAAACAATCTGGCGCGAAAAAAGTGATTGCTTTCACTGTTGCGCATTAAGTGTCTATAATATAAGATAAAAACATGAGAATAGTCATAAAAGTCGGGACTCAGGTCATTGCCGGCAAGAATGGTCTTGACCGGAAAAAAATAGGCAATTTGATTAAAGAAATCTCGGTTTTGTTAAAACGAGGGTCGGAAGTGGTGCTTGTGACTTCCGGCGCCATAGGCGCGGGGCTTCCCCAAGTGCCGTTCACGAATCCGCACCGGAAAAAAATCGCCGCGGCTATCGGACAGCCTCTTTTAATTCACGACTACATTCACGAAGCCAACAAATATAAAATCTCCATCGGCCAAATTCTTATTTTAAGCGATGACTTTACCAACAAAGAACGTTTCAAGAATTTCGTTTCAAATATCAAAGCGATGCTCTCTCATAAAATTCTGCCGATTATAAATGAGAATGACGTTATGAAAACGGAAGACCTGACCATCGGAGACAATGACATATTGGGGGCTAAGGTCGCGGTAGGGCTCAAGGCAGACAAGCTTTTGATTTTAACCAATCAAAACGGATTGCACACCTGTAACCCGGATGATAATAAAGATGCTGAACTCATAAAAGAGGTCGTTAATGTGAATTCAAAAATAGAGAATCTGTGTTCCACGGACAAATCAGACTTGGGGCTTGGCGGAATGACTTCAAAAGTCAAAGCGGCAAAATACGCCACAAGCCACGGAGTGGAAACGCTCATAGGCAACGGAAACAAAAAAGGTATAATTGCCAGTGTTATAGGCAAAAATTTTTCCGGCACAAGGTTCATAACAAAAAAGTAATGAAAACAAATGTCACAATTATAGGTTTCGGCACGATGGGCAAGGCAATTGCTAAGGCTCTAGGCAATCAGGTAAAAGTATTCCCTGTGGACCAGGGCGATTCGCTCAAGAGCGTTGATAAATCAGAATTCGTAATTTTGTCGGTAAAACCGCAGGATTCTGAAGAGGTGTTGAAAAAAATTAAATTAAATAAAAACACAATTTTAATTTCAATTATGGCCGGAGTCCCTATGAAAAAAATCTCTTTGCTTTCCGACCACAAAAAAATCATAAGAATGATGCCAAACTTGGCGCTTTCTATCGCCGGCTGGATTTCGGCTGGTTTGTCGCCTATTGAAAAAAAGGAGGCGAAAAAGTTCTTGGATGAGATAACCGAAAACTTTGAGGTAAAAAAAGAGGATGATATAAACAAAATTACCGCTATCTCCGGTTCTGGCCCCGCCTATTTTTTCTTGTTGGCGAAGGAACTCACCAACACAGCTCGGAAGCTCGGACTCAAGGAGGCGGAAAAGCTGGTGCAGAAAACTTTTCAAGCGGCCGCGCATATAGAGGGAGATTACGCGGAATTGGTGAAAAAAGTGGCATCTAAGGGAGGCACCACAGAAGCGGCGCTTAAGGTTTTGAAGTTTGATAAAATGACGGAAAAGGCTGTACTAGCGGCTTACAAAAAAGCAAAGGAATTAAGTTAATTACGAATTGTCAATTACGAATTACGAACCCAAAAAATGCAGAAAAAAATTTTAAAACAATTAAACAACGCTAAAAAAGCTTCAGCACCATTTGGCCTTTTACCGCACGCTAAAAGAATTTTAATCCTGAAAAATCTGGCTAAAGAATTACGTAAAAATAAAAAAATAACAATAAAGGCTAATCTAAAAGATTTAAAAAAAGTTCCTGAAAATAATCCGATGCGGGACCGTCTTGTTTTAAACAATATGCGCATTGAAGAAATGGTTAAAGAAATTGAAAGTCTGATAAAAATGCCGGACCCAATCGGAGAAATTTTTGATTGCCGGGAAAGATTCGGGCTGAAAATTTGCAGAAAAAGAGTGCCCATCGGCGTGGTTGGCATCATATACGAATCAAGACCAAATGTGACGACCGACGTCGCCGCTATCTGCATTAAATCCGGTAACGCGGTAATTTTGAAAGGAGGAAAAGATGCTAGAGAAAGCAATATTCTGCTTCATAAAATTATCAGAAGGGCTTTAATTTTATCTGAAGTAGACCCTGAAATTATCCAGTTTATTGACCCGAAGATAAAAAAAGCCGCTTTGGATATAATTTCCGCCAATGGTTTAGTGGATGTCATTATCCCCCGCGGGAGCAGAGAGCTTATAAACTTTGTAAGGGAAAATTCCACTGTGCCTGTAATTGAAACCGGAGCCGGCGTTTGCCATACCTTTGTGGATGAAAGTGCTAAATTAGACCTTTCCGCTAAAATTATTTTCAACGCCAAAACACAGCGTCCGAGCGTATGCAACGCGTTAGACACACTGCTAGTGCATAAAAAAATAATCCAAGAATTTTTACCTAAGGTGGCTAAACTTTTGGCGGAGAAAAAAGTGGAAATTTTCGCGGACGCCGAAAGCTTTAAAATCTTAAAAAATATTTATCCGAAAAATCTTCTGAAGGTTGCCAAGGATTCTGATTTCGGACGCGAATTTTTAAGCCAGAAAATGTCTCTGAAAATGGTCTCCAGCATTGATGAAGCGATAAAATTCATACAAAAATATTCTTCCAAGCATTCCGAAGCGATACTGACGGAAAATAAAAAAAATGCGGAGAGATTTTTGCGGGAAATAGACGCGGCAGTGGTTTACGTGAACGCCTCCACCAGATTCTCCGACGGCGCGGTATTCGGACTTGGGTCCGAAATCGGCATTTCAACCGATAAAATTCACGCCCGCGGCCCGATGGGACCGAACGAAATGACAACTTATAAATGGATCGTTTCCGGAAAATATAACACTCGTAAATAATTTGCTATAATTGCAACATGAAATACTGCAAAGATTGTGAACCGGCGCAAGAAATACATTTCGTAGCGTACTTGTCCGTAGTGCTGGATTATATAGGCCAGCCGTTTTTTGATTTTATGGAAATGCTTTTTAAAAGCACGGCGGAGGCAATATCGCATAAAACTTCCATCCCCTTTTTAAAGTTGATGGTCTTTCTAAAACTCGGGCATTTCTCAAATAAACCTGACGAAAAAGACACCTTGCGCACGAAATGTTTCTGGGAAGAAGCGCAAAGGCGCGGAATAAAAATGGTTGAATTTCATATGGGCCCAATCAGGGATTCTTTCATCGCGGAATACAAGGGCAAGACAATATCTTTCGATGGTCTGCCCCGCGGAGAATTTATGGAATCCGATTCATTAAAATGGATGGACAATAAAGGCATAATGAAAGAAAAATTCCTGAAGGAAGGTCTGCCGGTAGCCAAAGGCGGAGTGGCTTTCACCAAAAGAAAAGCGCTTCAAATTTTCAACAGCATAAAAAAACCGGTCATAACCAAACCAAACTTAGGTTCGCGCTCTCGGCACACTCTAATACATATAGATACTCCGGAAAAATTAATTTACGGTTTCAGTAAGGCCAAGAAACTCTCTCCTCTTGTGGTGATAGAAGAGGAATTGAACGGTTATCTTTTCCGCGGCACTTTAGTGGGCGGCAAATTAGTGGGCGTGGTCAGACGCGACCAGCCGGAAGTGGTAGGAGACGGAATACACACGCTCCAAGAATTAATGGACAAAGAAAACGGTCGTGCCGAGCGCAAAGGACCGATTTTCCATAAAATAACCATTGACCCGGATGCCGAAAAGGAACTTAAAAGAGAAGGAATTAAAATGAGTGATATTCCTAAAAAAGGACAGGTGGTAACATTTTCGCAGAAAACCAGCCGTGGCATAGGCGGCACTACCACGGAAGTCACGGATATGGTGCATCCCGAAAACATAAAAATGCTGGAACACGTTGCCAGCTTTTTGAAAGACCCGCTAATAGGGGTGGATTTTATAATGGAGGACATTACCAAATCATGGCGCGAAGAACAACACTCTGGGATAATTGAATGCAACAGTCTGCCTTTCATAGATTTGCATCACTATCCTCTTTTTGGCACGCCGAATAACGTAGCCGGCAAACTTTGGGACCTTGTAATGCCGGAATCTATTTTATAGTCAATTCCGATTCCGGATTGTAAGCGTTCGGGTCCATCTTGAGATGTGAAATATATTTTTCCTCTACCACAAAATCTCCTAAAAATTTAAAAAAATCTTCTTTCTTTTCCTTCTCTCCTTTTTCTTCCATATGCTCAATAGGATGCGCTTCCGGAGTGAATTCAAAATGTCCGCGCAACTCCCCGTCGCTAAAAACGCGCAGATGATACTGGTCTTGAAAATCATTTAATTTTCTCCAGCTCAAAACCTGCCCATTGTCTGTCCAAGCCACGAAGTGATTGCCAAAACCCCATTTATTGTGAAGATGTTTCTTGAGTTCTTCCAAGGTCTTGCCGGGTGCCAGCCATCCGATGTGGTATTTCTGTCTTTGGCTTTGATGATGAATAATGCCATATTTTAAAAGGAATTTCTGGACAGGCAGGAAAAGACCATAAATGGAATGCCACATTTTCAGTTTGATTTTATCCAAAAAAGTCATAAAAACACTATACCATAAATCTTGAATTGACAGAATAGATTAAGAATATATACTTATGAAATGGAGCCAGAAAAAAATTTGGAATCGCCTGTTCAAAATAGAGCAGAGCAAAACATAAACAGAGATAAATTCTCAATTCCGATGGCTATTATCGTGGCCGGAATATTGATTGGGGGCGCAATATATTTTTCTTCAGTTAAGCCGGCAAATATTCCCGTAAATGGGAATGGAGCGGCGGCAATAACCCTAGCTCCGGTCGGAGCGAAAGACAGGACACTCGGCAATCCGAACGCAAAAGTCACGCTCGTTATGTACGAAGATTTTCAATGCCCTTATTGCGGAGCGGTATCCGGATTGCTCCCCACTGACGCGCCTGTAATGCAGTCTTTAAGACAGGGCGACCCTGCCTGGACTCCCTTTATGCCTGAAATCCTGAACAATTATGTAAAAAACGGGGATGTTTTATTTGTTTACAGAGATTACACGTTTTTAGGACCTGAATCCGTAGAGTCAGCCGAGGCCGCAAGATGCGCCGGAGACCAAGGAAAGTTCTGGGAATACCACGACTACTTATTCGCTCATCAGAGCGGAGAAAATCAGGGAAATTTTTCAAATACAAATTTGGAATCTTTTGCCAAAGGCTTAGGTCTCAATACAGCCGCATTCAATCAATGTTTGATTTCAAACAAATACGCGCAGGCAGTGGCTGATTCCAAAACAGAAGGAGACAATGCCGGAGTAACCGGAACACCGAAAGGATTTATCTTAAAAAATGGTAAAATTGTCAGCACTATAGACGGCGCAGAGCCGCTCTCCTCGGTAAAGCCAAAGATTGACGCCGCGCTTCAATAAAAATTATGTCTATTTTTAATCTTGATTTGCCGACATTGATTACGACTGTCGGCTATTTGGGTATTTTTTTTATCATATTCGCCGAGTCCGGATTATTTTTTGGATTTTTCTTGCCGGGAGACACCCTGCTTTTTTCCGCCGGATTGTTGGCGTCCCAAGGTTATTTGAATATTGCCATATTAATCCCGCTTGTTGTTTTAGGGGCCGTGTTGGGCGACCAAATCGGATATTTATTCGGCAGAAAATTTGGGTCAAAAATTTTCAACCACGATAAGTCATTCTATTTCAAAAAAAGGTATGTAAACGATGCTGAAAATTTTTACAAAAAACACGGCAAGAAGACAGTCCTTCTGGCGCGTTTTTTACCGGTCATCCGCACATTTATTCCCATTTTGGCCGGCGTGGGCAAGATGAATTATAAAATTTTTGTCACATACAATGTTATAGGCGGGACAATCTGGGGAATGGCAATAACTCTGCTCGGGTATTTCTTGGGAGAAAAAATTCCTAATATTGATACGTATATAATTCCAATTTTATTATTGGTTATTTTTATTTCCGTGTTGCCTACACTCTTTTCAATTATTCGTGTTAAAATGAACAAATGTACGAAGCAATAAAAAATATTAACAAGCAGTTTCTTTATGAGCCTGAAATTATAAATCAGGAAAATCTAGTGAAAAAATCAAGCTTCATTGTCGTCGGTATGGGCGGTTCGGCTCTGGCTCCTCTACTTCTAAAAACATGGAAAACAAAAATCGATATTATAATCCACCGCGACTACGGCTTGCCGGAATTTCTGGAAGAAGAATTAAAGAATAAACTCATTATATTGAGTTCGTACTCCGGCAATACGGAAGAAGTGATTGACGCTTTTAAAGAAGCAAAAGAACAGAATTTAAATATGGCTGTGATTTCAACCGGCGGCGAATTGTTGTCATTGGCTAAAGAAAACAATGTTCCATACATAGAATTGCCAAACACTTATAATGTCCAGCCTCGTTTGGCCTTAGGCTTGTCCATTAAAGCATTCTTAAAAATTATGGGAGAAGAAGACGAATTGAAAAAAATCGGTGGATTGGCGGCAACTTTAAACCCAAGCGACTATGAGAAAGACGGTAAGACATTGGCCGAAAAAATGAAAAATTGCATTCCCATTATTTACTCCTCAAATAATAACTCATCCATAATATATAATTGGAAAATAAAACTAAATGAGACCGGCAAAATCCCCGCTTTTTATAATGTTTTTCCGGAATTAAATCACAATGAAATGACCGGTTTTGACATCAAAGATTCCACCAAAGCACTGAGCAGTAAATTTTATTTTATTATTTTAAAAGACAGTAAAGATAATCCAAAAATTTTCAAAAGAATGGAAGTGCTCCAAAAATTACTAAAAGATAGAAATTTTCAGGTTGAAATAATAGAACTTGGCGGAAAAGACACTTGGTATAAAATTTTCTCCTCCCTTATTTTAGCCGATTGGACTGCGTACTATACCGCCTTACAATACGAACTTGAACCCGAACAAGTGCCAATGGTTGAAGAATTTAAGAAACTTATTTCGGAATAAACCAGCAAGAGCCCAATCTCCTTAAAAAGGTATATAATATATGATATGAAAAATAAAGCTGTTTTTGTGGCTATGTTTATAGTTATATTCTGTGCTCTAGGATTTAATCTTTCGTCAGCGGCAACAGGAACCATGCAAGAAACAATAAATACTGACGGAATAACTAAAATGGTTCTGTATGAAAATGACCTTAATCAATTTTCCCAAGAAATGATTGATGGACCGTTAAAAGGACTTGTAAAAAATGCTTCGGTGAAAATATTCGACGGTTATGCGGAAGTGACGGCAGTTGTGCAAAAACCAATCACCGCGACGCTGTTCGTCAGAGCTCAGATTAATGTTCAAAATAATAAACTCTATCCAAAGATATTAAGTATGCATTACGGGTTTCTGCCGATTCCGAGTTTTTTGATAAATTTTTTTATCGGGAAACTTGTCGGCCAAAATTCGCAGAATTTCCAAAGCGTCGGGGTTTCAACTCCCGGCATAGAATGGCAGTCGGTTGATTTCAAAAATGGAGTCGCAACTATTGAATTTAGGGAGGTGAAATAATATTTATAAAAGCGGAGCCGGGCGGATTCGAACCGCCGAGGAGTTTTGAAGCCCCTGCCTCTTTAGCAAAGAGGTACGTTAGACCGCTCTGACACGGCTCCGTTATATACTCAATTAACTTAATTACTCTAGCATATTCTTAGCTTTTTTCCATTTTTCTGTTATACTTTTTGCATAAAATTTAATATACGGAGAGATGGGTGAGCGGTTTAAACCAACAGTTTACTAAACTGTCGTCCCCTTAAAAGGACCGCGAGTTCGAATCTCGCTCTCTCCGCAAAATTTATTCTTTAATTTCGTTCAAAATAGTTTTCTCTGCCGCTTCTATGTCTTTTTTAAATTGATTTATGAATAGGCGCTCATCTTTAGTAAGGGGCTCCAACGCTTTAAACTTTTTGAATATTTTTACCTCCTCCGCCACATCCTCATCCAGTATGTTAAAACTCTTTGAGACAATAGTTCGCGCCTCCATTAATCTTTTACGCGTATATTCCCTATAACGCAAGATATGATGCCAGCCCCAAATCATAAGCAGAATCAATAATATAATAAGCGCCATAATCGGAATAAGAATTGAAAAAGTATTCATAATATTGGTGGAAATAGAATTAGTTGGTAAGGAAGGAGAAGAGACTGATATTTTAACAGGCAGTGCTGTTTCACTCTCCACCCCGTCTTGATTTTGCGCTTGGGCGGTAATCATATAAATGCCGCTTTCGGCTTTATCCAAAACATAGGTAAACATACCATTCTCATCCGATTTTACGGTTGCTGACTGGCGTACAACCTGTTCGGTGGAAACGGCAACTTTATCGGATGTTATAAGTATATCCGTGAGAGGGTCGGCTGTGCCTTTAACCACTAAAAACTCACCTTCTTGAATATCTTTGGAATAATCTGTAAATACGGGGGTTGATACTTTTACAACAGTCGGAGCAGTTACTTCAGGGGCAGGAGGAATAGGAACAGGTGTGGTCTTAGACGCTGGTGCTGTTATTGGTGTTTCTGTTTTTAAAGGAGACAAGTTAAAAGATGCTTGCCCCGTGCCGGAAAGAATATTCGTCCCCTGTCCATCGTTAGCCAATACTGAGGAAGACGTAAATTTTATACTCGCATTACCGGCAACTTTTACTTTGAAAGATAAGGTGGCAACCGTGCCGCTAGCCCCTTGATAACCGCTCAATATGATACCTTCTATATTGGCAGTGCCGCTTGAGTTTGAATAAGAAGGGTCTGTGGGCCAAAGACTGATAATGGAACCAGTTTTAGAAATGGAATTCAATGTCAGTAAATCTTTGGAAAAAGAAATGGTGCCGGAGACCGCATTGGCGGATTGGTCAGAGCTCGACAAAATAATACGAACCTTTATGGAATCGCCGACATTATAAGAACCGGAGGATGGAGACAGGTTTAGGCTGGCGGCAAAAGCGGTGTGAGTCAAAAAGAGGAATAAGATGAGAAAGAAAAATGATAATAATTTTTTATTAAATTTTTTCATAAGTAAAGCAGATAACATTTAATAATTATAACTTATTAAAATGAAAATATCTACGATAAAAATAAAAAACCAGCATAAAAAGAACTAAAAAAATTAAAACAAATGCCAAGATGAACCATAACGATACCAGAGAAGAAGATATAGAATTCCCGTTCATATCATAGGCTTTCACTCTTATATAATAAAATGGGGTTTGATTCCGGAGTAAAAACGGGCTTGAAGCTTTAACACAGCCAAAAAATTCACATACTTGATAGTAGTCGACTCCCGACCCTTTATCCACCGTGCTGAAAGCAATAAAATATTTATTATCAAATAAAGAAGGACTCTCTGCGCGTATTATGCTGAATTTTTCCGGCGGTATTTTATCCGGAAGCGTTGGGTTAACAGTTTCATTGGAATTTTCACCTTGATTGATTTTAATATCCGCATTTTTGATTTTAGCTTCAACCGTGGAACCTTTGCCGTCATTTAAAAACAAGTTCACGTTCTCAAGCGACAAGCTTGTGTCCCCCGCATTTTTTGTTCTAAATACAACCTCAAACACTTCGCTGCTTGGAGCAGAAATACCGCCCGGGGTCACGCCGGAAAAATGAATTATTCCGGGAGTTTCAAAATCCGGTTTTTCCACCCAGAAGCTCACAAAAGAATTGCCTATATTCAAGGTTTCCGGTTTAACAAAATTCTCATCATATTTCAAGTCTCCTTCTATCGTGTTTATGGAATCTCCTTCCGTATCTAAAGAGAGTGTTAATGTAAAGGTCCCGTTTTCTTGTAAAGTATTTTTATCAGTATTCAGTTCTAAACTAGCCGCTAAAACATTGCGGCTAAAAAAGAAGGCAAATATGAATATAATAACTAATTTTATTTTAAAATTTTTTTTCATAAATTATCCTGTCCAGTAATAAGCCATTATACTAAAATCAATCAAATTGACGACCCCATCGCCGTTCAAATCAACTTTCGCCGGCGGATTTTTCTTTTTGTACCAAAACGCTTCCACAGAAAAATCTATCAAGTTAGTTTTACCGTCATTATTCAAATCAGCTTTGGTGGAGACAGGCGTCATTTTTTCCTGTGCAATATTTTCATCGGCCACCGTAAAAGCCACTGTTTTGCCATATGAACTTATTACCCCATCTTTCGCCACTTTCGATTTTGCGGTATGGTCTCCCAAGTCAAGAACGGATGAATCAATAACTTGCAAATATACCCCGTTTTTATCCGAATTTATTGTTTTGAATATTTCCTGTTGCGAATTAATTGCGATAGTCACCTGGCTAGCCGGTGTTGATTGGCCGAAAAATGTTATATTATCGCCTTTCTTAACTTGCGATTTATCGGCAGAGATAGTTGGCGCAAGGAAAATTCCTCCGATGTTGGTGCTAGCGCCTTCCGTAAGAGATACTGGGAAAGTAAGAAGAGAGGAGCGATTGCCTTGGTTGTCTTGTGCATAAATACTAAAAATATAACTTCCGGTAGTCAGACCATTTGCGTTAATTGTAAAGTTAGCATCACCTCCCGCTACTGTAGAGACAAATACTTGGCCGTCTTTTAAAAGCACCACGGAACTATTAGGGTACGCGCGTCCAGAAAAAACAGTCGTACTCGAAACAGGTGAAGTATTACCCCCGCCACCTCCTCCACCGCCACCGCCAGTTGATGGAGGTGTAGGTGTGGGTGTGGCTGGAGTCGCGCTCACAGTATCTGATTCACTCAACAAAAGTCCCGTTGCGTAAGAACGAACTTTAAAGAAATAAGCCGTGCCGTTTGTGAGAGATGTCTTTATAGTATTCTGCACGCTTCCGACTGACACATAAGTAAAAGGACCTCCGGAACTGGTACTAATTCCTAATTCATAACTAGTAATATTTGCTAGAATTCCAGTGGCTGAAGTCCAAGAAAGCGACACTTGTCCGTCGCCAGCTGTAACGGAAACTATCGGCGAGGTTGCAGTCGGAAAATACAAGAAACCTGCATTTTGAATAAAACTAGAACTTGTGCTTTGTCCGTTTATCAATTGCCCGGTGCTTCCAAAGTATTTAAAACTCGGAGAAGAAGCTTCACCGCCTCCTCCAATTTCGACTGGGTCTTCCAATTTAAAATTGGTACTACTAAAATCCGCTTTGGCAAAAGTGAAAAATATTATTCCAAGAACAATGGCAAAAATAAAGATATCAGATTTTATTTTGCGAAGCATATATAACTAATCTTGTAGTTAGTAGAAACGGTCAATGTTACAGCTGCCGTTGCCGACTGACTATTCCATGTAAAAACTGGAGCAGTTGTAGATTGTGTCGTTACTCGAACCGTAGAACTGGCTGACCAGTCAGTTGCTCCTTTGGTCAAACTTGTAATACAAGTCGGCGAATTCGTACCCATTGTCGCGTTAAATGTGAGAGTAATTGTCCCTGTAGAACCAGGTGCTCCAGTTCCAGTACCAATAGTCATTGTCCCAGCAGAATCGGTAGAACCGGTTTCCATAGTACAAGAAGGAGTCGTTCCACCACCTGATGTAAAGACACAAGTTGGTGCGGTTCCAGCTTCTAGAATATGACTACTTGCCGCTGTCCCGACAATTCCGATAGTTGGGTGATTTAAAACTGGAGTTGTCAGAGTTTTGCCAACTAGAGTTTCAGTCTTACCAATAAAAGAAAAAGTTTGAGCTACACCGGCCATGTCTGGAATCGTTAATGTTGTGGGATTGACTGTTTGAGAAGTTAAGGCGATGGTAACCAATTTTCCGTTAGTCAAAAGTAGTGGTGATGCCGCAGAAGTGGCAAGAGATTGTCCTGTAATAGTAGTGAAGGCTCCTGTACTTGCCGTTGTCGCTCCAATACTCATATTGTTTATTGCACCAGTGGTACCAGATGTAATAGTGATGGTACCGGCACCGCTTGTCGTGTATGACTGAGCATTAGTAGTGGTGTTGTGGGTAATAGCACCAGTTGCAGTTAAGCCGGTGAATGTTCCAGCCGCAGCAGTAGTTGCACCGATACTCATATTGTTGATTGTGCCTGCCGTTGCAGGACTGATTGTCACTGTACCCGATCCAGTGGGAGAAAGAATATCACTTAAGTTCGCCGGTGAGGCAGTGAATGCTCCGGTGGCAGAAAGAGTCGTAAACGATCCCGCTCCCGCATTCACCGCACCCGCAACCCCAAGCCCTCCGGCGATTGTTAAGGCTCCGGTTCCAGTCGTCGTGCTGGCTGTTGAAGTGGTAATGGCAATTGTTCCTGTTGTTAAATCCGCGGCATTGGCTCGCAATGTTAATCCTTGAGTGGTAAGAGTTCCGCCCGCGATCGTCTGACCTCCCGCAAGTCCGGTTGAACCTACGACATAATCCGTGCCTGCTGTGGCAGCACTGATAGCTGTAGCATTTCCTTTTAATAAACCGGTGATACTTGTGGAAATAGTGATAGCTGGAGTAGATGTGGCTGTCGCGACTGTTCCGGCAAAACCGTTGGCAGAAGTTACTGAGACTGAAGTGACACTACCTCCACCAGTAGGTGTCTGCCATGTGGCATGAGTGGAATCTGTTGCAGTTAAGACTTGACCGATTGTCGGCGCAGTAGCGGCGGCGACGTTGACGATAGTGGTAGCGGAATTAAGCGCATCTGTCTTGGCGCTCTTGCCTGTCGTATCTTGGTTTAAGGTTGGAAATGAAGTCAGAGAGGCGGCTGAACCGTTTGTAGCTAAGAGTGTAGCTGTGCCTGTAGGTAAAGTATATACACCAGTATCATCAGCGGAAGTGAAGCTCATTGTTTTTAACAACGTTAACGTCTTCGAAGTAGTTCCTCCGGCAATGGTGAAGCCGGTAGTGGCGGCGGTTAAAGTCAAACCGTTTACTGTTCCCGGAGTGATGTTCCCAAGTCCGATGGTCAGAGCCGGAGTACTGGTAGCCGTTGCCCAAGTAGCGGTCACTCCGTTGT
>Ga0265340_10001582_pt1 | contig 13047 bp, 11 predicted proteins | sample 4CB225metaG_FD_202082 | JGI IMG/M metagenome (GOLD analysis project Ga0265340, IMG submission 202082) | Rhizosphere microbial communities from Carex aquatilis grown in University of Washington, Seatle, WA, United States - 4-CB2-25 metaG | ecosystem: Host-associated > Plants > Roots >...
AAACAACCCTTCTATGTACCCATTCGAATACTGATTCCTTCCCCCGCGGACGCCTTAACCGAACTCATTAACTAATCGTTCTGCGGTAATTCGCGCCCCGTGGAGCTCCATGCGGCTTGCCAGTGCCTGGGCGCGTGTCGTCAGCTCGGGTCGCAGACATTCGCCTAACGCTTGAAGAAGGGTATTCACGGTAAGGTCATCACCCTGGGGTCCCGATACGCCCACTCCCAACTCCTGCACACAGTGTGCCCAGTAGAACTGATCGTAGTTGTGAGGGATAATGACCTGAGGCCTGCCTGCCCGTGCCGCGGCTGTTGTAGTCCCTGCACCGCCGTGATGGACGATGGCGGCCACCCTTGCGAACAGCATTTCATGATTGACATCGTCAACCGATAGGCAGTCGTTTCGGTTGTCGCTTGGCATAAGGTTCGCCCATCCCTGGTGAAGGATTGAACGGAACCCCAGGGCTCGGACTGCCTCGATCAGCAAATCAGGGGTCTGTTCTGAGGCCCGCATACTCCCAAAACCCAGGTATATGGGAGGCGGGCCATCATTGAGAAAGTATTCAAGGTCGTGCGGCAGGGGCGTTTTATCGTGTAGCATCCAGGCTCCGGTCTGTATGACATCCAGACCGGAGCGCGGGAGGACCGGTGCGAGCACCTTGTCGGCTGCGAGCCACGGGCGATCCGTAAAAATGTGTGGCTGAACGCTTGGTACAGGTTCCAAGCCGAGCTTCGTCCGCTCCTCATTCAGCGTCGCACCGAATCGAGAATTGAATTCCTCTTCATTTTTTTCCCAAAGCTGCAAATTCTCGGTCTCCGGCAGCGAAAAAGAATAGTGACCCCCCATTTTCGGAGGAGGATAATGTGGCGATGGCAAGACGGCTGGACAGTAGGCCCCAAAAACGTATGGGACTTTCTGAAACTCGGCGATTGACCTTGTCGCGATCTGCAGCGCGCCTGTAGCAAGGATAAGATCGCAGCCATGAGCAGCTTCGGCTATTACCTGAAATTGTGTTCGCACAGATTGGTCGGCCATTTGCTGCAATTGTTCCTGGGGCGGCAAGACCGGCTTCGCTGGCAAGGTTCCTCCCGTGAGTTTCCTTAAGTCTGGCCCAATTGGAATGCATGTTATCCCGTACGACTCTACCCACTCTTTGAAATTAGGGGCTACACACAAGCTGGCATCGTGTCCCAATTTCTTTAGTTCTAGGGCCAGAGCCAGGATCGGCTGAACATCACCACGAGAGCCGATCGAGGAAATCAATACCTTCATATGACTTAGACGGCCTTTCTGATTTTATATTGGCAAGGATTTCTCTTATCGTTTCGACTGCGTTGTTTGCAGAATAAGTATCGCTGCTTCGTGCAAATCTATTGATTAATTCACTTTAGTACGCAAACCAGATACTGGAATAAAGCGTGCCAGGTTTTTGGATTATATCCCTTCCCTTTAAATTGAATCCAGCAAACTCATTAATTGTGAATCTTTATAGTGTGCTTATTCCACCGCCGGACTGGCTGACAAGCGTACTAAAGTCTTGACATTCATTCTATATCCCTTGATAATGTCATGGAGGAGATTTGCATGGCGATCATTACACTCATGACGGATTTTGGAATCAAAGATGGGAACGTAGGCGTCATGAAGGGTGTGATTTGGAACATCTGCCCTGAAGCTCAGATTACAGATTTGAGTCACGTAGTAGGCGCACAAAATATTCCCGAAGCGGCTTTGATTCTCGCCCGGTCTGCACCCTTCTTTCCAAAAAATACTGTTCATATGGTTGTTGTTGACCCGGGTGTGGGAACGAAACGCCGCCCCATGGCTGCCCGTATCGGTGATTGGTATTTTGTCGGGCCGGATAATGGAATCATTACCCTTTTGCTTGAGCGTGCGAAGCAGGAAAAATGGTCATGTGAGTTTGTCGAACTAGATAAGTCCCAATATTGGCTGCAAAATATAAGCTTTGTCTTCCACGGACGCGATATTTTTTCACCAGTTGCTGCTCACCTGGCAACCGGTGTTCCTCTCAAACAACTTGGGACAACTTTCTCTGACCCTGTACTCATCCAATTACCACACCCTGAAAGGACGGAATCAGGTTGGCGAGGTGAAGTCATACACATCGACCACTTTGGCAACCTCGCATCGAATATCCGAGTGGAGAACTTTGGTGACGCAATACAACAAAAACAAAATATCGTTGTGCGATTAAATGTTATCGCGATCAAGGGTATGGTAGATACGTTTGGCGAACGGCCAGCCGGTGAAGTAATCGCCTTGCTCGGAAGCACAGGTAATTTGATAATATCTGTGGTGAATGGTAACGCAGCATCGAAATTAGGTGTTAAAGTAGGTGAGCCCATCGAAGCAATCATTCTTCCTAAAGGCAAGGATTAAGCCCCTAAAGGCATCCTCTCGAAAAATAAAATGCCTGACACGCCCCTCATCGTAGAAAACCTTACCTTCCGCTACCGAGACCGTCAATCTGCGGCCATTAAGGACATTTCATTCACTGCAAATTCGGGCGAAATTCTGCTCGTAGCAGGTGCCAGTGGTTGTGGCAAGACCACTCTCCTCCGTATACTGAACGGTTTGATCCCACGGTCTTACAAAGGCGAACTTACGGGCCATGCTTTGATCTTCGGCGAAGAGACAATCAATTGGAAACTGTCACAAATTTCGCAAAAGGTTGGAACGGTTTTACAGGATCCCGAACGCCAAATCCTTGGTACAAAGGTGTTGAACGAAGTTGCTTTTGGCCTCGAAAACCTTGGCATGAAACGGGATGAGATCTTTCAACGCGTGGATGAGGCGTTGTCTTTTTTGAAGATTTCCGACCTGCGTGACCGCGAAACATTCAACCTTTCGGGTGGTGAAAAACAAAAGGTCGCTTTGGCGGGGGTACTTGCCATGCGCCCAAGCATTTTGCTACTCGATGAACCGCTGGCCAGCCTTGACCCAGCCAGCGCGCATGATACTTTGGATGCTGTCCGTGACCTGGCAAACAAAGGGATGACGGTTTTAATGGTGGAACATCGCGTGGAAGATGTACTACGAATAAAGCCCGAACGGGTAATGTTCATGTCTGAGGGCCAAATCCGTTACCTTGGCAAGATGGATGGGTTATCTAAAATTGTGAACTATCGCGAAGTCAAATTACCTGCTGAAGATATTGTCGAGCGCGCAAGACTTGAGGCTGCCCCGATCGCGATAAAGATCCTACCAGGAATCGCTTCTGATAGTTCGCAGAAGGTCCCACTGGTTAAATTCGAGGAAGTCTCGTTCAATTATGAGGCTGATACTGAAGTACTCCACGGGATCAACCTTGAGATCAAACGCGGTGACGTCATTGCGGTATTAGGACCGAACGGTGCAGGCAAAACGACTTTCGTCAAGCATGCGATAGGCCTCTTGAAACCGAAATTGGGACGAGTGTTGGTCAATGGCCGCGACACGAAAGAAGCAAGTGTGGCACAAATAGCTGGCATACTTGGTTACGTTTTTCAAAGTCCAAGTCATATGTTGTTTGCTCCGACGGTACGCGAAGAACTTGCCTTCGGTCCGTCGAATTTAAAACATCCAAAAAACCAGATTGAAGAGGAGGTGAAGGAGGCGCTGAAGATAGTGAACCTTTCCGATAAAGAGCAAGACCCCCCGCTGGCATTGTCATTCGGCCAGCAGAAGCGCGTCAGCATTGCGGCTATTCTGGCCATGCGTTCGCCCATCCTGATCATGGACGAACCAACTGCCGGACAGGATTATCAAAACTACATGAATTTCATGGATTCCATCCTGCAAATGCCCGGTTTCGAAGCGATATTATTCATCACCCATGATGTGGACTTGGCGGTCATTTATGCCAACCGTGTCTTATTGATCGCGAATGGTGACCTCATCGCTGATGGAACGCCGCAAGAAGTGCTGAGCGACTTCGACCGACTCGAGGCCTGCCGCCTTGTGCCCTCATCATTGCTTGCGTTAAACGTAAAGCTTTTTCCGAAAACGGGGCGATTCATGCGGGCTGAGGCGCTGGCTCATATATAACAAGAGGAGAATCGAAATGAATAATAAGCTCACAAATGTCTTGGTTTCGCTCGGTGTGGTCCTGGTGATCTTTGCGGTTATCATGTTTGCCTTTGGCAGCCGCACCCAGTCCCTCGGCCCCTTCAATTTTTCAGTTGATCAGGCCACACTCGTCTTGCGTTTTGTGTTCGTTATCATCGGTCTTCTTATCGCTTTCGCAGTGTACTACGCCACGCGTGAGAATGCAGCCTGGGAGGTAGGCACACGTGAAGTGGTCTGGATGGCGATTGGCGCCGCACTATATGCCGTGTTTTCATGGCTTTTCAACGGAACTGTCTTTGTGGTGCCTTCCCTGAGCCAGGTCTCTCTTCGGCCTGCCATCGCCATTCCAATGTTCTTCGGTTTCGCTTTTGGACCCGTGGTGGGTTTCTTCAGCGGCGCCGTCGGCAATATCTTCGGGGATGCATTGACTGGATTCGGCCTATCGCCTCAGTGGAGTATTGGTAATGGCCTTATCGGCTTCGTGGCCGGTATGGCTTTGCTTTTCAAGGATAAGAAAAAGAGCATGGACACCGTGTTGTGGGTGAGCGGAGTATTGGCGCTCTTGACCGTCGTGTTGTTCTTTTTCAACCGCAATGTACAGAACGGCTTTTACTTTGCGGCGTCAGAACCGGTCTCTATTTTTGCGGGTCTGACGATTGTGATCGGCTTCGTGTTGGTATTGGTGGTCCGCTTTGCTTTTGCTTCCAATGAAAACATAGCGGCAGCCGTCACATGGGGGATGCTGGGAAATATCGTCGGGATCCTGTTTGCATCGCTCTCCGATATTTTCATTAATGGCTTTAGCTTGCCCGCAGCTGTGGTTGGCGAGTTCCTGCCGGCTGCCGGACCGAACCTGATATTCGCGGCGATCCTTGTCCCGTTGCTGGTGGGTGCTTACGCCGCTGTCCAACGGCAATCGGGACGTTAATCGTTGGAGCAAAAAAATTAACGGGTTGTATATTAATCCTTTCAAATTAAAAGTAATCAAAGAGCCTATCCATCCCATGTCAGATAAGATCGGAACGATTAATTTATCGCCCATAAGGTAGAAAGAAGATTCGCTATTTACTGCTTCTTGTTTTAATCTCAAAACTTGTTTCCATCATTTATAGGGTAAAAACAATACATTGGGTTTGGATGATTATGCAGTTATGTAGTGATCACTAAAAAAAATATGATAAAACGTAAACTTGCCATCGTTGCCGTTGGAGGAAACTCGCTGGTCAAGGATGAATACCGCAAATCCTTGCAGCATCAATATATGGTCGTAAAAGAGACCTCCCATCATATCGCTGATATGATCGAAGCCGGTTGGGATATGGCTATTGGGCATGGAAACGGTCCGCAACTGGGATTTACTCTTCGCCGTTCGGAGGTGGCTTACCATGCCGAGGGTGTTCCCGCATTTCCAATGGACATCTGTCTTGCTCAGACTCAAGCAGAGGTTGGTTATGCCCTGCAGCAAAATTTGCAGAATGAGTTTCAGAAACGTGGAATCCAAAAACAGGTCGTTACCATTCTTGCACAAACCCTGGTTGAAAAGGATGATCCGGCATACAGGCTTCCACCAACCAAGCCGATTGGCAGCTTCATGAAAGAAGACGAAGCGAAACATCTCGCCAGACAATTAGATTGGGATGTAATGGAGGATGCAGGTCGAGGCTGGAGGCGGGTCGTTCCTTCCCCATTTCCGAAGAAAATTCTTGAGATCGAGACCATCCGAACCCTCGTCAACGCCGGCGTAGTGACCATTACTGCAGGAGGTGGTGGAATTCCGGTCATTGACCAGGGAAATGGACAACATGCTGGTGTTATCGGCGCAGTGGACAAAGATTACGCGGCGAGCCTGCTTGCACAGGAACTGGGGGCTGATTTGTTCGTTGTTTCCACATCCGTGGAAAAAGTTGCCATTAATTTTGGCCGCCATAATCAGACATGGTTTGACATAATGACGCTTTCAGAAGCCAAAAAATATCTGGCGGAGGGAGTTCATTTTGCGCGAGGTTCCATGGCGCCCAAGGTCCATGCGATTGTCTGGTATTTGGAAAACGGTGGAAAAGAAGCCGTGATCACCAATCCTGAAAATATTGGCAACGCATTGAAAAGAAAAACCGGCACCTGGTTTGTGCATGACCGCGCCCGCATTTTTGCGATCAATGGCAATCGCGCCTCGAGGAAACGATATCATGCATCCCAACAGCCCGTAAAACCAAGTTGAGGTCATGAACCAAATCATTTCACAAATAAGCCGCCGAGCCAAAGATGCATGGAATGTATTCTGGCATGGTGCAAAGATTACATACAAGCGCGCTCAAATCCCATCCATTTCAAACGAAGAAATATCGGATATCAAACACTTTTTCCCATCGGATAAATTTTTTATCCTTGGCCATTCCCGTTCGGGCAACACCCTGCTGATGAGGCTGGTGCGCCTCCATCCGGAAGTCCATGCAAATTACCAGGCTACATTTTTTTCACGTCCACCAAGATTGACTTCGCTGGTAGACAGCCTTGAAATTGAAGAATGGTTGACCCGTGGAACAAACCATTGGAACCGCGGACATGACCTGTCACCTGTTGTTTTGAGAGCCGCAGCAGATTTCATTATGGAGAACGATGCGCGCCATGTGGGCTCAACCAAACATATCGTCGGTGATAAAAGCCCGACAACCGTGACTCACGGTCAAGCAGTCCGTGATATGTTTCGGTTCTATCCTGATGCGCGCATAATCTACATTGTGAGAGATGGACGCGATGTGATGGTTTCTGACCGTTTCCGAAATTTTGTAGAAGAGAAATTTCTGCGCCGTGGTGACGAGAAGATCATTGCCAGTTTTCAAGCAAACCCGGGTTGGTTCACAGGCGGCGGACTTTCGATCTTCACCGACAGCTGGTTGCGCGACAAAAATCAGGGTATTCCAAGTTGGGTTGCCAACCTTAAAGAATCAGATGCCGAGGGTAAACGTCTTTACGGAGATCGTTATCTCCCGATACGCTATGAGGATATTCTAGCAAATCCTTTCGGTGAAATGAAAAAGGTTTGGCTGTTTCTTGGTGTAAAAAATGTAGATCCAGCCCTCGAGAAGACCATCCATGACGAAATTGCTGACAACCACGATAAAAGTTGGCAGGCTGAACGGAACCAGTTCATTGCACCATTGCTTCCCAAAGGCCAACCTGGCAATTGGCGCATTTTTTTCACCCACCGCGATCGCGAAATTTTCAAAGATATTGCCGGGGACCTTTTGATAAAATGGGGATACGAAAAGGATTTAAATTGGTAGAAAGCCAGCCGTCATCCATTTCCCAGGTTTTTTGTAATTAAGTAGTTTACGATCACCTGGTAATAACCACTGCCTCTCTCGGTGTCCCCACACTTATAAATTGAAAATGAAGTTTATACCTATAAAGATAGATGGCAGTCACTTCCAAAGTGACTGCCATCAAATCATTGTTACCTTCCGCCGTGGATCTGCATCAGTAATTTTTCTGCGCGGGCGACCCCATGATTAACATGGCGAAGTTTACCGCGCGGGTCAATTAAAAATGTTGTTGGCACACTCATAACTCCCCAACGGTCTGCAAGTTCGGGGCGCTCCGCGGCATCAATTTCAACCACATGCAGGGCATTTCCGAGCATTTGACGCAGGCTTTGTATCGCCGGGCGCTGCACCGTTTTACATGGAACGCAGGTTGGTGTCGTGAAATAAACAAGGGTGAATGCACCGGGGTGTTTCGGACCCAGATCAGTGAGCAAGCTGCCGGTGCGGAACTTCAGGGTCCAGTTATAGAGCAGGTAAACACCGATACTGCAAAGAATAATCGCAAGGGCGATCGCAGCCCGGATCAAGACATCCACATTAAACATATTTATACCCTCGTTTTCGGCTTCATGCCCGGGAAGAAACCGATCGGTGGCGTCTTGGCGAAGCCAGGGACTTTAATGCGGGCCAGCCAGTAATAGACTGCACAGCCAACGCAAAAACCACCAAAGGCATTTAGTGCTGCAAGTACGATCACAAGCCACACCAATCCCCAGCCAAGAGCTGATGCGCCAAGAAAGAGCGAAACCGACCCGCCCGTCATGAATATGAAACCGAGGAACTGCGCAAAGCGATGCGGCTCGGGATTGTCTTCCAGCACATCAGGCTTGAGCAAACCTGCCGGTTTGTAAAAGTAACGGTAGAGCGGGAGAAAACCGGGCACTTTCAGTAACGATCCAAGCCCCATCACAACTGCAACGATGGCAGCCAGAATGGGAAGGTTAAAAATGAACGCAAGGAGATTAAGCGTAATGATGGTGAGCTGGTTCGCTTTGAGAGCGTTGTGATCCACTTTTTGAAGATGTTGGGTTTGTGTTGTCATTTTAACTTCCTTTTTATGTATTTTGTATTTCAGAGGCGCCGGCGGGAATCGGACCCGCGCATAAGGATTTTGCAGATCCTTGCCTTTCCGCTTGGCGACGGCGCCAAGAGTTTACTAGGTGAGAATGCTGGACTCAATGGTTTCAGAAACCAGTAGTTCGGCAAGTGCCAAAGCCTGGTTGCGAATTTCGGGGATGGCGATGGACTCCCATAAACCTGAAATTCGGATAGGGCCGAGGGTGAACAGACCTTGGACTGCCTCGCCTTTAGCCGCTATGAAACGTCCATCTGTATCAGTTTCAAAACCAAGCCTTAACGCATCCACAACGATCAGGCCTGCGGCGCATAATCCGGCAATAAGCGGCGATTCAATTTGGGAATAGTCGCGGGAAGGCCCGGTGCAATTGACCACACGCGCAACGTTAAGAGTATGAATTTCGTTGCTCCCTGTCTCGCGCCATGTGACCACTGCCTCCTGTCCAAGTGGATTGGCAGAAACGAGCCGTCCATGATGGATTATGAGAGTCCGATCCTCCAATAGAATGCTCAACTGGTTTGCAATCTCAGGTGCCATTCGGTGACGGTGAATATCCCAGAGATTTCGAGCATGCCGCAAAAAAGAAGCGCGTTGGGCGGGATTCCAGCCCTGCCAGATCGCCGCGGTATAAGGCCGCAGGCTATCGATGACGGCGCTCCAATCGGACCCGGATTTTCCTGCGGCTTTGATCTCCGCTCTGATCCATCGTAAAGCTCCAACAGGCGATTTGAAATCTTCCGGCACGTTCACGGTTAACAGCGGCGTTGCCTTATATGCTTTATGAGGTTGATATAACCGTCCGTGCCGCGAAATCGCATGGATGGTTCCCCGGTGACCAACTTCACGTAGAGAGAGGGCCATATCCACCATCGTCAGGCCTGTGCCAACCAGGAGCACAGATCCATCCGTGGCTATCCCCCGCGCCGCATCCTGGGCCCAGGGGTTGCGCCAATAGTTGGAAGCCACTGCGCTAAAATCAACCGGATCGCTAGGAGGCAAAAGATTTCCGAGAGCAAGGACCACGGTGCGCGCCTCCAGGGATACGCCATTATCCAGCCGGATCGTCCAAAGATCATGTTTGCGCGACACGCTGATCGCTAAGCCGGGGATGTATTCAACATTTTTTGATCCGTCCACGGTTTCATCAAAAATCTGGGCAAGGTATTCTCCATAGAGGAGTCTGGGCGCAAAAGTACCGACATCCGCTTTTGGCAGGCGACTTTTTAACCAACTCACGAAATGGTCCATGTCATGTGGAAATGCGCTCATTTTGCTAGCTGCAACGTTCAACAAATTGGATTGGTAAAGCGTTTCATACGCCACACCGCGCGCTGGGCGGTCTGCATTTCCTATCAAGGCCAGCCGTCCATGCGGGGCAAGTCTTTTGAACTGCGCAGCAACCAACGTACCGCTCGCTCCCGCGCCGACCACCACAACATGAAAAGGAGTACCAGAATCGAAATTGTTACGCATAATGATATCTATTGATTCCCATTTGGCACAACTTCATATCCGGCCTGGATCCAGGATTGAACACCGGATTCCAAGGCGTACAAATTCTTGAATTTCTTTTGCTCTAGAATGGAAATGGCAACTGTGGAGCGGTTCCCGCGTTGACAATGCACGACCACCGGTCGATCTTCTTGAAGAAAACTATGCGCAACCTCGCCCAAAGCCCCCGCCTCCACATGCCTGGCACCGCGAATATGCCCTGAATGCCATTCTTTATTAAAACGAACATCCAGGATGATGGGTGCATCCTTTTGAGTCATCCACTCCTTAAGTTGTTCTGCATTAACACTTTTCGTTGAAACTAATGGCAAGCCGCTTTCCCGCCAGGCCTTGACACCGCCTTCAAGAAAGCCGCGCAGGTCATCATAGCCAATTCGGATGAGCTGCCGTGTCGCTTCCTGGCGTTCGGCGGATGTTTCGGCAATTAGAATGACCGGTGTCCCAAACGGGATAACCCATCCTGCCCATGTGATAAGCGGAGTGACCAATGGAATTCCGTACGAATCTTCAATATGACCATCAAGGAAGCGGTGTGTTTCGCGAATATCCAGCACGACCGCGCCTGTTTTAATTTGATCTTGAACGTCTTTGGGAGAAAGGGGCTCAAGCACTGGAACACCACCAAGAATGCGTCCGCCTTTTTTATTCACCGCCCGCATATGGCGATAATATGTAGGATAAGTGGAGAGACCTGTCAAAGCCCTGTTGACAAACTCGTCTTCCTCCGATATCTGAAGAAATGGATTGCTCAATCGCTCCTGCCCTATAGTTGTAAATCGCGCTCCGCTGGCAGTTGTGTTGCAAAACGAACCGGCTCCATGCGTGGGATATACGACCACATCGTCAGGTAAGGGCGCAAATTTATTGTGGATTGTGTTGTATAACTCATGGGCCAGCGGCAGGGCATGTTCATGACCGAGCAGGTCGGGACGCCCGGTTCCTCCGACGATAAGCGAGCCGCCGGTGAATAATGTTTGCGGCGTTTCATCCTTTTCATCAAAAATTCCGAAACTGACATGCTCGGGGGTGTGTCCAGGCGTGGCCAACACGCCAATGGACAAATTTCCCAGCGAGAGTTTGTCGCCCTCACGCAGGGCCAGGTGCTTGAACTCAGCCTCCGCAGCCGCGCTCTCACCGATCTGGAATTGAGGATGGTCATGTTGAAGGGCGAGGTGATGCGCTAGTTCATGTAGGCCAGAAACAAAGTCGGCGTGAAGATGCGTATCGAGTGCGTATGTCAATTTCAACCCCAGGCCTTCGGCGACCTGAATGTATTTATCGACATCGCGCTGGGGGTCGATCACTGCCGCGATACCTGTCCCTTCCGATGCGATCAGGTAGGAAGAGTTGCCAAGACCTTCATCAACAAATTGTTTAACAAATAGAGATTTCATGCTGGTCCTTATTTCTCGATTGGAACGTTGACAAGGTTCCCCCACTCGGTCCATGAGCCATCGTAATTACGGACTTTTGGAGAGCCTAGCAAATAGGTCAACACGAACCAGCTGTGGCTGGAACGTTCACCGATAAGGCAGTATGTAACAATATCGCGGTCAGGAGTGATACCCTGACTTTCATATAGTTCTTTAAGTTGATCGGCTGATTTGAATGTGCTATCTTCATTAACGGCTTTTGCCCAGGGAATGTTCTTCGCGCTGGGAATATGTCCCCCGCGCAACGCACCTTCCTGTGGGTATTCAGGCATATGCAATTTCTCACCCGAATATTCAGCAGGTGACCGGACATCCACCAACGGTAATTTGTTTTCAACATGTTTCAAAACATCCGAGCGGAATACACGGATTTTCCTGTCGTCACGCCGTGGGACTTTATAACCAGCCGTTGGATATGCAGGTACATCCTTTGGAAATGCGCGCTTCTCATCCTCCCATTTCTTACGGCCGCCGTTCAAGATGCGCACGTCCTTATGACCAAACAGCTTGAAGACCCAGAAATTATAAGTGGCCCACCAGTTATTCTTGTCGCCATAGATGATGACCGTCGTATCGTTTGAAACGCCTTTTCCAGAAAGAAGCGCGGCAAAATCATCGGCATTCAAATAGTCACGGATGATGGGATCATTCAAGTCATCATGCCAGTTTATTTTGACTGCACCTGGAATATGGCCTGTATCATAAAGAAGTACGTCTTCGTCAGATTCGATGATCCGTACCCTGGGATCGTTCAGGTGATTGGAAAGCCAATCGGTATCGACTAAAACCTCGGGGTGTGAATAAGTTGACATCGATAAATCTCCTTTGTATATTTTTCCTATTGATTTAGTATGGTTTACCTATATCAAAAAAGCGGCACCTGCCACTTAGGTTATATGACTTACTGGATGGGGTTTATAGCATAATATTCCGAGATTTGTCAAGTGGGAATTTCGTTCACCGTATCATAAATTTTTAATCTGAGTGCTGCGTGAATTGCCCCGTATAGTCTGTCAATACGGGTTTATAAGTTCAAATTTGCATTGTCAGTACCAACCCCAACATGAAAAGCGCACTGAAAGCCAGCGCAAGTTGGCCTGTGCCGGCCAGCGCCATATTTAACATCTTCCCCTTTTGCATTAATACGACACGAGTCAACTTCCATGCCAGCGGGAGCGTCATCCAGGCGAGTAACGACCACCAGGGAAGAACCCCGAATGCACACAACAAGGGCATGCACAAAAACGCCACCACTACGCAGAAGAGGTATTCGCCTTTTGCAAAATGCTCGCCAAGCATCACTGCAAGCGTATGTTTACTGGCCAGACGATCCGTCTCAATGTCGCGCAGATTGTTAACCACTAGAATCCCAACGATGATCATGCCAATCGGCAATGACATCCACCACGCTGCCGGTGAGACCAACCCGGCTTGCACGAAGTAGGTCCCAGCCACTGAAGCAATTCCGAAGAACAGAAATACAAACAGGTCGCCGAGTCCGTAGTAGCCAAGTGGGAATGGCCCGCCTGTGTAGGTGATCGCAGAGAATATTGCCGCCACGCCAATAAAAAGCACCACCCAGCCCGCTTCAAATGCCAGATACAAACCCAATAGCCCGGCAAGCCCGAAC
>Ga0265340_10001584_pt1 | contig 13043 bp, 9 predicted proteins | sample 4CB225metaG_FD_202082 | JGI IMG/M metagenome (GOLD analysis project Ga0265340, IMG submission 202082) | Rhizosphere microbial communities from Carex aquatilis grown in University of Washington, Seatle, WA, United States - 4-CB2-25 metaG | ecosystem: Host-associated > Plants > Roots > Rhizosphere...
TCACCATGACCCAGGCCTTCAACTCCTTGGGAACGTTCATTGCCCCGTGGTTTGGTGGAGTGCTTATCCTGGCCACCGGCGCCAAGGCCGCGATCGAGATCGCGCAGATGAATGCCGCCGAGTTGCATGCTTACCGCGTCGAGCAAGCCTCGTCCATCAAGCTGCCCTACGGGATGATCGCGGTAGCGCTGATCGTCCTGGCGGTGGTCATCGGCCGCTTCCAGATGCCTCGCATTCCTGAAGCCGAGGGAGGGCACGCGGCGGAAAAGGGTGAGCACGACAAGGTCCTGCGCCATCGCAACCTGGCGATGGGCTCACTCGCCATCTTCTGTTATGTCGGCGCCGAGGTGTCCATTGGAAGCTTCCTGGTGAATTACATGCACGAGCCGAACATCGGCAACCTGGACTTGGAAACGGCGGCGAAGTTCCTGACCGTATATTGGGGCGGCGCCATGGTGGGACGCTTCATCGGTTCCGCGGTGCTGAGCCGAGTTCGGCCCAGAGTGGTGCTCGGCTTCAATGCGGTCGCGGCTGCGTTGCTGGTCTGCACCTCGATGGCGACCAACGGATACTTCGCGATGGGCAGCATGTTGTTAATCGGCCTGTTCAACTCGATCATGTTCCCCACCATCTTCACCCTCGGCATCGAAGGTCTGGGGGTGCTGACCGGCGAAGGATCGGGGCTGCTGAACACGGCAATTGTCGGCGGAGCGATTCTTCCCTGGATCCAGGGATACATCGCCGACCGGCTGGGCATTCATCACGCCTTCATTCTGCCGGCGCTGTGTTACCTGTACATCCTGCTGTTCGCGATCAAGGGCCAGCCGAATGCACGAGGCCATGTGGCAGCTTAAGACTCGGTTACGCCAGAGGGAAGCAGCCTTGGTTCCGAAGCGGCTATTCGACCAGCCCAGCCCCCGCGCTTTCTGCTGCTCTTCGTAGGTCCTTATCGAGTGTTGCAAGCGGAAGGCCCGTTTGCTTTGCGAGCGCGAGGTAGGCCGCGTCATAGGAAGTCAGCCGGTAGCGGGTGTCCAGCCTGAGAACAGGCTCCCATTCAGCCGGACTCGGCGACGCTGCGATATGAAGCGCGAGCGCGGCCAACTCTCCGATGAATTCTTGGATTCGTGCGGCAGTGATCCTCTCGCGACGCTGTGCCATCAATAGCGCGTTGAGCACTTCCAGGGGCCAGTGCGCGGGCACATAGATCTCTTCCGCGTTTGCTGCGCGGTCCAACAGGCCTTCTGTCCACGGAGTAACTTCGTCCTCGAAAACCCATGCCAGCGCAGCGGACGCATCCACCACAAAACCGGCCATCAGCGCTTGCGCCCTTCGCGGACCAGGTCCCCGATATTCAAGCCATTCAGCCTGATTCCTTTGCGCAATTCGCGAATATGAGCAACGGCTTCGGTCGCCGTTCTGCGGTCCAGCGCCGTGGACTCTTTCTCGGCGAGGCCTTCGAGCGCACGGCTCACGACCTCCTCAGGGGAATGGTAACGGCCGCTGCGCAGACGAGCTTTGACTATTTCTTCACCGTGCTGATCGAGGGTGACCGTAACAGCCATGCTTCAGTCTAGCACGCTGAGAATTGGTGCCCTTGGGGGACAACATGGGAATAGCAACTCCAGAAAAGGCGGCCCCCTTGTCGCATCTCATCACACCAAATATCCATTCTCTTTCTCACTCTGAATTCCCTCCGGCAGTCGCCCGCCGTTGTATTCCGCCATGCGGTTCTTCCACTTCAGAAAGTCGGTAATGGTCTGCGGCTCGATGCGCACTTCCACCCTCCGGAGGCTAGCCAACAGCAGGTTCATCTCCTTCATCAATCCGGCAGGACTTCGCAGATCGAGCTTGCCAGGCTTGACCGTCATCGTTACTTCCCGGCCTTTGCACTCCAGCAGCCCCCAATACTTCGGTAGTTCCTCGCGCGCAATGATTCCCGCCGGAGTCAGGTAGAACCGCTTGCTGCCGAGTCCGTCCTCGGGATTCTGCCGAAACGGCTTGCCGGCGTCGGCCAGGAAGTCGCTGCGCGAGACCTTACATTCCACCAGCACCGACTGGCAGAGACCCTTCCATCCGATCACGTCGGGCACTTCGCCGCTGGCGCAGTATTGTTCGGAGAGGATGATGCCGCATCCGTATTTGTAGCGAAGCCACTCGACGGCGCGCGCGACCAATTGCGCATGTCTCACGGCCGACGATGCTTTGCCCATACTGTTGTTGTAGCGTGAAGTTGGCGCGGCGGGAAGTAATTGGCGGGATGCGGCCCCGAGCCCAGGTCTATCACGCGGTTTCAGGCGGGACAGGTTGAGGATGGTCCCATCGGAAGAGGCGCACGGAGTGAGCGAGTGGTAGCTGCCCATGGCCCGGACGGGGCGTTGAATCGCCGCTCTACCCACTCGCCCGACTACCGCAATACCAAAAACGCGCTAGAAAGTGATCTTAGCGGCGAACTGAATGCCGCGCGGGCCGCCTCCTCCCAGGAACGGATTACCGATGCCGACATCGCCGGTGGCAGTCAGGGCATACGAGCCGACACCGCGGCCGGTGCTGCCAATCCCATTGACGCCCGGATCGGCGATGAAGTTGGGCAGCAGCGGATTGGCGAAGTTGGGATGGTTGAAGATGTTGAAGAACTCGGCGCGCAGCTCCAGGTTGACGCGCTCCGTGACCGCCGTGTTCTTGAAGACCGAGAAGTTGAACTCCTTGAAGGCCGGGCCGCGCAGCGAGTTTCGTCCCAGACTACCGAAGTGACGAGTCCCAGCCAGGCAGTTACTGTCGCCCGAGGAACTGGTCGCCGTGGTGTTGCCAAAGGTGCAGGGAACCTGGAACGAACTCAAGTTGATGAAGTTGGCCGGGGTGCTTCCGTACTGCACCGGGCCCACCAGATCGGGACGGTCGAAGCCCTCTCCCGATCCCGAGTAATCGCCCTGGAAGTTGTAGTTGAAATTAAACGGCTGGCCATCCTGAAGGTTGACGACGCCGTCGAGACCCCAGCCATTCTTCAGCCGGGCCATCGAGCCGGTGGTCTTAGGGAACAGGTAGCTGAAATTCCAGGTGAAGCGGCGGCGAATATCGAAGTTCGAGTTCCCCTTCTCCAGTTGCGGCGCCAGGCTGTTGTTGGGCTGCGAGGCGTTGGGAATGAAGTCTTCCAGGTCGCTGGCATTGTCGAGCGAGTGTGACCAGACAAAGTTGGCCTGGGTGAAGAGACCGTGCCAGCCGTTCACGTGGAAGCTGAGTTGGAGCGCGTTATAGTTCGACCAGGCAGACGACTCCTCCTGGTTGACATAGAAGAAGTTGGGGTAAGCGGTGCGCGGGACATTGCCGCCGCTGTCAAAGCCGGCGATGGGACAGTTGGGCGGAGTGTACCCGCCGGCGCAGCCTGCTCCGGTGTCATAGGCCGTAATCTGCGACTGGCTGGGCTGGTTGATGTCGCGGAAGCGGAACAGGTGGGTCCCCTTCGATCCCACGTACGCGACCTGCAACACGGCCTTGCTGCCGATGGCCTGCTGGACGTTGAAATTCCAGTTCTGGATGTACGGAGTGGTGATGTTGGGATCGATGCCGAAAAAGCTGCCCAGAGGCGAGGCTCCCACAAATACCGGTGAACCCGTGCTGATCGGACCCGAGGTGGCGCTCAAGAAGGTGATGGGCGCGGCCCCGACTCCGGTGTAGGCCGGTCCGGGACAGAAGGTGCAGTTGTAGGGCAAGTGCCCGAGGAACATGTCCTGCGAGAAAGCATCGTAGAACATGCCCCACCCGCCGCGGATGACAGTGCTGCCCTTGCCGGTCAAGTCATAAGCGAAAGCAACGCGGGGAGCGAAGTTGTTGTAGTCGGGGTTGTAGAGACGGGAGGGACCTCCGCCGCCGCCGACCTGCACCAGCGTGCCGCCATCTGCTGGGGAAATCTGGTAGAACAGGTGGTCCTTCTCGCCCGGGATGCCGAAGTAGTCCCAACGCAGACCGAAGTTCAGGGTCAGGCGAGAGGTCCAGCGGAAGCTGTCCTGGAAGTAGAACCCCTGGTTGTTCTCGTACTCATGGCGGTTGGTGTAGCCCGACGCCTGGCTTCCGCCGGAGGGCAGGCCTTCGACAAGGCTGGTCAGATCGTCAAAGCTGAGCTTGCCGCGAAAGTTGGAGTTCTGCTGGATCTGAATGGAGGTGCGGCGGAACTCATAGCCGAACTTCAAGTCGTGGCGGCCAATCTTCCACGAGTAGTTGTCGATGAAGTGCCAGTTGGTGTCCACGCGTTGCCGGGGCACACCGGGGCTGGCGCCGATAACCGAGAAGCCTCCGACCGAAATCTTCGGTAATCCGTAGTTAAAAGAGCTGACACCGGTGTCCAGGCCAATGGAAGCCGGATTGAAGTTGCTGTCTTCGGGGAAGAACCCCTCGGCAAAACGGTTCCATCCGAAGCGGGCCTCGTTGACCTGCGCCGAGTTGACGACCTTTACCCAGGAGAGCGATACCAACTGCACGCGGGTTGGAGTGACCGTGTTGAAGCCGGGCAGCAGGCCTCCCGCCAACTGGGCGAAGGGGAAGCTCTGGTTGCTGTTGCCGTAATAGTAGCGGCCGGTGATGTTGTTGCTGGCGTTGGGATTGTAGTCAATCTTGGCGATCAGGCTGTCCACGTTGTTGTAGAAGCGGGTCGAGGTCGCGAGATTGGGGGCGGTGGGGCATCCGCTGGCATCGCTGACCACTCCGGGAATGTTGGGAACTGGCCAGGGATTGCGGGCCAGCAAATTGAGCATAGGCTGGCTCGCATTGCTGCCCGCGTTCTGGATGGCTTGCGCGACCAAGCTGGGGTCGGGCACACAACTCAAGCCAGCCTGCGCGCCGCTTTCGCGCTGGCCTTCGTAGTCGAAGAAGAAGAAGGCCTTGTCTTTCACGATGGGGCCGCCCAACGATCCGCCAAACTGATTGTTGAGGAACGGGTCCTTGGGCTGGCTGCCGATGTTGAAATAGTTGCGGGCGCCCAATGCGCCGCTGCGGTAGTACTCCAGCGCGGAGCCGTGCCACTGGTTGGTGCCGCTCTTGGTCACGATGTTGACGATGGCGCCGCTGTTGCGGCCATACTCCGCCTCGTAATTGGACAGGACGTGCAGCTCGCCGATGGCGTCGATGGGCAGGATGGTCGCAGGATCGCCAAACACTCCCGCCTCATTGATGGCCGGGTCGTTGCGGTAGCCATCGTTCATGTCGGTGCCGTCGAGCAGGTAATTGTTGGAGCGGCCGCGCGAGCCGTTCATGGAGAACTCCCCGAAGGAGCCGGGCGAGTCGCTGATCTGGTCGGGCGAGCCAGCCACACCGGGATTGAGGTAGATCAGCTTGGTGTAGTCGCGTCCGTTGACCGGGATGTTCTGGATCTCCTGCGAAGTTAGAATGCCGCCCAGTTCGGCGCTGGTGGTTTCCACCTGCGGCAGTTCCTCGCCCGATACCTCGACCTTCTCCGCCACCTGTCCGGGCTTCATGATGACGTCGACGCGGCGGTCGACGGCGACGTCCACCACCACGTTGTGGGTCACCGAAGTCTGAAAGCCGCTCTGCGATACCGTCACCGTATAAGTTCCGATGGGCAGCTCAGGCACGGAGTAGCTGCCGTCACCACTCGTTTGTGTGGTGCGTTCCAGGCCGGTGCCCACATTGCGCACCTTGACGGAGGCGCCCGAAACCACTGCACCGGAAGCATCGGTAACTGTGCCCAGAACGGTGCCGCGGAAGGTTTGCGCGGAAACAAAGGTCGCTGCCAGCAGCAGCACAAGGACGAGAAACACGAAACGCTTGCAATTCATGATTCGCCTCGGGGGTCGGAGAGCTTAATGGGCGAAGATTATAAACTGCAACAACACGAAAGGCGGAAAATTCCGCGCGACGGTGCCACGAAGGGAAACCGGGCGGCGTCGCGGGAAGGATCGAACTCGCGACGCGAAAGCTTGTAGTCAGGCTCGGACGGATCAGAAAAATCTGCAGGCGTTACTTCCGGCATGGGTACTCCTAATCTCGCTCACCGCTGAAAAGCGGAAACGCGCCAGCGTAACGAAAGCAGGTTGGCAGTCAATGCGGAGGCCATGAGACTTGAGCGGCCCCGCCCACCTTACTTCCCATTATGGGAATAATGAGAAATTTTCCCCGGAGATCACTGCCGCAACCGCAGCTCGCGCGAAACAATAGAGTTCTGGTAGGTAGCCTCCCATCCCCGTTGGCCTAGTGGGCCATGTTGGCGGCGCGCTTCCTCGCGCAAGTTACGCCAGCAGACCGGCCCTTCCTAAGAGCGCATCCCCACATATTGCAGGCTGAGTGGCCAGCAAAGCCGCGCCGGTTTGGCTTCTTCCAACGCGCATCGACTCGAAGGCGATCGCCAAGGCTGACCTTTGGAGCAAGCACTCGCGGATTTGACTTTGACGGAGCTAGGAGACGCAATGAAATCATGGAAAATTTTGTTGGTGCTTGTGCTGGGAGGGGTCCTCTGCATTATTTCCGCCAGCTGTAGTTCATCCTCCAGACCCCCGCTGCCGACCCAATTGGAAATATCAACCGTGTCGCTGGCCGCCGCTACGCAGAACGCGGACTACAGTGCGCCCCTGGTCGCCACCGGCGGGACGTCACCTTACACGTGGAGCCTCTTGTCGGGCACGCTACCGCCAGGCTTGACCTTGAGCAGCGGGGGAATAATTGCCGGCACGCCCACCGTTGCCGGCACCTTCACCTTTACCGTAGGGGTTGCCGATTCGTCGCCCACGCCAGCCACCGCGTCCGTGCAGCTCAGCCTTACCATTGCCGGCAAGGTCACGATCACGACTTCCTCCTTGCCCGCTGGATCGGTAGATGTGGCCTACAGCGCCACTCTGTCAGCTGTGGGAGGAGTGACGCCGTACACCTGGACCTTGGCGTCCGGCAGTCTGCCTGCGGGACTGACTTTGAGCAGCGCAGGCGCGATCTCCGGAACACCCACGACCGCCGGGTCCTCGACCTTTACCGTGGAAGTGGCGGATTCTGAGCCCACGCCATCGACGGCTTCGGCGCAACTCAGCATCACCATCAACAACTCCGGCAACACCGGAATCCTGACGGGAAACTATGCATTTGTGGCCGGCGGCTTCGATCCCGATGCGGGGCAGTGGACGGTAGCCGGGAGTTTCGTGTCCGACGGCAACGGCAACATCACTAGCGGAGTCGTGGATTTCAATGCCGTGAACACGGCGCCGGTGAATACCGCCGTAACCGGCACCTACACCGTGCCGGCCACCGGCCTGGGCATCCTAACTCTGACCTCGGAACAGTACACAACGACCTTGGCCTTCGCGCTCTTCGAGGATGGTAACGGAAGGATCATCGAATACGACGATACGACGGGCAGCGGTTCTCGCGGCGCCGGCGTGTTGCGTAAACAGGACACCAGTGCGTTCTCTCTCGACATATTTGCCGGCATCTACGTTTATGGGATGACGGGAGCCGGGAGCAGCGGAGAGCGCATGGTCAATGTGGGTGAGCTCACCGTTACTGCGGGGAATATTACCAATGGGCTGTGCGACATCAATGACGGCGGCGTGTTCTCTACCTGCATCTTCACCGGCACGGTATCGGCCATCGACCCGCAAACCGGCCGGGCCCTGGTCCAGAGCCAGGGCAACAACGGCCTTAGTAACCTGGCCGTGTATCTGGTCTCAGCCAATGAGGCAGTGATGGAGCAAATCGACCCGGTCCCGGTGACCAGCAATCCACTACTGGCGGGTTCCATGTTCGAGCAAACCGGGCTGTCTGGCGCCGGGGCGCAGGGTACTCCCCGCCTCTCCAAGGGCGGCATGGGGGACGGCAATGCCGACGGCCTGCTGGATGGCACCACCGTCCTCTATTACCAGGACATCCACAGCGCAGACGGGGCCGACCAATCGGGCGCCATGATCCTCAGCTTCGATGGAGGCGGCAACTTCAGCACCATCGCCGCTGACGAGGACCTGGCGGGCGTCATCACCCAGAAGACTGCTTTACCGGACGTGTACACGGTGGCCGACAACTTGGCCGTGAGTTTGGGGGGAGCACCCGGAGCAGCAGGTCAAGGCGGGGCCCTGAAAGGCTTCGTCATAAGCCAGAGCCGAGCTTTGCTGGTGGGTACGGGAGCCAATAGCATCTACGCCGTCTTGGAACCGCAAGAGGGCGGACCGTTCACCGACGCGACCATCGAGGGGCCGTACGCGGGAGGCACGCTGGAGTCGCTCGATTACGTCAACAGCAGAAATGAGGTGGACATGGCGTCGGCGGACCCCGCCGGTACGCTCACCATCGATGACGATAGCAGTAGCCAGAAAGGTCTGGGACAAAAGATTGGAGAGATCGTGAACTACACGATTGACTCCAACGGTAGAGGTACGACCTCCGACACGCCGCCGGCCGTCTTCTACGTGATATCGCCAGACAAGATCGTTGTCTTGCTGCCGCAGCTGGGCGCGGATGTAGATGTGCTGGAGCAGCCACCGCTGACGAAGTAGTTGCCCGACTTGCGGCGTTTTCTTGTACCACGGAGAACACGGAGAGCACAGAGGACATTTTTGCTTTTCTCTGTGCTCTCGGCGCCTCTGTGGTCAAAGAACCAGCCACAGTTTCCGTTAGAGCAGATTCTGCGTTGGTGTATCCGGGTGGAGCACCGCTTTCGGCGGTGCATTTGAGAGTCGCCTCTGAATTCGGCTTTATAGGCTGCGGAAAAACTCGGTTTGTGCGCGCTTCGTGTCAGGGCACGACTTCAGTCGTGCCTATAAGTCGTTTATTTAGTTTATCCTGAGCCGGCTTTTAGCCGGCGGCAGATCTTCATTGCCGACTCTTTCCGCAGCCTGTCTAGCCGCTGAGGTAACTAGGGTCTTACCTCAGCGGCTAAAGCCTCGCCCTCTTTGCAGCCTTGGTATGCACGCCTGAAAGGCGTGCTCCACCCACCACCGGATACAGTAACTCCGGTATCGTTCTAGATCACCACGGTCTCGTGATATTCGCCATACACGTGGCGCATGGCGTCGGAGATTTCGCCGACCGTAGCGTTGGCTTCGACCGCTTCAACAATGACCGGCATCAAGTTGCCGGTGTCGCGCGCAGTGTCTTCCACTTTCTTGATGACGGCCTGCCATTTCACCGGATCCCGTTTGGCACGCACAGCGCGTACACGCTCGACTTGCTTGCGTTCCAGCGATTCGTCGATGTGCTGTAGCGGAATCGATTTCTCTTCCTGGAGTTCGAACGCATTCACGCCGACCATGATCGCCCGCTTGTGGTCTACTGCCTGCTGATATTCATACGCAGCGTTCTGGATCTCCTGCTGCACGAAGCCGCGCTCGATGGCTTTCAACATCCCGCCCATGGCGTCGATCTTGTCGATGTATTCGCGCGCGCCGGCTTCGATCTGGCTGGTCAGCGCCTCGACATAATAGGAACCTGCCAGAGGATCGATGGTCTGCGCCGCACCCGATTCGTAGGCTATGACCTGCTGGGTGCGCAGCGCGATGCGCGCCGACTGCTCAGTCGGCAGGGCCAACGCCTCATCGAAGGAGTTGGTATGCAGCGACTGGGTCCCGCCGAGCACGGCTGCCATGGCTTGCAGCGCGGTGCGGACGATGTTGTTCTCCGGCTGCTGTGCGGTCAGCGTCGAGCCCGCAGTCTGGGTGTGGAAGCGCAGCATCCACGACTTGGAGTTCTTGGCGCCGAAATGGTCGCGCATGATGCGCGCCCACATGCGCCGGGCGGCGCGGAACTTCGCTACTTCCTCCAGGAAATTGCTGTGCGCGTTGAAGAAGAACGACAGGCGGGGCGCGAATTTATCCACGTCCAGTCCGGAGTCGATCGCAGCCTGCACGTAAGTCATACCGTTGGCCAGGGTGAACGCCACTTCCTGCACCGCGGTCGATCCCGCCTCGCGCATGTGATAACCGGAGATGGAGATGGTGTTCCACTCGGGCACATTGTCGTTGGCGTAAGAGAAAATGTCGGTGATGATGCGCATCGCCTGCGCCGGGGGATAGATGTACGTCCCGCGCGCGATGTATTCCTTCAGCACATCGTTCTGCACTGTGCCGGAGAGCTTGCGCACGTCGCGGCCGGTGCGGCGCGCGGTCACGATGTAGAGCGCCAGCAGGACCGCCGCCGTGGCGTTGATGGTCATCGAAGTGGAGATCTTTTCCAGGTCGATGCCATCGAACAGCCGCATCATGTCTTCGATGGAATCGATGGCCACGCCGACTTTGCCCACCTCGCCCAGCGCCATGGGGCTGTCGGAGTCCATGCCGATCTGGGTTGGCAGATCGAAGGCCACGCTGAGGCCGGTAGTGCCATTGCTCAGCAGATATTTGTAACGGCGGTTCGATTCCTCGGCGTCGCCCATGCCGGCGTATTGCCTCATGGTCCAGAGGCGCCCGCGATACATCGTCGCCTGCACCCCGCGGGTGTAGGGAAATTGTCCCGGATAGTTAAGGTCGCGATCATAGTCCCAGCCTTCGAGATCGGTGGGGGTATAAAGAGGATGGACATTGATGTGGGAGGAAGTTTCCTGCCCGCTCTGCGGTTTGGTGGAAATCGCAATCTTTTCTTTTGTTTCGGCCATGAAACAAGGCCCTCAATGTTAACAGAGATGATCCTACTATCAACTAGTTGTGGGGAACTGTGCTAGGACATGCGTCACAACTTTCCGCCACGACGGAAGCCGTTGAAAACGGAGCACCTTCATGCGGCCCTTAGCTCTTGCGCCGCGATCTCCAGAAGGAACTGACGCCGAAGTAGGCGAACACCAGGGCGAAGGCCGAGGCCAAAACGGTCCTGCCAAGCCCCGCCGTTCCAGCAACATAGCGATGATACTGGCGCAGCGCCGCTCCTCCGCCGACCAGTGCCATCACCAGGAACAACAGTCCCGTAATCTCCAGCCAGAGCACATGCAGCACCCGGCCAACGCTGCCGATGGTGACTTTGCCGGCTTTGTAGAATGCCCGTACCCAGCGATTCTCACCGCTCTTGCGTCCGGCGACGCGGAGAAAAGCGCGGCCTTGGGTTCCTAAATCGCGGGAAGGCACATCCACCTCATGGGCACCGCTGGCGGTGAAGCTCCATTCTAGCAGCGGCCGATCGACTCGAACTTGCGAGCAGTCACCCGACGCAACAAATCATTTGCAAAACTTTGACCGCGTTACCCGCATCCAAGGTAGTAAGCTGGCTTGAAAAGGGCCGGCGGAGGCGCCAAGTGCGATGATGGATCAGCAGATCAAGAAGCTGATGAAGGAACTGGGCGAGGCGATCAACGACTCGCTTTCCGATTCCGACGAGATCGCCGAGATCATCTCCCGCATCAAAGCAGGCGGGTACGACGTCTTCGTCGTGCTGGAAGCGACCATCGGCTACAGCCAGCGCGACCAGGAGGTCATCGAGAAGAAGACCCTGGTCAACACCCAGCGGTCCAGCACCGGTTTCCAGATGACGTCGCAGGATTTGAAGTTCCTGAAATCGATGCGCATCGCCGTCGAACACGACAAGTAGTCGGCGCACGGTGGACCGTCTCTCTGCCCGACAGAGTGTGCTAACATTCGGCTTCGCCTGTGGGCCGGCGTGCGCCACCGGGGCACAGTCGCGCTCCTGTTATCAAATAGTCAAGAAACCCCTCGCGGGGAACTTCGTGTTTGGGAACTCATCGCGATGAGAGACACCCTCGGAGTCTTGCTGGCTGGAGGAGCGGGCGAACGTCTGTATCCGCTGACGCGCGATCGCGCAAAACCGGCCGTCACGTTTGGCGGCATCTATCGCATCATCGACATCACCCTGTCCAATTGCATTAACTCCGATCTGCGCAAGATCTATATCCTGACCCAGTACAAGGCGCTGTCGCTGAACCGCCACATCCGTGAAGGCTGGGGCAATATCGTGGGCCGCGAGCTGGGCGAGTTCATCGAGATCCTGCCGCCCATGAAGCGGGTCAGCGAGAACTGGTACATGGGCACCGCTGACGCGGTGTATCAGAACATTTACTCCATCGGGTCGGAACAGCCGAAGTTCGTGCTCATCCTCTCTGGCGACCACATCTACAAGATGAACTACGACCTGATGCTGCGGCAGCACCGGGACTCGGGCGCCGACGTTACCCTGGCCACCATCCTGATCGAACCGGCGGAGACCCGGCAGTTCGGCGTGGTGGAGATCGACACCACCGGGCGGGTGATTGGCTTTCAGGAAAAGCCCGAGCAGACGGACTTGCGCTCCCCCTACAACTCGCACATGGTTTCGGCCTCGATGGGCGTTTACCTGTTCAACACCGATGTGCTCATCCCGGCGCTTCTGAAAGACGCCGAGGACCCGGGCTCACGCCACGACTTTGGACACAACATCCTGCCCCGGATGGTGGACGACTACAAGGTCTACTCGTTCAACTTTGTCGACGAGAACCGCAAGGAGGCGCTCTATTGGCGGGATGTGGGAACGCTAGAGGCCTACTACGAAGCCAACATGGACCTGGTCTCGGTGGCGCCGGTATTCAATTTGTATGATTCGGCCTGGCCCATCCGTACCCACATGCGGCAGTATCCGCCCGCCAAGTTCGTTTTCAGCGATCCCGGCCGTACCGGCCAGGCGCATGATTCCATCGTTTCCATGGGCTGCATCATCTCCGGCGGCACGGTGCGCGATTGCGTCATTTCGCAGGATGTGCGGGTGAATTCCTATTCGGAGATCGATTCCAGCATTCTTTTCTCGCATGTGACAGTGGGCCGCCATTGCCGCATCCGCAAAGCCATCATCGATCGCGATGTGAGCATCCCGGAAGGCACGGTGATCGGCTACGACACCGAAGCCGACCGCCAGAAGTACCACGTCACCGACAGCGGCATCACCGTGGTCACCCGCGACTACTCGTTGTTCGAGAACCCGGTCACAGTGGATTACTTCACGTCGGAGTAGCGAAACATCCGCGTCTGTGCGGTGCCGGTTTCAAGCGTGGCTGCTCGCCTGCAAGACAGTGTGCATTGCAGGATGCGACAATAGCGTCGTCTGATGCAGCCTTCCCAACGGATAGCCGAATCATTGCAAGATCAATC
>Ga0265340_10001586_pt1 | contig 13037 bp, 11 predicted proteins | sample 4CB225metaG_FD_202082 | JGI IMG/M metagenome (GOLD analysis project Ga0265340, IMG submission 202082) | Rhizosphere microbial communities from Carex aquatilis grown in University of Washington, Seatle, WA, United States - 4-CB2-25 metaG | ecosystem: Host-associated > Plants > Roots >...
CGGCATCAATACCGGCGGGGGCGGCACCATCGCCACCACCGTGCCGGCCACCAATCTCAACATCGGCAACACGACGCCAGGCTCGTTCAACGGAACCATTCCGCTGCAATAAGCCTCAAAGGCAACAATCGGGAACCGCGGACCTCACCGTCCGCGGTTCCTTCTTTTTTGGGGGTAGTGGGGCGCCAGCTAGCCGCCCCCTTTGTACGGATTCCGGGATTTTGGGGGTGTTGGTCGGAGAGAGAGGATTCGAACCTCCGGCCCCTAGCTCCCGAAGCTAGTGCTCTACCAGGCTGAGCTACTCTCCGGCCTTTGTATGATCGCACGTTCTGCGGCATTGCCGGAATGTGGTCATTCGGGAGGCGCCCTTATAGCGACGGCCCCACCCCTCCGCAACACGCCGGTTTGGCCGCGTTGAAAGCCTGCGGGCTAGGCCTTATGGTCCGCGACCTTCTGTCTTTTGGGGCGTCGCCAAGCGGTAAGGCACTGGATTTTGATTCCAGCATCCGGAGGTTCGAATCCTCCCGCCCCAGCCAGCTAGCTTTTCTTATGAGCGCAGCGAATTAGAAAAGCTGCTGCCCTCGGGTCGCGAAGCGAGCCCGGGGGCCCATCGGGAGCTGGGTCCCCGCCTTCGCGGGTACGGCAAGTTTTCTAGGCGCGCTGCGCTTGCCAAGAAAACCTAGCCAGTTCGAATCCTCCCGCCCCAGCCAGTTCCCGAGGCCGAGCTAAACCTTGCGCAGCTCCACCCGGCGGTTCTTTGCCTTATTGGCGTCCGAGGTGTTGGGGACCACCGGTTTGGTGTCGCCATAGCCTTTTGCGGTCAGCCGTTTGGCGTCGATGCCGTATTTGGAGACCAGCATCGTCTTAACGGCGTCCGCACGCCCCTGCGACAGTTTGAGGTTATGCACCTTGCTGCCCGTATTATCGGTGTGGCCGGAAATTTCGAGTTTTAACGAGCGGTCGATTTTGAGCAGCGAGGCGATCTCGGCCAGTGTAGCGTCGCTCTCGGGCTTTACATCCGTTTTGTCCGTATCGAAGTAAATCCCGTAAAGATCGATGACGCCCTTGGTCGCCAGCGCATCCGCCATGTCGGCCGCCTTGACCGTGACCATATTGATGGCCACGGCTTTCGAGGCAATTTCGTCAACCCAGACGACGACCTGTCCCGGCTTAAGCTTCAGCCGCTTTCCGGTTTCGCCCTGGACAAAGACGCCGTTGGCGCCGCCGTCGCATACCATCACCGCGACATTGATATCCTGGTCATTTTTGCTGGCCTTGGCGTTGAAATAGCGGATCGAAGTGCACAGTCCCGTCGCGTCGTAAGCGTCGCCCAGCTGATGGAGAAAGGGCGCGAGCCACGTCGTAGCCCAATAGGGATCAAGTTGTTCCGAGGCGAAACCTTGGGTGAACCCGGAGTCGCCAAGCGCGCTTTGATAATTACGCTCGATTTCCAACCCGGTATGGCCCGGCGGCACGAGATAGATGGTGCGCGTTGCCGCCCCTTCGACCGTTTCGGTCTTGTCGAAATTGCCTCCGCGCCCCAGCTTGTATTGATCGAAGCTGCGCGTTCGATAGCCGATGATTTGGGATCCCGCATAGCGCTTCAGAAAGGCGGGATCCTTGCTGCCCGGAAGGTCGGCGGCATGTCCTGCGACCGCTCCAGCGACGAGGAAGGCCGAGGCCAATCCGGCCGCGCACCAGGCGCTACGAATGATCTCCCTGAACGCGGCCACGCCGGATCGTTTTGTCGGCAACATTTTGCTGCTCCTTCAGTCGTGCGGGGCAGGCGCGTCATCATCCGTCGGCGCCTTGGTTGAGGTCGGCTTGTCCGAGTGATCGCCGTCGCCGTGGTGCCCGCTCATGCCGACGCCCACGCTGACATGGACATGACTGAGCAGCGCGCCGAAGAACCCCTGGTCCTTCTTTGGTGGCGGTCCGGCGCCGATTTCCGGTCGGTCCTCCGACTGTGAGGAATCGCCCGGCTTGCCCGGCGGTGGGACAGGTGCCGGCGGCGGCGGGGTGGTTTGGCCTTCAGGACACGGCTTCTGTCCCTGGAGAGTTCCGAGCTTTTTGATTTCGTCGGCCTTTTCTCTCTCAAGAACATCTCGAGCGCGTAAGTCGTCCTCAAGCTTGGCCGTCAGATCCCGTAATTGAGTCTTGTAGCTCTCGCCCATCCTGGGCTGCAGGGCTTTGAGGTCTTTCTGGTCCTTGAGAATTGCATCCTCGATCTTTCGCAGGAACTTCATGGTATCCAGCAAAGCGTCTTTTGCCTTGGCGATCTCTGCGTCGATTTCAGCCTGGGTCTTGGTCGTACATTCCGCAGGCGGTGGATTGGGCGCCGGATTTGGATTGGGTGGCACAGGGATGGAAGGCGTGCCGGGGCAATTCCCGGCGACATGCTGTTTCTTATCCTGCTTGCCGAGTTCGTCCATCACGCTGGCGCGATCTCTCTTGTACGTCATGCCCTTCTCGATCGTCTCCTGGCTCGTTCGAGGCAGATTTCTGTCGCGATCGTCCTTGGTGTAGGTGTATTTGCTCCAATCATCGAGGTATGTGGCCAGCGCCGTGTTGAACGCGGCCGTAGCGGCGGCAAACGCTTTTCTTGCGTCATCAATTCCGCTCTTGCATTGTTCGGCGGCGTTGAATTTCGCTTCGGCATCCTTCATCGCATCGTACAGGTCCATCAACTTGCCGAAGTCCTGGGCTTCGCCGGCCGTGGAGTCCTTGTCGCCGTTGAACGGCGAATGAAACGGTGTCGGAGTGGGCGGCGTTTGGGCGAGCCCCGCACTCAAGAGGGCGTCAGCGCCAAACAACAACAAGAATGTCAGCAAGCAGGGCGCGAGACGGCGCGCGTGGCCGATGGCCCCCATAGATTCCCCCAAGCCTCCAAATCAGCCTGGACTTTACACTCATTATTCTAATTCTCATATGCGTCGCGGCGCGAACCGCGAATCGCTTTTGGAGGCTTATCGGCCCGTAAAATAAGGAAATTCCTTGATTTTGTTGGAGGATTTCAAGGGCTGCAACGTCGCCCGCCACGGTCCGGCCGCGGCTCAATCACCGCAAAGCAAAACCCCGCGGACTTGCGTCCGCGGGGCACTGGGGAGGAAGCACCGCACGCTACTGAAGCAGATTGGCGATATTGAAGGTGAGTGTCGCCACGAAGCCGTCCTGGACGTTCTTCGGATCGGAAATCCAGAACGTGGCGTCGGATTTCTTGATATCGTTGCCGACATACCGCGCGTCGAGCGTCCAGCTCTTCCAGGTCGCGGTGAGGCCGACGTCGTAATGCGTATAGTCGCTCGGCGCTGCGTCCACCCACTGATGGCCGACATTGGCGCTGGCGGAGAGCCAATCGGTGATCGTGTAAGCGCCTGTGCCCTCGACGTACCAGCCCGTGCCGCCGCCAAGACTCCACTCCGGCGAATTCGCGCCCGTCGCCGTCAGCGTCAGCGGACCGAAGGTATGGCTGAGCGCCACGATGGTTTCGTAATAGCTTGCGGCCTTCGTCGTGCCGAGCACGGCCGCGTTCGCATCGGGATAGGAATAGTAATAGGCCTCGACATTGAGGTCGGTCCCGCCGAGGTCGAAATGCTTGCCCGCATAGAGGTCCATTTCGAAGGTCGGCGACGCGCCGCAGGTCGGGCAGGTCGCTACGCTCGTCCAATTGGTCTTGGCGAGCCAAGTCCCGGCATAGAACCCGTCCGGACCCGTCCAATTGATCGAGGCCTCCGGGGACGGATTTTTGTCGTCCTGGCTGATGCCGCGGAATCGATAGTCGCTTGCCACCGCAACATAAGCCGAGAGTGTGCCCCAGCTCGGAGCAGCGGGAGCGTCGTCGGCATAAGCCCCGCCCGTGGTGACGGCTACGCCCGCCAGCAGCGCCGCCGCCAAACCCAATTTCATGCCGATAGATCTCATAGTTCTCGCCTCGCTTCAGAATCCCCTGCGGTCACGTCTGCGACCGCGCCCCTAACATCCGGGGTCAGGTCATTCGAATGCAATACGAAGGCCAGTGCCAAAACATAAGTTTTCCATAGGGCAAACACGGATTCTGACCTGCGTTGTTGCAATGCAACACGTGGTTGCTCAGGGCTTAAGCAGACCGCCGCCCGATTAGGCGCTGGAAGATCGCGGCGGATGGGCCGGGCCCAGAGGGTGAATCCCCAAAGAAATCGCCCTGGCGCAGCCGTCATCGCCGATTCCTCGCAGCGGGTCCTGTCTGGCCTGTGGCAAGACCGTGCTTGCCTTTGAAAGCCGGTTGTTCCATGAGAAATCACCTTTTGATGGACGGCGAACCGACACGAATCTGCGCTAATCAGGCAGCGCCGTTGCAAGGAGCTAGCATCAGCATTCAGACCGAGACCCCCGCCCGTTCGCGGTCGACGATCCGCCGCCAGATGCACCCGCAGGCAGAAGCAGCGCTGCGCATTGTTCTGGTGCGCCATGGCCGGCCGGCGATCTCCACCGATCATCGCACCACCCATCGCGGCTTTCGCGATTACATCGACGCCTACGAAGCCGCCGGCCTCGATCCCGACAGCGTCCCGCCCGAGGAATTGCAGGACCTGGTCAAGGAGCTGACAGCGGTCTTCACCAGCGGCAGGCCGCGCTCGCAGGACAGCGCCCGGGCGCTCGCCCCTAACGCCGAGTTGATCGCCGATCCCTTGTTCGTCGAGGCGCCGCTGGCCAGCCCGCGCATCCCGCTGTTGCGCATGGGCGTGCCGAGCTGGGCGGTGATGGCGCGCATCCTGTGGCACGCCGGCTATCATCCCGAAATCGAGAATTACCGCCGCGCCAAGCATCGCGCGGCCAAGGCCGCCGACATCCTGATAGCGCGCGCCCACGAGGACGGGCTGGCGGCCCTCGTCGCCCACGGCTATTTCAACGCTATCATCGGACGCGAACTCACCCGCCGCGGCTTCCACAAGAGCGGTTCGCACCGGGCGCATTATTGGAACGCGGTGATCTACGAACTGCCCTAGATTTCGAGCCCGAACGAAAAGGTCTCGTTTACCAATATCCGCTACGGTTAACGTTCCGTTTCCCTTTCAACCCGGGCGACGGTGCGGGGAGCGTGCGTATGACATCCGACAAACCGATCCATCTTTTCGTGGCGACACCGTGCTACGGCGGGCTCGTCCATCAGCGCTACATGCAATGCATCTGCATGTTGCTGCAGCAAGGCGCCGCCAACGGCGTCCAGGTTTCCGTCGAACTGCTCGGGCACGAATCGCTGATCACGCGCGGACGCAATTCGCTGGTCGCCAAGTTCATGGACCTCGGAACCCCGACGCACTTGCTGTTCATCGACGCCGACACCGGTTTCGAGGTCCAGCAGGTGCTGCGCATGCTCGACTTCGACAAGGAGGTCGTGGCCGGGATGTATCCGCTGAAGCTGATCGACTGGAACCAACAGGCGCTGGAGCGGGTTCGCTCAGGCGAAACGCTCGACCACGCTCCGATCCGTTTCGTCGGCACGCCCTGCGAGCCGCGCGAACAGGACGGCGCTTTCGTCGCCGGCGAATATGCCGGCACCGGCTTCATGATGATTAAGCGCGAGGTCTTTCCCCGCATGTTCGCCGCCTACCCGCAACTGCAATATAAGGCCGCGCACAACACCGCGGTTCCGAGCCTCAGTCCCAATCAGTATGCGCTGTTCGATTGCGCCATCGACGAGGATAGCGGCGAGTATTTGAGCGAGGATTACGCGTTCTGCCAGCGCTGGCGGAAGATCGGCGGAAAGATCTGGCTCGATACCGAAAGCCGGCTGGTGCACATCGGCAGTCACGAATTCTACGGCAGCCCGAAGACCCGGTTTGCCGCGGCAGGGTAGATCACAGCATCGCCGGGATGACGCGGTCGGGCGGCTTGTGGCCGTCGGCATAGGACTTGATGCCGACGATGACCTTGTCGCCCATTTCGATGCGCCCTTCCAACGTCGCCGAACTCATATGCGGCAGCAGAATGACGTTGGTGAGCTTGGTGAGCTTGGGGTTGATTTTCGGCTCGTGCTCGTAGACGTCGAGCCCGGCGCCGGCGAGATGGCCTTCTTCCAGCATATCCGCCAGCGTATCCTCGTCGATGATCTCGCCGCGCGCGGTGTTGATGACGATGGCGCTGGGCTTGAGCAGCCTGAGCCGCCGCCGCGATAAGAGGTGATAGGTCGCCGGGGTGCGCGGGCAGTTGATCGAGATGATGTCCATGCGCGCCAGCATCTGGTCGAGGCTCTCCCAATAGGTGGCCTCCAGTTCGCCTTCGATCTCGGCCGGAACGGGTTTGCGGTTGTGGTAGTGGATTTGCAGGCCGAAGGCGGCGGCGCGGCGCGCCACCGCCTGACCGATGCGCCCCATGCCGACGATCCCCAACCGTTTGCCGTGGAGGCGGTGGCCGAGCATCCACGTCGGCGCCCAGCCTTTAAACTGGCCCGCTTCCAGCGCCTTGACGCCTTCCACCAGCCGGCGCGGCACGGCCAGCATCAGCGCAATGGTCATGTCGGCGGTATCGTCGGTCAGCACGCCTGGCGTGTTGGTGACGATGATGCCCCGGTCCGTCGCCGCCCGCACGTCGATGTTGTCGACGCCATTGCCGTAATTCGCGATCAGCTTGAGTTGTGGGCCCGCGGCGGCCAGCGGCTTGGCGTCGAGACGGTCCGTGACGGTCGGCACCAGCACTTCGCAGGTTTGCATGGCTTCGATGAGCTGCTCTTGCGTCATCGGCGTGTCGTCGAGGTTGAGGCGCGTGTCGAACAGCTCCCGCATCCGCGTTTCGATGGCGTCGGGCAGTTTGCGCGTAACGATGACAAGGGGCTTCTTGGGGGGCATCGCGGCACGGCCTATGACGGAAGACCCGGTAGCGGGCGCGCTTTCGGTTTTACCAGATGGGCGTTCCCGCTCAAGGAGTTTCCGCCTCGGCGGCCGCGCGTTCCCGTTAATGCCTGAAATGCCGCATGCCGGTAAAAGCCATGGTCAGCCCGGCCGCATCTGCCGCCGCGATCACCTCATTGTCGCGGATCGAGCCGCCCGGCTGGATCACCGAGGTGGCGCCCGCGTCGGAGATCTCCTCCAAGCCGTCGGCGAAGGGGAAGAAGGCGTCCGACGCCGCCGCCGAGCCCTTGGTCATCGGTTCGGGCCAGCCGGCCGCCTTAGCCACTTGGCGTGCTTTCTCCACCGCGATGCGCGCGGAATCCACCCGGCTCATCTGGCCGGCGCCGATGCCTGCGGTCTGGAGGCCCTTGGCGAAGACGATGGTATTCGACTTGACGTGCTTGCAGACGGTGAAGGCGAACAGCATGTCGGCGATTTCGGCTTCGCTCGGCTGGCGCTTGGTGACGATCTTGAGTTCGCCACGCCCGATGCGGCCGTTGTCGCGCGTCTGCACCAGGAAGCCGCCGGACACCGACTTGAAGGTGAGCCCTCCCGTCGTCGGATCGGGCAGACCGCCGGCGATCAACAAGCGCAGATTCTTCTTTGCGGCGAGCATGCGGCGCGCGTCTTCGTCGGCGTCCGGAACGATGATTACTTCGGTGAAGATTTTCGAGATCGCTTCCGCCGTGGCGCCGTCGAGCGTGCGGTTGCACGCCACAATGCCGCCGAAAGCGCTCACCGGATCGCAGGCCAGCGCCTTTTCGTAGGCTTCCTTCAGCGAACCTGCCAGCGCCGCGCCGCAGGGATTGGCGTGCTTGATGATCGCGCAGGCCGCGCTGGCCTTGGGATCGAACTCGGCGACAAGCTCATAGGCCGCGTCGGTATCGTTGATGTTGTTGTAGGAAAGCTCCTTGCCCTGAATTTGCTGGGCGCTGGAGACGCCGAAGCGTTTGTCGCCCGTCGCGTAGAACGCGGCTTCCTGATGCGGATTCTCGCCATAGCGCAGCGATTGGCGCAGCTTACCGGCAAAGGCGCGCCGGCGCGGCGGTTCCTCACCCTCAAGCTGTTCCGCGAACCAGTTGGAAACGGCGGCGTCGTAGGCGGCCGTGCGGGCGTAAGCGATCCCCGCCAGCTTCTTGCGCAGCGGGAGTGTGGTGGAGCCGTTGTTGGCGTCGAGCTCGGCCAGCACGGCGGCGTAATCTTCGGGATCAGTGACCACCGCGACCCATTCGTGGTTTTTCGCCGCCGAGCGCAGCATCGCTGGGCCGCCGATGTCGATATTCTCGATGGTCTCCTCGAAGGAAGCGCCCTTCGCGACGGTCGCCTCGAACGGATAGAGATTGCAGACGACCAGATCGATGCCCTCGATGCCGTGGGTTTTCATCGCGTCCGCGTGCTTGTCGCGCAGCGCCAACAATCCGCCGTGGATTTTCGGATGGAGCGTCTTCACCCGCCCGTCCATCATTTCGGGGAAGCCGGTGACGTCGGACACGTCGGCGACCTTCAAGCCCGCATCGCGCAGCGCCTTGGCGGTGCCGCCGGTCGAGATCAACGCCACACCGTGCTTCGCCAATCCTTTGGCGAAATCGGCCAACCCGGTCTTGTCGGAAACGGAAAGCAGCGCGCGGCGGATCAGCGTCATGGCGACTCGGGGGCTCGGGGTTACACCGGGTCATACTTCGTGGCGGCCCCAAACGGAAGGGTCAGACCGCCGCTGATTCGGGCATTTTTTATTGCCGTGTGTTTTCATCCAGCCGTCATGGCCGGGCTTGACCCGGCCATCCATTCCAACGGTAGGGTTGGACCGCTGCGGGTGAGGGACAGGATATGGACAGAGACTTGGCACGGATGGTTGCGGGAAACGCCATCATCGCGGCTCGGCAACTGGGTGACTTGGCGCTGTTGATTAAGGACCGCTGCGATGACAAAGAGCGGGAAGTGCTGAAGTTGGCTATCGGGTCAGCTGTTTATGCGGCTATGGAACTTCAGAAACGCGTATTCGAATTGAGTCCAGGTTTACGCGAGGAATTCGAACAGCGCCTCGCAAAATACGACCGCACCTATTAAGAACTGAGTACCCGCCGGACCGCGCCCGTCAGCTGCGCGAGTTCGTCTTTTTCGATGGTCAGGGCGGGCGTCAGATAGACGATGTTCCGGAACGGGCGGATCCACACGCCTTCCTCGACGAAGCGGCGCTTGAGATCGTTGAGATTCTCGATGCGGTCGAGTTCGACGACGCCGATGGCGCCGCGCACCCGCGCGTCCACGACGTGGGGCAGGCCGAGACATTGGCCGAGATGCTTACCGAGAAATTCGCCGATGTCGGCCGCCTGGCGCAGCCGTGGCTCGCGCTCGAACAGGTCGAGCGAGGCGTTGGCGGCGGCGCAAGCCAGCGCGTTGCCCATAAAGGTCGGGCCATGCATCAGGGCGTGCAGCGGATCGTCGGACCAGAACGCGTCGAAGACCTTTTGCGTGGCGACGGTGGCCGCGAGCGGCAGCGTCCCGCCGCTGAGGCCCTTGCCAAGCGTCATGATGTCGGGCGCAACGCCCGCGGCCTCGCAGGCGAACATCGCGCCGGTGCGCCCGAAGCCGGTAAAGATTTCGTCGAAGATCAGCAGGAGGTCATATTTGTCGGCGGCGGCGCGCAGGCGACGCAGCGTGTGCTCGTCATGGAAGATCATGCCGCCCGCGCCTTGCACCAACGGCTCGACCAGGATGGCGGCAAGCTCGCCCGCATGGCGCTCGAGGAAGGCGTCGAAGGCGGCAATGGTGCCCTCGTCGCGTGGAAGGTCGATGACGTGGTGCTCCGGCAGGATCCCGGCGAACAGCGAATGCATTCCTTCTTCGGGATCGCACACCGCCATGGTCGCCATGGTGTCACCGTGATAACCGCCCTTGAAGGCCAGGAACTTCGTCCGCCCACGGATATTCCGGTTCAGCCAATATTGCACGGCCATTTTCATGGCGACTTCTACTGCGACCGAACCGGAATCGGAGAAGAACACCCGCGTCAGCCCGCCGGGCAGGATCGCCGCCAGCCGCGCCGCCAGCGTCGCCGCCTGTTCGTGCAACAGCCCGCCCAGCATCACATGGGGCATGACGCGCGCTTGGCGCTCGATGGCCTCCACGATGTGGGGATGATTATAGCCGTGCGCGGCGGTCCACCACGATGCCACGCCGTCGATCAACTCGCGCCCATCGGCCAGCGTGATGCGGCTGCCTTGCGTCGCCGCGGCGGCAAGCGGCGGAGGCGTTGTCTTCATCTGCGTGTAGGGCAGCCAAATATGCGGCAGGCCGTGCGTGAACCAGTCGGTCACGGCACCATCGCGGTCATGCCGAGCCGCTCGAGCAGCGCGCGATCCTTGTGTGCCTCAGGGTTGGGCGTAGTCAGCAACTTCTCGCCATAGAAGATCGAATTTGCGCCCGCCAGGAAACACAGCGCCTGCGCTTCGTCGCTCATATATTCGCGGCCCGCCGACAGGCGCACGACCGATTGCGGCATTGCGATCCGCGCCACGGCAATCGTGCGCACGAAATCGAGCGCGTCGATGGACGCGGTGTCCGCGAGCTTGGTTCCTTCCACACGCATCAAGAGGTTGATCGGCACGCTTTCGGGATGCTGGGGCAGCGTGCAAAGCGCGTGGATCATGCCGACGCGGTCGGCCTCGCTCTCGCCCATTCCGACGATGCCGCCGGAGCAGACATGGATACCGGCCTCGCGCACGGCCTCTAGCGTATCGAGCCGGTCCTGGAACCTGCGCGTGGTGATGATCTGTTGGTAATATTCCGGCGAGGTGTCGATGTTGTGGTTGTAATAGTCGAGGCCCGCGCCGCGCAGCTTGGCCGCTTGCGGCGGCGTCAGCATGCCGAGCGTGACGCAGGTTTCCAGCCCCAACGATTTCACCTCCGACACCATCTCGCAGACGGCATCGAGGTCCTTGTCCTTCGGCTCGCGCCATGCCGCGCCCATGCAGAAGCGCGTCGCGCCGGCATCGCGCGCCGCCTTGGCGTCGGCGACGACCGCCTCGACATCCATTAGCTTGGAGGCTTTGAGCCCCGTCTCATGATGGGCGCTTTGCGAGCAATAGCCGCAATCCTCGGGGCAGCCGCCGGTCTTGATCGAGAGAAGGGTGGAAATCTGCACTTCATTGGCCGCGAAATGGCGCCGGTGCACGCTCTGTGCGCGGAAGATAAGGTCGGCGAAGGGCAGGGCGAACAGGGCCGCCAGCTCCTCGCGCGTCCAGTCGTGGCGGATGTCGGCGTTCATGGGCGGCCTTTTTCTCCCGGGCGATCATGGCATTATAGCGGCGAATACATCAGTGCAAGGTGACCGTGTCTGACAATCCCCTCATCCTGAGGAGCCCTTTCGCCTCGCCCCTTCGAGACGGCGCTTCGCGCCTCCTCAGGATGAGGCGAAATGGCGTCTCGAAGGATGAGGACGGCGGATAACCCTCATGTCCTCACTTGACGAATTCGCCGCCGCCAAACTGGCCGAACTGAAGGCCCGGAATCTGCGCCGTACCCTGGCCGAAACCGCGCGCGAGGACGGGCTGTGGGTCGAGCGCTCCGGGCGGCGGATGCTGTCCTTTTCCTGCAACGATTATCTCAACCTCACCCATCATCCGAAGGTCAAAGCTGCCGCCATCGCCGCGATCGAGAAATACGGCGCGGGGGCGGGCGCCTCGCGGCTGGTGACCGGCAACCATCCCTTGTTCGGCGAGCTGGAACGGAGGCTGGCGCGCCATAAGGGAACCGAGGCGGCCTGTATCTTCGGCTCCGGCTATCTCGCCAATGCGGGGATCGTTCCCGCGCTGGTGGGCGAGGGCGACCTGTTGCTGGTGGACGAGTTGTCCCATTCCTGCCTGTGGGCGGGTGCACGGCTGTCGCGCGCGCGCGTGAAGACGTTCCGTCACAACGACGTCGCACAGGCGGGCGAGATTCTCGCGTCGAGTCGCGCGAATTATCGCCGCGCGCTGATTGTGACCGACGGGGTGTTCTCAATGGATGGCGATCTGGCACCGCTTGATGAGCTGGCCGCGGTCGGCCGCGCGCATGACGCCTGGCTTTTGAGCGACGACGCGCACGTGCTGACCGGCGACCACGCAACCGTCGATCTCCAGATGGGCACGTTGTCGAAGGCGCTGGGTTCCTATGGCGGTTACGTCTGCGCCTCGGCTTCGGTAATCGACCTGCTCAAGACGCGCGCGCGCACCTTGATCTATTCGACCGGCCTGCCGCCCGCCAGCGCCGCCGCCGCGCTCGCCGCGCTCGATATCGTGGAGAGCGCGCCGGGATTGACCGCGCGCCCGCTCGCCAAGGCGCAAGCGTTCACGCGGGCCTGCAATTTGCCGCAGGCTTCGAGCCAGATCGTGCCGCTGGTGCTGGGCGGTCCGGTCGCCGCGCTGGAAGCCTCGCAATTCCTGGAGCGCGAAGGCTTCCTGGTGACCGCGATCCGCCCGCCGACGGTGCCGGAAGGAACCGCGCGGCTGCGCATTGCCTTCACCGCCGGCCATCCCGACGAAATGATTGCGCAGCTCGCTTCCATCGTGCGAGAACGCATCCTCCCATGAGCGCCTATTTTGTCACCGGAACCGGAACCGACATCGGCAAGACGTTTGTTGCCGCCGGCTTGGTGCGCCATCTTCACGCAGCGGGCGAGCCGATATGGGCGCTTAAGCCCGTCGTCAGCGGCTTCGACGATGCCAACGCGCCGGCCAGCGATCCAGCCGTCCTGCTGAGGGCAATGGGCCATTCCGTCTCGCCCGACTGCATCGCGCGGATTTCGCACTGGCGCCTGGCCGCGCCGTTATCACCCGACATGGCGGGCGCGCGAGAGAGCAAGCAAATCGATTTCGACGCCCTCGTCACCTTCTGCCAAGCCGAGATTTCGGCGCGCCGCGGCACGCTGATCATCGAAGGGGTGGGGGGCGTGATGGTGCCGCTCGACGCGCGCCACACCGTGCTCGATTGGATCGCGGCGCTCGGCATTCCCGCGATCCTCGTGGCGGGCTCTTATCTCGGTACTCTCAGTCACACGCTGACAGCGGCCGGAGCGCTGAAGCATGCGGGGGTGAAAATCGCCGCCCTCGTGGTCGACGAGAGCGCCGACAGCGCCGTGCCGCTCGACGAGACGGTGGCGTCGCTTGGCCGCTTCCTGCCCGGAATTCCTCT
>Ga0265340_10001587_pt1 | contig 13035 bp, 13 predicted proteins | sample 4CB225metaG_FD_202082 | JGI IMG/M metagenome (GOLD analysis project Ga0265340, IMG submission 202082) | Rhizosphere microbial communities from Carex aquatilis grown in University of Washington, Seatle, WA, United States - 4-CB2-25 metaG | ecosystem: Host-associated > Plants > Roots >...
CGCGATCAGTTGCGGCCGGGCGTAATCCGCGCGCGGGCCGTCATAGGCCAGCGTCGCCAACGCCTCGAACATGTTGAAGCGCCCCATGGAACGGCCGTAATCGGATTCATTCCCCCAGATCGAGACGAGGATTTCCTTCGGCACGCTGTACTTCGATTCGAGCGGCGCCAAAATGGAGGCGTCGCCTGCCAGCAGCGCGCGGCCGTCGGAAATGCGCTGCGCCGACACGGCGCTATCGAGATAGGTCCAAACCGGATTGGCGAATTCGGGCTGGTTGAGGTTGAGGTCCGAGACCCGCTGCAGCCGCGAGGCCTTGCCCAAAGCAGCGTCATAAGTCTCGCCAGCGATGCCTGCGGCGACCGCCGTGCTGCGGAAATCCTTGACGAATTGGGCGAAGGCCACGTCCTCGGGCGAGGGCTGCGGGGTGTCGCCTGGCTGGGCATAAGCCGCTGCCAGAAGCACCAGCGACATCAGATAGGCCAAAAATAGAACGATGAACCGCACGGTCTTACTATCCCCCGGCCCGTTTCGGGCCATATTTAGCGACGGCAACCGGACCAAAATACGGCGGAAATCGCGTGTTTTCGGGCTGTTGACACACAAATCCCCGCCGACTAGCTTCCGCGCCTCTTCGGCGGGGCCATCTCGCAGGGAATAGTTTCAAAAGGCGTGCCATGAAAGTCCGCAATTCGCTCCGCTCGCTCAAAAAGCGCGACAAGGACTGCCGCGTTGTCCGCCGCCGCGGCCGCACTTACGTCATCAACAAGAAGAATCCCCGCTTCAAGGCGCGTCAGGGTTAAACACACGCTTCGCCGCTATGATAACGTTCCGGCGCGTCTAAACGATCCAACGCGTGGAACTGCCGATACCCGAACTCGACATTATCGCCTTTACCAGCGCCCCAAGCAGCGCTGCTCTGCCGCCGAATACCCGTAAAGCGTTCGGTGCCGTCCAACGGCCCGAGCCGATGGCGCTCGGCGCCGCGTCGCGCTAAATTCGCCCAATGCGTTTTGCCGCCGTTCTTCTTGTTGCGCTTCTGTCGCCGCCTGCCGCCCAAGCGGCGCAGCCGATCGACGGTTTGTTCAAGCAGTTGCACGATGCCGGCTCGCCCGAAGATGCCAAGCCCCTCGAGGACCGGATCCTGCTGTTGTTCATGCAGTCGGGAAGCCCGAGCGTCGATCTGCTGATGACGCGCGCCGCGGCGGCGGAAGGTGCCGACGACAAGGACACCGCAAGGAAGCTCTATGACGCCGTGACCGGCATAGCGCCGAACTATGCCGAGGGCTGGCACAAGCGCGGCGTGCTGCAGAACGCCGCCGGCGACGACACCGGCGCCATGGTGTCGCTGCAGAAGACGATTGCGCTCAATCCGCGCCAGTTTACGGCGCTGGAGCAGCTGGGCGAGATGCTGGAAGATTACGGCGACAAGCCGGGTGCGTTGAAGATGTACCGGGCGGCGCAGGCGCTCGATCCGCAACTGGAGGGCCTGCAACGCCACATCGACAGCTTGTCGCGCAGCGTCGAGGGGCAGGGGATCTAGAAGCAGCGAATAGGATAGCTACTCGCTGTGCTCTTTTTGCGGGCCGACGAAAGCCACCCGCAGCATGTTGGTGGCGCCGGGGGTGCGCAGCGGCACGCCGGCGGTGACCACGATGCGCTCGCCGGGCTTGGCGAAACCTTCCTGGAAGGCGATGCGCGCAGCGCGGTCCACCATGTCGTCGAGGTCCTGCGCATCCTCGGTATAGACGCTGTGCAAGCCCCAAGCGAGCGACAGACGGCGCGCCATTTCCAAGCTCGGCGTCAGCGCGATGATCGGCGCATTGGAGCGCTCGCGTGCCGCTCTGAGCGCGGTGGCGCCCGACTTCGTCCAGCAGACGATGGCTCGGGCATGGATGGTTTGGGTGACTTCGTGCACCGCCGCCATGATCGCATCGGCCGTGGTCGATTCCGGCGGGTTGCGCTGCGAGTCGATGATCGAGACGTAAAGCGGATCGCCTTCCACCGTGGTGGCAATCTTGTCCATCATGGTAACGGCATCCACCGGATATTGGCCGGCGGCCGACTCCGCGGACAGCATGACCGCATCAGCGCCTTCGAACACGGCGGTCGCGACGTCGGAGACTTCGGCGCGCGTCGGCACCGGCGCGGCGATCATCGACTCCAGCATCTGGGTGGCGACGACCACAGGCTTGCCGGCCTTGCGCGCGGCGCGCGTGATGTATTTCTGCTTGCCCGGCACCTCCTGAATTGGCAGCTCGACGCCGAGATCGCCGCGCGCCACCATCAGCGCATCGGAGATGTCGAGGATGTCGTCCAGCCATTCGATGGCCTTGGGCTTTTCGATCTTGGCAAGGCAGGCAGCACGCCCGGCGACCACCTTTTTCATCTCGGCCACGTCGTCGGGACGTTGAACGAAGGATAGCGCGATCCAGTCGACGCCCAAATGCAGTGCCGCATCCAGATCGCTGCGGTCCTTTTGCGTCATTGCCGGGATTGGCAGGACCGTGTCTGGGAGATTGACGCCTTTCTTGTCTTTCAGCGTGCCGCCGGCTTCGACCACCGCCTCGGCGTCGTCCTTGCTGGCAGACAGGATTCTCAGCCGGATCTTGCCGTCGTCGATCAGGATGGTTTCGCCGGCTCGTAGCGCGGCGAAGACTTCGGCATGGGGGATCGGGACATCGGCGGCGTTTTCGGCGATGACTTTGCGTACCAGATGCAGCCTGTCGCCCAGCGCCACCTCGCGCAGGCCGCCGGGCAGGGACCCCAGCCGAATTTTCGGGCCCTGCAAATCGGCCAGGATGCCGATCGGTCGGCCGACGGTCTCTTCCACGGCGCGCACATGGCGATGCAGCTCGGCCAGACCCGCATGCGAGGTGTGGCTCATGTTGATGCGAAAAGCATCGGCGCCCGCTTCGAACAGCGCGCGAATGCGCTCCGGCGTGTCGGAGGCCGGGCCGAGAGTCGCCAAAATCTTCGTCTTACGCCCGCGACGCATCTAACCTCTTTCGAATAATTCCGTATGCCAAGAATCTAGTCCCCTAGCGATTGCGTCCAATCGGCCCTGCTGCCCGTGTCGATCTCGAAGAACCCCGTGCGATCGTAACCCCTCGCGGCACAATTGCTGCGGCCGGGAATCGAAAACGGCCCGGCGGCCGTCGTACAGAACCATTTGCCCCCGTTCCACGTCCCCGAGCCGCCGTCGCTGCCGTACAGATAATAATAACGCGCATCGAGCGAACCGGTGAGCAAGGTTTGGCATTTCCGCGGCCCGATCGTCCACCATCCCTCGCTGCGCCAGACTTTTCCGTCGAAGCGGCCGAGTGCGACCTTAGCCGGAAGGGCCGCCTTATTGCACACCGCAAAACCCGCCTGGGCGGGAACGGTCGTTAACAGAATCAGGGCGGCAGCGATAAGGCGCATGGGGCATTCACCATGTCGCGCAAACGCACCGAATCTGTCAACGCGCTTGTCGCGGAGCCTTTACCGGCCAATGATCGCAGCTCCATGACGCTTTTGCCCTTCGAATCGATCAGGTCCGCCGGGGCGGCTGCGGGACCAATATTCCTGTGCGATCACGCCGCCAACGCCCTGCCCGGCGCCTATGGGACGTTGGGGCTGAGCCGGCCGCAGCTCGCGGCGCACATCGCCTTCGACATAGGGGCAGGGGAGGTGACCCGCACCCTGGCGGGGTTGTTTGGAGCCCCGGCGGTGCTGGCGCGCTGGTCGAGGCTTCTGATCGACCTCAACCGGGGCGAGGACGACCCGACTTTGGTCGTGAAGCTGTCTGACGGCAGCGTCATCCCCGGCAACCGCGACGCCGGTCCGGCCGAGGTCGCGCGCCGCGACGCCGCCTATTATGCGCCCTACCACCGGGCCATCGAAGAGGAGATCGCGCGCGCCCGCGAGTGCCCGGCGCTGGTTTCGATCCATAGCTTCACGCCGGCGTGGAAAGGCAGGCAGCGGCCCTGGGAGGTCGGCGTCTTGTGGGACCGCGACGATCGACTGGCGAAACCGTTGATGGAAAAACTGGTGGCAGCGGGCTTTGCCGTGGGGGACAACGAACCCTATTCGGGCGAACTCGAGAACGATTGCCTCTACCGGCACGGCACGATGAACGGGTTGCCCCATGTGCTGATCGAAGTCCGCCAGGATCTGATCGGCGACGACCGCGCCGCGCGCGAATTTGCCAAGCGGCTGCATCCGATCCTGGCGGGCGCGCTTGCTGCGATGGGCACGCCTGCGGTGCACTTCACTCGCCCTCTCACCAACGGAGATATTGCCATGGACGAACATACGCGGACGGAACTCGAAGCGGCCGTTTTCCGCCGGCTGGTCGCGCATCTGCGCACCCGTACCGACGTGCAGAACATTGATCTGATGACCGTGGGCGGCTTCTGCCGCAACTGTCTGGGCGACTGGTATCGCGAAGCGGCGGCAGAAAAAGGCGTCGTGCTGGAAAAAGATGTGGCACGCGCCGTCGTCTACGGCATGGCGCCGGCCGAATGGAAGCAGCGCTTTCAGAAGGAGGCAACGGCAGCGCAGCAGGCGGCGTTCGCGGCCTCGCAAAAGACTCACAGTTAGAGGCACTGAGAGCGTTGCGCCTGGCGACGGCGGCGCGCTAGGTTCCGCGCCCTTTCCGCAAGAGGTTGAGTATGGCCAAGTCCGCTTTCGCCGCAAACCATCTTCGTTCGTTCGTCGAACGCATCGAGCGGCTGGAGGAGGAGCGCGCGGCGCTCAGCGCCGACATCCGCGAAGTCTACTCCGAAGCCAAGGGCCAGGGCTTCGACACCAAGATCATGCGCCAGGTCGTGCGGCTGAGGAAATTGGACAAGGCCGATTTCCAGGAACAGGAAGCGATGCTCGATCTCTACAAGCGCGCGCTGAATATGACCGATTGACCCGCTAACCAACCGCCCGAAAGAGAATCTTGTCGCCGGCCATACCCGAAGCTGGAACTTAGCCGCCTTCAGTCGAATTCTTTCAGCTTACAATACAGCGTGGAGCGGCCGAATGCGCGCGCTCTTGCGGCTGCTGCTGCTTCCGCCGCATACTTGCATCCCTTGGGGCGCGCCGCCGGGCGGCAATCAGAAAACAAACGCAAAGGGAGTTGATCGCCATGAACTACAAGGCATTCGCCGCGGCGAACGCGATCCTGTTCGCTTTGGCCATGTCCGCGGCGGCCGCGCAGACCGCCGCGCCGGCCATCACGGAAGATTTCGCGCCGTCATCCTTGAACCAACCGGGCCAGGAATACCCGCAAGTCAATTCCCAGGGCTATGCGCGCTTCCGCATCGCAGCACCCAACGCACAAAGCGTCAGAGTGAGTTTGGGCCTCGGCGGAAGCGGCGGCACCAGCCTCACCAAAGCCAGCGACGGCGCCTGGGTGGGCACGACCGCCGGTCCGCTCGACGAAGGCTTTCACTATTACCACCTATCGATCGACGGCGGGACCTTCAACGATCCGGGCGCGCAGAACTTCTACGGTTCCATTCGCTGGGAGAGCGGCATCGAAATCCCTGCGCACGATGCTGATTTCTACGCCCTCAAAAACGTGCCGCACGGCCGCGTGCAGCAGATTCTGTTCCCCTCGCCCAGCACCAACACGCAGCGCCGCGCCTTCGTCTATACGCCGCCCGGCTACGACCGGAATCGGAAAACGCGCTATCCGGTGCTCTATCTGCAGCACGGTTGGGGCGAAGACGAAACCGCCTGGAGCAACCAAGGCCACGCCAATCTGATCCTGGACAATCTGATCGCCGAAGGTAAAGCGCGACCCTTCATCATCGTGATGACGTACGGCATGACCAATGATGTGAAGTTCGGCAAACTCTTCAGTTTCGACATCCATCCGTTCCAGACCGTTCTGGTCAACGAGCTTATCCCTTATGTCGACGCCAATTTCCGCACCCTTGCCGATCAGCCGCATCGCGCCATGGCGGGTCTTTCCATGGGCGGAATGGAAACCAAGACGATCACGACGGCGAACCTGAATACGTTCTCGCGCATCGCGCTCTTGAGCGGCGGGACGTTCGGGCCCGAAGACGTGACGCCCGATTTCAAGGCCAAGGTCAAACTGGTGTTCGTCAGCTTCGGCAGCCGCGAACTGAAGGACGGGAAAGTCGGGTTTCCCGGCGGCCCGCGCATCGATCCCCAGGCCAACGCCGAAGCGTTGAAGAAGGCCGGTATCAACAACGTTTTCTACGTCTCGCCCAATACGGCCCACGAGTTCCTGTCCTGGCGACGGAGCTTGCACGAACTCGCGCCGGTGCTGTTCCGGGATTGAGCGCAATTAAGCGGTAACGGCGACAGGAGCACTGTTCCCCAATTCAGGCCATGAGCTGGGGCACAGACTCCTGTTTCCGCAACTGGGCGCGAACCCTCGGGCGGTCGGCGCGAGGAAGGTTAGGACGCGGCGCGGCGCTCGGTGTCGTCGCTCAGCTCCGCCAGGGGCTCCGCATGCTCCGGCTCTTCCAGCCCGAACTCTTTCAGCTTGCGGTAAAGCGTGGAGCGGCCGATGCCGAGCCGTCGTGCGACTTCGGACATATGTCCTTCGTAGCGCGAAATGGCGAGCCGGATGATCTCCGATTCCAGTTCTTCCAGCTTGCGCATGTGTCCCGCCACATCGGTCGCGCTGAGTGCATAGGGCGAGGCCGAAAGCGCCGGCGCCAAGCCGGCCGCAAGATGGATTTGCGGTTCGGCCGAGGCATAGGCGCGGCGCAGTTTCGCTTCCACACCCATTGCGGCCGCGATCTGGGGAAAGTCGCAGATGTCGAGCATCGAACCGTCGCAGAGCACGACGGCGCGGAAGATTGTATTTTCGAGTTGGCGAACATTGCCCGGCCAGGAGTAGCTTTCGAGCAGATCGGAGGCCTCGGGCGTCATGCCCGCCACCGGTTTGTGCTCTTCGGCGGCAAAGCGGCTGATGAAGTGGCGCGCTAGCGCCGGAGTGTCCTCGCCGCGGTCGCGCAGCGCCGGGATAAAGATCGGAAAGACGTTGAGCCGGTAGAAAAGGTCCTCGCGGAAGCGGCCTTCGCGCGTCAGCTCCGACAAATCGCGATTGGTCGCCGACATGATGCGCACGTCGACCTTGACCGGGCGCTTGGCGCCGACCGGATCGACTTCGCCTTCCTGCAGCGCGCGCAGCAGCTTCACTTGCATGTCGAGACGCAACTCGCCTATCTCGTCGAGGAACAGCGTGCCGCCGTCGGCTTCCTGAAACTTGCCCAGATGCTTGTCGCTGGCGCCGGTGAACGAGCCTTTCTCGTGTCCGAACAGGATCGATTCGATCAGGTTCTCCGGGATCGCACCGCAATTCACGGTGACAAACGGCTTGCCCGCCCGCTCGGACGAGCCTTGGATCGCCCGTGCAATCAATTCCTTGCCGGTGCCGGATTCGCCTTCGATCAGAATCGGGATGTTGGATTGTGCGGCGCGCTGGCCGAGCCGGAACACTTGCTTCATGGCGCCGGATTTGGCGACCAGATCATCGAAGGAGAGCCGGTTATCGGTCTTCTTCTTGAGGCGGGTGACTTCGCCCGACAGTGTTCCGATCTTGAGCTGGTTGCGGATCGAGACCGCGATGCGTTCGGGGCTGGCCGGCTTGACCAGAAAATCGTTGGCGCCCGCGCGCATCGCGTCTACCGCGGAATCGATGCCGCCCTTTGCGGTCAACACAATCACCGGCAGTTCGGTATTGGTCGCGCGCAATTTGGTCAGCACTTCCAGGCCGTCCATATCGGGCATCACGAGGTCGAGCAGCATGAGCGCGATCTGTTCGCCGCGCGGACCGCCGATCAAGTCGATCGCTGGGCCGCCGCCCGGCGCAGTGACGACATTCATGCCGGCGCGGCTGATGGCAGCTTCCAAAAGCCGTCGCTGTACGGGATCGTCGTCGACGATAAGAATGGTCTGTGCCATCAAGCCCCTCGGATGCGAGAGGGCGATGGTGGCCCGCAAACGGTAAAGGTCTGTTTAAGAGATGTCCTTGTGTGGCACAGTGCGAAACGCTGCGAACGCTGCTCGGTATGGTGAATAAAGGGTAAAATGGACAAGCCGCTCGACTACTGGTCGTACTTCGCCGGCGAGGCGCGCCGGGTGAATGCGCCGCTTTATGAACGCCTGTCGATTTGCATCGGCGGCGACGAAGAGCTGCGGGAGTTCGCGAACGGCGTGCGCAGGGGCCAGCCGCCCGCCAACCTCCTTTTCGCGGCGGTGCATTTTCTTCTGTTGCGCGGGGCGCAGCACCCGTTGCGGGCGTTCTACAAAAATCTGGGCGGGACCTGCGGCGAGGACCCGTTTCCGCATTTCAAGGACTTCGTCGAAAAGCATCGCGCCGAGCTTGCGGCCTTGATCGCGACGCGTGCCACCCAGACCAACGAAGTCGGCCGCAGCGCGATTTTGCATGCCGCATTCCGCAAAGTGGCGATGGAAGCGGGAGAGCCGCTCAACCTGATCGAGATCGGCCCGAGCGCGGGTCTGAACCTGATCTGGGATCAATACGCGGTGCACTACCGTCACGGCGACGAGCTTATTTTGCTCGGCGACGGCGCGTTGGCGATTGCATGCGAACTGCGCGGGGCAAAACGCCCGCCGCTCGGACCCGCGCCGAAAATCGCCAGCCGCATCGGGCTGGAGCGCGATCCCGTCGATCTGTTTGATCCCGATGCGCGCGATTGGCTTAAAGCCCTCATTTGGCCCGACCAGGTGGAACGCTTCGCGCGTCTGGAAAAGGCGATTGCGATATACGCGCTCCACAAACCCAATATCGTCGCAGGCGACGCGCTCGTGAACTTGTCCGATGCCATCGCGTGCGTGCCGGAAAATCAGCCAGTATGCGTCTATCATACTTCGGCGATCTATCAGTTCACGGACGATATGCGCGAGACCCTCGACGCGATCCTGACCATGGCGGGATTGCGACGCACTATTTGGCGACTCAGTTTGGAAGGCATACTGAATGGCGACGATCCGCTGCTGCTGTATTCCTACCGCGACGGCAAGAAGGAGAAACTGACCCTCGGTCGCGCCCATCCGCACGGCGCCTGGCTTGAGTGGCTGCTATAAGCGTGTCAGCCTTTCGGCAATGAGCGACGATATCCTCGACAGCGAACCGTTCGCGATTCCCTCCGGCTTCACGCCTTTGATTTGGCGCCGCGGCTTCGGACAGGTGATGGGCACGCTCTACGAGCGTCCGGAGCCGGAGGGCGGCTTCACCCGAGCCTTCCTGGTGGAGGAGCGTCACACCAACGGCATGCAGAATTGCCATGGCGGCATGCTGATGGCGTTCGCCGACATGGTATTCGGCCATTCGGTGTCGCTCACCGAGCGCGACCGCCATTGGGTAACGATCCGCATGCTTACGGATTTTCTTTCGCCCGCCCGCCTCGGCGACTGGGTCGAAGGCACCAGCGAGATCGTCGGCCGCAACGGCGATCTTTACACCTCGCGCGGGCGTATCTGGGTCGGTGAGCGTATGGTGATGACCGGCACCGGCATCTTCAAATTCGCTGCGCCGCGAAAGACCGTGCGATGACGGACGACATCTCAAGGCCGCTGCCTTCGCTGCCCGGCGCCGGTAAAATCGATTTTCCCGATCTGGAAGCGCCGCTGGCGTTTCTCGGCGGCGCGCCGCCGCCAGCACCGCAATGGTTTACCGAGACGGTTGCCATCGAACCGGAAAGCGGTTTCGTCGTGGTCGACGGTGCGCGCATCCACTATCTGCGCTGGGGCGATCCCGCGCGGCCCGGGCTGCTGCTGGTGCACGGCAATGCCGCGCATGCCTATTGGTGGAGTTTCATCGCGCCGTTCCTGGCGCGCCATCTCAACGTCGTCGCCATCGATCTTTCGGGAATGGGCGACAGCGATTGGCGGCCCGAAGGCTATACGATGGAGACGTTCGCGCGCGAAGAACTCGCGGTCTGCGAAGATGCCGGCATGTTTGTCCCCGCCGAGCCGCCAATCATCGTGGCGCACAGTTTTGGCGGCTTCGTGACCCTGCTCGCAGGTGCGCTTTACGGCGACAGGCTGGCGGGCACGGTGATCGTTGATTCGCCGGTCAATCCGCCGGGCCGCTGGCGCGAAGGACCGCCGCATACCAACCGGCCGCACAAGATCTATCCGACGCTCGCCGCCGCGCTCGGCCGTTTCCGGCTGTTGCCGCCGCAAACCTGCGACAACCTGTACTTGCTCGATTGGGTGGCTCGCCACTCGCTGAAGCAAACCGGCGGCGGGTTTTCGTGGAAATTCGACCCCGCGATTTGGCGCGATTTCTCCATCGGCGACACGGCGGCGCGGCTGAAGGCCACCAAGTGCCGAATCGCGGTGTTCCGCGGCGAGCACTCGATCCTGCTGCCCCCCCAGATTGGGGAGTACATGTTCAATCTGCTGGGCCGGGCGGCGCCGGTGGTGGAGATCCCTCAGGCCCAGCATCACGTCATGCTCGATCAACCGCTGGCCCTAGTGGCTGCGCTGCGGGCCCTGCTGGCCGATTGGGAACATTCGCTGCCGCGGCGCCGGTTTTAGCAGGCGATTATCGGCTTTGCCCGGCTCCCCGCTTTGTTATAGTCCTGATTGCAAAGATGGGGACTGATTATGGCCGCGCACGACCACAATGGCGAGCAATCCGGAACAATGGACATCAGCGAACACGTTCGCACCTGGAAGCTGTTCACCGGCCTGGTCAAATGGTCGATGGCCGGACTTGCGCTGGTGATGCTGGGGCTGCTGATCTTCCGTACGCACGGCTAGGCGATTTCGACCCGCTGCGGAAAAATTCTGCAACAATCCGTGCATCCCATGACGCGAAATCGCGTCGTGCATTTTGGCATGGTCTACGGGTTTATGCTTATCGTTGAGACGTGGGAATGGTGTGCAATGCCGCATGCGCGCGGCGTTGCCTAAGTATAGTGTTTGCTATATTCCCGCGCCGTACTTCAGGGGCGCGGCCGATCTCTGCCGACAACATTCCATCGCCCGGATTTAGGCCGATCCGTCGTCCTCGAACCATCCAACCAGATGCGTGAAACCATGCCTCAGACCATCGGAATCCCAAAAGAAACATTTGCCGCCGAGAAGCGCGTTGCGACGTCGCCCGAAGTCATCGAGAAGCTGATCAAGCTCGGCTTTGCGGTGACCGTCGAAAGCGGTGCCGGACTTGGTGCCGACTTCTACGACGATGCGCTCGCCGCGGCTGGCGCTAAAATCGCCAAGAACGCGGCCGAGCTTTGGTCGTCGTCCGATATCGTCTTCAAGGTGCGCGCGCCCGACGCGGCGGAAGTTGCTTTGATGAAGCCGGGCCAGACGCTCATCAGCTTCATCTGGCCGGCACAGAACCCCGATCTTATGAAGGCACTGGCCGCCAAGAAGGTCACGGTCCTCGCTATGGACGCCGTGCCGCGTCTCTTATCGCGCGCGCAAAAAATGGATGCGCTGACCTCGATGGCGGGCATCAGCGGTTATCGCGCGGTCATCGAAGCGGCAAACGCTTTTGGCCGCTACTTCAATGGCCAGATCACCGCCGCGGGCAAGGTCGCACCCGCCAAGGTGTTTGTCGCGGGTGCCGGTGTCGCCGGTCTTGCGGCGATCGGCACCTCGGTCGGCCTCGGCGCTATCGTCCGCGCCAACGACACGCGCGCGGAAGTCGCCGATCAGGTCAAGTCGATGGGCGCCGAATTCGTCAAGGTCGACTACGAGGAGGAAGGCTCGGGCGGCGGCGGCTATGCCAAGGTGATGAGCGAAGGCTTCCAGAAGGCCCAGCGCGAGATGTACGCCAAGCAGGCCAAAGACGTCGACATCATCATCACGACGGCCCTTATTCCCGGCAAGCCGGCACCCAAGCTCATCACGGCCGAAATGGTCCAGTCGATGAAGCCCGGCAGCGTGATTGTCGACATGGCGGGCGAGCAGGGCGGCAACTGCGAATTGACCGAGCCCGGCAAGGCCGTCGTCAAGCACGGCGTCACCATCATCGGCTATACCGATTTGGCCTCGCGCCTCGCCAAGCAGTCGTCGACGCTCTACGCCACGAACCAGCTGCGCCTTACCGAAGAACTGTGCAAAGCCAAGGACGGTCAGATCGTTGTCAACATGGACGACGATGCGATCCGCGGCTTCACCGTGATCAAGGACGGCGAGATCACCTGGCCGCCGCCGCCGCTCAAACTTCCCGCGCCACCCGCGCCGAAGGCCGCTGCGGCCCCGGTAGCGGTCAAGGAGAAGAGTGCGTTCGCGAAGGCACTTTCCGCCCTCACGATGCCCGTCTTCGCGTTGGCGCTATTCGTGTTGATCGGCCTCTATGCCCCGCCGGCCTTCATCGGCCACTTCACCGTCTTCGTACTGGCCGTCTTCGTCGGCTACATGGTGGTGTGGAACGTCACCCCGGCCCTGCATACGCCGCTGATGAGCGTCACCAACGCCATCTCAAGCATCATCGCCATCGGTGCGTTGATCCAGGTGGCTCCGCACGTTCCCGAGGGCGTATCGCGGCTCAACGATGTGATCCGCTGGATCGCCATCGTCGGAATTGCGCTCACGTCCATCAACATGTTCGGCGGCTTCGCGGTGACGCGGCGCATGCTGATGATGTTCCGTAAATAGGGGACCGCACACATGCCTGCAACACTCACAACGGCCTCCTACATCGGAGCCATCATTCTGTTCATCCTCAGCCTCGGCGGACTTTCCAATCCGGAAACCAGCCGCCGCGGCAATTGGTACGGCATCATCGGTATGACGATCGCCGTGCTGGCCACGATCTTCGGCGCCAAACTGGTGGAAATCCCGGGCGCCCTTCCCGCGGAGTGGAAACTCGTCACGCCCGACGGCCTCATCTGGATCGTCGCGGCCATGGCGGTCGGCGGCACCATCGGCATCATCGCGGCCCGCGTGGTCAAGATGACCCAGATGCCGGAACTGGTCGCCATCATGCACAGCTTGGTCGGTATGGCGGCCTGCACCATCGGCTATGCCAGCTTCATCGATACGTCGACCACCTTCCCGACAGTGGCCGAGCATGCGATCCACCTGGGAGAAATCTAT
>Ga0265340_10001590_pt1 | contig 13024 bp, 12 predicted proteins | sample 4CB225metaG_FD_202082 | JGI IMG/M metagenome (GOLD analysis project Ga0265340, IMG submission 202082) | Rhizosphere microbial communities from Carex aquatilis grown in University of Washington, Seatle, WA, United States - 4-CB2-25 metaG | ecosystem: Host-associated > Plants > Roots >...
TTACCAGGCCGACGACCAGACCGATGACAAGGCCGCTGGTGTGGCCGTAGCCGATCCTTTCGCAATTATCCGGCGTCATGTTTCACCGGGGTTAGCCCTGGGATGCAAGATGATCGGGCAGGGAGCTTTCGAAGTCTCCGCGAACGGCGCGACCGTACGGCTTTCGGACGGGCGCAGTCTCATCGACTTCGGTTCGTACGCGGTGAACCTGCTCGGGCATGGTCATCCGGCGGTGGTCAGCGCGGTCACCTCCCAGCTCGCCACCATGCCCACCTCCACCCGGGCGCTGGCCAATCCGGTGGTGGCTGATTTCGTCGAGCAGTTGCTGGACCGGTGCCGCCCCGGTCTGGACCGGGTCTGGCTCGGCAGCGACGGCGCGGACGCCGTGGAGGTCGCCCTGAAGCTGGCCCGGCGCGGCACCGGCCGTTCCCGCGTCCTGGCCGTCGAAGGTGCCTTCCACGGGAAAACCCTGGGCGCGCTGGCCGTCACCGAAGCGCCGGTCTTCCGGGCCGGCCTGACCGAGGTGCTGAGCCCGGTCACCCACCTGGTTCGGGACGACGCCGCCGCCCTGGCCCGGGAGGTAGCCGCCGGCGACGTCGCCGCCCTGATCCTGGAGCCGGTTCAGGGTGAGGCGGGCGTCCGCCCGCTCGACCCCGCGATCGTGCGGCAATGGGCTTCCGACGCGCACGCGGCGGGAGTCTTCCTGATCAGCGACGAGATCCAGGCCGGCCTGTACCGGTGCGAGCATTTCTCCATCGCCCTTGACCGCGGCTGGAAACCGGACGCGGTGCTGTTCGGCAAGGCCCTCGGCGGCGGGGTGCTGCCCTTGTCCGCGGCCGTCGGCAGCTCCGACTTCTTCGCTCCGCTGGTGAGCGACCCGACCTGGCACAGCTCCACCTTCGGCAGTCATCCCCTGTCCTGCGCCGCCGGCCGGGCCGCACTGGGTGTCCTGGACGAACTGGCCGGTCCGGCCGCGGAGCTCGGCGCCCGGCTCGAACCGGCCTTGCGGCTCCTGGCCGCCCAGTACCCGGAGCTGATCAGCGATCTTCGCGGGCGAGGGCTGCTGTGGGGCCTCGAATTCCACACCTCGGCCATGGCCGGGTCGATGCTGGTCGAGCTCGCCCACGCGGGACTGCTGGTCTCGCCGTGCCTGAGCTCGCGCCGGACGATCCGCCTGCTGCCGCCGATGGTGACCACGCCGGCCGAGTTCCGGCGGGCAATGGAGGCGCTCGAAGCGGCCTTCGCCGCCACCGAGAAATTCGTCTCCGACTCCGGCCCTCACCCCCACTCCGGCGGCCGGGAATGACGCTGGTGGGCTGGTTCCGGGAACGCTTCCCCCTCACCGTTGCCGCCGTCCTGCTGCCGGTCTACCTGGTCGTCCTGATCTCTGGCCGGGAGCTCACCCACCCCGGCGCGAGCACGCTCCGGCCGGGCGACGCCGCCGGTTTCCTCGGGGTCTGGGCCTTCTTCCTGATGGTCCGGATCATCGACGACCACAAGGACTATGCCGACGACCTCGTCCGGCACCCGGACCGGATGCTGCAGCGGGGGGCGGTCACGCCGGCCCGGCTGAAGGTCCTGGCCGCGGCCGCGGTGCTGGTCCAGGCCGGGGTGGTGCTGCGCGCCGATGACGGCGCCGGTCGGATCGGGCTGTGGTGGCTGCTGACCATGGGGTGGGTGGCCCTGGCCGCCCGGGATTTCTTTCTCGGCCCGCGGATCGGTGCCCACCCGGTGCTGTACCCGGTGCTGCACCTGCCGCTGTCCGGGCTGGTCGGCCTGTGGATCGCCCAGCTCGGCGCCGGTTCCCGGGCGCTCCCAGCGGCCGCCGGGGTGCTGGCCGGGCTCGGGATCGTGGTGGCGGGGGTGGTCGACCTGACCCGCAAGCTGATCCCGGCGGAGGGGGCGGGCCGCTCGTACACCGAGGCGCTCGGAGCCCGCCGGGCGGCCGCGTTCGCCGCCCTGGCGATCGTGATCCTGACCCTCGTGCTGGAGGCCCTCCTGCATCACCGGCCCGATCCGGCGCCGCCCGGGACGGCGCCGGCGCTGGTACTGCTCGCGATCGGCCCGCTGCTGCTGATCCTGCGGTTCGCGCTGGCGCCCGTTCCCGTTCAGGCCCGGCGGGCCCGGCCGGCCCGGGCCGGTCTGGCGCTGATCGTGCCGGTTCAGCTCACCGTCTCGGCGGCCGCTCTCCTGCACGTGACCGGGAGGAGCTGAGTGTGAACAGCATTCTGATCACCGGAGCCACCGGCCTGGTCGGTTTCGAAGTGTACGACCGGCTCCGGGAGCAGGCCGGGGTCACCGTCGTCGGAACCAGCCGCCGTGGTTCGCCCCGACGACCCGACGTGGTCCGATGGTCGCTGGGGGCGCAGCCGCCGCCGTCCGGGCTGGAAGGGCCCTGGGACGTCGTCGTTCACACCGCCGCCGACGTGCGCTGGTCGCTCAGCCCGGAGCAGGCCTACCGGGCCAACGTCGACACGGTGTCCGCGCTCACCCCGCTGGTCTCGGAGCGGACCCGGGTGATCCACGTGTCCACCGCCTACGCCGGCGGGCATCGGGACGACGTGTCCTCGGCCGACCCGGGCGACTACCGCAATTCCTACGAGTGGTCCAAAGCCTATGCCGAGCGACGGGCCCGGGAACTGTTTCCCCGGCTGACGGTGATCCGGCCGCCCCTGATCATCGGGCGCAGCCGGGACGGGCGGGCGGCCCGGTTCTCCGGTCTGTACACGCTCGTGCGGGGTATCGCCACCGGCACCGTCCCGGCGATCGCGGCCGATGCCCGGGCCCGGCTCGACCTGGTGCCGGTGGATGCCGTCGCCGACCTGATCCTCGAGGCGGCCCGGGAGCCCGCGGCCACCGGGGCGGTGTGGACCCTGGCCGGTGGTGAGCGGGCCCTGGAGACCGGCGTGGTTCTCGGCATCATCATGGATGCCCTGAACCAGTGGCGCCGGGTCGCCGGACACGCACCGGTCGAGCCGCCGCGGATCATCCCGCCGGAGCGGTGGAACCGGTTCTTCCGCCCGTTCGCGCGCGACCAACTGACGCAGCGGCAGAACCTGATGCTGGATCTGCTGTCGGCCTTCGACCCCTACCTCGCCGCGACCGTTCCGCTGACCCCGACCCACACCGTCGGCGGGGTCGAGGGTTGCCTGCGCCACTCGATCGGCTACTGGGCGGCGGCGAACCAGCGGCTGGCGGCGATGACCCCGCGGCCCTGGCGGCCGGCCGCCGGATGATCCCCCTCACCAGCCCCTCACCTCAGGAGACAGCAATGGCAGAAGCAACGATCCGGGAGCGGGTGCGGGAACTGGTCATCGACGCCGCCCCGGGTGACGTCGGTGACGTCACCGCAGCCATGACCCTGACCGGGGATCTGGGGTACGACTCGCTGTCGTTGCTGGAGCTCATGACCTTGCTGGAGGACGAGTTCACGCTGCCCCCGATCGACGCCGACTTCCAGGCCGTCAAGACCCTGCAGGACGCCACGGACCTGGTCTGCGCCGTTCTGGGCGAGGCCGGGGAATGACTTCCGTGGCCGGCACCCGCGAGGAGGCCCCGTCCCGGTGCGAACGTGGTGAGACCTCGGCGGCGTCGGTGCGGCTGGGGCCCGAACACGCCCGCCCGCTGCTGGAATCGCTCTCGGTCCTGCCGTCCAAGCGAGCCCTGTTCGCCGTCGACAGTTACTTCCGTGACGGCTGGGAGGACCTGTGCGAGCTGCCTGCCGCCGACATCGAGCTGATCCTGAACCGCCATGCCCTGCTGCTGCTCAAGCCGGACGCCGTGGTCGGTCGCCGGCTGGAGGCCGCGCTGACCTGGCTGGCCGGGCAGGGCACCGTGGTCGCGGTCGAGCGGGTCCGGATCAGCCGGCACGTGGCCCGGGCGATGTGGCAGTACCAGTGGAACGTCGCCAGCCGGGACCGCCGGGACCTCGCCGATCTGATCGGCGGCAGCGGGGACTCGCTGTTGCTACTGGTTCGCCTGCCGCCCGCGGCCCGCCCGGCCACCGTGCGGCTGAGCGCGGCCAAGGGGCCGGCGGATCCGGCCCGGCGCGAACCCGGCCAGCTCCGCCACCGGCTCGGCAACGAGAACCTGCTGCTCAATTTCGTTCACGCCGCGGACGAACCGGCCGACCTGGTCCGCGAACTCGCGGTTCTGCTCGACTCGGCCGATCGGCGGCGGCTGCTGCGCCGGCTGCCGGGAGCCACCGACGTCACCGACCAGGCCTGGACGCAGATCCGTGAGCTGCACGAACGGTACCCGGCCCGGGAGATCGGTCTGACCGCGTTCGTGCACCGGCAGCACCGCCGGCTGGGCGAGCTGCCGGACGGCCGCCGGGGCCGGCCGGCCGAAGCGTTCGCGGCCGCCCTGTCGGGCCTGGAGAGCGGGGGCAGTCCCGGCTGGCGCGAGCTGTGCGCCCTGGCCGAGCGGGCCGGGCTGCCCCTGGACCCCTGGGACCGGATCGTCGTCGGCACCCACCTGATGCTCCCGTCCGAACCGGGCACCGTGCCCCTGCTGACCGGTCCGCCGGCGACGGCGTGGGATCGGCGCCCAGCACCTACCTCGCCTGCCCGCAGCAGCCGGTCGCTGGAGTCCGTGCTGGTTCAGGATCGGCCGGTTTCGCATCGGCTGGTGCACAAGGCCGGCCTGGAGGAGGTGATGGTGACCGGCAGCGCCGCGGTCACCGACGACGTTCTCGTCCTGGCCGCCCAGCTACCCCTCATCCACCCTTACCTCAGCGACCTGCCGGCCAGGGCGGTCCGATACGACACCATGGCCCTGCTCGAGCTGTGCCGGCAGGCGGCCTACGTGGTGATTCACCGGCACCTGGAGGTCCCGCTCGATCGCTGCTTCCTGCTCCAGCGGCTGCGTCTGGAGCTGTTCCCCGAGCTGGCCTTCGCCGACCAGCCCGGCCCGCTCCGGGCCGAGCTCGAGTTCGAGATCAGGCGCCGATTCACCGCACCCCGCCCGGGTCTGATCGGGCGGTTGCGGCTGAGCCGACCCGACCGGCGCCCGATCGCCGCCGCGACCATGTCGGTCGGCTGGAGATCGCCGTCCGACTACGAGACGCTGCGAGCCGGGGCCCGGGCTGCCGCCGGGTTGCCGCGCCCGGTCGGCCCGCCACCACCGGCACGGTCCGGGCGGGCGACCCCGGCCCAGGTCGGGCGGACGCTCCCGGCGAACGTGCTGCTGGCCGGTCGGGCCGGGTCAGGCCCGGAATTCTCCGCCGACCTGGTGATCGATACCGGCTACCGGGCCCTGTTCAATCACCCGCAGGACCACGTGCCGGGCCTGTTCCTGATCGAATCCGCCCGGCAGGCGGCCTTTCGCGCGGTGAGCCTCCGGACCGGGGCACCGCCCGGGGCGCTCGCCCTGACGATGGTGGACGCCGCCTTCACCGCCATGACGGAACTGGACCTGCCGGTGCACTGCGTCGCCACTCCCGATCGGGCCGAGGGCGAAACCGGCGGCTCCACCACGGATCTGGGTGTGGATGTGGTCCTGTCCCAGAACGGTGACCGCAGGTGCCGGATCGGCACCACGGTGACGGTGCGGCGGCCGGGGAGCCCGGAATGACCGCCGCCTGCGTTCTCGACCGGCACAGCCCCGCCCAGGACGTGGCCCGCTGGGCCGGTGGCAAGGCGGCCAACCTGCACCGGCTGACCAACGCCGGGCTCGACGTCCCGGCCTGGGCGGTACTGGGTAGCGGCGTGCTGACCGGCTATCTCGAGACCACCGGCCTGGGGCAGCTCGTCGAGGCCGCGCTCGCCGAACTTCAGGATGACGGCGGGCCAACGGCTGACCGCGGGCGGGCCGGTGACCGCGTGCAGGCCGTGGCCACGTCGATCCAGCAGGCTTTCGCCCGGACCCCCCTGGACCCGGCCAGCCGGGCCGCCATCGTCACGGCCTACCGCGAGATGGGGGCCGGGCCGGTCGCGGTGCGCTCGTCGGCCGCCGGTGAGGACTCCGCCGCGCTGTCGTTCGCCGGGCAGTACGACTCGTTCCTGAACGTGTCCGGCCCCGATCAGGTCGCCGACCAGGTCCGCGCCTGCTGGGTCGGCGCCTACTCGGCCCGGGCCCTGACCTACCGCCGGTTGCACGATCTGCCGGCCGGCTCGATCGAGATGGCCGTGATCATCCAGGCGCTGGTGCCGGCCGACTCCAGCGGAGTGCTGTTCACCGCGAACCCGCTGACCGGACGGCGCGACGAGATGCTGATCAGCGCCGTGTACGGGCTGGGGGAGGGCCTGGTGTCGGGGGCCGTGGACGCGGACACCCTGATCTTCGATCGGGCCGGTGCCCGGGTCACCGGCAGCATCGTGGGCGACAAGCGTGAGCAGGTGACGGTGGCCGCCGACACCGGTTGCGTCACAGTGGCGGTGGAACCGGCCCGGCGCGGCGTCCCGGTCCTGAGCCCGGATCAGGTGGATCGGCTGCGCCGGGTCGGGGAGCGGATCGAAGCGCTCTACCCCGCGCCGCAGGACATCGAATGGGCCTTCGCGGGCGAGCGGCTGTACCTGCTGCAGAGCCGCCCGATCACCGCCCTTCCCGACGCCGCCCCCGCGGCCGAGGGCGGCGAGGTCAGGGTCTGGGACAACTCGAACATCATCGAGAGCTACGGCGAGATCACCTCACCGCTCACGTTCAGCTTCGCCCTCGACCTGTACGGGCGGCTGTACCGGGAGTACTGCGATCGACTGGGCGTCCCCCGCGGGCAACTGGACCTGATGGACGAGGGGTTCGCCGATATGCTCGGGTACTTCGACGGCCGGGTGTACTACAACGTCCTGAACTGGATCAAGGTCATCGGCTTGCTGCCGGCCTATTCGCTGCACCGCCGGATCCTGGCCGAGGCCATGGGGGTGGCGCAGACCCCGATCGAGACGGCTCATCGCCCGCGCCCGCTGCAGTACGACTCCCGGCTGCTCACCGCCCTGGTCCGGGCCCGGATCGCGGTCACGTTCGGCTGGTACTGCCTGACCGTGAAAGGCTCGGTCGAGCGCTTCATCCGTCGTTTCGACGTCACCTACCGGGAATTCGACGGCCTCGACTACCAGGGGATGCCGGCCGCGCGGGTGTACCGGCACTTCACCCGGGCCGAGCGGACCCTGCTGGCCCACTGGGGCCGGATGGCCGTGCTCGATAACGTGATCATGCTGTCCTACGGCGTCCTCCACCTGCTCACCGGGCGCTGGCTGCCGCAGGCCCCGGAGTGGTTCCGCTGGCAGGTCGTCAAGGTCGGTGATGACGTCGAATCCACCCAGCCGGCCCGCGAACTGACCCGGCTGGCCCGCGAACTGATCGCCCGGCCCGAGCTCGCGGCGGCCCTCGACGAGCTCCCGGTGCCGCGGGCGTACGACTGGCTGCAAGTCGCCCCGGGGGGCGATGCCGCCTGGTTGCGGTCCGAAATAGATTCCTACCTGAAGGAATTCGGTTACCGAAGCGCCAACGAGCTCAAACTGGAGGAGCCCGACCTGCGCCAGGACCCGACCCTGCTGATGTCGATGCTGCGCGATGCCACCCGGGTGGCGGCGGCCGGATCGCCGTCCCCGGGCTCGCCGGAAGCCTCCGGGGCCGGCCCGTCGGCCCCCGAGGACGCCGACGAGTACCTGCGAAGTCAGCTACGGGGCCCGCGGCGGTGGGTGTACGAGCGGGTCCGGCGCGCGACCCGGACCGCCTTGCGTGAGCGCGAACGGGTGCGCTTCGCCCGGACCCGGGCCTTCGGAATGGCCCGGCAGATCTTCACCGCGATCGGTTCCGGCCTGGCCGGCTCCGGGGCCCTGGCCGACCCCCGGGACGTCTTCTTCCTCCGCCTGGAGGAGTTGCGCGGGGCATTCACCGGCACGATCGACCACCGCGAACTGGGCCCGCTGGCGGTGCTGCGCCGGGCTCAGCAGGATCAGCACCGGGGCCGGCCGGCCCCGCCACCTCGTTTCGTCACCGTGGGCGGGCCGTACTGGGTGCCGCGGCATCCCGACCCTCCGGCCGGGACCGGGCCCGGCGACGCTGTGCTTCGCGGTGTCCCGTCGAGTCCCGGAGTGGTCGTCGGCGAGGCGAAGGTCCTGACCGAGCCCCGGGAAGCGGGCTCCGGCATCGTGGTGACCTATCGCACCGACCCGGGCTGGGTCGGCGTGCTGTCGTCGGCCGCCGCCCTGCTGATCGAGCGGGGCAGCCCGCTGACCCATGTCGCCATCGTCGCCCGCGAACTCGGCGTGCCCACGGTCGTGCAGATCCCCGGCCTGACGGACCGGGTGCGAACGGGCATGCGGCTGAGCGTCGACGGCGCGCGGGGAACGATCACGATCATCGGCGACGATGCCGAGGATCGATCCGCTGCCCCCGGCACGCCCGCTACCCCCGACGCGGAGGTCTGATGAACACCCCGAACGGCGCCACCCGGCGTGAACTGCTCGACCGGCGGCTGTCCGGATTCCACGACGTCACCGTGGCGGACGTGCTCGAGGTCCTGGACTACCTGCGCGGCCCGGGTGACACCGTGGTGGCCGGGGGCTCGCTGGCTTTCGGGCTCGGCAACCGGCTCAGCGACTTCGACGTGGTGATCTGCGGTGGTGCGACGTCGCCGTCCCTGGTGCCGCTGCAGCATTGGGTGAAGAGCCTGCGGGTCGACGTCTGGACCCGATCGCACGCCGACCTCGACCGGCTGTTCCGGCTCGCCCAGGAGGCGCTGGAACGGCCCACCCCGATCGCCGGTGCCTTCGGCAGTGTCGAGCACGAGCAGCAGCTCAAACTGCTGCACCGGATCGCGTTCGGGCTCGACGTGGCCGGCCCGCCGATCGCCCCGGTCTCGGTGCCGGATTTCCGGAAGGTCGCTCGGGACCTGGTCGTTCGTGAATACGCCGAGCGGCTGCGGGAATCGGTCTGGGTCGCGCAGCTCGCCGGGCGGACCGGGCGCTGGCTGGCCGCCACGGTCAACGCCCGGGAGGCGGTGGAGGAGGCCCTCACCATCGTCCTGACCACCGGCGCGGTGCCGTTCACCGGCGACAAGTGGCTGCACGAGCGGCTGAAAAGCGAAGCGCCGCAACTGCGTGAACGATATCGCCGATTCGCGCAACTGCCCACGGCGGCGGCTGAATGCTCCGGTTACGTCCGTGACGCCGTCGCCCTGGCCACCCGGCTCACCGGGATTCCGGTCGATCTGGACGCCCTCGGGACGCAGGCCAGTTGGGTCGGGTCCGGGCTGCACGTGAGCAGGACCGGGACGACCCAGCTATTGGTGGCCCCGGCCGGCGGCGGGGTGTGGGAGCTGTCGGAGACCGACCTGACGGCCTGGGCGGCGCGGTCCCAGCCGCCGCCGGCCGGAACGGAGCCGGTACGGGCGGTATGGCCCGGAAACGGCAGCGTCGAGGCCGATTTTTGTCTTGGCCTGTACGAGCGAGGACTGGTTTCCCTGGTGTGGGACTGCGGGGTGCCGGTCTCGGACCTGACTGTCGAGGTGGTTCACGCATGAAGACGATCGACGTCGACGCCCGGCGTTACGCCTGGTGCCGCGGGCACGCGATCTGGTGGGTGGGCCTGCCGATCGCGGCTCTGCTGGAAGATATGAGGGGCGCGCTCAGCGAAGGTCAGGACGGCCTGATCCACCGTAACGCCCGGATGCTCGGGCAGAGCTGTGCCACCGTGCTCAACCTGGTGCTGCACCAGGAGCGGCCGATACCCCCGGCCCGGATGCGCGCGTCCTGGGCGCTGGCGCGGATCGGCACCCATCCGCTGGGACAGGAATGCGAGAGCCTGGTCCGGGCCGGATGGGAGGTCCCGGCCGCGGAGCTGGTCCAGCGTTGCGAGCACCTGGTCGAGCAGGTGCGGGCCCTGCTGGGCGACATCCCGGACCCGCTGCTCGCGGAAGGATATTTCCCGTCCCTGGCGATCGCCCGGGACTGGCTGAAGCTCGCCGAACTGGTCGGCGAACAGGGCTTCCTGCCCAAGGAATGGATCCAGGAGGAGGGCAGGAATGCCTGAGGTCGAGATCGAACTGGACATCAGGGCTGCCGCCGCGCGGGTCTGGGAGGTCGTCATCAACATCGAGCGTTACCCGGATTCGATGCCGAACGTCCGCTGGGTCAGGATTCTTGACGACGCCGACCCGGTCCTGCGGCGCAGCGCCTGGTCGGTCCTGCTGAAAGGCTCGATCCTGGAATGGGAAGAGCTCGAGCACCTCGACCCGGAGCGCCGGGTGATGAGTTTTCAGCAGGTGATCGGCGACCTGGAGGTGTTCGACGGCGAATGGCGGGTGACGCCGATCGACGCGGAGAACACCAAGGTGCACCTGCGGACCTGTTTCGAGATCGGCATCCCGCTGCTGGCCGAGATGCTCAACCCCGTGGCCCAGCTCTCGCTCCGGTCCAACAGCCGGGAGATGCTGCTGGGGATCGAGCAGGACGCGCTCGCCGGTTGAATCTCAGGCCGGGCGCCAGGCCTCGCCGCTGCGGGTGAGCTGAAGTTCGTTCGGGCGCCGTAGTTTTCCCGGCCGGGCCAGGAACAGCACGGCTTCGGCGATGTCCGCCAGTTCGGTCCGGTCGGCGGGCTCGATCGCGCCGTCCACAATCAGCAGCGCGACATGAATTCCGGCCTCGGGCAACTCGTTCGCGGCGGCCTGGACCAGGGCGCGACTGCCGAACGATCCGGCCGCCCAGGGCCCCGACCCGGGGCGGGCGTGCCGGCTTGAGCCACCGGTGAGCTGGATCAGGGTGCCGCCCCCGGCCTGACCGAGGGCCACCGCACCGGCGTGCAGAAAGACGAAGGTCTGCTCGAGCACGCTGACCCCCCAGCGCCGTAACGTCGTGAGGTCCGCGTCGGCGATCGGACCGCCACCGAACGGTCCCGGAGGCCGGGGCCCGGCCAGCGCGTTCACCACCAGATCCAGTCCGCCCTGTGCTTGCGTGGCGTCGGTCAGCACCTGAGCCAGTTCGTCGGGGTCGGACACGTCCGCCCGCACCGGCCGGGCCCCGTGGGTGCGGACGGCGCGCAGTGTCTCCGGGCTCCGGGCGACCGCGCTCACCTGCCAGCCCTCAGCCACCAGCCGCGCACAGATCGCCCCGCCGGTGGTACGGGCCCCGAGCACGACCGCGCTGCGGTTACCTCCTGACACCGGACCGGCGCCCGTCCGGGAAGCGCTCGCCGAGGACCTGCTCCAGCGGCAGGAAGGCGAGCAGGCAGACCACCAGGGGCAGGAAATGGATCTTCATGGTCAGGTAGGTGCCGAGGTGGAAGCAGCAGAGCAGGACGACGAACCCGTACCGGGCCCGGCCCCGAAGGAACAGCAGCGCGGGGGACAGGAACTCCATCCCCATCACGGCGAACTGACCGACGACCAGCAGCCAGGGCGGATTCAGCAGCATCCGGCCCAGACCGGTGCCCCGCCGGGTCATCGCCCAGGCGAACGTCGAACCGGTCGGCCAGTCCCAGCCGCCGTAACGAATTTTGGCCAGCGCGGAGAGAAAATAGACGGCCACACAGCCGATCTGGATGCAGAGCAGGGCCCAGCCGGCGGCCTCGGAGCGGGTCCGGTCCCGTAGCCGGCTGATGCCCACCGTTGGCAGTACCCAGAGGGCCACGATCAGGGCGAAATGATCGTGGTCGATCTTGCTGTAGGACATCCCGATCGATACCCAGTCGGTGAACGCGGCCGCCGTCACCAGCCCGGTGAGCACGCCGAGCCGTCGCGGCAGCCGTCCGCTGGCGCAGAGCAGGCAGCCAATGATGATCACCCAGCGCAGGACGTGCACGTAGCCGTGGAAGGGGACCGGCAGGTGCAGCCACAGCCGGATCCGGAGCGGGCGGTACAGCGCTGCGGAGCCGTCGGCGTGCGCGAAGACGTCGTTGACGATCCAGAACAGGTCACCGATCGTGAACCCGTAGATGACGATCCGCAGCAGCGCGACCCGGGCGGCCGGGGTCGGCTCGAAGACGGCGGCCCGCAGACCCCGGCCCGGCCGGGGCGGAACCGCGGGGTTTCCCGGTGGAGCGTTCTCCGCCCGGGTGTCAGTGCTCATTGACCGGCCTCATTGACTTGACCGGCCTCATTGACTTGACCGGACTCGTTGACTTGACCGGACTCGTTGACTTGACCGGCCTCATTGAGCGGCCAGCCGACGAGGGTGGTGACGTACTGGCCGGCGTCGCGGCCGTGCCGCAGCACCGTGACCCGGTCCTGCAGCCACAACTGCTGCAGTTGCGGCTGGTCCGGGTGCAGCCGATGGTAGGACGTGGCCAGATCGCCGAGCAGGGCCGGGTCCCGGATCAGCCGGGGCTGCTGGCCTTCGATCTCGGCCCGCGCGATGCCGACACTTTTCACCGTGATCGGCACCACCATGACGTTGCCCTGCACGGTCCGGGCCTCCAGGAAGGTCGAGTGGATCGCCCCGTTCGGGCCGATCCGGAAGGCGAACTGCGACATCGGGCCGAACGGCCAGTCGATGTCGTTGCCGATCAGGGTGCCCCGGACGACGAGCAGGGTGCCGATCACCAGGGCCGCCGCCCGCCAGGCCAGCGAGGCTCGGCTCAGGCGCTGGACCGCCGGCGGCTCCGGGTCGGCCGGGAGCGGGTCGGACCCGCCGCCTCCGGAGAACTGCGGGGATGGTGGGGCGATAGGGCGCACGTCGGTAATCTAGGCGGTTATGACGCCGTCCTCGTTGCCTTCCCCCCGGCCGGTGGTCGTCTTTGACGGCGACTGCGGGATCTGCACCACTCTGGCCGGGGTGATCGAGCGTCGGCTGCGGCCCCCGGCTGCCGTCCAGCCCTGGCAGCGCCTGGATCTGGCCGCCTACGGGCTGACCGACCTGGAATGCATCGAAGCCCTGCAGTACGTCGACACCGATGGCACGGTGTACGCCGCCGAACGGGCGGTCGCCCGTCTGCTGCGCGCCTCCCGGCCCTGGGCCCGCCCCGCCGGGATCGTCCTGGAGCTGCCGGGGATTCGCAGTCTGGCCGGCGTCGTCTACCGCTGGGTGGCCCGTAACCGCAGTCGCCTGCCCGGCGGAACCCCCGCCTGCGCCGTCCCGCCCAGAAC
>Ga0265340_10001593_pt1 | contig 13018 bp, 14 predicted proteins | sample 4CB225metaG_FD_202082 | JGI IMG/M metagenome (GOLD analysis project Ga0265340, IMG submission 202082) | Rhizosphere microbial communities from Carex aquatilis grown in University of Washington, Seatle, WA, United States - 4-CB2-25 metaG | ecosystem: Host-associated > Plants > Roots >...
CTGGCTGACGAAGTCCGAGCTGACCGAACTGAAGTCGAAGGCGCGGTCGCCGGTGCCGGTGGCGACCTGGCGGCCGTCGAACAGCGTCTCGTTGAAGGTCGGGCCGAAACCGCGAACCGTGATCTCGGTCGCCTCGCCGTTGGTCGAGGTACCGCCTGTGCCGCCCGCCATCGTGCCGCGGCCGCGCGTGACCGTCACGCCCGGGATACGCATCATCGCGTCCGCGAGATTGACGTCCGGAAACTTGCCGATGTCTTCGGCGGTAATGGCGTCGGTTACGCCAAGCGCATCGCGCTTGATGTCCAGGTCACGCTGCAAAGATCCACGCAAGCCGGTCACGACGACGGTTTCGACCCCCCCGGTGTCCTGCGCGAGAACCGGCGCGGTAATAGCGCCAATCGCCAGCGTCGATACGCCGCCCAACATGATGTTGCGCAGCAATTTTCCAACCCGATCGTTCGATACAGGCCTATTTTCGAGATTATTCACGTAACGTCCCTCCTCAGAGTGGTTCCAGCCCAAATTCACTTCAGCCGCTTATGATCCCGCCCGCTCTTGGTTGGCACTAACATCTGGAGTCACATTAAGCTGCAGTCGCACCTTGTGATTGCTCTCATGTGCGTTGCCTCATGCCCCATCCAGCGCAGTCCGAAACCGTTATGCTCAAGCGCCGACTTTCATTAACCGGCTAGCAGTACCCGCGGATGGACCTCGGTATCTTGGGGGATTGTGCGCACGTTAGAATGTTCTTGCACAAAGTGAGTCCGAGCGTGCAATTCTGCAACACAACTGCCGCAGAGTAATGCGCAGCTTGGAGGTAACGCTTCAACGAAAACGTTTTGAGGCGCAGCGTTTATGGCGCTGCGATTGACTGAAGGCGCAAACATCCCGCCGGCGAAGGCAGCGAACTTCAGTCGGAATATCTTACTGGTTCAGCGCGAAACAGGCTCGGATACATCCGCTGCAGATTCGAGATCTTAGGAAGATCATTGGTAACGATATAGTCGTCCGTCGGATGTTTAATGAGATAGTCCTGCTGGCTGAAGTCGACGCGGTGAAATTCAGAGTAAGGATCAATTCGCGTGACGATGCTCGCCGAAAAGACGTGAGCCTCTTCCAGTTGTTTCACATAGTCTTGCGCGATTTGCTTCTGTTCATCGTCTTGGTAAAAAACATCCGAGCGATACCGGGTTCCCTCGTCAGGGCCCTGCCGATCGAGTTGCGTCGGGTCGTGCGCCACCGAGAAGAATATCTGGAGAAGCTGACCGTACGTTATCTGGTTCGAATCATACGTGATTTCGACCGACTCGGCGGGCCCAGAATTTCCGGCCATACCGGCGACCACGCGCTGGACGCCGACGACGTGCTCGAACAAACCCTGGGTCCCCCAATAACAGCCGCCGGCGAAAACTGCGGTTTCCACTTTTCCAGTGGAATGCAGTTCATCGACGGCGGGCGGCGGCACCGTTACCGCCGCCTCTTGGGCGATCGCCACGGCTCCAAGGGACAGCAGCGACGTCAGCACAAGGAATAGCCATCTCAAACCAGTCAGGAGGGTTTGAAGTCCTTCCCTAAAGCAGAACTCGTACAGCGCATCGAAAAAGGGTCGCGCGCAGCTCGGCGGATTCTGGACTGATTGAGACGTCACCATCGTCGAACGGCTCCATCTTGAGGAAGGTGAAATCATAAGTGGGGCGCCGGCGCATTACTTGGGTAATGCTGCTACCGCCGTTTAACTTCGCCAAACGGAATTCCGTCAGATACCCGCTGTCGCATCCGAAACGCTCCAAGCATCATCCCCCAAGAAATTCAGCGTGTAGCAGTTTATGTTGGCGTTCGATCGATGGCGCGCGCGGAATTTCTTGCTCGCAACTTCGCCAAAGAATCGTTTTGACAGTTCCTCGGAGTTACCGCCGGTTGCCAAAGAACGCGTCAGACATCGTCCACGTATACTGCGGCCCAAGTCATCAAGTGCCGTGGGACGAAATCTGCCTTCGTATTGGTGCACAACATGGCCCCAATGCGATCTTGGAGCTGGTGATCACAAGCAAGCTCGTTCCCGAGTCGATCCGCACGTCGAGGCGTGATCGACCTTGGCTGACCGCCAATGACCAAACTCCCCACCCCGCAGACGATACGGCATTCCGACCGTCAAGGCCGGCAACCATCGCCGACGTCGCGCGCATAGCGGGTGTTTGCATTGGAACCGCCTCCCGCGTTGCCAACAACAAACCCGGCGTGCGCCATGAAACGCGCATGCGGGTTGCGGAGGTCATCAGCCTGCTGGGCTATAAGCCCAACGAAACGGCACGGAGTCTGTTGCAAACCAGAAGCTGCGCACAAGACAAGGAACGCAACCGCGGCGATGCGACCGAACGGCCGACCATCATCGATGTCGCGCGCGTAGCGGGGGTTTGCGTCACGACCGTCTCGCGCGTCATCAACAACAAGGCCAGCATCGGCGAACAAACGCGCATGCGCGTTGCGGAGGTCATGAATCAGCTGGGTTATGAACCCAACGAGGCGGCTCGGAAGATGGGGCGAAACAAGGGCCGCGCGCAGGGCTCCGGCGAGCGGTTGGAAAGTTCCAGCGCGGCAATTTTAGGGTACCCGAACATGCTCTTCGGCCGGCAAGTGCCGGCGAACGAACTGGCGGGGCAACCCATTCTGCCCGAAATCGAAAAAGTCGGCGGCTGACCCCGGGACTCTGCCTCGGCGGGCGATACCATCGCAGCGATTTCCAAACTCTTGGTAAGGTGTTCGTTCCGCGCGCTCGGACAAACAGGCGCGGAAGACGAACACCGAACTTTGGGAATCGTGCTCAAGTCACCATGGTTGCGATTTGTCATGACAATTTTTTGATTACGTTTCCAAAACTCTTGGAATTAGAATAGTGTGAGTATTGTGCCGTGCGAACGCGGCAAACTCCACGGAGACAATCGGTGCCGCTTTCGCCAGAGATCGCATACGAACCAAGCACGCATTTAGCGTTGCCGGTCGAACCTCCGACGTTCGACGCGTATTTCACCCGTGTCGAACATTGCACCTCGGACGCCTTTAACCCGGAGTGGGATAAGCAATACGAACGGACGGGGATCGGTGCGGTCATCTCGGGCGGGTTCGACTATCGGGCGCAATCGGGAACGGCGACCGGTGTGCCCGGAACCATCGTCTTCGGCAATCTTGGCGAACAGTTCAGCGTCCACTATTTGAACTCGCAATACATCCAACGGTTTGTCGTTTGGTACGACAATGAGTTCCTCGAGAAGGTCGCCGACGCCTTAGGCCTTGATGAGGCGCGATTCCCATTGGCTGTCTTACCGCCGGGAAAGGCCGCCTTAAGTTTCTTCGCGAAAATGAAGGCACTCGCCAACGGCGGCGATGATTGCGAAGACACTGCATACGCCTTGGCGGCCGCAGCGCTTACAATCGGCGATGATCACAAAGTCTCGCAGATCATTTCGAACCGTGATCGGGAGCGCATACTTTCCGCAGTGAGCTATATCGAATGCTCGTTTGGCGAGTCTTGCTCTGTCGATGCGCTCGCAAACATCAGCAATTTTAGCCGTTATCATTTCATGCGGCTGTTTAAGGCCGTCACAGGCCAAAGCGCCAACCAATATCTGATCAACACGCGGCTTCGCGCGGCGGTGGCGCGCATCGTGGAGACAAAAGCGCCCCTATCCGAAATTGCGCTGGATGTCGGCTTTAATGATATTTCGCATTTCAACACATGCTTTAGAGCAATGTTCGATTGTACGCCGCGCCAAATGAGAAAGCTGATCCGCGCGGCTTGACGAGTGTCCGGCCTCGCGCTCTCGCGCCGATGCATAACCCCTTTACATCGGCATTCCAGACATAGGAGCTACCGCGCCCGGCCTAATGACCGATACGGCAACCTCGCGCCGACCTGCTTTCTCGAACGTGAGGGTAAGCGGGAAGGTTTGACCGGCAATAAGCGGATGCTTCAAGCCCGCCAACCAAACATGCAACCCGCTCGAATTTAAACTCACCGCCTGGTTTGCAGGAAGATCGATGGCTTTGAGGTAGGCCATATGCATCTCGCTGCTGTCGCCTTGCATGGTCATAAGGTCGGTTCTGTTCGCAACAGGGGTCGATGCGGCAACAAGCCGGTCCGGGATTCGCGAGGTGATCGTCATATAGATGGCGGCGTTTACCGGAGCGCCGATGGTTGCGCGCGTCCACACGTTTTTCACCTCAAGCTGGGCTGGTTGCGCGGCGGCCATAACCGGAAGCAGCAGAAATAGAACAAGGGCGAACCTTTTCACGAGAATCTCTCCATTCAGCCTGAGTTTGCTGCCGACTTCGATGCGACAGCGCCATTCCCGTCCTTTCAGGACACGCGAGAGTGGCACAGATGCGGCCCAACCATACGTCAAGTTTGGTAAGGCTCTTGCGCGGGCGCACCATATTGCGATATAGAATTATTTCAAGCGCGCGCTCGAGGGCCGCCTTCTTCCATCCGAATCGTTAACCAGTGACGCCCATGGCGAGGCCATGGGACGGGGCGCTCGATGAATTCATCGTTTATGGGACAAGGGTTTAGCATCCATCGTCGGCGGATGCTGGGCGGCGCACTTGCTGCTGCGACACTTCCCGACTTCGCATGGCCGACATCGGCAGTCGCCTCCGAACCACTGGTGGTCGGGGGTCTGGCGGTTACCTGCAACCTGACCCTGCCGGTCGCCTGCGAGGCCAAGGCAGCTGCGAACCGCGCCGACAAGAGCGGCAAGCCGCAGTTCGCATTCCAATACAGCAAGTACAGCGGCTGGCCGGAAGTGAAAGAGTCGCTGATGTCCGGCAGCATTCAGGCAGCCTACATGCTGGCGCCGCTGGTGATGGACTTGGCCGACAAAAAGGTCCCGATCAAGATCGTGTCTCTCGGTCACCGGTCAGGGGCCGTGATCATGGTACGCACCGATTCGTCTTATCGGCATTTCCGCGATCTGGCCGGCAAGCGCGTCGCGATCCCCAGCCGCTTCGCGGTCGACTTCCTGTTCCTGCGCAAGATGCTGACGGCGGAAAAAATGACCCCGAAGGACGTCGAGATCGTCGAGATGGCACCGGCGGACATGCCGGCAGCGCTCTACGTGAAGGCGGTCGATGCCTACTGCACCGGCGAGCCGTTCGGCGCGGCGGCACAACGCGCCGGTTACGCGCGGGTGCTGCGGATGACGCGCGACGAGTGGCCCAAATATATGTGCTGCGTCCTGACGGCGCGCGAGGAGCTGATCAAGACGAACCGGCCGCTGGTTCAGGACCTTGTCAATTACGTCCTTGGCGCAGGCGTCTGGCTCGACAAGCAGCCGCAAAATCGCACCAAGGCGGTCACGATCGCCGCCGGTCGCAACTATTTCAATCAAGACCCCAATATCCTGCGCTTCGTGATGGAAAATCCGTCCGACCGCGTGACCTATGGCGATCTGCGGTTGATCCCGCAGGAGTTCGACGACTTGATGCACTTGTCCATGGCGGCCGGCACATTATCCCACCCGATTCCTTATCAGACCTATGTGGACGATAGCTTCGCGCGGGCGGCGCACCCCGCGGCGATCGCACTTTAACCCATGCATTCAAATCCGATCCGCCTGATCCACGCCGCAGCCCTGCTTCTGTCGCTGCTGTTCGCAAGCGTGTCCATCACGGCATCCGCCAGTGCGCTGCCGGAGTTAATGGCCGGCGTGTTCAATCCGCCGTACATGGCGCCCCCATTCTCGCTGCAGGGTTCTAACGGATCGGACGTAACGCTGGCGCATTACCGCGGCAAGGTCGTGCTCTTGGCGTTCGGCTATACCAATTGCGCGGCCGTGTGCCCAACCACGCTGGCGACACTCGCCCAGGCCCGCAGCGGTCTGGGCAGGGCAGCGGATTCGGTGCAGGTGGTCTACGTGACGGTGGATCCGCAGCGCGATAGCGTCGCCCGCTTGCGGCAATTCCTAGCCGTATTCGACCCGAGTTTCGTCGGCGCCACAGGCACCCCCGCGGCGTTGGCGGCGGTCCGACAGAAGTACGGCGTCACGGCGACCAAACAAGGATCGGGCCGCGACTACGCAATGGCCCATACATCGTCCATTTTCCTGATCGATCGCGCCGGCAAGCTGCGGGCGCTGATGCCGTTCGGGCATGACGCCGCCGACTTCGTACATGACATCAAATTGCTATTGGCAGAGTGATTCTCCCGCGTGCGGCCGTTTTCCTGGGGACGTTTGGTGAAAGTGACCGGCCGCGAATGGACTTGGCTGATCGCGGTTGCGCTGTCGCTGGCCGTCTTCGGCGGAGTCGGCTGGGCGGCACTGGCGCCGATTGCAGTGGCCTCGCACGACGAACTGTTCGAGATTCCCCACGGTACGTTCGCGCGCCGCATGGCAGGCGAAAGGATCGAGATCCTGCCGCACACGATCTGGCTGACACTTGGACTTAACGACGTGCTGCTGCTCAGGAACAAAGATGAGGTGCCGCACATTTTCGGCCCGACGCTGATCATGCCGGGCCAGAGCTTCAGCCTGCCGTTCCGGCAGGCATCGACTTACAGCTTTCAGTGTACCGCCCATGCCAACGGCCAGCTCAGCGTGATCGTGGAGCCGAATCCCGCGCCGGGCTTGGAAAGGCTGCGCTGGCGCTGGCACAAACTGACGAACGCCCTGTGGAACATGCCTGAATCGCATCATCATTGAGGAACACTGGTGAAGAAATTCGTTGACCGGCTGATAAAGATCGTGGCGCCGATACTCGTGATCGCGCTCCTGATCGCGATCTGGTGGATCGTCGTGGCGAGAAGCGACAGCCCGATCTTCCCCACGCCGTGGCAGGTCGTGACCGGGGCGTGGGAACTGGTGCAGGACGGAAGCTTGTCGGAGCACATCGGGGCGTCGCTGATGCGCGTCGGAATCGGGTTTGGGTTGGCGTTTCTGGTTGCTATTCCGCTGGGCCTTTGGATGGGCTGGGTCAGCGGCGCGTATTACACACTGAATCCGCTCTTCCAGATGCTGCGGCCGATTTCCCCCATCGCGTGGATTCCCATTGCGATCCTGTGGTTCGGCGTCGGCGATCTGTCGCCGATCTTCCTGATCTTCATCTCCTCGGTGTTCCCGATGATCGTGCAAACGACCGTGGGTGTGCGCACGATCGACCGGCGCTACCTGCGCGCGGCCGCTAATTTCGGCGTGTCGCGCTGGGTGTTGTTTCGCCGGGTCGTGATTCCCGCGGTGCTGCCGGAGATCATCGTCGGAATGCGCATCGGCATCGGCGTCGCGTGGCTGGTCGTGGTTGCCGCCGAGATGATCGCGCTGCGCTCCGGCCTCGGCTACCTGATCATGGACTCGCGCAATGCCGGCAATCGCTACGATCTGGTGATCGCCAGCATGATCATCATCGGCGTGATCGGACTGCTGCTCGACGGCACTACCCGCCTGCTCGAGCGGCTAAAAACGGTGAAGTGGCGCTATGTCCGATAAGAAGATCGTCGTAGACGGGATCAGCAAGAGCTTCGGCGCTCTGCCGGTCATCGATGACCTGAACTTCGACGTCGGCGATGGGGAGTTCGTCGCGATCGTCGGGCCTTCGGGCTGCGGCAAGTCGACGTTGTTGAACATCATCGCCGGCTTTGAGCGGCCCGATCGCGGTGCGGTCAAGATCGACGGCGTCGAACGCGTCGGTCCGAGCCCGAAGGGGATACTGATCTCCCAACATGGGTCGGTGTTCCCGTGGCTTACCGTGCGGGAAAATCTGATGTTCGGGCTGAGCGGCTCCAACCGCCGCGACAAGGCGAAGCTCGCTGACCGCTATACCGCGATGGTCGGGCTCAAAGGGTTCGAGGCGTCCTACCCGCACGAGCTGTCGGGCGGCATGCTGAAGCGCGTCGAGCTCGCGCGCGCCCTCGTCGTGAAACCTGAAATTCTATACATGGACGAACCTTTTTCAGCTCTCGACGCGCTGATGAGACTGCGCATGCAAACCGAGCTGCACCGCATTCTTGGCGAAGAGCGCCATACGGTGCTGTTGATCACGCACGATGTCGAGGAAGCCGTTTATATGGCGGATCGCGTCCTGGTGCTGTCCCCGCGCCCGACGAAAATTCAGACCACGTTCGCCGTGGACTTGCCCCATCCGCGCAAACTCTCAAGCCCGGAGGCGCAAGGCTTGTGCGAAGCCATCCTGAAGGAACTCGGTCTCTAAAGTCAGCGTTTCAGCGAGTTCTTGATCTTTCCGACCGCGTTCTGGGCTTTGCCCTCGATCCGGTCGATATCGCCTTCGGCCTGGAGCTTGGTATTGCCGATCGCCCTGCCGGCCGCTGACTTGATCGAGCCCTTGATCTGTTTGCCGAGCCCGGCGACCTGGTCGGCCTTGCCGCCGATCCGTGCCTTCCCCGAACCGACGGCCGTATCGACGTTTTGTTCGATTGTTCCGATCGCGCTTTGGGCCTTTCCTTCGACCTGGTCGATCTCGCCGTCAGCCTGCAATTTGGCGTCACCCAACATTTTGCCGGCGCCCTTCTTGATAGAGCCTTTGATCTGATTGCCAAGCCCGATGATGCGGTTCTTATTCATGGGTCGATACTCCTCACTTTGAAAGGCTCGCCCGCGGCCGAGCGGCGTCGAAATCCGCGATCTTACGCATCGCGGCTCCGGCGCCGCCCGCACCCCAGCGTCTCGTTTGCCCAAATCACGCCCGCGCGGCGCTGATAACGCCGGCAGGCGTGAGGGCCTGCGCTGGGATGTCGTTCGAACGGCTATGTACGGTCTGTCCGCTTAGCGGCGCTGCCAGCCGTTGTCGCTGTCGCGGTCGTGATTCCAGTCGTGATAATTGTTGCCATCTTGGCCACGATAAGTCCGATAGTCGTTATGGTGGCGCCAATGATGCCAACGATGGCCACTGTCCCAATAGCCATCGCGATACCCGTAGGCGACGTCGCCGAAACCCACGGAAATGATCGAACCGGAACGATGGTTGTAGTTGTCATAGCCACGGTTGTTGCCGACGCTGACGGAAAGTCCGGCGGCGCTGGCAGGTGCGCTGATCGCGAGTGTCGTACCGGCCAGAGCCAGTGCGATCGCGGTGCTTGTCAAGAACCTACGCATGAGTGTGTCTTTCCTAGCCGCAGCGGGCCGCGCGGGTGCGTGGCATGACAGCGGATTCGAAGTCGTGTTCGCGTCCGAATTGATGAGGACGTTTACGCAGAATTTTACGGTCTCTATGAATAAATAAGATCAAAAATCCAGTTTACAACCAGTCATTACATCAAATAATTGAAATATAGATGAGATGTTTATCAAGTAATCCGTGAGATGAATATTGCATAAAATTGAACAATGCGAAGCGCGGGGCAGATTACGGCGCGTGCTTGCCGGTCGTCTTCTCGCCGGTGCACGCCATCGTGCGACAACCGCTCAGGAGCATTGTGGCGCCCGCAAGCGCGAACAGGACGGCAGCCCAAAACGTGGTCTTGTTGCACATAGCGATGACCTTTGGACTAGATGCGCCCTGCGAGCACCAGGACGAGGACGATGACGAGGATCACGCCAAGGCCACCGCTTGGGCCGTAGCCCCAGCTCGAGCTGTGTCGCCATGTCGGTAGCGCGCCGACCAGGAACAGCACTAGGACGATCAGTAAGATTGTACCAAGCATGAACCGAACTCCTATGGAAACGTAGTGACGGGTTCGCGGCCTTTAGCTCGCCGCTTTTCGATTTGGATAAAACCGAATGCAATCTTCGCGCATTTGCCTTGCAAGAAGTGCCAAACGCTCGGAGAACTGGTGATTCGTCGATGGCTGCGCACGTATGGCATCCGCCAGTGCCGTCAGTTGATCGGCCATGCGGTCGTATTCGACCACGTTAAATGGCTTTCTTCTGTCGGGCATAATGCGTCTTTCATATGCCTGCCGCCCCGGTGCAACCGGAGGCAGGGTCGCGCCCGCCTCCGATTCAACCAGGTATTCGATTAGTGCGTCGGCGGAACCACAACGACGGTCGTGCCATTGCCTGAACCGGTACTGCCTTTGGTGCCTTTGGCGCCTGTGGCTCCCGTCGCTCCGGTGTCGCCCGTAGCGCCCGGAGTGCCGGTTGCGCCCGTGTCACCAGTGTTTCCTTGATTGCCTGTCGCGCCGGTGTAGCCGGTGTTTCCCTGATTGCCCGTCGCGCCCTGCGCGCCGGTGTAGCCGGTGTTGCCGGTGTTTCCTTGCGGGCCTTCAGGTCCCCTCGGACCGGTGCATGCGCCAAGAACGAGCGCCGTGGCGAGGGCGGCCAATGGCATCAAATATTTCATAACAATTCCTTTCGAGCATTGCGCGGCGAAGTAAGGCCGGATTGGTTCGCAGCCTAGCGTGCTGCGAAGCGGCGGCGTCAGCCTCGGAATCTACTCAGGCCCGCGCTGCAAGAATTAGCGCGAAGCGGCGATCGGTTGTTCAGGTTGGGGGGGCGGGTGTGCCGGCGCCGTTCGACGCAGCGGCAAGCGCCAGGCGGGCCAGCGCCGGAAGAGACTTCGAACCCGTCTTGTGCATGATCGCGGCGCGATGGTTCTCGACCGTGCGTTGGCTGATGCCGAGATCCGTCGCGATATTCTTGCTGGGGTGGCCGGCAAGGACCATATCCATGACCCGGCGCTGTTGCGGCGTGAGTTTCTCGATGCGCTTTGCCGCAGCCGCCTGCCAAGCGGATAGTTTCGTCGCGTCCCTCGAATGCTCCAGAGCGCGCGCGATGCTGGCGAGCAGATCGCCTTTGCTGATCGGTTTTTCGAGGAAGTCCGAAGCGCCAGCCTTCATGGCTTCAACCGCAATATGCACGTCGCTGTTGCCGGTAATCATGATAGCGGGCAGCCGATGGCCCGCAACATGGAGCCGCCGCAGCAATTCGAGCCCGCTCATGCCCGGGAGGTAGGCATCGATCAAGAGGCATCCTTCACGGCCGGGATGATAGGCCGCAAGAAACGTTTCGCACGACGCATAATCCTCGACGCTGTGGCCCTCCGCCTCGAGTGTGCCGCGGATCAACTCGCGAATTTCGCTGTCGTCGTCGACGACGAACACGACCGGCGTGCCCTGACTGACATTTGCTTCGGCAGGGCGCGGCGCTCGCATTTGCGCCACGGATGGCGGCTTTGGCGGGAGGAGCCGCTCGATGATTTGGGTCAGTTCCTTCGGCTTCATCGGTTTGTTGAGCTGCATGCAATTCTGACGTGCGACGCGGCGCATGGTGCCGGTCGTGATGTCGCCGGTCAGAACGATGGTTGGCAGATCGTGCTGAAGCTTCTCGCGCAGCTTAGCGGTGACCTGAAGCCCGTCCATGCCGTTTGGCAGATTGTAGTCCACAATAATGAGATCGGGACGGAGTGCCCCTCGTGCGACCAAGGCCAGCGCGGCAACGCCGTCTGGCGCCGCCTCCACGCGGTGTCCTTCGTTCCGCAGCAGGATTTCGAGGAGTTCGCGCACTTCCGGATCGTCCTCAACGACCAGAATGGCGCCCGTGACGTGCGCGGCTCCGGCGACCGCCGCAGGCGTGCGAACGCGCTCCTTCACAGTCGCCGCCACCTTTTCACTCGGCGCGAGCTTGACCTCGATGGTGAAGACCGAGCCCTTGCGCAGGCGCGAACGGACATGCACCCGATGGCCGAGCATGTTCCCCAGGCGCTGAACGATCGACAGCCCGAGACCAAGGCCGCGACTGCGCTCGCGCGCGGCATTGTCGAGCTGATGATACTCATCGAAGATCGTCTGAAGTTCTTCGGTCGGAATTCCCAATCCGGTGTCGCCAACCTGGATCAAGAGCATCCCGTCGCGCCGGCGGCAGCCCACCAGCACCTTGCCGTGCTCGGTATATTTCAGCGCGTTCGAAAGCAGGTTACGGATCATCTGCTCCAGCAGATGCGGATCGCTGTAGATCGACAGGCCGCACTTAACCACGCGCAGGTCCAGCCCTTGAGATTGCGCATGGAAGGCGAACTCGTTCCTCAGCCGTTCCAGCAGATCGTTGATCGGAAAGCCGACCATCTCGGTGCGAACCGTGCCGGCCTCGATCTGGTTCAAATCGAGCAGCGTGTTCAACATGCCTGAAATGGCGCCCAAGGTCTGGTCGAGCCTTGCGACCAGTTTCTGCGCACCCTCTCCCTCGACCATGTTCGCCAACAGCCCCTGAAGCAGGGCGAGCGTTTGCAGCGGCTGGCGCAGATCGTGGCTCGCGGCGGCGAGAAAGCGCGATTTTGCGACATTGGCCAGCTCGGCGTGCTGCTTTGCCTCTTCCAGAGCCTTTGCGGTGCGCTTGCGCTCGGTAACGTCGGTGAACGTGATGACCACACCCTCCACCGCGCCGTCATGGGCGCGATAGGGCAGGATCCGGCGGCTGAACCAGACGCCGCCCAACGCTTCGACCTCTCGCTCGATCGGCGCGAGGTCGTGCAGCACGGTTCGGACATCGGCTGGAAGGGAGCTGTCCGCGGACAGCGAGTTGAGGTCGGCGAGCGGCCGTCCGATGTCGCCCGGTATGATGTTGAAAAGCAATTTGGTCGCCGGCGTGAAGAAGCGGATGTTGAGGTTGGTGTCGAGGAAAAGTGTCGCGACATTCGTGCTGTAGAGGATATTTTGCAGATCGTCGGAAGTCTCGCGCTGCCGCTCCAGGGTTTCCTGAAGCTGCGTGTTGAGCGCGGTAAGCTCCTCGTTGAGCGACTGCAGTTCCTCCTTGGAGGTCAGCAGTTCCTCGTTCGTGGACTGGAATTCCTCGTTGACGGACATCGCCTCTTCGTTGATGGCCTTCTGCTCTTCGCTCGAGATTTCGAGATCGCGGATGGCGCCCTTGAGCTCCGATCTGGTGGCCGCGAGTTCATGCTCAAGTTCGGCGATCTTGGACGCATCCGCCGGAGCGGGCGGGCCGCTCGGCTTGCGCTCCTGCTTCGGCTCGTCGATAAAGCAAATCAGGTATAGTTCCTCGCCCTCGCCGAGAACAGGTTCCGCGGCGATGGCGAACGATCCCGATTTGCCGTCGTAGGTCGCATGCCCGCCGGAAACGGA
>Ga0265340_10001596_pt1 | contig 13012 bp, 11 predicted proteins | sample 4CB225metaG_FD_202082 | JGI IMG/M metagenome (GOLD analysis project Ga0265340, IMG submission 202082) | Rhizosphere microbial communities from Carex aquatilis grown in University of Washington, Seatle, WA, United States - 4-CB2-25 metaG | ecosystem: Host-associated > Plants > Roots >...
AGGGAGCCTGGGTCGGGACGGTTTCCAAGATCGGGAAAGACGTAGCAGCCATTAGCTCGAAGTATTTCTATGGCTATCAGATGCCCGCACCTGAATCGGTCACGACCGCGGTGCGAGCCATGTTCAAGTGAAATAGCCGCCAAGTTTGCCAGTTCCCCCGACAAATCACGGTTGACATCACTCGCCCGGCGCGGCTTTTTGACTTGACAATCGCTTACGCTCAATACAAGTTTCTTTAGAAGATTTAACTGTCTTCTTACAACATGGAAGCCGCGGCCTTGAAAACAGCCAGCCAGCGGAGAAAAGATGAGCTCCGGGCAAGCCTGCTGTCCCTCGCCAAGAACTGTCCGGTGGACGAATGCAATCCCAAAGACTGCCCCTTGTACTCACTCAGAAAAATGGAACCCATGCAGCGGTTGCAATGGTTCAACGCCCTGACCGAAGACGATCTGGTTTATCTGGCCACTTACCACCATGTTTGCATGGACATAAAAGTGGCGTTGAAATCGGCTTCATGACCAGTGGCCGGCACACGCCGAAGCCGGCGCCGGTCGGCGTCCCGCAGCGCGGGATTACGTCTTCGCGGTTGACCCCATGTTCACAAGCAGCAGGAAGCCTCGGGTGGATTCAATTATTTGCTCCGACGTGCCGGGTAACCCTCAATCTCCATGAGAATACTGGTGATCTTCGTGGCGCGAACCGCAAGCTCATCCATCATGGCGGTGGGTGAGCCGGGTTCGACGGTGACGGAGGATTTTTCGGTCAGCAGCAGTTGTTTTGAAAAAACCATCGCCGCAGGCAACGCGTGCAGTGTTGAACCAATGGTCTGATGGACAATCGGATTCATATCCGTGGTATTGCCCTGTTATAGAACGTTGGGAAGTCGTGTCAATAGCGGTTTTTGTAACCGCCTGCGGATGGGCGCAACTTCGCACCATCGCCAACCCTCTGACAGGAACGCCGCGTTCACGCGGCAGCATGGCAGAGAGAGAGCTTCTGCCGGCTGAAGCCGGCGTTCCTTGGCAATGGGTGTATCCCAATTGTTAAGCAGTGTTCTGCTCTGAAGGGACAACCAATGGGAGCAGCATTTGATATCGTCCTGGCAAAAGCGCTGAAATAATCTTTGCAGGAGCCGAGGTGATAAGGCTCAATCTGAAAAGTTAGAGACTCCTTACGTCGTCACCTACATCTTAGTATCTGAAGATTGCCCGGACAATTTCCTTGCCGGCAAAAATCCAGATCACCGCCGCCAGCGCAATGTAAGGGCCGTAAGGCATCCGCGAAGACCATTGGCGCCGGCCCAGCGCGATGAGCGTGATGCCTGCCACCGCGCCGATCATCGAACTGATCATCAGCGAGAAAATCACGCCCTGCCAGCCGATGAACGCGCCAATCGCCCCCATGAATTTCACATCGCCCAGCCCCATCGCCTCACGCGGCAGGATGATTTCCGTGCTCACCGCCTCCATGCAGGCCACCGTTTCCGGGTCAATTTTCTCTCCGCCGATTTCCAGCATCGTCGGCGACAGCCGCACCAGCGCGTCCGCGTAACAGCGGTCCACCAATTCCAGCGTGCGCGCCCGCAGCACAATCACGTCCGATTTGCGGTAAAACAATTCTTCGAACGGAATTTCCCGGTCCGGCAGATGCACCGACGTTTCGGTGAAAACGATTTTTGTGTCCAGCGGCAGTTTCACCCGTTGCCGGCCGAACAACAATTTTCCCAGCCTCAAAATCGCGTAAATCACCCCGGCGCCCACCGCTGCGCCAATCAGACTTTGCAGGATGCCCCAGCCCGGCGTGCGCTCGCCCTGCAACGACGGCAGGAACAATGACGCGGCAAAACCCGCCACGATGCCGCCCAGCGTGATTTCGTCGGGGATGATGAAATGCTCGAAGTCAATGAACGTCGCCACAATCAGTCCCGCGAGAAAAACCGAATAAACCAGGGCCACCGGCATGGACGGAAGCGGATGGCCGGCAATCCCGAACGCCAGCCAGCAACCCAGAAACGCGACGCCGGTCAGCAGTTCCACGATGAAGTAGCGCGGCGAAATGGGCGCGCCGCAGTTTTTGCAGCGTCCGCGCAACGCCAGCCACGTCACGAGCGGGATGTTCAGATACCAGGGGATGGAATATTTGCAGTGCGGGCAATGCGATTTGGGCGTGACGATGCTCAGGCCGAGCGGCAGCCGGTGAATGCACACGTTCAGAAAACTGCCGACGATGCAGCCCAACACGAAAAAAACCAGCGACCAAAAATGGAATGGAACGGCGACCCAGTTTTTGGTGTCGAATATCGCGTCAATGCCCATAAATGTGGCTCCTCCCCCTCAACCTGACATTGGTAGGGACATTGCGCTGCGATGTCCCCGCCCGCGCAGCAGCGGGCGGAACCGTTGCGCCGCTGAACGCGGCGCGGACGGCGCAGCGCGCCGTCCCTACCAGGTTCGGGGGTTCAATTTTGGTCATTCGTCATTTCCCATAGATGCTTTGTTCGAGCGCCCGTCGCATCACGTCAATCGGCGCGGGTTTGCCCGTCCAGATTTCAAACGCCTTCGCGCCCTGATGCAACAACATGCCGAGGCCGTTCGACGTTTTGCAGCCCGCCGCCTTTGCCGCAGCCAGCAGCTTCGTCTCGGCCGGCTTGTAAATCATGTCATAGACCGCATGGGCCTGGCGCAGGGAAAATTGTTTTTCATCCAGCGGCGACGGATCGGCTGCCTTCAGGCCGATCGGCGTGGCATTCAACAGCAAATCCACTTCGCCTTTCGGAAAGCCGACCGTTGCCTTCACGCGCGGATGCCGTTTGCGGATTTCCTCCGCCACGGCCTCGGCCTTGGATGCCACGTAATCCACCAGAAATAGTTCAGACACGTTTTCCACCGCCAGCCGCAGGGCCGCCACCTGCCCCGCCCCGCCCGTCCCGAGCAGCAGCACTTTCAGACCCGCCAGTTTCAGGCCAAGGTCCTCACGCAACGAGCGGGCAATGCCATCGGAATCGGTGTTGAAGCCCTGCGCCCGGATTTCGCCCGAAACCGGTTCCGAAAAATGGTGCAGCGGCTGCCATTGCCCGCCGGCGTCCCGCGCCTCGAACCGGACGGTGTTCACCGCGCCCCACGTTTTTGACGATTCATCCAGCTCATCCACGATTTGCATGGCGAGCAGCTTGTGCGGGACGGTCAGGTTCAAGCCGGAGAACTGCATGGCCTTGGCGCCGGCGATGGCGGCGCGCAGGTTGTCGGGATGAACTTCAAACGCAAGGTAACGCCAGTTCAGGCCAAGCGCGGCAAACGCGGCATTGTGCATGGCGGGCGAGGCGGAATGGCGGATGGGAAAGCCATAGACCGCGCAACAGCGCGTCGCGGCATTGATGGCGGGTGAAACCGGTTCGGACATGCAGGATTTATACGCAGCCAAGGTGCGATTTTAAAGCGCAAAGTCCAAAGATGTATTGGAAACCTTTGCAAAATGCCTGTAGCGGCGCTCTGTGAGCGTCGCACAATTCACATTCCGTCGAGAAATGCGGCGGTCACAGACCCGCCGCTACAAGAAAATGGTTTTCGCAGTCGTTATTCGTGAATGGTAATGATGTCGCCGGATTCGAGCGGCACATTGGCACCATTCAGCAGCATCTTCGGAGCAACCTTCGCGGTCTCGCCCTGGCGTGTGATATCAATTTCCTTCGGGTCATGCTGGCCGAGATAATTCGCCGTGGCAATGGCCTGCGCGAGCGTCAAACCCTCCACCCACGGCACGTCTGGATTTTGCACCAGACCGATGACCTTGACGCCCGGCGACTGCGCCTCCGCCTGCTGCTGCCGCAGCGCAGCGTTTTGGCCGGCAAGGTAAGCCGCCTGAGCCTGGGCTTGGGCCTTTGATTTTGTGGTGCAGCCACCCAGCACCGCCGGGACTAGAAGCGAAACGGCCAACGCGCCGCCGACGCAAAATATTTTCCACCGTCCGGTCATCTTATTGCAGCTTCTTGAGGATTTTCCCAAAGCCGCCTTCGTCCGGTTCAATTTCAATGCGCTGGCCTTCATTCGCGACCGGGGTTGATGACGGGACTTTGCCTTTTTTTTCCATTTTCGGCGCGGTGGCGATGGGCGGCAACGACGCGGCGGGATCGGTTTCCTCCGGTTCGCTGTCCGGCGGCTCCGCGCTCTGGCCGGGGACGAAGAAATTGGACCGGCCTTCAAGCCATTTGGTATAACGCTGAAATGTCCACATGCCGGTGTCGGCGCCGGTCTCGATGGCGGAAGCGATTTTGAAAAAGTCGCGGTTGCGGATGAAACTTTTCACCGCGTGCGTCGGCATCAGAATCTCGCATTCTGGAACGCGGATGTTCAAATCCTGCCGGAACCGGAGCCGTTGCGAAACGACCGCGACGAGGCAATCGGCCAGTTGCGCGCAGACGGCGCCCTGAATCTCGGCGGGAAAGGCCGAAGCCACACGTTGCACCGCCTCGGCACAGGTCGAGGAATGGACCGTCGCCAGCACAAGGTGGCCGGTCTCCGACGCGCTCAACGTCAGGCGCATCGTCTCCGGGTCGCGCATCTCGCCCACCATCAGCACGTCCGGATCCTCCCGTAGCGCATCATGCAACGCCTGCTCGAAACTCGGCGTGTCCCGCCCCACTTCGCGTTGCCGGATGAAGGCGCGGCGCGGACGGAACGAATATTCAATCGGATTTTCGACCGTCACGATGTGGCGGGTCTCCGTCAGGTTGATTTCCTGAATCAAGGCCGCAAGGGTCGAGGATTTGCCGCAGCCGGTCGGCCCGCTCACCAGAATCAGGCCGTGCGAGTTTTTGACCAGCTTCTTGAGGTCGGGATGCAGGTTGAGCTTTTCGATTGTGGCCTGGAACGCACTGAGCAGGCGGATGGCCAGGCCGACACCGCGCGAGGTGTGGAAAATATTGATCCGGCAGCGGACACCGCGAATCGTCCGGGACAAATCATACGAGCGCCGCTCCAGAAACACCGGCCACTGCGCTTCGCCGATGAGGCCCCGCGCCATGTCCGTCAATATTTTGGGCGCGATGGGCTCGCCCAGCACCCGCAAGGCGCCGCGCACGCGCAACGCCGCCGGCATCCCGCCTTCCAGATGCAGGTCGCTGGCCGCGCTGCCGGCCGCCGATTCAATCAACGTTTCCAGTTCCATTCGCTTTAATCTGTTCTATTCAACACTGTGCCCGGCGAAAAGTTCTTTCCGGGCTGCCTGACGGATTTTTTCCAGGCCGCGACCGCAGTTTTGATTTCCGCCCCGACGCGGCGCCGGGGTTTCACAAAACGCGGCGTGAACCACGGGAACATTCCAATCAAATCGTGCGTCACCAGAATCTGTCCGTCGCAGCCATCGCCGCTGCCGATGCCGATGGTCGGAACGGAAACGCGCGCCGTGATTTCCGCGGCGACGGGCGGCGTCACCAGTTCGAGCACAATCGCGAAGGCGCCCGATTCGGCCAACGCCTGCGCGTCCGACCGCAAAGCCCGGTGCTCCGCCTCGGTTTTGCCTTTGACGTGGTAGCCGCCTTCCTTCAGCACGCTTTGCGGCAACATGCCGAGATGCCCGCAAAATGGAATCCCGGCGGAAATAATCGCGCGAACCTGCGGCAGGATTTTTCGTCCGCCCTCGGCCTTCACAAATTCCGCGCCGGCCGCGACGAGGCGTCGGGCATTCTTCACCGCCGTTGCCACGGTCTCGTAACTGCGATACGGCAGGTCCGCGCCGAGCAACGCACGCGGTCTGACACGGGCGGCGGCGCGGACGTGATGCTCCATCTCCGCCATCGTCACGTGCGTTGTGTCCGGGTAGCCAAGCACGACCATTCCCAGCGAATCGCCGACGAGAATCAGCGGAATGCCCGCCTCGTCGAGCAGCTTCGTCATCGGAAAATCGTAGGCGGTGAGCGCGGCGATCATTTCACCACGCGCTTTCATGGCGCGAATCGTTTCAACGGTGATTTTGGGAGGATTCATTTTTAACCGAGGATTACGCGGATTTCACGGATGGTAGGGCGGGCAGTCCTCTGCCCGCCGCTCACCCACAAATCAACCACGGCGCGCACGGAGTGACGCGTCCCACCTGTTTTGAAAATCCGCGTCATCCGTGTCATCCGCGGTTAAAGCTTTTCAGCAATTCCTCCGGATTCGTCGTCGCCGTGCCGATTTTACCAACGACGATGCCTGCCGCGTGATTCGATAAAATAGCGGCTTCGAGCGGCGACGCACCCGCCGCAATCGCCAGCGTGAATGTCGCGATGACCGTGTCGCCTGCGCCGGAAACGTCGAACACCTCCTGGGCGACGGTTGGAATGTGGAACGGCTTTTGTCCGCGCCGGCAAAGCAGCATGCCTTGTTCGCCGAGCGTGATCAACAGCACCGCCGGGCGCAGTTCGTGGAGCAATCGTTCCGCAACCATCATGAGATTCCTGTCCGCGAGCGGATCCGGATGGCGCGTTTCATCCGGCAGGTTTGCCAGTTCAAACGCCTCCTTGCGATTGGGCGTGATGAGCGAGAGACCGGACAAATTCAGGTTATGCACCGGCTTGGGGTCGAAGCTGAGCCAGATGCCCCGCGCGCGGCAAAGTGTTTTGATTTCGTTGAGCAGCGGCTGGGTCACAACGCCTTTGCCGTAATCGCCGACGATGACAGCGGCGGTGCGCGGAAGTTTTGCCTTGAGCCCGGCAAGCAGGCGCCCGGTCAGTTTTGCGCCCAAGCCGTCGCGGGTTTCGCGGTCAATGCGCACGACCTGCTGTTTGTGGGCCACGATACGGGTCTTGACGCTCGTGTGCCGCGCGGGATTCGCCACCAATCCGCCGCAGCCGATTTTTTGTTCAACCAGAAGCTCCTGCAGCCGGCGGGCGGCATCGTCATGGCCGACGGCGCCGAAGATTTCCGCCGGCACGTTCAACACGGTGAGATTGCGCGCGACGTTGGCCGCGCCGCCGGGCATGAAGCTTTCGCGTTCGAAATCCACGACCGGCACCGGCGCTTCCGGGGAAATGCGCGCGACGCTGCCCCAGATGAACTGGTCGAGCATCACGTCGCCGACAACGAGCAAGCGGGTTTTCACCGCAGCGTTCAGGATTTGCCGCGCCCGCGACCGGGACAATATTTTTTGGCTCATGTTCTTTTTATCCGCGAATGACGCGAATTCTCACGAATGGTTTTGGCAAAGTTAAATTCGCGTCAATTAGTGTAATTCGCGGATTCATTTTCAATCCAAAAATGCCGTCAGCGGACTGGTCGCGCTGGCGATTTCCTGCGTTGCCGCCGGCCCGGCTTCGTAAGCGGCGCGTCCGGCCTCAACCGCCATCTTGAATGCCACGGCCATTTTGTCCGGGTCGCTCGACACGGCGACGGCGGTGTTCACCAGCACGGCGTCCGCCCCCATTTCCATCGCCTCCGCCGCATGGCTCGGCGCGCCCAGCCCCGCATCTACGACCACGGGCACGGTCGCCTGTTCAATGATGATGCGGATTTGTTCGCGCGTCTGGATGCCGCGGTTCGACCCGATGGGCGAGCCCAGCGGCATGACGGTGGCGACGCCGACGTCCTGCAATCGCTTCGCCAAAACCGGGTCGGCATTGATGTAAGGCAAAACCGTGAAACCGTCCTTGACCAGGATTTCCGCCGCGCGAAAGGTTTCAATGGGGTCGGGCAACAAAAAGCGCGGGTCGGGATGGATTTCGAGCTTCACCCATTTCGGCAGGCCGGCGGCGGCGGCGAGGCGCGCGAGGCGGACGGCCTCGTCGGCGTTCATCGCGCCGCTGGTGTTGGGCAGGAGCAGGTATTTTTTGGGGTCAATGAATTCGAGAATGTTCGCAAATGGATCGCGCTGGCCGGACAAATCGGCGCGGCGCAGGGCGACGGTGACCATTTCCGCGCCGCTGGCGACCAGGGCATTGCGCATGGCTTCCGGCGACGAAAACTTTCCCGTGCCCATGATGAGCCGCGAACGAAACGTGCGCCCGGCGATGACCAGCGGTTGAGACGACAACGACATTGCCATCAATGTAGAAAATTGCGCCGATTTGTCGAGGCGCGAACTGGGTCTGCGTAGGAGACGACGTAAGGAGTCTCTGACTAAACTCCAGAATTGAAGTAAGACTCGTGACCTCGTCTCCTACAAAAACAAATCACTCGTGGCCACCGTGCTGGCGCAGCAATTCCGACACATCCTTGTATCCGTGCATTACCGACGCGTGCAAAGGCGTCGTGCCGTCGTTGGCCTTGGCATTGACGTCACCTGGCTGATAGACCCAAGCCCAATCTTCCGCCCGTTCACACAATCCTTTGCGCACAGGATTCATCAGGACATAGCTGGTTTTCTCTTCCAATTCGTGGTGGTCGCGCAAGCGGTGATCAAAGAAATCGCGCTGCCACTTCACTCCAAGTTTGACCGCCACGAACTTTTTCCAGTTTGGAATCACAGCTTGCATCCCTGGCTCGCGTGGAAAAGCGATGATGGCGTGCAAATGATCGGGCATGAGCAGGCAGAGGCGGCAATGCCAGACGAGTTTGTCGTGATTGTGCGCCATTGCGGCAAGAACGCCATCGCCAATGTCCGCCTGACATAGTTGGTTCTTTCCGGGCGGCAAACATTTGATGGTGATAAAATACCAACTACCCTCGGCGACCCATTGTGGAACGATGTGGGGCAACTTTTTACGGACGGGCAAATCCATGAGACAATGGTAATAAAAACGCAAAGGAAATAAAGCGCGCATGGTAGGGCGGGCAGTCCTCTGCCCGCCGCACACACGCACACCAAAAACGGCGCGCACGGAGTGACGCGCCCTACCCTTCCCCGCACTGTCGGGAGGTCCTCGAATATTTGGGCCACACTTCACACTCGCGGCGCGCAGAGGACTGCGCGTCCTACCTTTTCAGGTGCAAAAATTCATGGCGAGACGGTGACGTTGTCGAAGAGCGTCGAATTCAGTGCGGCGTTGTTATGCGCCGACAAGGCCAGCCCAACGTAGATGGTTTTGCCCATGGGAATGGCAATGCTGTCCACGCGCTGCCAAGCGGCGCCGTCCGCGGAAACGTAGCCAGTAAAGTTGTTGCCCGTGCGGGACAGTCTCACCCAAAAAGGAACGCTGGTGGCCGGACCATCGGTATTGCGGCTGTTGTGGTCCACCACTGGACGCCATTGATAAGCCGAGCCGCCGCCGGCGGTGACGGCCATCAGCGCGTTCCGCGAGCCGGGCGCAAGAGATTCGCGGAACATCACGCCCGCCTTCGCCCACGGGTCGGTGTATTGCATGGAAACAACGCGCGCGGTGATTTCCCCGTCGCCGGTCAGCGGTGTGCAGGCGTAATGGAACCCGTCGGCGCTTTCCCAGATGTCGCTGCCGGACGCGGTCAGGTTGAAGCGGCCATTCAAAAAGCTGGCGTCACCGGCCATACCGACGCTGCCAATGTCCGCGTGCGTCCAATCCGGGGGCAGCGATGGCGCGACCGACGACAGGGAATTGATCCATTCGGCAACTGTGGAAACCGCCTTCTGGTCCACCACATTTTTGGCCAGCGGCGGCATTTGCTGGTTGCCGACGATGCTGACGCGCTGAAACAGAACGGATTTGGAAACGTTTCCGGGCACGATAATTTTCGCGCCGGAAATGCCGAGAGGATTGGCGACCGGGCCGTTGAGAATACCCTGTTTTTCCAATGGTGTGTCAAAACGCGTGTCGAAAAACGCCTCGGCGCCGCCGGGCCGGTGGCATTGCGCACAGTTGGCGTCGAGATAGGAGCGGACGCGGAGTCCAATCGGCGCGTCGCTGTCGGTGACGGCGACAAGTCTGACGAACCGCGGTATGTCATTTTCGTCAAGCTTGGTGTCGAAAAGACCGATGTGATTCCAGGCGCGGAGTTGATTGTCCGTCACGCCCTGATTCGAATTGGAATCGCCGGCGTCGCCGGGAGCGCCGGCATCCTGCCGGCGTGCTGATTCGTGACCCGCCGCCAAGATGGCGGCGCTCCCGGGATAATTGAAGTCACCGTTGAGCTGGCGCGTTTTGACGCCCAGCACGCCGCCCGACGCGGGTGTGTGGCAGGTCAGACAATCCTGCCGCCCGGGATAAAACCACCGCTGAATCCGCGTGCCGGCGGCGGTCTTGACGGTGATGTCCTCGGTCAACCCCGCTGTTACCAGATCGGCGTCGCGGTGGTCGTCGCGCCATTTGTAGCTCGCGCCATACACGGCGCCGTTCGTATCACGGACGAGCAGGCGCGTTTCGAGGCGGCGGAGGACATTGGAGTTCGTGTCGTCCACGGGCAATTCAAAATTCTTCACGAATACGGTGCCGACGGGGAACGTCCATTCGCCACCGGGCGCAAAGCCGATGACCGTATTTGCCGGCAATGCCAGCCAGCGCGATTTGACCGCGCCGTCCGACCACAGGGGCGAATTGACGGTGTAAGGTATCAGGCCGCGTGCCGGTTCGAGTTTTTCCAGATCGGCGAACGCGCCAGTTTGCGACAGCAATTTTGGAAAAGGATGACCCGGCGGCGGCGGTCCGCCACGCACCAATGTGTAAATGCGTCCGCCGATGCTGCTCATCTGGCAGAAATAAATTTCGCCGCCGGCATCGGTGCCAAACGACGAAAGCCCGGTGTAATCGGCGCCGGAATTCGGGCCGCTGCCTTTGGGCATGACACAAAGAAGGTTTTTTCCCGTCGGCGTGGTGGTTTCGTCGAGCGCCCAAACCGTCCGGAAGACGTTGTCGCCAAAAATGTATTTGCCGCCAAGGTCGGTGGAAAATTTCCGGCCACGATACACGTAACCGCCGATGACCGCCCGTCCATCCGTGTGCGGGTAATCCAACACCGGCCCGCGACTGATGCCGAGGCAGGGTAATTTCATCTGGCCCAGCGTTCCCTCACAGTAACTCCATTGAAAATTGAGCCCGGATTCGCCCGGTTCAATGACATCCACCTCCTCGCGGGCGCTTTCACCCACGTCGCCGATGAAAATTCTTCCCGTGACCGGATCCTGCGTCATGCGATGGGGGCTGCGCAGACCGAGGCAGAAAAACTCTTCCAGCACGTTCGTTTCGCCGACAAAGGGATTGTCGTTGGGAATGAAATAATTTGTTGTCCGGCCGTTGACCGGCTGGCGCGGAATGGGATGGCTGATGGCACCGCCGCGGCCATCCACATCGATGCGAAGCACGCCGCCGAACAAACTTTTGTTGATGATCTGGTCGTTGTCGCCGACGGAATTATCGCCGATGGTCAGGTAAAGAAATCCGTTGGCCGGATGAAAAAACATGCCGCCGCCGTGATGCCAGATGGTCTGGTCGGTCTGGTCAATGAAAACCGTTTCGGAACCGGAAACCGCCACGCCGTTCGTGTCGAGCCTGAAGCGGGAGAGGCGGTCGTGATAGGTGTCGGGCAAAGTTGGAATCGGGCGCGTATTAGGGTCCCCAACGACTGTGCCGGGCTTGACCCAGGTGTAAAAGACGAACACGAAATGGTTCGTCGCAAAGCCCGGATGAAACGCCACGCCGAGCAGGCCGGAATCGTCCCAGCCCTGGCATTGGCGGCTGAGGTCGAGGACGAGTTTTTTTTGCGCCGTGCCGGGAGAATTTTGAAATGTCCATATGCGGCCTTCGCGCTCCCACACGCACAATTCCTTCGTGCCCGGCACGGAGGTCAACCCGACGGCATTGGTGAAGAGCAGGTTGGTGAACGCGACCACCGCCGACCAGTTGCCCGAGATGCCCGGCGCCGTTTCAGGCATTGTGCCGTTCAGAAAAGCGCCGATGGGCGGGCGCGTGGTGAGGCCGTAGGGTTTGGCGACGGCGGAAGAAACGAGACAACTCAAAAACGCGAAGGCAAACAACAATCTGCCACTCGTGCGAAGGTTGAAAAACGCCCTTTTCACAAATTACAACAGGCGCATGATTCTACGCTTCGCCCGCGGCGTCAAATTTTTTAGTGTGAATTTGAGCCGGGCGAATCTAGCTTGGACGCATGTTCCGTCCGTGCATTGACCTGCATGAAGGCAAAGTGAAGCAACTCGTCGGCGGCACGCTCGGCGATGCCGGCCGTCCCCGGACGAATTTTGTCTCGGAGAAACCCGCCGCGTGGTTCGCCGGGCTTTACCAGCGCGACGGGCTGGCCGGCGGCCACGTCATCATGCTCGGTCCCGGCAACGAAACGGAAGCGCGCGCGGCGCTCGCGGCCTTCCCGGGCGGATTGCAAATCGGCGGCGGCATCAATCCTGACAACGCACGCGGCTGGCTTGACGCCGGTGCATCACACGTCATCGTGACGAGCTGGGTGTTTCGCGAAGGCCTCGTGGATTGGGGGCGGCTGGGCGGACTGGTCCAGGCCGTGGGCCGGAACCGGCTGGTGCTGGACTTGAGCTGCCGTCGCCGCGGTGAAGAATATTTCGTCGTGACCGACCGCTGGCAGAAATTCACGGAACTGGCCATTTCGCAGGACACGCTGCAAAAGCTGGCCGGCAGCTGCGCCGAATTTTTGGTCCACGCCGTGGACGTGGAAGGGTTATGCCACGGCATTGACCGCGAACTGGCCGGGAAACTCGGCGAATGGACGACGATTCCGACGACTTACGCCGGCGGCGCGAAGTCGATGGCGGATTTGGAGGAAGTCACGCGGCTGGGTCAGGGCAGGATTGACCTGACCATCGGCTCGGCGCTGGATATTTTCGGCGGGAGCGGCGTTCGATACGCGGATGCCGTAGCTTTTAATCACAAACACGCAACGAAAAGAAAAATGAACTTCAATGCTTTTTGGAAATGGCTACAAGAGGAACGAAGAACGGTGGAAAATTTGGGTGGAATGGGTAAATTCGAAATTGAAGCCCAATCGGATGGTGGAATTTGTACACCTCAAAGCACCAAGAAACCCCATCCATTTAAGAAAGATGATGCCGAACAAGTTTGGAAACGATTTCATGACCTACCAAAAAACGAGCGCCTCATGGCCGGGCATTACGTGGATGGCCCCCAACCGCACAATATGAATCCATGTCC
>Ga0265340_10001598_pt1 | contig 13004 bp, 13 predicted proteins | sample 4CB225metaG_FD_202082 | JGI IMG/M metagenome (GOLD analysis project Ga0265340, IMG submission 202082) | Rhizosphere microbial communities from Carex aquatilis grown in University of Washington, Seatle, WA, United States - 4-CB2-25 metaG | ecosystem: Host-associated > Plants > Roots >...
ACGGCGCCGAGGTTCGCGCCGGCGACGTGCTGGCCCGCATTCCGACGGAAGGCGCCAAGACGCGCGACATCACGGGCGGCCTGCCGCGCGTGGCGGAGCTGTTCGAAGCGCGCAAGCCGAAGGAGAGTGCGGTGCTCGCCGAAATGGACGGCTTCGTCGAATTCGGCAAGGACTACAAGAACAAGCGCCGCGTCATCGTCAAGCCGAAGAACGACAAGGTCGAGCCGACTGAATATCTAATCCCCAAGGGCAAGCATATTTCGGTGCGCGAAGGGGATTTTGTCGAGAAGGGCGACTATATCGTCGAAGGCAATCCTTCACCGCACGACATCCTACGCATCAAGGGCGTGGAGGAGCTTGCGACCTATCTGGTGAAGGAAATCCAGGACGTCTATCGTCTGCAAGGCGTGAAGATCAACGATAAGCACATCGAAGTGATCGTCCGCCAGATGATGCAGAAGATCGAGATCCTGGACGGCGGCGAGACCACGCTGCTCGCCGGCGAACAGGTCGATCAGCTCGAGCTGGACGAGGCGAACGCCAAGTCGGCGGAAAGCGGCGGCAAGCCCGCGGAGGGTCGCGCCGTGCTGCTCGGCATTACCAAGGCGTCGCTGCAGACGCGCTCGGTGTTCTCGGCGGCATCCTTCCAGGAGACGACGCGCGTACTTACCGACGCGGCCGTCAACGGCAAGGTCGATACGTTGGAAGGCCTCAAGGAGAACGTCATTGTCGGCCGGTTGATCCCGGCGGGCACCGGCGGCGCCATCGCCCGGCTGCGCCACATCGCGGCCGAACGCGATCGCGTGATCCAGGCGGAACAGGCCAAGGCCGCGCCCCCGGCGCAGATCGAAGGCCCGACGCCTCAGGCCGCCGCGGAGTGACACCCCGACAGGGGTGTCATCCCCGGCGAGGCCCGTGCAACAAGTGCGGGCCGAGGGAAGGGGATCCAGGTTGAAAGGAAGAGGGCCGGCCGCAAGACCGGCCCTTTTTTCAATGGATAAGGCCGATTTCCGTGTAGGTGTCGTTTCCTTCGACCTCGTCGGGCACGGGCATCTTGAAGACTTTTCCGCGGCGTTCGGGATCGGGATGATCGTCCGGCAAAGGTTTCATCGGTTCATAACGCGCCAGCTGGACGAAGACGCGCCAGTTCTCTTCGTGCTCTTTCCCGTTGCAAAGATAGTGCGGGCCATCGGCTTCGCGCGTGATGACATGAAAGAACCAGTCATGCGTTTCGTCGATGATTTCCCGGCATTGCGCCATGATCTCCTGCTGCACGGCGGCCAGCGTGTCGCCCGCCGTTTTCACGGCCGCGTCCGACCAACAGATGACCATCGCCTTTCCGGTCATCGAACGCCGGGTGGTGCGACGGTCAAGGTGTAGGGAATATACAGGGCGAGATCGAGCGGACCCTTCTGGTACCACTCGACCGGATGCTGCAATCCTTCGATACGCACCGCATAGTCCAGTCCGAACGGGGCCGCCGTCTGCTTGGCGTCCTCGGCGACCTTGGCGATGATCGCGCCGCGATATTGTTCCGGTCCGACGATCGTCAGATCCCAGCGGTTCTCGCGCAGGATTTCAGTGCGTCCGGCTTTCGGCGTCGCCTCGATGAAATGTTCGATCCGGCCGGTCGCGGCGTCGAAGGTGTCGTCTTTGCTAACACGCGTCTTGATGACGACGACGGCGACGCTGGTGTCCGCCTTGGCGTCGGGCTCGATCACTTTGTCGAGCATGGTATCGGTCAGGTCGGCGATAATCTGGTCGCCGACGCCCAGCGAAATCGTGCCGCTCTTGCCGGCTTCGCGGATCATGTTGCGCAGGGTGTCTTTCAGCTCTTGCCGGCGCTTGCTCAACTCGCGAGTGTCGCACACCACCCTTACATTGGTGATGAGATGATCGGCGCGGCGGATGAGCGTGACATACGGGACTGTGTTCGCGTCGTACTCGGCGCGCATCCCAGTGACGTTCACCGTTTCGAGCGCCTCCTGAGCAACGGCCTGCGTTTGAAGTAGCGTACCGGCGGCCAGCGCCAGTGCGAATAGGATTCTGTATGACATCGCTCCCCCCATATGGCGGAAAGGCGACAGGCTCCGCCGTTGCGTTAGAGCTTAGCACAATTCCGGGCCTTTTTCGCCGCGCTTAAGATGCCATAATGCCGCCATGCGCCATCTGTTGACCCTCCATCCAGACTCGCGGTGCGATGCCGTATCGGGCATCGAGGTCGATGTCGTGCGCTCCGTCAACCTGCTGCTGCGCTATATTGTGACCGGCAAGCCGGGCGCTCTCATGATCCCGTCCGTCGTCGAGCCCCGCCGTGCCGACGAGCTTTGGCGTCACACCTGCTTCGAGGCATTTTTCCGCGCTCCGTTGGGCGAGGGCTATATCGAGTTCAACTTTTCGCCGTCAGGGGAATGGGCCGTTTACCGGCTCGACGGATATAGGCAAGGCAGGCGGAGCGCGGACGACGTTCCCGCGCCGCGCATCACGCTGCATCCCAACGCCACTGGACTCGAACTCCAGGCGTCGCTGGAATTGTCAAACGATTCGGCATGGCGGCTCGGGCTCGCGGCGGTGATCGAGGAAACGAACGGGCGCATCTCCTACTGGGCGCTCAAGCACCCGGCGGGCAAGCCGGACTTCCATCATTCCGATTGCTTTGCGCTCGAACTTGCGGCAACGCTGGCGTCATGAAATTCGGCATCGACCGCCTCCTCGCCGAGCCCGAGTTGCGCGCGCCGCTGAAGGGCAGGCGGATCGCCTTGCTCGCGCATCCCGCTTCGGTCACCGCGGACCTCACTCATTCGCTCGACGCATTGGCGACGTGCCCGGAGATCAAACTCGCCGCCGCGTTCGGGTCGCAACACGGTCTGCGCGGCGACAAGCAGGACAATATGGTGGAGTCGCCCGACTTCACCGATCCCGTCCATGGCATCCCGGTCTTCAGTCTTTATGGCGAGGTGCGCAGGCCGAGCGACGCGATGATGGAGACGTTCGATGTTCTCCTCGTCGATCTGCAGGATTTGGGCTGCCGCATCTACACGTTCGAGACGACGTTGCGTTATGTGCTGGAAGCGGCCGCGAAGCATCGCAGAACGGTATGGGTGCTGGATCGCCCCAATCCCGTCGGCCGGCCGGTGGAAGGCCTCAGCCTGCGTCCCGGCTGGGAGAGCTTCGTCGGCGCGGGAGCCTTCCCGATGCGCCACGGCTTGACGCTCGGCGAGCTGGGCGCATGGTTCATCGGCACGCTCAAGCTCGACGTCGATTTTCGCGTCGTCGAAATGGAAGGCTGGCGGCCCGAGGTCGCGCCCGGCTTCGGCTGGCCGCTCGGTGAACGCGCCTGGATCAACCCGAGCCCCAACGCGGCCAACCTATGGATGGCGCGCGCCTATCCCGGAACGGTAATGGTGGAAGGCGCGACCCTCTCCGAAGGACGCGGCACCACGCATCCCCTCGAACTGTTCGGCGCGCCGGACATCGTGGCAAGGCACGTCATCGCGGAAATGCATGCGCTGGCGCCGCAATGGCTGAGTGGCTGCCGCTTACGTGAGTGCTGGTTCGAGCCGACATTCCAGAAGCACACCGGCGCGCTGTGCAGCGGTGTGCAAGTTCACACTGAGTATCCAGATTACGATCACGCCGCGTTCAAGCCGTGGCGCCTGGTGGCGCTCGCCTTCAAGGTGATCCGGCGCCTCTACCCCGATTATCCGCTGTGGCGCGATTTCGCTTACGAATATGAGCACGGCAAACTCGCCATCGACGTCATCAACGGCTCGCCGTTGCTGCGTCAATGGGTGGACGACGTGGCCGCAATGCCTGGCGACTTGGATGCGCTCGCTGCGGCGGATGAGCGCGCGTGGACCGGCGAGCGCCGGGCACACCTGCTCTATTAACCCCGCGGCCTACAATTCCTTCGACAGGCCGATGAAGAAGCCGCGCCGGGCCCCATATTGCGGAGCGCCGACGCCGACGCCCGTGCCGTCGCGGATTTCATATTTCTCGTCGAAGGCATTGATTACGTCGAAGCGGGCGGTGAATCCGCCCGCATCGCCCAGCTCGAACGGGCGGCTGATGCCCAGATTGACCTGGACGTATTCCGGCACGTGATCGCCGTTGGGCGTCGCCCCGTCGCGGCGCAGTCCCGAGCCGTAGAGCAAATCGGCGCTGAACTGCGTGCCGTCCCACTTGTACGAGGCACCGGCGGAAATGGTGACGATCTGCTGGTGATCGAGCGGGATGTAGTTGTCGGCGATATAGGCAAGATCGTCGGGATTGAACTGGAACTGGCTTGAAACGATGTCCTTGCCGTCGGCGCGCTCATAGGAGGCGTTGAGATAGCTCGAGAAATTGTCGCTGCTATAGTTGGCGGTGAACTCGAGCCCGTATTGCCGCCCCGACCTGTAATTGAACGGCGTGAGGATGATGGGTGCGCCGAACTGGCCTTCGTCGATCAAATTGCGCGAGGCCTTGAAGAAGCTGTCCAAACCCATGGTCAAGCCGTCCGCCAGCACCTGATTGATCCCGGCGTCGTAGTAGTCGGCGCGCTCGGCCTTGGGCGTGTCGTCGGTATGATCTGCAGCCGAGGTCGTATTGTCGTAGAGTGCGATGTCTTCAGAGGCGACGAGTTCGAAAGGCGGCGGCGAGAAGTAGCGCGAATAGCCTGCGTGCAGCGTTGTCGTATCGGTCGGTTTCCAAACCAGGTTGGCGCGCGGGCTGATTTGGCTTTCCGCATCGAACGCCTGGAACTGGTCGTAACGCACGCCGTAATTAAGGGTGAGCGATGGGAAGATCTTCCATTCGTCCTGGATATAGAGCCCATAGCTCCAGGCGTGTTTCTTGCCGTTGTCCATGATGTTCACGGGAATATCGGAGGTCTGGCAGGTATTCGCGGGATCGGCGCACAATGGATTCGGATTGGGATTGAGCGCCGAACCCGGTGCCGTCGCCAAAACGAGCGAGGAAGTCCCGCTGACGAGATCGTCGGCCTGATAGACCGCGCCGAAGCGCACGGTATGGCTATCGCCGAGATGATAGGAGCCCTCGGCCTGTAACCCGTAGGCCTCGTCGCGCTTGTAGGCGGTTTGCGCGAGGCCGTCGTACAAAATGTCGCCGACGTTCGCGCCGGGGGTGAAGTTCAGGCTCGAATAACGGCCGAACACCGAGACCTGATAGTCGAGAGCGCCCTCGGAATGCAGATAGCTGAGGATGGCGTAATGGGTGATTTCGCTCTGGCGTTCGTCGAGGTTCATCGACGGGAACGCCGTCTGTCCCTTGACCTGGAGCACGAAATCGCCGCTGCCTTGGTCCTGCGCGCCGAGGCCCACGATGCCGTCGATGCCCGAGGGTTGGAGGCCGGTGCGGTCCGGAATCTGGAACATGTCGTTCGCCGTGCCCAGGACCGCGGTGACGCTGCTGTGATCGTCGAGAATGTCCTGCAGATAGGCGAAGCCGTGATATTGCTTGGAGCGGTCGTGGGCGGGATCGCTCTTGCCATCCGGCGATTCGATACCGAGCGAATTGGTCATGTAGTCGCCGGAGACGAAGTAATTGAGATTTCCCGACGACCCGCCATAGGCGAAGCTCGGCGTGATCTCGCTGTGGCTGCCGCCGTAGATGCTGAGCTCGCCCCCTTGATCGAACACGCCGGACTTCGTCTTGACGTCGATGACGCCCGCGGTGCGGTCGCCATATTCAGCGGGTAGCGCGCCGGTGATGAGCTGCACGCTTTGGGCAAGCCGGGGATCGAGCGTCTGGCCAAAGACCGAAATGCCCTCCGGCAGGATGATGCCGTTCAGCCGGTATTGCAGGCCGTTATGTTCGCCGCGGACGTGGAGTTGTCCGAAGGAATCCTGGGCAACGCCGGGCGCCTGAAGGATCACCTGATTGAGCAGCGTGTTATCACCGCCCGGTGCGGCTTTGATGTCTTCTTCCGTGATCGTGTAGGTCGAAGCGCCGAGCTGGGTCTGGATGCCGCTGCGCGCGTCTTCAAGGGCTTTCGCGGTGACGGTGACGGTCTCGATGCCGCCTGTCGTCGCCGCCGCGTAGTCCTGCGCCTCAGCCGGCGCGGCCATGACCGTAAATGCGGCCGTAAGCAAGAGAAAATTGCGAACCATCGCTTGAACCCCGCGAATAAATGGGTGACGAGGCCCGAAAGCCCTCGTTGTCACTTACGAAAGATCGTGGGAGTTAAGCGTGCGGTGGTGCGCGGCCGAGCCAGCTATGCGAGAGAGGTTTCCTCGCGGGAAATAGCGCAACGAATATGTCTTGCGCCACGAATACGAAGGTCGGCACCGGCGCAACGATGACGGACGGAAGCGCGGCGCTGCCGGCGACCAGATAATCCTGGCAGATGGGACAATGTGCGGGGTCGCCGTCCAGCGGGGAATTGTCGACCGGCGACGAATGGGCTTGTTGCGCGACGTTCGCGGACAAGCCGCGCGAAGAGGGCAAGCCGTGGATATGGGTCTGAACGACGTAGCTCTGCGCGGCAAACGCAAACAGCGCCAACAAGGTGACGAGAAGGCGCATCGCCGCGAACGGTTTTGCCGCCGCTGCGGCGTGAATTTGGCGTCGATTTCGGGCCGGACTCTTCACCGTAAATCCCCTGTACGCATCTCCGATATAGCCAGAAAACCGCCGTTTGTGCAATGCACAACGCGCTGCGTCACACGGGAATGTGAGTAGCGTGCATAATGCGCTGGGGCAATATTAACTTCTGTTCTTGATCAGCCGATGCCAAAGGAAGGGAACAGGCAGAGCAAGACCGATGGCCCAATGCGCCAACGCGACCACCGACAGTGTTTCATCGCCGGCAAGATAATAGAGCAGATAACCGGTGACGATCAGAAACAGCAGAACGGCGAACACGGTGCTGCCCGATATGCGGTGACGCTTCGTGTTCCAGGCTCCGACGACATGAGAGCTCCAGAGCATGCCGAATGCCCAGAGCGAGGCGAACGCGAACAATCCATGCAGGGCCAGCCACCAATGTTCCAGCGGATGGGGTGCCGCTCCGAATTCCGTCTTCTGCTGTTCGAAATAATGGAACACGAGCCACAGAGCGCCGCTGAACCAAAGTCCTAATCCGACCGCATAAATCGTCCATCTGCGGCTACGATTAAGTGACACTGGATCTGGCTGACGATAGCTCATGCAAACCCTGCGACTTTCTGCCAGCCGGTGTCTTCTTCATAAAGCAAAGCGCAAGCGCCGAACCGCAATAGCGACGGCGCGCTATCGGCGCCGAGCGCGATCACGATCTTGGTGAGGGCATCGGCATCCATGCAGCTCGGCGCCATCACGGAAACAAACCGGCGTGCGGAACAACCGGCGTCGTTCCGCGTATCGATATGCGCTCGGCCGTTCGAACTGGCGAGACTTCCGTCGCTGATCTCCACCACCGGTACGCCAACCAGATCGTCATGGCCTGTGTCGAGCGCCACGCGTTCGTCTTCGCAACCGGCGACGCGCAAATCGCCGCCCGCGTTCACGCAGATCTGTGACGGCGCGAACGCGAGCAGATTTTCCACAGTGCGGTCCACCGCATAGCCTTTTGCGATCCCGCCAAGATCGATCCACAACGGTCGTCCGAAGAACACCCGGCCGCCGGGCAGCAGCGCGATATCGCGCCAAGTTGCGGTTCCGTCGGGTGTGCTCGCTCCCTCCGGTTGCGGCAAAAGCGTGCGTAAAACAAGTTGCGGAGCGACCGTGATGTCGAAAATGCCGTCGCTCGCCGCGGATACGCTTTGTGCGCGCCGGAGGACTTCGTAGGTACGCTCGTCCACCAGGACGGGACCGAGATGGGCTTGGCGGTTCAAGCGCGAAACGTCACTTGCGGCCTCGTGAAAACTCATCAAGGCGTGGACCGCCGCGATTTCGGCAAACGCAGCGTCGATGGCTGAATGAGCCGCCTCGCAAGACAAACCGTCCACGCGCACGGCCACGCGCGTTCCCAACAACGGCTTGGCGCGCTCAACGGCCTGCGAGAGCGACGGCATAGCTGGCCAGAAGACGGCGCACGCCGTCTGTGAGGTGTTTGGAGGAGAGGGTCGCGCCCGAGATATTCTTGATTCCCCCGCCGTTGGCGATAGGGTCGCCATTCTTCTTGCCGGCGAACTGTGCCAACCAGTGCGGATTGCGGACCTCGCCGCCATAGGCTTCGCGGTATTCCAAAATCTCCACGCCCTTCACGGCCCCATTCGCATCGATGGCAACCGCGAAGGGAATGTAGTCGTGCTTGCCGATGACCTCATCGGCAATGAACCAGCCGCCGGTCGAGGCGCGCCACGCCCGCAGTGTCCTGTCGCGGACGCTGGTGGAGCTGGCCTTTTCAATCGCCGATACCTGCGCGTCCGTTAGCGTCAAGAACGCGGGCGTGAAATTTGCGCCCTGGAACATCAGCGCCTGCGCCTGCTCGACGGTCAGATACACGGTCGCATGGGCCGGCACGCTGATCGTCAACGCCGCGACGGGAAGAAGGTGAAAGATCGCTTTCATTCAGAGCTCTTTGGCGATCCGCACGCCCATCCGGAAGTGCTCTGCGTCCGCCGTGAAACCGTCGACAACGGCGCCGGGCGTCCCGCCCGGATTGGTGGCGATCGGCAGTTGGACCTGCGCCCCGAAGACGAATCTGTAGCCCTCAGCTGCATATTGCACGGTGGGGCCAAGGAAGTAGGCGTCGGCGCTTTCAGTGGCCGGTCCGCCCAGGATCAGCCCGTCGAAGTCGCGCTCATTGTCGAATTCGCCGCCGATTGCCCAGTGCGGCGTGACGTTATAGGCAAGCCCGAAGTCGAATTCGAGCGCGCTTTCCTTGGTCCAGGCCCCGGCATCTTTCGACCACGTATCCTCGAAATTGACGTTGACCACGGCGCGAAGCGCATCGTCGAGGAAGTTCTTCTGGCCGATGACCTTGAACTCCAGACCATGTTGGCCGTTGAAGACCGACGGCTCGACATAGAAGGCCAAGCCGAACGGATCGCTGTAGGGGCTCATCACCCGCCAGATCAATTCGCCGGAGACGCCCGTGAGATTCTCGCTTTCAGCGGGAGCGAGGGGATCGTGCGGATGGGTGCGCGACCACTCGTAATTGAGATAGAGCTCGCCCTGAAGATTGTCGGTGATGCCGTATTCGAATTCGCTGTTGGAGATGAACTCGTTGAACGATTCATGAGCATGGCCGGAAGCCCAACGGAAGGTCTGCTCCAGCTCGGATTCATGGGCGGGGAGCAGATCGGTCGTGTAAAGTGTGATAAATGGCCGGTCGTCCGCCAAGGCGGCCCCGCCGGCGGCCATCGCCACAATTGCGGCCATGCAGGCTAGGCGGATCACATGCCATGTCGGGCTGTGCTTATCGCTCAAACGAATTCCCTCGCTCTGAATGCAGATGCAACTTAATAGCAACTGATAAGAGGGTGACTGCATTCTGTCAATGCGACTTACTCTCATCTAACACGATGGTCTGCCGAATGGCCTTGAACACGTTAAGCCACTACGAAATATACAAAAATCTATAATCTTCGGGTGGTAAGCGGACCCCAGCCCCGAGGGTCGTCAAGTCATTGCCCCCGGCCCGAGCATCCGCATCGGCGGGCAGGGCGGCCGGGCTGTCACAGCGTCCCGGCTGTTTGCCGCAATTATCACGGGCAGGGCAAAATGGTCGCGCCGGCGACGCCGGAAGGCACGGAATCTGCGGGACTTTCGTCACTTGACGAGGGGGCACCTGCCGCCTATATAGCCGCACCTTTCGGACACAGGCTGTCCGCGCCATTGCGCGGAAACGCTGTCGGAAAGCCAGTTATTTGCGTTTATCGCGCGACCGAGGTTCGTCCCCGGTCCTCCGCGTTTCAACCGAGGCAGGCCGTGTCCTGCTTCGGGTTTTGGTTTTGCCGTGCGCATGGTGCGCGCGGCAGCTGATGGGAACACGAATGCCGACGATCAACCAGCTGATCCGCAAGCCGCGCGGCTCGAAGCCCAAGCGCAACAAGGTGCCGGCGCTGCAGCACTGCCCGCAGAAGCGCGCCGTCTGCACCCGCGTCTATACGACGACCCCGAAGAAGCCGAACTCGGCGCTGCGCAAGGTCGCCAAGGTGCGCCTGACCAACGGCTACGAGGCGCTCACCTATATCCCGGGCGAGGGCCACAACCTTCAGGAACATTCCGTGGTGCTGATCCGCGGCGGTCGCGTCAAGGACTTGCCCGGCGTGCGCTATCACATCATCCGCGGCGTGCTCGACACCCAGGGCGTCAAGGACCGCAGGCAACGCCGTTCGCTCTACGGCGCCAAGCGTCCGAAGTAAGGGGAGACAGACCATGGCCCGCCGCCGCCGCGCAGAACGCCGCGAAATCAACCCGGACGCCAAATTCGGCGACCTCGTGCTCGCCAAGTTCATGAACAGCTTGATGTATGACGGCAAGAAGTCCGCCGCCGAAAGCATCATCTACGGGGCCTTCGACACCATCCAGTCGAAGACCAAACAGGATCCGCTGCAGGTGTTTCACGACGCGCTGAAGAATGTCAGCCCGGCGCTGGAAGTGCGCTCGCGGCGCGTCGGCGGCGCGACCTATCAGGTGCCCGTCGAAGTGCGCACCGACCGTTCGCGCGCGTTGGCAATCCGCTGGATCATCACCGCGGCGCGTGGCCGCAATGAGCCGACCATGACCGGCCGTCTTTCAGGCGAGATTCTCGACGCCGCCAACAACCGCGGCAACGCCGTCAAGAAGCGCGAAGACACCCACAAAATGGCGGAAGCGAACCGCGCCTTCTCGCATTATCGCTGGTGACGGACTGAAAGATGCCCCGCACAACCCCGCTCGACAGGTATCGAAACATCGGCATTGCCGCGCACATCGACGCGGGCAAGACGACGACGACCGAGCGCATCCTCTATTACACGGGCAAGTCGCATAAGATCGGCGAAGTCCACGACGGCGCCGCCACCATGGACTTCATGGAGCAGGAGCAGGAACGCGGCATCACGATCACGTCGGCCGCCACCACCTGCTATTGGCGCGAACATCGCATCAACATCATCGATACCCCTGGTCATGTCGACTTCACCATCGAGGTGGAACGTTCGATGCGCGTGCTCGACGGGGCCGTGGCGGTGTTCGACGCGGTTGCCGGCGTGGAGCCGCAATCGGAAACGGTCTGGCGCCAGGCCGACAAGTACAAGGTTCCGCGCATCTGCTTCGTCAACAAGATGGATCGCATGGGCGCGGATTTTGCGCGCTGCGTGCAGATGATGATCGATCGCCTCGGCGCCAGGCCGATGGTCATTACCTGGCCGATCGGCTCGGAAGCGGAGTTCAAGGGCCTGGTCGATATCGTCAAGATGAAGGCCTACATCTGGCACGAAGAACAGCTCGGCGCGAAATTCGACGAAATTGAAATTCCCGCCGACCTCATGGACAAGGCCAAGGAGCTGCACACCCACCTCGTCGAGATGGCGGTGGAAGAAGACGAGAAGCTCCTCGAGCATTATCTCGAAGGCCAGATGCCGACCGTGGACGATCTCAAACGCTGTATCCGCAAAGGCGCCATCGCGTTCAAATTCGTGCCGGTGATGTGCGGCTCGGCGTTCAAGAATAAGGGCGTGCAACCGCTGCTCGACGCCGTGGTCGATTACCTGCCGTCGCCGCTCGATGTTCCCGCGCTGACGGGCCATGTTCCGCACACCGATAAGGAAGAGGAACGTCCGGCAAACGACAACGCGCCGTTCGCGGGCCTTGCGTTCAAGATCATGGACGATCCGTTTGTGGGGTCGATCACCTTTGTGCGCGTCTATTCGGGCATGGTGACGAGCGGCACCGGCGTTCTCAATTCAGTCAAGGACAAGAACGAACGCGTCGGGCGCATGCTGCTGATGCACGCCAACAGCCGCGAAGACGTCAAGGAAGCCTATGCGGGCGATATCCTCGCCTTCGCCGGCCTGAAATACACGACGACCGGCGAAACGCTGTGCGATCCCAACCATCCGGTGATCCTGGAGCGCATGGAATTCCCCGATCCGGTCATCGAGGTCGCCATCGAACCGAAGACCAAGGCCGACCAGGAGAAGATGGGCATGGCGCTCCAGCGTCTGGCGCAGGAAGATCCGTCGTTCCGTGTTTCCACCGATCAGGAATCCGGCCAGACGATCCTGAAGGGCATGGGCGAGCTTCACCTGGAGATCAAGGTCGATATCCTAAAACGCACCTACAAGGTCGACGCCAATGTCGGCGCGCCGCAGGTGGCCTACCGCGAAACCTTGTCGAAGCCGGTGAGCGTCAAATACACGCACAAGAAGCAGACCGGCGGTTCGGGGCAGTTCGCCGAAGTGTCGATCGATTTCAAGCCGCTGCCTCCGGGCTCGGGCTTCGTGTTCGAGAATGACGTTGTCGGCGGCTCGATCCCCAAGGAATTCATCCCGGCGGTCGAAAAAGGCATCAAGGCCCAGAAGGAAAGCGGCCTGTTGGCCGGCTTTCCGGTGATCGACTTTCAGGCGACGTTGACCGACGGCAAGTACCACGAAGTGGACTCGAACGCGCTGACCTTCGACATCGCGGCGCGCGCGGCGTTTCGCGAGCTGGCCTCCAGGGGCGCCGTGAAGCTGCTTGAGCCGATCATGAAGGTCGAAGTGGTAACGCCCGACGAATTCCTCGGCGGCGTGATCGGCGACCTTAATTCGCGTCGCGGCCAGGTTCACGGCACGGACACCAGAGGCAACGCGCAGGTCGTTTCCGCGACGGTGCCGCTGGCCAACATGTTCGGGTACATCAATACGCTGCGCTCGATGTCTCAAGGGCGCGCGCAGTATTCCATGCAGTTTGATCACTACGAGACCGTGCCCGCAGCGATTGCCGACACGCTGAAACCTAAATAACGCCGACAGGAGATACAGAGATGGCGAAGGCCAAATTTGAGCGGACGAAGCCGCACTGCAACATCGGGACGATTGGGCACGTCGACCATGGCAAGACGACGTTGACGGCTGCGATCACGAAGGTTTTGGCGGAGTCGGGCGGGGCGA
>Ga0265340_10001599_pt1 | contig 13003 bp, 12 predicted proteins | sample 4CB225metaG_FD_202082 | JGI IMG/M metagenome (GOLD analysis project Ga0265340, IMG submission 202082) | Rhizosphere microbial communities from Carex aquatilis grown in University of Washington, Seatle, WA, United States - 4-CB2-25 metaG | ecosystem: Host-associated > Plants > Roots >...
ATCGTGCGAGACCTCGAACCTCTTGCACACCACAAGTTCCGCGATGTGCAAGCATTTGTAGCGAGTAGCTGAGGCACGCAAACAAACTGGCGGACAGGGAGGGATTCGAACCCTCGAACGGCTATTAACCGTTACACACTTTCCAGGCGTGCGCCTTCAACCACTCGGCCACCTGTCCACATGCTGCCTAGCCGGGCCGGGACTATACCAGCCGGGTTTCCCAGGCAAGAGACACTCCAAACCGTCGATTTTCGACCCAACCGTATTCTTCAAACGAAACGGGCGGAGCTTACGCTCCGCCCGTGCCGATAGTTGGTGTGTGACGATCAATCCGTTCCGGCGCGGCCCAGACCGAGGTCGTGTTCGGCGGCGACGATGGAGATCGTGTAACCGGCGATCACGTCGAACAGCATCATCACCATCAGGAAGAAGAAGGGCGACGTCGCGAAGCCCTTCAGCGTGATGAACTCGATCAGGGCGATCACGAAGATCAGCATCGACAGGCCGTGATTGATGATCTCGTTGGCGGTGGTGCGCGTGGCTTTTACCACTTCAACGAAAAGAAGGATTAGCGAGCCGAACATCAGAAAATCGCCGAAGCTGAATTTCCAGATGTCGCCGGAGAACATCCGGATGGAGACGGAATGATTAAGACTCAGAAGATCCTGAATGTCATGATGGCCCACGACCCCCCCGCCCAGCGCAAACAGGTTGTAGACGATCAATGGAATCAGAAGCAGCGGAAACAAGCGGAACATGGAAAAACTCCCCCGGTTAAGCGCGTGACGCTTTAACCCTTGTATCATAATAGGGCGGAAAAGGGGCCAGCCGGCGACGGGCCTGTGACGGTATGGTTAAACGACCGCCGATCTCGCCGCCGCCTCGCGCAAAGCCCGGCGCTCGCGCAGGATCAGCCAAAGGTTCCGGAAATACGGGATTAGCCCAGCGCCCTGGCTGACCATGAAGGGCCAGCTGTGTATGTAGATGGCATAGGCGAACGAGATGATCCCGCCGCCGATGCTGAAATACCAAAAAGCGAGCGGGATGACGCTACGTCCCTCGATCTCGCTCTTCAGCCACTGCACGATGAAGCGCGCCGCAAAGAGGCCCTGACCGACAAATCCAATTAGCAACCAGACGTGGTCGCGTGTCAGCCATGTCAGCGCGAGCGTGAACATCGCTAAATCTCCCTCGGCTGTGCAGCACCTTTGAATCGGTGCTGGAGCCAGCGTACGCCAAATGTATCGAAGAAACCTACCAGCGCGCGCTGTAAGTTCTTGTACTTTGAAACGCCGTGCATGCGCGGCCGATGATCGACATCCACAAACTGTACCTCGTACCCCTCGCGCTGCATCAACGCGATGACGAAGCGGTGCATATTGTCGAAATAAGGAAGGGCGAGAAAAGCCTCGCGGCGAAACGCTTTGATGCCGCATCCGGAATCGACGGCGCCGTCCCTCAACAGCGCGCGCCGAAATTTGTTGGCGAAGCCGGACGCAAACTTCTTGTTGGCATTATCCATGCGCGTACGGCGGATGCCTGACACCATTCCGAGGCTCGGTCCGCCGTTTTTCAGTACAGAAATGAGCTTCGGCAGGTCGGCAGGATTGTTCTGTCCGTCACCATCCAGCGTGGCGGCGATTTCTGCAGTCGCCGCCCGCACACCGGTTCGAACCGCGCGGCTTTGCCCGAAATTGCGATTGTGGGCGATGACGCGTAGTCCCGGAATTTCAGATTTGAGGGCTTGCAACACGGATCTGGTCTCGTCCGTCGAACCATCGTCGACGAAGATGATCTCCGCATCGCGGCCGACCGCAGCGGCAATTTCGCGCGCGAGCGGTACAACATTCTCCGCTTCGTTCATCACCGGTACGACGATAGAAAGAGCGACGGCCATAGTAAGAGTTCGTTTCGTTTTTCCGCTTAGCGCCAAACGGCGGCCATCCCGTCGCATGGGACGCGATGGGCGCGGGCCTTATACAGATTCCCCAAGGGAGAAACATCCCCGTGCCGCCGCAGCGGACCTCGTTTTGTCCATTAAAGTAAGCGGCGGTTACGGTTCGCCTTGGTTAGCCAGAAATCGCTGCTATACCCGCGCGGCGGCTCGGCAACGCTGAGGCCTTGGGTTAACAATCCCGCGGCTGGTTCGGAAGGATTTCTAACGATGTCAATCGCGCAATCGAGCGATTCCGGAATGGCGCGTTCCGCTATACTGGACATGCTGTCGCGCTGGCCGCTGGCGACGCTCTTCTTTCTTTGCTTCATCGCGTGGATTCCGGGCTTCTTTACGCTGCCACCGCTCGATCGCGATGAAAGCCGCTTCGCGCAAGCTTCCAAGCAGATGATCGAGACCGGCAATTACATTGACATCCGCTATAGTGTCGGGCCGCGCTACAAGAAGCCGGTGGGCATTTACTGGCTGCAGGCCGAGTCGACCGAGCTTTTCAGCAAGCCGCCTTACAACCAAATCTGGACCTACCGTCTGCCGTCGCTGATTGGCGGATTCATTGCGATCTTTCTTGCCTATTGGTGCGCGCGCGCGTTTGCGCCGCCACCGACGGCGCTGATTGCCGCGGCTTTGATAGGTTTCACGGTTTCGCTTACAGCGGAGACGCGAATTGCAAAGACCGATGCTGTGCTTTTGGCCGCCGTATTGGGATCGCAGGGACTTCTATTGCGTGCCTATCTCACAGCGCGGCTTTCAAAAACACCGCCCGATCTGATGACGGCGTTGGGAGGTTGGCTGGCGTTCGCCATCGGCATTCTCGTCAAAGGACCGATCATCGTGGCCGTCATTGGCGTGACGATCCTGGCGATTTCGCTTTGGGACCGCGACTGGTCCTGGCTCAAGCCGATGCATTGGCTGCCGGGATTGCTGCTGACGGCGCTGGTGATCCTGCCTTGGGGCATTGCGATTGCGTTCGCGAGCCACGGCGAATTCTACGAGCAGTCCCTTGGGCATGACTTCGCCGCGAAGATCATGGGCGGTCAGGAGACACACGGTGCGCCTCCCGGATATTACCTGCTGCTCGCCAGCGTCACTCTTTGGCCAGCGACCTTGTTCGTGCTCCCGGGCATCGGCACAGCTATCGCCCGGCGAAAAGATCCTGCGCTTCGATATCTGCTCGCTTGGGGCGGCGCGGCCTGGGCCATGTTCGAGATCGTCCCGACCAAGCTGCCCCACTACATTTTGCCCGCGTACCCAGCGGTCGCGTTCATGGGTGCGTTGTGGGCAATGCGGTCAGCCGATGCAAACGAACCGGCATGGCAGCGCGTGCTTCGCTATCTCGCTGCGCTTCAGTTCGGGCTCGGCGTTGCCGCCTTTGCGCTCACGCCGGAGCTTGCGCCGAGATGGTTCGGCGATGGCACGAACGCGCTTCTGATCGCGGGCGCTTGCGCAGGCGCTATCGCGGGGTTTGCAGCGGTATTCTTTCTCGTCACGCGAAAGACAATGTATGCCGCTTTATGCGCCGTTGCGGCGGCGGTCATCTACTATCCACTGATCGGCTGGGGCGTGGCGGCCCATGTCGATCAGATTTGGATGAGTCCGAAGGCGGCGTCCCTGGTCGCCAAGGACAAACTACCGGAGGATCCGCCGGTGATACTGGCCGGTTATGTTGAACCGAGTCTCGTTTTTCTTCTGGGTACGGACACCGTCATCGCGAATTCGACGGACGCAGCCGATCTTGCGGCAAAACAGGGTGGGCTGGCTCTCGTCGAAGATCATACGCGCCAGAGATTTCTGACTGAACTGGGCGCGCGTGCTGCCATCGCGCGGCCCGTCGATGAACTCAGCGGCTTCGATTATTCGGTGGGCCGGCGTGAGCACGTCACATTCTATCGCGTAACACCTTCCGCACTGGTGACGGAGCCGCCGCCGGAATGAATGCCGAAGATAGAAAGTTCTTCAACACCGCGCTGACCGCGATTGCGGCTATTACGCTATTGCGTGCAATCGTTCTGATCCTCTCGCCGCTCGATCTTTATCCCGATGAAGCGCAGTATTGGTGGTGGGCGCAAACGCCGGCATTCGGTTATTTCTCCAAGCCGCCGATGATCGCCTGGGCGATCTGGCTGACGACGCACATCTTCGGCAATTCCGAATGGGCAATCCGAATATTTTCGCCCGTCGTGCATGGCACCACGGCGCTCGTCCTGTTCGGCATTGCACGCCGCTTGTTCAATGCGCGCATTGCGCTGTGGAGTGCGCTCGCCTATCTGACAACGCCTGGCGTATCCTACTCATCTGGTTTGGCATCGACCGATGTGCCGCTGCTGTTTTTCTGGGCAGCGGCGCTCTACGGCTTCGTGCGCGCGATGGATGACAACAGCTGGCGCTGGACATTGTTGATTGGCGCTGCCTTCGGACTCGGTCTCGAAGCGAAGTACGCGATGTTCTACTTCCTGCTGTGTGCCGGCGTTGCGGCTGTCGTTCTACCGGAAGCGCGCCGCGTTGTCCTCAGCTTGCGCGGCCTCGTGGCGCTCATCATCGGTCTGGTTCTTTTGTTGCCCAATGTGCTGTGGAACGCGGCGCGGCACTTCCCGACCGTTTCGCACACCGAATCCAATGCGGATTGGAGCCATGCGCACTACAGCGCATTGAATCTACTGGCATTCGTGGGCGGACAGTTCGGGGTCTTCGGCCCGCTGCTGATGCTGGGTTTTCTCCTGACCGTATGGGCGATGGTGCACAGCGGGCAGCGGGATCGCGGAACAGTGCTGATGGCTGCGTTCTGCATGCCTCCGCTCATTCTTATCGTTATCCAGTCGTTTATCTCGGAGGCGAATGCCAACTGGGCGGCGACCGCCTATGTCGCTGCAACGCCCTTGGCCATCGTTGCACTCGATAAACTGTGGCATCGGCGCATCATGTGGGCCGCATTCGCGTTCGATGGTGTGGTCATGTTGGCTCTATGGATCATTCTCATATCGCCATCGATTGCCGATCGCATCGGTCAGGGCAACGCCTTCAAGCGCATGGAAGGCTGGGATGCGTTGGGCAGAGCGGTCGCCGATGAATCTCAATTGAGTCAATACGATACGATTTCAGCGGCCAATCGTAGCGTGATGGCCGAGCTGCTCTATTACGTTAGGCCACACAGTGTTCCCATGCATGAATGGGATGCCAATTTGCGCGACGACGATCATTTCCAGATGACCATGCGTTTGATGCCGCCCGTCCATCGCACATTGATGGTTCTGACGCCCGATGAAGCGGCTTCGGTAAGCAAGACGTTCGATTCGTTCTCTTTGTTGAAGACCATCGATACCCCCATCGGCGGCAAGCATCATCGCATCGTGTCTCTGTATGATGCGATGAATTATCGTGGTCCACAGTCTTCGCATTGATGCGCGAGACTCAGTGTTGAATCACTTTTCGGAAATGACGAACGCAATGAGTCGCTTGCGAGTCGCATGAACGATAAAGCCTCGAAAAGTTATCGCGCATGCATTCATCGTCTCTTCTTGCATCGCGCAACAACTCGTGAAATTAAGAACGTAGTGCATAAGCATGCGATATAGCGTCTTTACTTGAATAAACTTGAATATCGGGACAGTTTTACTTGTTACTTTTACTGTCCGAATTCAGTTCGAATTCGATGAAATGCTTTGCTTCACTTGACATCCTTGCAAAGCCTCTAATTATCGTAATCGTGAGTAGTGCCGGTTGAGGTCGCTGGGGCCTTCGAGGCATTGCAAGGAGCGTTTCGAGACCACAATGAGTCTCCAACTGTTGCGGGGGCGAGAGCCAAAGCCTCCCTTGCGAACCAGCCACCAGAAGCCGGTCGCCAGTACCATCCGAGAGGGCGAGAAAACCAAGCAGTTTCCGGCAATTGGCCAGCAGAAGGTCAAGACCCGTTTGCGTTTTCCGGTCGGTGCGGAGACGCGCGACTTCTATAAGCGCATCTATCCCGGCACCACGACTGCCGAATGGAACGACTGGCATTGGCAGTTTCAGGCGCGAATTCGCAGTCTGGCCGATCTCGAGAAGGTCTTTATCCTGTCGGACGAGGAGCGGACCGCCGCGACCCGCCATCAGGGACCGCTGCCTGTCGGCATCACGCCTTATTATGCGAGCCTCATGGGCCGCGAGGATGCGAACGAACCGCTTCGCCGCACACATGTCATTACGACCAAGGAAGACATTGTCCTTCCCGGTGAGTCGATCGACCCCCTAAGTGAAGACCACGACACGGCCGCGCCAGGCATCGTTCATCGCTATCCCGATCGCGTTCTGTTCCTCACGACGGGCACCTGCTCGACCTATTGCCGCTACTGCACCCGTGCCCGCGCAGTTGGCAATCCGGGCGGCGAGTACCAGTTTTCGCCCAAGCAATGGGAGAAAGCGCTCGAATATATCGAGCAGCACACTGAGATACGTGACGTGCTGATGTCGGGCGGCGATCCGCTGTCCATTGCCGACGAGAAGCTCGATTATCTGCTTACCCGCCTGCGTAAGATGAAGCATATCGAGTTCCTGCGTTTTGGGACCAAGATTCCGATGGTGCTGCCCCAGCGCATCACCAAGGACTTCGTGAAGATGCTCAAGAAGCATCATCCGTTATTCATGAGCATCCACGTCACCCATCCGTGCGAGTTCACGCCGGAGACCACCGAAGCGCTGAACCGCTTGGCTGATGCCGGCATCCCGCTCGGCTCGCAGACGGTGCTGATGAAGGGCATCAATGACGACATATCGATCATGAAGCCCCTGATGCACGGCCTGCTGAAGCGCCGGGTGAAGCCTTACTACCTCTATCAGACCGACCCCGTGAAAGGGTCTGGCCATTTCCGCACCAATGTCGAGAAGGGCCTGGAGATCATCGAAGGTCTGCGCGGCTTCACGACCGGTTATGCGACGCCGATCTTCGCGGTGGATGCACCCGGCGGCGGCGGCAAGATTCAGATCGCACCGGATTGCGTGGTCGGACGAGATGGCGACAACCTTTTGCTGCGCAACTTCGAAGGCGGCGTTTACACCTATCCCGATCCGGGCGGAACGCTGGGCGCCGACAAGCGTAAGACGAAGCATAAGCTCGCGGCGGAATGATGCGTATCGGCATCTGCTATGACCTGCAGTCGGATTACCTCGCGCAGGGCTACAGCCCCGAGGACGTCGCAGAATTCGACAGCGAGATCACCATCGATGCGATCTGTGACGCACTGGCGGGCATGGGATGGGAGCCGGTCAAGATCGGCGGCATTAAGCGGCTGAACGAAGCTCTGGCGCGCGGCGAGCGCTGGGACGCGGTGTTCAACTTCTGCGAGGGCATGTATGGGCTCGCGCGCGAGGCACAAGTTCCGACGCTTCTCGACGCCTATCAAATCCCCTATGTCTTCTCCGATGCGCTGACGATGGCGCTGACGCTGGACAAGGCGATGACCAAGCATGTGGTGCGTAGCCAGGGCGTTCCGACCGCAGCGTTCGCTCTCATCGAGAAGCACTCCGATATCGCCAAAATCGATCTCCCGTTTCCGCTGTTTCTGAAGCCGGTCGCCGAAGGGTCTGGCAAGGGCGTGAATGAGAAGTCCAAGGTCAACGACAAGAAGCAGCTATCGGCGGTGGCGAAAGAATTGCTGCGCCGGTTCAACCAGCCGGTTCTCGTCGAGACCTTCCTCTCGGGCCGCGAATTCACCGTGGGCATCATCGGTACCGGCGAAGACGCGCGCGTGCTGGGCGTAACCGAAATTGTGCCGCTCGCCGGTTGGGTGGGTGATGGCTACGGCTTCGACAACAAGACGACAGGCTGGGAAGACCGCGTGGAGATCCAGCGTGTGACGCCAAAGCCGGAAGCGAAAGCGGCCGGCGCAGTCGCGCTTGCCGCATGGCGCGCGCTGCGTTGCCGCGATGGCGGCCGCATCGACATACGTTGCGATGCGCAAGGGAAGCCACACTTCATCGAGGTCAATCCGATTGCGGGATTGCGGCCCGAACATTCCGATCTTTGTTTCATCGCGAAGTTCGAAGGCGTGACGTATCCACAGCTCATTCGGCGCATTATGGACTCGTTCCTCAAACGCCATCCGGCTTTGGCGCCGCGCCGCCGAGTCGCGGCCTAGCCCTTCATATGAATTTTGTTGCATGATTGTGATTGCGAAGAATCACAATCGCAGTTCAGGGGCGCATGCGCATTCTCGTTCTTCATCTCGACTCCGACTCTCAGGCACCACCGGAGATCGAAGATTCCATCCTGACGTCTAAGCATATTCGCCAGGCGCTCATCCCGCGCGGACACACCGTCGAGCTTGCACCGTTCGACGCCGACTATGAACGCCTTGCCGCGACCGTCACCGCGTTCAAGCCCGACATCGTGTTCAACATGGTCGAGCATGCAATGGGACAGGATCAACTCTCCGCCGTTGCGCCCGCCTATCTCGAGCAAATGGGAATTCCTTATACAGGCGCAGGCCCGGCATCGATCGTATCGACGTGCGACAAGCCTTTCGCGAAAGAAATTATGCGCGCCGCAGGGTTGCCGACGCCGGAATGGGCTGTAGGTCCGAATTGGAAGGGCCTGAAGCCGGATCGCAAATACATTGTGAAGTCCTCGACCGAAGATGCTTCGCTTGGTCTGGATGATGGATCGGTTGTTCTGGGCGTTGACGTGCCCGCGCGCGCCGACAAATGCTTCAAGGAATATGGCGGCCGCTGGTTCGCGGAAGCCTATGTCGAGGGCCGCGAGTTCAATATCTCCGTCCTCGAGAACGGCGCAGGCCCGAAAGTTCTTCCGCTCGCGGAAATTCAGTTCGTGGACTGGAATCCGGAAAAACCGCGTATCGTAGGCTACGCCTGCAAGTGGGATGATACGAGCGTGGAAAGCAAAGGCTCCGCGCGCGTGTTCGGGTTTGAAAAAGAGAATCCGAAGCTTGCCGCCGAGCTTTCGAAGTTGACGTTGGATGCTTACATGCTGTTCGGCAATCGCGGCTTCTCGCGCATCGATTTCCGCCTGGACGAACAAAACAATCCGCTGATCCTGGAAGTGAATCCGAACCCTTCGCTGGATGTGGATGCGGGCTTTGCGGCAGCTTGCGCGGAGGCGGGATACGATTATCCCACCGCGCTGGAGACGATCATCGCCTCCGCCTTGCATGATCGCGCTTAGCCGGGACTATCCATCTGTCTTCGGCCAGCCGGTGATCCGTTCCGTGGATCCGGCTATCTTCCGCTATCGCTATTTCACGCATTGCATGTCGTGCGGCTTCTGCAAGGACCAGTGCTGCTCCTACGGCGTGGATATCGATGTCGAGAATGTCGCGCGCATAGAAGCGCTCAGTCCCGACTTCGATGCTTTCGTCGGCGTGCCGCGTTCCAAATGGTTCACCCGGCAGCGCTGGAGCGATCCGGAATTTCCCGGCGGCGCGCAGGCGCGCACGCGCGTGAAGGACGGCGTTTGTGTGTTTCTCGACAGCAAGAAACGCGGCTGCAAAATTCACGCTTACTGCATTGAAAAGAACATCGACTATCACACGCTGAAGCCGCTGGTGAGCATTCTGTTCCCGCTCACCTTCGAAGGTGGATCGCTGGTCGCATCGGGCGAGTTGGAAGACAAATCTCTTGTCTGCGCCGATCAGGGGCTGGCCGCCTATGACGGCGTGCGCGGTGAACTTACGTATTATTTCGGTGAGGATTTCGTCAACGAAGTGGACGCAATCCGCGCGGGACTTACCAAAGCCGCATAGTCGCTTTGCGCACTGCCATCTGGATTCGTCGCGCTGCTTGTGGCCCTCTCTCGACATGAAAGCACCTGTCCGGATTCCCACTTTCACCGATATTGAAGCAGCTGCAGGCCGCATCGCAGAGCACGCGGTGGTGACGCCGCTGTTGGAATATCCAGTGTTGAACGCGCGGCTTGGCCATCGCGTGCTTTTGAAGCCGGAAATGTTCCAGCGCACAGGCTCATTCAAATTCCGCGGCGCCTACAATCGCATCTCGATCATTCCGGAAAACGAGCGCGGGAAAGGCGTCATCGCGTTCTCTTCCGGCAACCATGCGCAGGGTGTGGCAGCGGCAGCCGCCTTGTTCAAAATCCCCGCAACCATCGTGATGCCGGCGGACGCGCCGCGCTCCAAGATTGAAGGCACGAAGTCTTATGGCGCGAAAATTATCTTCTACGATCGCCGCAGCGACGATCGCGAAGCCATCGCGGCGGAGATACTGGCCGAAACTGGCGGCACGCTGGTCAAGCCGTTTGACGATCCGGATATCGTGGCAGGGCAGGGTACTGCCGGAATGGAGATGACGCGGCAAGCCAAGGCGCTCGGCGTCACACTTGATCGTGTGTTCGTGCCCTGCAGCGGTGGCGGATTGGCGGCCGGTACGGCGCTCGCTTTCTCGGTGCTATCTCCGAAAACGAAAATCATTCCCGTTGAACCGCATGACTATGACGGCATGGGCCGCTCGTTGCGTGCTGGAGAACGTGTTGCAGCGCCGGGCAAAGCATCGTCGATTGCAGATTCCCTTCAGGCGCCAATGCCGGGCATAGTGCCTTTCGGTGTTGCCAAGTCCTTGCTTTCGGACACTCTCGCCGTCGGCGACATGGAACTGTCACATGCGGTCAGCCTGGCGTTTCGACTGCTAAAGCTGGTTGTGGAGCCGGGCGGTGCCGCTGGTCTCGCGGGCGTACTCAAAATGGCCAGCAAACCGGCGGATTCGGCTATCGGAATCCTGCTTTCCGGCGGCAATGCCGATCCGGAAACCATTGCACAGTGTTGCGCCGCAGCGCCTATTCCCTGATCTTGGTAACCATGTTGTTAACCGCGCTTTCCAAGCCTTGAGCCTTTCGCTACAGTCCTAACAAATAAATAACATGTAGGCTGTGGGGGTCTAATGGGTGTGGGAAATAGTGGCGACGCGCGTCGTTACGGTCGGATCGCACTCAGCATTGCTGCGACGCTTGTGCTGGTGGGCTGCGGGGGCCTTGGTCTCCTTCCTTATCAAACCGACATCCAGAACACGAAATTCCATTCTTATAAGCAGGTCGTCGACGCTTACGATCAGATACAGCCGGGTGTGACCCGCGTTTCGGATCTTGGCAACTACGGTTTCGATGCTGCATCGTCTCCGAACGTTGAGATGCTGTCCTATCTAGGCGTGATCGAACGTTTCATGCCGCGCGATTCCATCAAGTTCGATGCCCTTGATCCGGCGGTGCAGGACTGCATCGACGCCCGCGATCGCTGCACGGCTTATGTGTTCCGTCCTGAGCGCCTGCATCAGGAGCGGACTGGAAACTGGTTATTGGACGTCCTCGGTTTCGAGCGCACAACGGTTAACTATGGTTGGTCTGCCGAAGTTATGCTGCTCGTGGAAGACGGTCGTGTCGCTTATAAGGTGATCTCAGGCAAGCCGAATATTCAGGATTATCACGACAAAGTTTCACCGCTTGGTCCATTCCAGGATCTCGGCAACACAGTGGTTCGCACGGCTTCGAGCGCGGCGAACCTGTAAGAGGCCGTAACCTTCAAACGAAAACGGCCCCCCAAGAGGGCCGTTTTTGTTTGTCGAAGACGGTGCTCGTTAGCGAGGTGCCAGCACCATCATCATCTGGCGGCCTTCCGTGCGCGGATAGGCCTCGATCTTGGCGACAGTCTCGGTGTCTTTCTGAATCCGGACCATGAGTTCGGAGCCCAAATTCATGTGTGCCATTTCACGACCACGGAAGCGCAAGGTGACTTTCACCTTATCGCCTTCGCCGAAGAAGCGCTGCATGGCTTTCATCTTCGTCTCATAATCATGATCGTCGATGGTCGGGCGCATCTTGATCTCTTTGAGCTCGATGACCTTCTGCTTCTTGCGTGCCTCGGCGGCCTTCTTCTGCTGCTCGTATTTGTACTTGCCGTAGTCCATCAGCTTGACCACGGGCGGCTTGGCGTCCGGCGAAACCTCGACGAGATCGTAGCCGCGCTCTTCCGCGATGGCGCGGGCTTCGTCGATACCGATCTCTCCGAATTTTTCTCCCTCGTCACCGATCAGAAGGATGGTGCGGGAATGGATGTCTTCATTGACGCGGGGGCCATCTTTGGAAGTGGGCCGCTCCTGCGGGGCATTGAAACGTCTGGCGACTATGACTCTCTCCTGTCTAAAGCCGTGCGCTCACGTTTCGCGGGCCATTCCGTTGAGCCTCGCGAAACACGTTTCGATCTGTGGCGCAGCGGATTGTCCTTTGTGAACGCAACCGGCATCGGTTGCCCGGCAACGGTAGCCCGTCCCCGGATTCGAGGAGAGAATAGGGTGCCAAAACCGTTACGCAAGGGTTATTCAGCCACATCCTTGCGGGATTCGGCTTCCGTCTTGATGCGGGAAATGAAGGTTTCCAGAGGCATTGCGCCGAGATCCTTCCCGGAACGCAGCCGCACGGCGACCTTGCCTTCGGCCGCTTCGCGCTCGCCCACGACCAGCATGTAGGGAATCTTCTGCAACTGCGCATCGCGGATCTTCTTCTGCATGCGTTCGTTCGCGTCATCGATATCAACGCGCAAGCCGCTGCCGGTATCGACAATGGCGACTTCGCGCAGCGTGCTCTTTATCGATTCCGCGTAGGCATTCGCCTTTTCGCTGATCGGGATGACGCGTGCTTGAATAGGTGCGAGCCACACAGGAAATGCTCCGGCGTAGTGCTCAATCAGAACGCCGATGAAGCGCTCCATCGAACCCAGCACCGCGCGATGCAGCATCGCCGGCCGCTGACGCGATCCATCTTCGGCGATGTATTCCGCGCCCAAGCGGCCGGGCAGGTTGAAGTCGACTTGCACCGTGCCGCACTGCCACGCGCGCCCAATGGCGTCGTACAACGTGAACTCCAGCTTAGGTCCGTAGAACGCGCCTTCACCGGGGTTCAGAGCGTAAGGGATATCCATCTTCTTGCAGGCATCGGCGAGATCGGCTTCGGCCTTGTCCCAGACTTCGTCGGTACCGATCCGCTTTTCCGGGCGGGTGGAAAGCTTCACATCGACGTTCTCAAAGCCAAGCTCTTTGTAGACTTCGAAGATCAGCCGCGAAGCG
>Ga0265340_10001600_pt1 | contig 13001 bp, 9 predicted proteins | sample 4CB225metaG_FD_202082 | JGI IMG/M metagenome (GOLD analysis project Ga0265340, IMG submission 202082) | Rhizosphere microbial communities from Carex aquatilis grown in University of Washington, Seatle, WA, United States - 4-CB2-25 metaG | ecosystem: Host-associated > Plants > Roots > Rhizosphere...
CGCCGTGTCGTCGATTCTTCAAGGCGCGGCCTAGCGGGGCTTATGCATTGAGGCCGGTTCGGGGCACCGCCCTTTGCAGGGCAGGACGTCCTTACCAAGGTGGTCAGTCAGCATTCGTTCCAGCAATGAGCTTCGCGTGAATTGCCAGCCCCGTCAGCAGGGCCGTGTTTTTGTTTGAAGCAATGCTAAAAAGGAGAGCGCGAGTTTATTCCGCGGCACATTGGCTGACATTTCAGATTTTTCGAAGTCACCTACGAGCGCAAAGCTCGTGCGGCATCGGCGTCGAGGCCACCAATCCGCCACTGATCGCCGGGAACAGACTGCTGCTTGTTGGCGTCGGCTGCAATCAGGCTCGCATCCACAGCGAAGCCTTCGCCGCCAACAAGACTCTCGTCAGGCACCGCTGATCCCAAAAATATCGCTCGCAATTATGCGTTCGTCGTTTTATTCCGAATGGCGCACCCAAAGAGATTCGAACTCCTGGCCAGGAATCTCAATGCTCGTTTCATTTTCGCTGAGACAGCAGTGAAGTGGCCTTTCCTGGGCGCTCTGCCGTGAGAAGTAGACGTCCTGTAGCTTGACTAGGATGCATTGCGGGACAGGCTTTAAATCTCCGAGATCGACGATCGGGATGAGGCGATGGCGGTCGCCGGTTTGTAGCTCTGGCTTTCTGGTGTGTTTCGTTCATTCTAGGTTGGTTGCGCATGGTGTATGTGTAGGTGTATGTAGCCAAAAGGCGTGCGCTTTCGATATCGATAAAATGAGCTTTTCTCTCATTTCTTGGCGGACACTCTCTCCGCCATATTGGCCGTTTCGAGCCCGCCGCCGGGTTTCGCCGTCAGCCAACTCGGGCGGACCGATCCGGTCCGGGTAAAAACGCGGCTCACAGCAATCCAGCTCAGGGCTGCGATGGCCAGACCGGCGGCCACGTCCGAAAAATAATGGCTGCCGTCCACCGGCGTTGCCGCAATCATCGCAGTATTGAGCAGGACGGAGATCCAGCCGATAAATCTGACCGGCCAAAGCGCAAAAATGAACAGAAGCCCGAGCGCGGCATGCAGGCTCGGGAAGCTGATGATTCCTTCCGCGCCCTCCGCGACAAGATGGCGAAATGATCCGTCGCGCAATCCGAAGAATACCGGAAGCGGCAAATCTCGGGTGATCGGCGCGATGGCCGGAGAATCGAGCGCGGACAGATGCAGATAGCCCCACACGCCTTGCGCCGGCATTACGGTCGAAACTGCGATTGTAACCAGGGTCAAAAGGACAAAGCTCAGAATGAAAATGCGCAATCGCAGCGCATGTCCGGCGGCTGCCAGCACGACCACAATGGCCGTCGTCTGCACGGCAAAACTCGCATATGCGCCCGCCAGAATCGTATGCAGAAGCGGTGCTGCGTTCATGGCCGCAAGCCACGCCATCCAGTCAAGACCGAGACGATGGTCCAATGCGGCAAGATCGATATCCCATAGCGGAAATGCCGCGCTTGCCGCGACGTAGGACAGGGGGGCGGCGACGGATGCAAACGCAATGATCTGCGCGGCGCTCATCAGCGCTTCAGCGAGAGGCACATCCTTTCGGATCGCTGAATAAAACCAGCTCGCCGACAGCAGCAGGATTTCGACAAGGGCGGCCTTCCGGAATGAGGCCCATTCGATCTGGAAAGATCCAAGCGCCGACGAGATCAACACCGCGCCCGCCACGGCCGCAATGGCGACCCAGATCATACGATCGGCATGCTGTAGCTTACTGGGATACATGTCTGTCAGGGAAGCGAGCCTGCATGGAAGCGTCCGATCGCCGGCGTTTTTCTCACCATGACCGCAGTGTCATGCTAACGGCGCAAAATTGCCTCTACGTTAATCCGATGACGCAAACACCACGGAATTCGCATCTCTTCGACACACTAAATTAACCTTGGATTTTGCCGGTGATGGCACTATTGCGTTGTGTCGCCCGAGTCGGTGCGCAGTCGTCGGGGTATAAGCTCAGATCCAGCGGTCCGGTGACATGGTTTCCTCCGATTGGCATGTCGTGATGGCCCGGGTGCGTCCCGGCTCGGATCGGACCGTGGCGATTGTCGTTTTTGCGCTGCTGGCCGCCGCCTCGCTTCTCCCCGTGCTGCTGACGCCCATCCCGGCGATGGTCGATTATCCCAATCACCTCGCCCGCATGTATATCCTGAGCCAGTCCGGCACGGCCGATGCCAACCCGTATTACGAGGTGGTCTGGGCGCTCTACCCCAATCTGGCGATGGATTTGCTGGTCCCGCAGCTGGCGCGCCTGATCAGCGTCGAAAATGCCACGCGGCTGTTTCTGCTCTCCAGCCAATTGCTGATCGTCGGCGGCGCGTGTGCGCTCGAACGGGTCGTGAAGGGGCGTGTCCATCTCGCCGGCTTCGCGGCGCTGATGTTCCTCTATTGCCTGCCGTTCACCTGGGGCTTCGTGAATTTCGAATTCGGTCTCGGCGTCGCGCTCTGGGCCATCGCCGCCTATCTGATGGTGGCCGAGCGCGCCTGGCCGCTGCGTTTCATGGTCAACGCGGTTTTCGTCACCGCCCTGTTTGCGGCGCATTTCTTTGCGCTTGGCGTCTATGGCGCGACGCTCGGGTTCTATGAACTGTGGCGCGCCCGCGATCGGAAAATTTCGTCCGGCGCCGCCGCGTTGCGGCTGGCAGTGCTCGCAATGCCGGTGTTGGTGCTGTTCGGTGCGATGCGATTGACCGCCGGCTCGATCGGAAGCGAGGGCACGATCTGGCTTTTTGAATTCAAGCCGATTTGGCTGTTTCGCATCATGAACGGCTACAATTTGACGGTGTCGGCGGCGACTGCGCTGGGATTGATGGCATTGTTGTATTTCGCGGCCAGGCGCGGCGTTCTGAAGCTCGAGCCGGCCGGAATTTGGCTCGCGATCGGCTTTGTGCTGCTTTATCTTGCGATCCCCTCGAAGCTGTTTGGTACCTCGTTTGCCGACCTTCGCGTGATCCCCGCGGCGGCCTTGATCATTCCGGCCTTCTGCTCGTTGTCGCTGCCCAACCGACGGTGGACGATGGCTGCGCTCGCCGCTGTCACCAGCATCACGCTCGCCAATCTGGCGACGGTATTTGGGGTCTGGCTGTCATACCGCGCGGATTATGCTTCCATCATCGAATCGTTCCAGAAGATCGACCGCGGCTCGCGGGTGCTGGTCGGGACCAGCGGCGAGGGCGAGGATCCGCCGTTCAATAATCTCACGCAGTATCCGATGTTTTATGCTCCGACACTGGCGGTGCACTACGCCAACGCCTTTGTGCCGAACGTGTTCACCGAGGCCGGCAAGCAGCCGGTCCAGGCAAGCGCCGCCGTCCGCCGTCTCGCTATCCCCTATGGCGGGCCGATGCCGATGCGCGTGCTTACCGCGATTGCGGCGGGCGGGACGACGACCGGCGTTCCGCCTTTCATCCGTTCCTGGTACCGGGATTACGACTATCTCTATGTGCTCGGGCCGCGCGTGGTGAACCCGCTGCCAGGCCTGCTGGAGGAATTGGACGGGTCTGCGCGATTTGTGCTCTATAAAGTCCGCCGCACACCCTAGTTCGAGAGCGCGTCAGCTTCCGTGACTCTCTGCGTTTGAGCGCAGGGCGTTCGGCTGCCCGGCCGGAACCGGACCAGCCTGCCACGCCGGCGAAAGCCGCCGAAAACGTCTTGAAACATCCGTCCTTATCGGTTGCAGCAAGGTCACCTTAACCAACGGTGTTCTAGACTTCCGCCCATTCAGCGGAGTGCAACCTCTCAAATGGCGGCCGATTCCGAACCGATCAGCTACAGCATCGTGATTCCGGTATTCAACGAGGAAGCCGTGCTGCCGGTGCTGCTGCGCCGGGTCGACCTGTTGCTCGCCCGGCTTGACGAGCCCGCGGAGGCAATCTTCGTCGACGACGGCAGCAGCGATTCCAGCCCCATCGTCCTGCAGGCACTCGCGAAACGCGACCCGCGCTTCCGCTATATCGGACTGTCGCGCAATTTCGGCCACCAGATTGCGATCACCGCCGGGATGGACGCGGCGCAGGGCAAGGCGATCATCGTCATGGACGCCGACCTGCAGGACCCGCCCGAAATCGTCGACCAATTGATTGCCAAATGGAAAGAAGGCTACGACGTCGTCTATGCGCGCCGTCTGTCGCGCGCCGGCGAAAGCCGGTTCAAGCGCGCCACCGCCCATTTGTTCTATCGGATGCTCGGCAGCATCTCCTCGGTCGGCATCCCGGCCGATGTCGGCGACTTCCGCCTGATCGACCGCAAGGTGCTCGACGCGCTGCGCCAGATGCCGGAGCAGGACCGCTTCGTCCGCGGCATGATCGCCTGGCTTGGCTTCCGGCAGACCGAAGTGGCCTTCGATCGCCTCGAGCGCGCCGCCGGCGAGACCAAATATCCGCTGTTCAAGATGGCGCGGCTCGCCATGAACGCGGCGCTCGGCTTTTCCGATGCGCCGTTGCGGCTGGCGATCTGGTGTGGGCTCGTAGTGTCGGGCCTGGCGCTGCTCTATGGCGGCTGGGTGATGGTATTGTGGATGAGCAACGACAGCCATCTGGTCGCCGGCTGGTCCTCGACTATCATCATCGTGTCGCTGCTGTGCGGTATGAACATGTTGATGACCGGCATCGTCGGACTGTATATCGGTCGTATCCATGCCGAGGTGAAGCGCCGCCCGCTCTATGTGGTGCAGAAGCGGCTCGGGTTCGAGCGCGACCAGGCCGCGCCGGCGCAGCCCGCGATCCACGCCGTGCACGAATAGACGCGCTCACATGACCGAGCTCTTCGACGGCTATCGCAGCAATTACCGGGACGTGGTCCAGTCCTCGATCGATTTCTCCGGCCTGCCGCACAGTTTCTTCATGCGCGCCAAGGCCGACCTGCTGCGCGACCTGATCGCGCGGCGGTTGGGCCCGCAAAAGCCCGTTATGCTCGATGTCGGCTGCGGTGTCGGCAGCTTTCACCCCCTGCTGCGCGGCATGGTGGGCCGCCTGAGCGGCATCGACGTTTCCTCGGCCAGCATCGCGCAGGCGCGCACCGACAACGGCGACGTCGACTACCGCGCCTTCGACGGCAAAAACTTTCCCTTTAACGATGCCGGCTTCGATCTGGTGACCGCGATCTGCGTGTTGCACCACGTTGCGCCCGCCGAGTGGGCGCATTTCATGAATGAGATGCGGCGCGTGGTGCGGCCCGGGGGGCTCGTCTGCGTCATCGAGCACAATCCGCTCAATCCGCTGACCCGGCTTGCCGTCGCGCGCTGCGAATTCGACCGCGACGCCGTCCTGCTCGGCGCCGGCAAGGCGCAGAAATTGATGGCGGCCGGCGGCTTGCGCGAGATCGACGCACGCTATTTCCTGCTGTTGCCCTGGGAGGCGAAACTCGCGCGCCGCGTCGAAGGCGCTTTGGGAAACCTGCCGCTGGGCGCGCAATACGCCGCCTTCGGCACCGCCTGAGCTATTTCTTCGCCGCGTCCCGTCGCTTGTGCACCACCGCCACGTCGTCGCTGTAGACGCGCTGCCAGTCCGGCAGGCGGTCGAGCAGCGCTACCGCAGGCGTATTCGGTGCGAGCAGCGTCGCGCCGAACTTGTACTGGTCGAGCAGTTCGAGAAAATCGCGCAGGTCGGCGAGCGACACATCGCGGTTATAGCGTGCGATGAATTGGCCGCCGTACAATTCGCCGCGACCGTCGATGAAAGTGGGTATGCCGGCGAAGATCAAATAACCGCCGAACGAATAGTCGTTGAGCACGGGTCCCGCCTTGGCGAGATCGGCGCTGGCCACGGCCGTCGCCGGCGTGTTGATCGGGGCCGGGCTCACGTCACGCGCTAGCGCCAGCCCGGTCACAACGATGATTGCGCCAAGGGCCGCCAGGCTCACGCCGCGCACCGACCCGGCTGTGTCGTCCTCGGTCCGCCCGCCTAACTGCCGGGCCAGCGGCGCCGCCAGGTAGAGCGGCGCCAGCATGGCCAGCAGGTCGGCATTGCGCACCTGCGCCAGCGCGAAATGTATCAGGCCGAGTACGACCAGTGCCCGGACCACCGGCAGCGTTACTCCGCGCGACAAGGTGAAGATACCGGCCAGCAGCAGCAGTTCAAAGGTGTCGACATGGCCAAAGTCCTGCGGGCGCCATTCCGAGATCCAGCCGAGTGCAGACCCGAGGCCAAGCGTCTTGAGCGGCATCAGCAGGGGGTCCGCCCCGTAGGGCGTCAGGCAGCACGCCACGACCGCTAGGCCCGTGAACGGCAGCCAGCGCTGCAGCACGCGCGGCCATTCGCTGCGCTTCTCATCCAGCAGCGCCTCGAGCACGGCCGGTCCGATCAATCCGAGCGCCAGCACCACGCTGCCATGCAGGTTGGCCCACAGCACCAGTAGCGGCAGCGCCCAATAGGGCGGCGGCGTTCGCCGGTCCATGCAGCCCACCAGTGCTGCCGCCCAGGCCATCATGATCGGCAGCGTCAGCACGTGCGGTCGCGCCAGCATATGTGGCGCCAGCAGCATGACCGCCGCCATGACCATGAGCAGCGCCGACGTGGGCGAAAGCTCGCGCAGCAGGAAGCGCGTCAGCAGGCCGACCGCGAGCGCGATCGCTGCCGCTGCCAGCGCCACCACGCCGGCCCAGCCGGAGACCGCATACATCGCCGCGTAGATGACTTCCGACAGCCATTCGAAAGTGATCCAGGGTGCGCCATGCATGGAAAAGGAAAACGGGTCGCTCGCCGGCACGGCACCGTGTGCCAGGATCCAGCGTCCGACCGCGATATGAGAATAGCTGTCCGGGTCGTTGAGCAGCCGCTGCCCGAGGGTCAGCAGCAGGGCATAGACGCCTGCGCCCACAAGCCAGGGGAGCGCCGCACGCGCCGGGAACGGTTTAGCCGTGCTGCGGATGACCTGATCGCTCATGAGGAGCGGAGATTAAGGCGGCAGCGTTAATTCTTCTTTACCCATCGTCGCCTCCGCTCATGCTGCCCGCGGCGCGATCCGGGTGTGATCCGGTCAGCAGCAGAACGACCGCAGGCATCGTGATCGATCGCAGGCGACAACTCGCTCAAGCTCGGTCAGCCCGGTGAACGGAATAGTAACCACGATTGTTTCCCCGGCGTTAGGAGATAGCGGCAATGATACGGCATCCGGGGTGCGGCGAACCGCCCATAAGGTCGTTGACGGTGCCATATGAGTGGTTGGGACGCCCGCCTGGCCTGGCGAACATTTAACCTGAATTGGTTTCCCATCGCAGCGATGGGCGCCGCGCTGCTGCTCGCGATCGTACGCACCGACTTCTCGCTGGAACCGGTTGCCTTCGGCGCCGCCGCCGCGGTCGCCTTTGTCCTGGCCCTGATCGCCTATACCCACGCGCTGGTACGAGCGGAAGCTGCGGACCCGAAGCTTATTTTCTGGCTTGGAACTACCGCCCAGGTGATCCTGGTCACGGCGATCGTCGGGCCACTCAGCTATATCGCGAACGCGTTCGACTGGCCCTTGCAGGACCAGACATTGTTGGTAATCGATCGCGCCATGGGGTTGAACCCCGAGGCGATCGCGGCATTCGTAAACGATCATCAGTGGCTCGAGAAATGCTTTGAGACCGGCTACGGATTCATCAAATGGCCATTGCTCGGCGTCCCGATTGTTCTGGCGATGACGCTGCGGCTGATCAGACTGCAGCAATTCGTGTTGGCGCTGAATATCGCGCTCGGCGTGACAATCGTAATCTCGGCATTCGTCCCGGCCATCGGAACGTATTACGGTCTGAACCTGTCGCCGCCCGAAAGATTTCCGTCCATAAATTCGTCGGTCTATGCCGCGCAGCTGCGCGATATCCTGTCGCTGCGCGACGGATCGTTGCGCCAGCTCGAGTTGTTCAAGCTGGCCGGCATCGTGTCATTTCCAAGCTTTCACGCGGCTTCGGCCGTTCTTTACATGTGGGCGCTGTGGCCGGTTTGGGGCTTCAGATCCGCGGCGATCGGGATCAATGTGCTGATGATCGCGGCGACGCCGGTAATTGGTGCCCATTACGTCATCGACGTCATCGCGGGCGTTGCCCTCGCGGCAGGGTCCATCCTCCTTGCGAAGCATCTGTTTCGAATTCATGCTTCCAGAAGCGCGGCGCGGGCCGAGGCGAGTTCGCCAGCCAAGACGATATCTCAACTGGCACTCGGCCAGAGCTGATATCATTCGTCCGGATCGCGGGAGTGATGCCGGGCTGGGAGGCCCGGGAACTTTTCCGCATTCTTCTGCGAATAACCTCAAAATAGAAAGGCCCTGGCAAGCCAGGGCCTTTCCGATTAAGCGATGGTCGACAAGCTTACTTGAGGCTGGTCGAGATCGACGTGAACTTGGTGTTGAGCGTGGAACCGAGGCCGTTCACGACCGCGATGATCGCGAGCGAGATGCCGGCGGCAATCAGGCCGTATTCGATCGCGGTGGCGCCGGACTCATCCTTCACGAAACGTGCGATAACATTCTTCATAAGATAACTCCCGAGTGTACACGAGCTGCTGACAAAAGTGGTCTCACCGGCCCCTCAGCGCCGTGACCATGCATGCATCCTAGGTTTCGCAAATTGAAGCCTAGTTAACTCGATCGCGCAAAGTCGGGCCTTTCGGCGGTTTTTCCGGCGAGGTAAATGCGGCCCTAAGATATTGATGCAATCTCGGAGTTCCGCCCGCTGGGGAAGCACGGCCAACGAGCTTGGTTAAGCGTTTATGAAACGGCTACTCGTTTCCGCCTGCGCTGCCGCGCTATGACAATCGGCGTCCTCTTCAGGTCGCGTTGTCATAGCAGAACGATGCATCAGTCTTGCGACGAGCGATCGGTGGGACAGCGCTTTCGACATGGAGGTTCCGGCCAGCGCGCGGATTTTACCCGAAGTTATCACCTGCCATGGTCCAATGAAGTAGACTTAGGGAGATAACTGCGCCTGCCGCGCACACAAGCGAAAAAGTCCATGTCGATCTCAGTCGCCAATACCATCGGCTCGCAACGCCTAACGCGGGCGTTCCTGCCGATCTGCGCCGGAGCGGCAGCGTATCTCTTTTTCCTGTTTACGGGCGACGGCCTGCTGGCGGATTCCGACACTTTCTGGCAAATCAAGGTCGGGCAGTGGATCATCGATCATCGCGCTGTACCCCACACGGATTTCTACTCGTTCACGAAATTCGGCGCGCCGTGGATCTCGACATCGTCACTCTCCCAGATACTTTACGCGGCTGTCCATGCGCAATGGGAATGGGCCGGGCCGGTCATCCTGGCCTCGCTGGCAATCGCCGCGACCGTCGCGATCTTTGTCTACCTTCTGTCGGCACATTTCGAGGCGGCTCACTGCATCTTGCTGGCGATGCTCGCGCTTCTGCTGTCGCTTCATCACCTTCTGGCGCGTCCTCACGTGCTGGCGATGCCGGTCATGGTGGCCTGGGTCGGCGGAATGCTCGCGGCCGCCGACCGTCGCGCTGCGCCATCGCTCCTTCTGCTGCCGCTGATGACGCTCTGGGCCAATCTTCACGGCGGCTTCGTGCTGGGATTGGCGCTGATCGCGCCCGTTGCTCTGGTGGCGGTCTGGGATAGTGCTCCCGACCGCCGGGTATCCCTTGCCCTGAGGTGGAGCCTCTTTGCGGGCGGTGCCCTCGCGGCCAGCTGCTTCACGCCATACGGCGTGAACACATTGCTGGGCGCGGCCAAGATCCTCGACCTTGGCGAACTGCTGTCGATCATATCGGAATGGCGGCCTGTGGACTTCAGCTCGCTCGGCGTCTTTGAAGCCTGCCTTCTTGGCCTGATCGGTCTGGGATTCTATCGCGGCCTCGTTCTGTCGCCGCCGCGAATTATTCTGGTGCTCGGTTTGGTCTACATGGCGCTGTCGCATGTCCGGAGCATAGAGGCCTTCGCGTTTCTGTTGCCGCTCGTCCTGGCAAAGCCGCTCGCGGACCAGATCAGGCCGGACGCCGTTCACCGTGCCGCCGGGCTTTGGTCGCCGCCTTACGTGGCGGCCTTTGCGGCAATTGCTATCGTCGGCGCCGCCTTGGCGTCGACGCTGTCCTATATGTCGCATCACAACTTCGTCTTCGTGAATTCGCAGACGCCGACCGCGGCGGTTGAACTTCTCAAACAACGCCAGGCCAAGCGTATCTTCAATGCATATGAATTTGGCGGCGATTTGATCGCCAGCGGCGTGCCGGTATTCATCGACGGCCGCGCCGAGCTCTACGGGGAGAAGTTCGTTATGGATTTCTTCGATGCCGTCGAGCATGGCAAAGCCGACCAGCTTCTGCACCTGCTGGATGATTTCCATATCGATGCCACCCTACTCGTTCCGAAGTCTCCCGGCGCGCGGGTGCTGGATCACATCAAGGGCTGGCAGCGGCTTTATGCGGATGACGTCGCGGTAATCCACATTCGTCAGCCCAACGCGGATCATTGATGCGCGCAGCGTCGAAGTTCAATCTGATTTCAGGTGTTCAGAAATAACCGGCGTTTCCTGGTGAGCTTCCGGCAGCATGATTGGAAAGCCTTCAATTGCCGGCGATTGGTTAGCCTGGCGTCGGGTCAGGCTGTGGCGGGCCGATCAAGATCCGGAAATACCGACGCGGATCCAATTCGTTCGCCTGGAACCGCGCGGCGCTACGACTGCCTGCCGCAGGGTCGTGGTTTCCCCAGACAGGTCAGACAATCTCTCGCGCAATCGACGGGATAACGACAGAGCGGCACGGTCGACCGGGGAAAACAACAGTCCGGCGACGAAGACAATGCTGATGCCGGCGATAATTGCGCCGACGCGTGCCGCCTCGATCCCGATTGCGCCATTCAACCATAGGAAGATCAAGGCCGCCGGGCCGAACAGCATCGGCCAATGCACCAGGTAGATCGGAAACGACAGCCGCGAGGCCTTGACCAGCCAGGGCCACGAAAGCGCCGAGCGGGCCCACTGCAGATGGATCAAGCCGGTCAGTAAAAGAATAGCTCCGAACGCCTTCTGCTGCGGTGCCGCGGTTTGGCCCGGAAACAACCAAAACGGGGGTTCGCTGCACAGTCTGCGCAGCCATTCAAATTGCCAGATGTCCGCCCGCACACAGAGAAACACGCCGAGCGCGACGGCTATTGTCGGCAGCAATCGATTTGCCGGAGCGGGCTTCTCGGCACAGCGCAAGTTCGCCAGCAGATGGCCGGCGACGAAGCACAGATACCCGCTGCGGATTGTAAAGATTGTCGCCAGAATGACTGCCGCCCACCACAGGGGACGCGATCGCCGCGCGAACCATGACAACAGGAGAACGGCGAGCGAGCCATAGAATTCGATGCTGAGCGTCCACAGCGGCGGAACGAAAGACTGCTCGATCGGCTGCTGCCATGGCGCCAGAAACGCGACGCCGGGTAAGCCGCGGTAGCCGAGGAAGAGGGCATTCCCAACTCCATCTCGGACTATGGAAAGCATCGACAGGCTGGTGAAGTGCGGGCTCCCGAACCATTCCGAGCCTGTGATGGCGCTCGCCTCTACGTTCGGCCGAGCAAGGATCGCAATAGCCGCCGCCGCTATCAGCACGGCCGCCAGGGCCGGCAGGCCGAGGCGGAGCGCCCGCGCCGATATGAGCGCAAGCGGATGTTCCAAATGGCGCTCGAACGAGCGGCTCAGCACATAGCCGCTGAGAACGAAGAAGACATAAACCGCCGAATGGCCGTCATAGAGAAAGGAGAGTGGTGACAGATGAACGTACCATGCCGGGCTGCCACTGACGGATTCGAACACCAGATCGGGCCGGAACGCACTGAAGAAATGCAACAGTATGACCTGGACAGCGGCGAGACCCCTGATCGATTCCAGATAGGCAAGTCGCTGCGGTTCGGCTGGATGCGACGGGGCTGTCATCAAAGGTCCGGCTCGTAAATATCGCAGGTAACCGAGTGAATGCGGGGAGCAGCGGCGCCGATCATCTCGGCCGAATTGACAGCAATACCGTTACAATTGCGTCAATCACGGCGATCGATTTTGATGGACCAAAGGATGGGCCGAAGGTTCGGGTCCGGGTTTGGGGTGGCGTTTCCGGGCGACGTCCGGGAAATCGACGATCAGTAGCTGGTTGATACGACGGCGACGAAACGCTGGAAGCGACGCCTTGGCTCTGACGCGGCGGAGTGACTTCGCGGCCCTGGCTATCTCTATCGCGGGAATCGCGTTCGACATGCGAAGCTTGCCGTCCCACGAAATACCTGCCCAATTTCAGGCTAACCCATTGATTGCACTAGGCCTCGAGACCGCAAAGCCCATCCCATCCGAACGGAGAGGTTGTTGAAGGGTCTCACGGCGCCCTATTTTCGCCGCCCCCGATTCGGAGAACCGCCTGCAAGCCGAACCGACCAATCAAGCCCTGCGACCTCATCGTCCGCTCTGGCCTGAATCGCGCCGAGCGGCATTGTGGCGCGTCGATCAACACGCACTTGGGATGGCGTCTAGGAAAGCAAGCTTCATGATGGAACCTGCCGAGGCGCCCGACACCCCCGATGTCGTGGAAACCGTCAGCTTTCTGCGCCGGTTCGCCGGCCTTATGGCCAATGGGTACAACGGCGTCTATTTGCGGCGGGCCGCTGATCTGCTGGAAACCCTGGCCGTGCGGGCGGTTTCGGCCTCGGATGAGGAGGGGCTCTGGCGGTACAAATACGACACCCTCACCCAGCATACCGACGCGCTGGAAGCCGAATGCGATGCGCTCAAGAATGACATTGATGGGCACCTGGAAATCGCCTCCTCGCTGCTGGCCGAACGTGACACGCTGGGGGGAGCGCTGCAGGCGAGAGAAGCGGAGCTTGCCGTGCTTCGCGATGCCTTGAATCGGGAACGCGATGAACGCGCGGCCAAAGCCGCGGCACACGAGGAAGTGCTCAACGGGCTTCGCACGGCGTTCGACCAGGAGCGCGAAGCGCTGCAGGCGACGCTGGAGGCGCGGGTTGAAGAATGCGACCAGCTGCGGCGCGAACTGGAACGCGAACGCGGGGACGGCG
>Ga0265340_10001602_pt1 | contig 12996 bp, 19 predicted proteins | sample 4CB225metaG_FD_202082 | JGI IMG/M metagenome (GOLD analysis project Ga0265340, IMG submission 202082) | Rhizosphere microbial communities from Carex aquatilis grown in University of Washington, Seatle, WA, United States - 4-CB2-25 metaG | ecosystem: Host-associated > Plants > Roots >...
CCGAGCGCTCGGACAGTTCGCGACTCGCTACCGTGGGAATGAGGAGGTTCATGGAATTGCGGCCCTTCTTAGCTGCATTGGGCCCGGTCGCCGTTCTCTGGTGGCGGTCCTGATGAGGTGTCTCATGGTAGCACTCCGGTATTTCGACCGTCCTCGAACAACCTCCGAGAGCTTCCGGATCGAGGCGACGCGCACTATACACCCGAATAGGCGCGATGGGGCGAATTGTGTAATGCGAAGAGTCTCTGCCGTGCGGCCGGTGCGGGTCTCGTGCTAATCGTGGTCCACCAATGGCTGAGCAGGAACCGATGTACGGCCGATCAATTCGGCTGACCAAGCTGGGCGCCCGCGCAGCCGTGACCGTGACGTACGCCTATCTGGCCGCCCTGCTGATCGCCTACTACGTACCGAAGGCGGCCAAAACGGTCGTCTTCTTTTCGTCCGTGCCGGTGATGGGGCTCGTGTACTGGCGGTTCTGGTCTTGGGTCATGAGCCTGCGCCAGCGGCGAAGGAAGTAGGGGCTACGGGAAGCGCGGCTTGCCTGCATCCAGAGTGCGGAATACATAGGCACGGAATTTCCAGGCGAGCAGGGCCGCCGTCGCACCGACCAGGGGACAGACGAGGTCGTCCCATGGCGATGGGATCAGCGGGCTCGCGATGAGTGCAAAAGCCACTCCGATGCCACCTCCGAAAAGCACGAGCGAAAGGATCTTCGACAGGGCCAAGGCTCGGGAGAAATGGGGCGAGTCCGATGGGGCGGGCGACATTGGCTAGGAGCGGCTTCGACAGCTCGATGATAGGCGGCACAGGGCTGAACACTGCTTCTGCCGTACGCTCCAGGGGCTCAGTTGGCTTCGTCCGCGCGACAGCGAACCGTTCATGCGACGGCCAACCGGTCTAAGCGACCGGCAGCCCGGAGACGACGATCCTTCGGAGGCTCGGCACCGGCAGCGCTTGTCCGCCCTTGGTCTCCTCGAAGATGATTTGAGCCATCGTCGCGGCCGTGAGATCTCTACCTGTCTCCTTGCTGGTAACACGGATTTCCACACCGTCGCGGATCAGCTTGGCGAGATCGGTCAGCGTGACGTAGTGACTGTCTTGGGTGTCGTACAGCTTCCGATTGGCGTAGCGGCGGATTGTTCTCATGGGCGAAGAATCTCACGAACCTCGGGTGACAGGAAGTGGAAGAAGCCGGCGTCCCCAAGACATAGGACAAGCTTAGTAAGGCGCCAGGGCTGCTGTCCTTTGGAATCCGCTGCCCGACATTGAGCAAGACCTATACCACGCCAACGTCGGGCACCACCGGCCCTCTCGCGACTCGCCGCTAAGCGTCCATTCATTTTCATTTTCTGGAAATCAGATATGCTCCGCCGCATCCCCTTTCTTGGAGGTCGGAGATGGCAAAGGTCACGGAGTCCCGCACCGATTCACCCGTTCATCGTGAGCAGCGAGGCCGAGAGATTCGGACGAACGTACTGGTCGCCTTGGTTCTTCTGGGCGGCATTTCTCTCCATTCCGGTACTGCCTTCGGCTGGGCCGGACCGGGCCATATGCAGGTCGCGGCGGTCGCCTTCGACCAGCTCAAGCCCGCGGTCAAGACGAAGGTCGCAGCGCTCTTGAGAGAGAACCCTAATTATAACGATTGGGTGAAGAGCGCGTCGAAAAAGGATGCCCCGAAGATCGCATTCATCACGGCGGCTACCTGGCCGGACTACATCAAGACCCAGCACAACACCTATACCGATGACGGTGACCACTCATCGGGAGCGCCCGAGTCGAAGCAGAACATCGGCTATCCCGATCACCTCATGCACAAATATTGGCACTACATCGACATCCCCTTTTCGCCCGATGGAACGGCCACGCAGCCCGAGGATCCGGTCAACGCCAAGGTCGAGATCGCGACCTTCCGCGCCGCCCTAGCCTCAAAGGACAAGAAGGTCACGAAGGCAATCAAGTCGTACGACCTCGTCTGGCTCCTTCACCTCGTGGGCGACGTTCACCAACCTCTCCACTGTACGTCACGCTTTGACAAGGTCGATCCCCACGGCGACAGCGGCGGCAACAACGTGAAGGTCTGCGAGGCTCAGAACTGCGGGGAGAAGCTGCACGCTGTTTGGGACGACTTCCCCGGCAAGACCGCGACGCAGGCTGAAGCAATCGCCGCAGCAAGTGTGCTCAAGCCCGCGGATCCGAAACTGGTTGCGATTCAGGACGAAGGCGCCTGGGTTCAGGAGAGTTTCGAAGAGGCAAAGGCTGATGTCTATGTGACTCCGATCGGTGTCGGCTCACAGGCGTTTGCCCTTACGCCCGACTACCTGCAAAAGGGCAAGGCCCTGGCCGACGAGCGGGTCGCACTCGCGGGCGCCCGCCTGGCCGGACTGTTGAACGCCGCCTTGAAGCTGTAGGGAGGACCGAATGTCGCTGCGATCAAAGGGGTCGATAGCAATCGGGTTAGGGCTCGCGGCTATCCTGTTCAGCCAGCAAGCGAAGGCCAAGATGCCCCCAAGGACAGAGTCAACCGACAGGGCCGACGGTCCTACGAAGATCGATGTCAACGCGAAGACGAGCGCCGGTGGGGACCAAGAGTCCGTGTCTTTCGAGGTCACGCTCCAGGACTCGACGAGCAAGCCGTCACCCGCTCCGGAGGATACGCGCATTGTGATCGAGATTGCTCGTGCAAAGTCCCCAGATCAGCCTCTTGAAAAGCTGGAGACTGTTGTGAAGGCGGGAAGCACCTCGGCGCAAGTCTCGTGGAAGCCGACCTTGTTTGGGGTACTTCAGGCAAAGGCCGGGTCCAAAGACAAGGATCTGCTTTGGGGCCTTGCGGCGTTCCTGGTGCACCCCAAGAAGGCAGACCAACCTGAAAAGGCAAATCAGGCCACTTCCCCACAGAAGCAGGAAGGCAAATCCAAGAAGAAGCAAGAGAAGGCACACGTCTCAGGCCGAACTGGCGGCATTTGGAGGCCGATTTTCGCCGGGCGCTGCCAACCGCCTCCGGCCTCGCCTTCTCGGCCGGCAAATCCGGGCACACCTCCGACGCCGCCGACCCCACCGCTTCCGCAGCTCATCATGACCGTGTCCGGCCGCGGGCCCGAGGGCGTGGCGGCAGATGGCAATGATGCCGCGAAAATCGACCTCTTCTACGACTCTGACGATGGCTCGCCCACCCCTCGTGACATTCGGGTATGGCTCCATTGGGAGGGAGGCACCATTTCGGAACAGCCCCTCACCATTCGGGCCGGAACGTTTCAGGTCCAGGCACTGTGGACCTCACCAGCGCCGGTCGTAGGAACCGTGAATATTCAGGCTTTTCCCGAGTCGCTCGTCCGCGCAGACACGAAGGCCGTGCAGGTGAAGTTCGTGAGACCACCCCTTGGATTGAGGCTGAAGGGTCCCACCCGCATGTCTTTTGTCGAGGTCGCCGAGTTCTCCGTCGAGTTCATCGCAAGAGACGGCGCGACCATAGTCAATCCCAGCGATCGCGATCTCGCCTTTACCGCTGAGGACACGTCAGGACGCCTTGATCCCCGGCAGGTCCACATGTCGGCCGGTGCCCTCCAGGTCACAACCTCATTCGTTCCGAAGACCTTTTGGGGAACGGCCTCAATTCTGGCTTCCACCGATGGCTATCGCTCGTTCGAGCATCAGGTAACCATCACCTACCTCCCCTGTCTCCTTCTTGCGCTTCTTGGTGGGGTCCTCGGTGGGTTCATGCGCTACCTCCGCTCGCAAGGGGTCTGGTACCTCCGGCTCCTCGTGGGGGTAGTCTTGGGCGCGCTTGCCGTGCTTGTCTTCGTGATCGGCGTAGTCCAGAGCGACCTCACGTTCTTTCCACAGGTCATCAAGAACAACCTACTTTCGGTCCCCGTCGCGGCGTTTATCGCTGGATGGGCTGGCCTTGAGCTGCTCGACTCCATCGCTCCATTTGCCAAGGCGTTCACCGGGGCAAAGTGACGAGAGAGTGGGCATCCGCCGCATCCCACCCCGGCGCTTACAAAGCCTAGACATAGGTGGAGATGAACTCTGAAAAGTGCGGGGCGACAACGATCGTGCGAGTCGCGACGCCATTTCTATCGAGGTCGCTGATTTCCTTCGCCATAACCATATATGCCGATCGCGCTCAGCGCGATCGGAGACCGCTGTACTGCCTGATCCATTCCAGATTGAGGGCCAAGCGGATCACCGAATTCAGGTTTCCGGCGCCGCCTCGGATGGTGTCCTTATCGGCGATGGGATCGAAGGGCCAAGTCCGAGCAATCCAAGTCGCACCTCCCACCCCAATTTGATCCAGGGCGAGTGCAAGCTATTTAGAGAACGCGGATAGGCGACTATCTGCCAGGGACACGTATGGCGATGCCTGGTTTCATGAGGGCTGAGAGCTCGGCGAGTCGCCGATGCTCAAGGGCAAGGTTTCGTCGAGTCACGCGGTCCGTTGGGAGGAGGCTGGTGGAGATGAAGAAGTGGTGCCAGACATGGGTCTCGGTAGGGCAGACGAGGAGTCGATGCAATTCCCTCGCTCGGCCAGGTCGCGTGAATTCGATCTGAGCCGAATTCGCCCTCGTTCGCGAGCGGGAACATGGAAGGTTCCAGGCGGGAACCAACGTTCGCTGAAACTCACCTCATCCAGAAGATCCCCACTCCAGATCATCGCGGCATTGCAGTCTTGGCAGCGGTACCGACGGGCGAACTGCGTGCCAATGTTGCGGGTCTTTCCAACCTGCTTGAGCCCACGGGCGTCGGGACTCACGTTGCAGAACTTACAGGGCATCATGGTCATTACCTCCTGACTTCCTCCATACGTTCCGTTTCCGCCCCGTTACCCGCGACCCCATGCCCAAACCCGTCGGCGTTTCTAAGGATGTGGCGGCGCTGGCAAAGCCCGTGCCCGCGGCGCTCCGTTTCGTTTTGCCCATATCTCGTGGGCACGCGCGCGTTCGGCCCTTCGGCGCCAAGCGATGAGGCCAATGATGGCCAACGCCGCGAGGAGAACGATGGCCAGAAGCCCGTGGGCAAGCGAGCCAGGGATTTCGCTTTCCCCTTCTGTTATCAAGCACGAGCAAGACTTGAGAAGACAAGGCAAGGCGGCGAGGGCCAGGACTATGCCGAGAACAACCTTCACGATTTTGCCAGCGGAATCCTTTGCGCCGAAGATCAGCGCTACGCCCGCGAGCATCAGCAGGATGGCGAGCACGGGCTACCTCGTCACCACGCTCTTCGATGAATGGTCGCCGTCGGTATTGGACTCGGCCTTTGGGCAATGAGGCTCGAAGGTGACGAGGTTGGGGGCGGTGAAGATACGACGCCAGACGCTTGGCGTGATATCGGCACGCTTGGCGCCGCGGGCCTTCCGTTCGCTTACGACCTTGCCCTTGCCGTCGGTCGGTCCCGAGGTCTCTGCGATGCCGCAGACGTGAACCCGAATACCCCGGTTGTCGATGGGCGTGGGCAGAGCGGCATCCCTGGTACCCAATAGGGCCTTTCGCAAACCGGACTCGCCGTTCTCGGCCATGTCGGACTGGAGGTAGACGGCACAGTTCGTGCCCTCGTGGCAGCCAAGTACGAGGAGTTCTTCGAGGCCCCGGCGGAGCGCGAGGTAGATCGGAGAACGATCAGTGTTTCCTAGCTCCTCGCAGCGTCCGACAAGTTCCTCGACCAAGGCGTCATCTCGACGATCTCTGGCCTTGTGTACGTCCTTCACGCTCTCTTTCCGAATGCCGGTGAGGCGTGCCAACTCGACTGGCTCGTCGTTCGAGCGCGCATCCCCGGTTGCGAATGCGATGATTGATGAGAAGCGGTCGGCGTATCCCGTTTGCAAGTATTCCCTGGCCAGGCCGCCGATGGCGGCGCAGCCGGCGGTGGTCGAGTCCGAACGGTCGCGGATGATGACCGCGTGCGATGCTGTTTCCTTGGCCGACGGCTGTTTGGCCCGATAGACGGCTACGCCCGCGAGGGCAACGACGACGACAACCACTACGGCGACGGGGACGAAAGTTTTCATCTCGACCTCCGAACGGTGCCGAGGAGGAAGCCACGATTCTTCGCGATTCCGATGTGGTAGCCGTTCAGCTTCCGGTTGGTGATCGCAGCGATCGTTTCCTCGCGCGAGGCGAAGCGGGGCTGTCTGTCGGCGATGTCGCGGATGTGCTCGTCGAGCTTTCGTTGCACGTCATCGGAAAGAGCCACTTGGCGTTCGAGTTCGGCAAGGGCAGCGTCGCGAAGGCGGGCCTTTCCGTCCTCGACGCTCTTGCACGTCTCCCATTCCTTGAGGGCGCCTTCAAGGTTGGCAGCTTGAAACTCAACGAAGAGCACGGCTGCCAGTTCGATGGCCATGAGCGCCAGTGCCCAAAGCGCGTCGCCAGCGCTCTCCATGGAGCGGAGCCTCAAGAGCACGCAACCCACAACCATGAGCAATCCGGCGAAGAGGCCCATCCGGCGCATGAGCGGCGGCAGGTCGTTCGGCTTGCGGTGCGCCCACAAGGCAACCGTGACGACGGTGAGTGCCAGGGCGGCGCCCACGGAGAGCGCAGCAACCCAGCCCCAGAAGTTGTCTTCGATTGGGGCGAAGAGGTCTTCTCGCAGAGTGGGTGCGATCGATATGGCGATGATCGCGGTCACTACCAGTTGGAAAAGCCAGTGGACTAACGGCTTCGGTCCACCGGCCGGAACGGCGGCCAGGGCATCTTCCGATTCGCGGTGCTCTGCCCGTCGTTGCCTGATCTGTTTCTCGAACTCGGCGCGCCTCTGCAGATTCGCTTCGTGCTCCTGGGCCAGCAGGGCGTCACTGGGCTTGTGTTCGGGGTCCCAGCGTCGTTCCCACTCTTCGTCGCCAAGAGCGCCAGAGCTTCTGTTGATGATTTCCAGATGCTCAGGGAGCGGCTCAGTCACGCCACTTTCGAGCGCAAGACGTTCGCCGTCTTCCTCCGGAACCACCTCGACGATGGGGCGTCGAGGACGCCTGGCTTCGTCCTGCGCCTTGGCTGGGGTTGCGATTTCTACCTTTGGAACATGGTTTTCGTTGCTCATGCCGTCTCTAAGACCCTGTGCCGCCGACCGTTACGAGGAACCCCTTCTGTCAGAAATCCTCGGCGTTGCCTTTCTCGGCCGCGGTGCCAAGGCGCCGTGGCCAGGCGGGCTCAAAGAAGGGAATCGAAAAATATTGGTAACGGTCAGCGCGTGCGTGGGCTTTACGGAGGCAAGAAAGGAGCGCACCGATGAGGCACTAGAACCGGAGGCGCGAGCAGGCACCGGCTTGACGAACCATCTTGATCTGCCTTGGAGTCGCGCCTACACTTTCGGTCAACAACTGAATAGCGGCTCGGAACCCATCGGAACCGACCTTCGTGAAGCAACGCATACGCGTTGAGAAGCGGCCCAGTTCGGAAACCACTTCACGACAGGAGACAGACCGATGGAAACGCACGACCCGCTATCTCTGACCGACGCAGAGATCTTCTGGGAATCGATCTCCCGCAAGCTCTACCCGCGCACGGTCTATCAAGTTCTTCACGCACCGCTACCTTGCGAAGAGGCTCGCTCGGGCCTCATCCAGGATGGCGCCTTCATCGAAGACATCATCGACCGGCTCAAGCGACAGTTCTTCGAGGCCGTCAAAAGGGCAAAGGTCTGGGGAGATGCCGTCGAACATTGGTTCGCGCGCACCCACCGCCGCACCACCCGCAAAATGGCCAAGAAGGAGGCGAGAAGGTATTTCCCGAGAATCAGACCCCCTCGAAGCGATGGTGATGACAGGGATTTCGATGTTCCGTCTTCCTCAGATTCGCCTGAGGCGCTGGCCCAAAAACGAGAAATTCTGGAAAGGATCGCTCGCCATGTTTCGAGGCTGCCTCACGCCAAAGCCAGGCTCTTCCAGGATCTCCTCGACGGAATCGGAGCCGAGGAGATTTCGGCAAGGGATGGAATCAAAGCCGGTACCGTTCGCAAACGCATGCACGACCTTCGCCAAGAATTGCGCGAATTGGTCGCTGAACAGAGAGAGAAGACATGTCGACAAAGACGAAAGGTCGCCGCTTGACACGAAGCGCTATCTGTGCTAGAGTATCAAGTTCGGGTGAGCTTCCAGCCGCCGTTGACCAAACTCCCGGCCGGGGTCTAGGATCCTCCCGCCGGAGGGCACTGAATGAGCATGAGTTCTTACAACTCGTCGAACTGCTTGCGGGGCTTGAGCCCTTGGAACTGGACGCCGCCTACGTCGCCGCTCGGCACTACAGGCAGTTCGAGGAGCACAATCCCATCAACCAACGCGCCGTCGATGAGCGCGTTCCAGGCTCCTGATGCGCTCAGACGCAAAGGAGTTCCATTCAATGACGAAGAAGAGTGCCGCAAGGCCCAAGATCCCAGTACGAGGACCCAAGCGCATCAAGGCTCAGGCGACAGGTACCATGTCCGAGACCGAACGAGACACGATCGAAGCCATTTCGCTTGCGAGAGATGTCCTCGGAGCTCGAGTGCCATCCAGCCCTCCATCCGCAAGAAAGCGCCGGCAATCCTAACCGGCCAATGTCCAACGAGCACCCCGCCTACGAAAAGGTGGGGTGCTTTTACGTCTACCACGGAGGCTTGACCCATGGCCGATACGCCAACGAAAATTGCGTCGGCTTGGGATTGGTGGAGCGCGCGCAATGAGAAGCTCCCCCTGGCGATAGACGGCCCCAACGGCAGCTTCAGCAAAATTGCCACGGTTACGCATAACGGGAAGATCATTCGAGAATACTCGCCGACCCAGAAAGCCCCGTTTCCGCTCGCAGGCTGGGCGGACCATCTCCTCAAGAGGCTAAGGCTTCACTATTGGCTGAACATCTCCAGCGACAAGCTTGGTGCAGCCGGTGCGTCCGTCATGCTCTTGAGCACCACACAGCGAAAGACGTTCAAGTTCTCAACGGAATTGCAACATGGCAAGAAGACCGTTTGGGTCGGAGACACGATGTGGGTCTTCCACAAAAGCGAACTCGTCGAGCGCAAGGGCGAGTTGAACGATCCAAAGCTTCGCGGGAAGGTCATGGGGGCGACCAAGGAGGTGCTCGGGTTGTGTTCCGCCGACTGGCACCGAGACTACGCGCGAGGCGATTGCAGTTTCGATCGATCAGAACTAGTGCGAGTCAATGCCAACGGGAAGTCTTTTCCCGCAGTAATCGTCTCCGCACCGGCTCTCATGTACGGAACCACTGGCTGCGTTCTTCTGCAGGTTATCGCGTACAAACCTGGCCATTCGGAAAAGGAGCAGGAGGCTCTCTGGGTGCCCATAGAAACTGGCGATGGCAAGTCCCCGCTCATGACCATTGGCGTTCACCTCTTTCAATATGTCAACAACTGGCGGTCCACGCTGCAACACTGGAACCCAAGGTTGGTTCTCTCCCAAGACCAACCAGACAAATGGAGATTGCTAGAGGGAAGACTGGAGCGAATTCTTGCGAACCCTTGATGACTACGGGCCGGAGGAACTAGAAAGACTTCGTGTGCTGATCGAGGAAGACACGCTGGCGGCCAACAGACTCGCGAGAGAGGTGCTGGGTGTACGAGCGCCCGAAGATGCTTCCGCCTCCTGGTGGCAAGGCATCTATGATCAGATTCGTGGGCTCTATCACGAGGTGGCATCCTCCTTTGCCGCTATTTCCCTTCAGAATGCCGGCGTTCCGACCACTTCCAGTACCCCATCTCTCAAGGATGGTGGGGTCTTTGAACTGGCCGAGGGTCTCGTCGTTCATATGACCGTGGAGTGGACCGCACAGAGGATTTCGATACACGTTTCCAAGGTTACGGTAACCAAAGATAGCGCGATTGCAGTCGGAATTGAGACGGAAGACGGCGCCCTCCACGCACTTGCTTTGGTCGCTGAAGATTGCCCACAAAGACACGTATTTGATGCTCAAGCTCTCGGGTTCTCGCCGACTAATACACCTTGGCACGTAAGAGCTGTCGTGGTCCCCACGGGTGAACAGTGAAATTCGTTTTTCCCAATGTTGTTGGCGATGAAGTTACGCCGATAGAAATCAAGTGCCGCAGCCAAGTGGGACAGAACAAGCATCTGAACCTTCGCGAAGAAGAGATCAAAGCAACCGGACTCGATGAAGTGAGAGCAACCGTAGGCATCCTTGCCTGCCCGATTGACCTTGAGGCAGGAGATCAATGGTCGATCCATTCCCTCATGCCGCAATTCGAGCGACAGTTTGCTGGTAAATCAGCGCAACTCGCCGGGTTGCTTGCGATGGTTGCACAATATGTTCCCGATGGCGTCACCTGTCCGCTGGAACGCGAACCAGGACGATTTGTTGTCTGGGCCACCGGCCAACTAGATATCGACGACAGCGGCTCCGCGCTCCTGTTGCCCGTTGGTGGCGGCGATGCCGACGAAAAGCTCGTAAGGAAATTCGAGAAGTTCAAGGCTTCCAGCCCTGATTCCATTCTCTTTTTGTGTGCCCGGACTGACGCTACGCGTCTGGTAGCCTGCGGTTCGACAGATGGCGTGCCAATTCTCACGGTGGATGCATTCCTGGCAGACCTCTCGGAACATCAGCATGCCAGTTACCAACCGACCAAGTCCATCTTGGCCGTCGAGTCAAGAGAGCTCCGCCGGCTCTTGGCCATCTTCTTTACTGGTCTATATCAATGGAAGGATCTGACCGCCTCCATTCTCTTCGCCCGAGCTGTCCGCAACGCCGAACAGGAAGCGCTAACCCACCTGCTCGAGCGCGCGCGGGGCGTGCTCCACATGGAAAGGCGTAACGGCGAATGGCTGTGCCTGTTCGAGGGGGTGACAACCGCCCTCGCTGTCGCGCAAAACCTCCGGAAGTTGGTTGTGGCCTCGGTGTCACTTGATGTGTCCTCGGTGAAATGGAACGCCGTAACGGTCAAGGGTGACGGTGTCCGGGTGTGCCGCGCAATCATCGACGCGGATGGGTGCACCATGGTGGCCACCCAGAACTTCGTCGAGGAAGCCGGCACACACGCCTCCCTGTTCGGGTCATCTCTCGACGTGAAGGTGGTGCCAGGGGTGTGCCGAACAAGGGTGTTTGCCCTTACGAGCAGCGAGGATGGTAATCGGCTGGATGTCTCAGCAAGGCTACCTGAGGAATGGTCGCGCCCGGCCGCGGTAGTGGCTTGCGTGTTCACGGCCGTACGGATGCCCCTCGGCGCCCTTGTAGCTTGGGCGTTCCTCCAGGGTCGATTTACGTTAGGTCTCGGCCTATATGCGACCGGACTCTTCACCGATGTTTTCGACGGTTGGGTCGCTAGGCGCTACAATGGCGAGAGTTCGTGGGGCAAACAATACGACGCGATTTTCGATATGTTCTTTAACGCGTCGTCGACCATCGGCTATATGGCGGGGGCACTGTACTACTGGGGGAATTGGCTCTCAGCTCTTGCGCCAGTCGCTTGTACAGGCGGGCTGGTTGCGGTTTCGCGTCCGTGGATCGGGCCAGGATCCTTGGTCGCCAAAATCAGGAGCGGTGTCATTCGAGCCGTCCTGATTATCTTCGTGTTGACCCGTCTAAAATGGAATACGGCCGGCTACACCGTGGCGATTGCACTCATCCCGCTTGGACTCTTCGCGCTTTTCGAGGAGGTGAAGGTCATGATTGATGAGAAGGCGCAAGGCGTGCGGGACTGGTTCAAGGGTCCTAGATACAGAGACCGCAGGCCTGACCAACGTCTTCTGGGTTGGGCATGGAGGAGGGTACTCGGCAGGAAAGGGAGTGCCACGGGCCGAGGTTCGGAGACGGCGAACATTCTGGACAACGCTCAGCGACAGAGGTAACTCGCTTCCCAGTGGCTCGAGGGTATGTGGGGCGGCTGTGGGCAGAGATGCGGTAGATTGCGCTCCATGCCCAGGATGTGCCTCCCTCTATGCGCTGCTGGCGGTCACCCGCCACTACGTCCACCTCGTCGGCGAACAGGTGCATGCCGCCGTGGCGACGCTCGCGGAGCCTCCCCGACGGCTGACATCGGGATGATCGAACTCGGTTGCAGTAGGTGAAGCAAAGAAACGCCATATGCGACCATTTCGATCATGACTTTACGTGCCCCTCGATATGGTAGCTCGCTAGCAAATCGACTACTGCCGACGACTTGGGCAGAGCCCGTGGACACTTAGATGCTTCTGAGCGAGTATCCTCCTCGATAGCTCTATATGCCGCAAAGAGCCGATCAGGTTGCCGCTATCACCGCCGGGGCATGGAGTCACAACATGCAAAGAACCTCCACAACGAACATAGATGTCGAGATGCAGGGTCAAGTCGCCATCCGTTTGCTGGCAACAACGCTGCGGGCCAACGTTGGCGAATTCCGGCACATCGCCGAATCAAAGGTCCAATGCCCCCGACGATCCGTTCAGGCTAAGTGGCTATCCACCCAACTCTCGAATTACAACCGAAATTCACACGGCCACGCTTAGCCACAGGCAACCCAATGCTAGCGCCTCACGAACTAATAGCAGAACTACTCCGTCTTGCTCATAGCGAGCACATGACGTACTACGCCACGTCTGTCGCGACCCTTGCGCGGGAACTCGAAGCCACCTCAGTAGCCTACTATGCAAGAGATCCGGTCGCCCAGCGCTATGTCTTCAGGGCATCATATCCATCCGGAGACAGCCTTTACGCAAGTTCTACCGCCGTCTGGAAATGTGGCGATTTAGAAGACTCGGACAGCTTCGTCCACCTTTGTCAAAATCCCGCTCGTCCATGTCCAATATGGGAAGCAGCGTCCTCGTCGCAGCCACAAGACTCGCGCTTCGTGGTCTGCTGCAGGTTCCCCAAGACTACAGAGGAAATGTCAGATATTCTTCCGCCTGTTGATCGGCCAATGGAGTTCGACCATCTTGGGCTGCTGGTAGCGATCTTCTCGAATGCCTCGTCTGCTACCAGAGCTGAGCCTGCCCCGGTTTCGTGGACGCCTCCGATATGATGGAGGGCATCCATGGGACGAAGAAGGCGACGGACATTTACACGAGAGTACAAGGCTGAGGTCGTGCGGCTG
>Ga0265340_10001608_pt1 | contig 12974 bp, 12 predicted proteins | sample 4CB225metaG_FD_202082 | JGI IMG/M metagenome (GOLD analysis project Ga0265340, IMG submission 202082) | Rhizosphere microbial communities from Carex aquatilis grown in University of Washington, Seatle, WA, United States - 4-CB2-25 metaG | ecosystem: Host-associated > Plants > Roots >...
TGTTGGTTTCGCCGTCCGACTTAGCGGAGCAGCTGCAGCACGCTCTGCTGCGACTGGTTGGCCAGTGACAGCGCGGACACCGCGATCGACTGGCGGGTCGACAGCGCCTGGCTGTTGGCCGCTTCCGCGTTGGTGTCGGCGAGTGTCAGGTTGGACGAGCCGGTCTGCAGCACGTTGATCAGGTTCTTCGAGAAGTCCTGGCGGATCTGAACGATCGACAGGTTCGAACCCAGGGCCGAGGCTTCCGACCGCAGCGTGGTGGAGGCGGCAGCCAGGCTCGAGACGACCTTGTTGGTGGCGGAGTTGTCGATGAAGTCGGTGCCACTGGTGAGGTTCGCCAGGCCGAGGCCCGCCGCATTGAAGTTGACGCCGGTGATGTTCAGCGTCGACTTGCCGGTTTCGTTGAAGGTCAGCTTCAGGGTGTCGCCACCGAGCAGGTTGACGCCGTTGAACGAAGCATCCTGGGCCGTGGTGGTGATCTGGGCCAGGATGTTGTTGTACTGGCTGACCAGGTTGGCACGGACGGCCTGAGCCGAAGAGTCCGCAACCGGGGCCGCCGGGGTCGACCAGGTCAGCGCGCTGGTGATCGTGCCGCCCTGGACGCCGCCTGCCGCCGTCGAACCGAGCGTCGAGGAAGCGTAGTCGTTGTTGGCGGTGATCGTCAGCTTGCCGGTTGAGTCGAGCGTCGCCGCCAGGTTGTTGGCCTGTAGCGAGGTGTTCAACTGATCCAGCGTCTTGACCGTGCCGCCGGTGCCGTCGCCGAAGGTGACATTGACCGCGGTGCCGCCGTTGAAGGAGGAGAAGGTCAAGGTCTTGCCGGAGAGCGTGCCGGCGTTGGCGGTACGCGACGCATTGAAGACCGATGCGGTTCCCTGGTTGCCGCCGAGGCCGAGCGCGGCCAGCGCGTTGCCGGTGCCGCTGATGCTGAGGTCGGCCGTGGTGCCGGTCGATATCTGCAACGAGCCGTTGGTGGCCACGGATGACGCGGTTGCGCCGGTCGCAGCCGCCAGAGTGGCGACGCCGCTGGCGACGCTGGCCACCTTCTGGGCACCGCTGGCGAGATCGATGGCATTGAGCGTGTCAGCGACCGTCGCGCCTTGCAGGTAGACCGTCGAGTTGCCGTTGCCGTCGGTTACGATGTTACCGTTCTTGCTGGAACCGGTCGCGAGCGTGGTTGCGCCCGGGACTGTCGCCGACTTGAAGCTAATGGTATGGCCGTCGACGTTCAGCGTGGAACCGTCCGCAACCAGGTTGGCCGTCGTGGTGGAGCCGGTAGCGCTGGCGACAGTGGCCGTGGCGCTGGTCGAGCCGGTGGCGCTGGTCAGGCCGAAGAAGTTCAGGATGTCGGCCGCGCCGGTGATGTTGGTGGTGCCGCCGGCGGCGGACGAGATCGTGAGTTCGCCAGCTGCGCTAACGCTGCTGATGGTGTTGCCCACATGGGTAAGAGTCGCGGTGCCGGAAGCATTCGCGGCAGTCTGAACGCCGCTGGCGAGGTCGATCGCAGTGAGGACGTCACCGACCGTGGCCGTGGTGGTGGTACCGGTGCCGAGATAGACGGTCGAATTGCCAGAACCGTCGGTCACCACGTTGCCGACGACACCCGATCCGGTGGTTGCAGCAACAGTCGTGGTCGGGAGCGCTGTGGCCGAGAACGAGACGCTGTGGCCGTTGACGCTGATGCTCTTGCCGGCCAACCCGGTCAAGGCAACCGTCGTGGTGAGCGCGCCGACGCCGGTCGTGGCGGCAGCGGCGAGGAGCGTGCCGGAGGTCGTATTCGTCGAGGCAGTGGTGCTGTTGTTCGCCAGCGAGGCGAAGGCGATCGAACCGCTGACGCCGCCGATCAGGGCACCACTGCCGATGGCGGTGGTGCCGCCCGCAGCGCCGGTGTAGAGCACGTTGCTGGCGGCGGCCGCATTGGAATAGGTCGTGGTGCCGCGCAGGTCGCTCGAGGTCGCGCCGGAGATCGTCGTGGAGACGTTGGACTTGGTGGAGTAGCCGACCGTGGTCTGCAGCGCCTGGTTGGCGAGCGACTTCGCGGTGTCGACCAGCGACTGCAGCGAGGTGATGCCGGTGTTGGCAGCCTGCAGAACCTGCACGCCGTTGCCGATACCGTCCAGCAGGTTGCTGATGTCGGAGGCGCGGTTGTCGAGGCCCTGCGCCGTGAAATAGTTGGTGGGATTGTCGAGAGCGGAGTTGACCTTCTTGCCCGTCGACAGACGGTTCTGCGTGGTGGCAAGCAGATCAGCGGTCGACTGGAGCGAGAGGAGGTTCTGACGAACCGACGCGGAGAGAACAATACCGGACATTTGGATACCCTTCTGGATGAACACTGTTGACGCGACGCTGCACGTTTCAGGCAGCGACGTATCACCCTGTTCTGTCGGTGCTACCTGTTCGTTAAATTGTCGGTCCGTACTAATACCTAGAAATGAGTGCGCGAGATCGGCGCGGCGCGCGCCCGCGCAACGACGCGATTGCGACGGCGTCGATGAAAATCGCCGCCATCAAGCAGAGCGATGCCGCATAGAGTGGCGCGAAAACGCTTTGCGTATGTCCTGGAATTCGGCTTGTTTCAGGCCGCGAGCGCGACGCGGATCATCCTTGCCAGATCGACTTTGCGATATGGCTTGGCGAGCAGCAGCACGCCGGAATCGAGATGGCCATCGTGAATCATGGCGTGCTCCGAATAGCCGGAGGTGTACAACACCTTCAGCGAAGGCCTGCGGTTCAGCGCTTCGATGGCGAGCTGCCGGCCGTTGATCGAGCCGGGCATCATCACGTCGGTGAGCAGCAGATCGATTTCCTCATTCGCATCGATGATCGCCAGAGCCTCGCTGGCGTCGCCGGCGGAAAGCGTCCGGTAGCCCAGGCTCTGGACTTGGCTGACGACGTATCTGCGCACCATGACATCGTCCTCGACGATCAGAACGGCCTGATCGCCTCCCACTATCTCCGCCTTGCCTGAAGGCCGCGTCGGCAATCGAACGACGCCTGACGCCCGCGGCAGGTGAATTTCGACAGACGTTTCCCGGCCGGCTTCGCGACACATCCTGATATTGCCGTTGGCGCGCGTCGCAACATCGAGCGCCATGCCGAGATCGGCGAAGGCCGGCTGCCGGTGATGGACGGAAGTCCGGCAGGCGGAGACGCTGACCGCGATCGTGACATGGTCCGCAGTCGAGATACCGCCAGTGGGCGTTCCTGATCCGACGCCGCTCTCGCCGGCGGCGGCCCTGCTCTCGAGGATCAGCTTGCCGCCATCCGGCATCGCGTCACGCGCAATGACCGCGAGGTTGAGGATCGCCGTCATCAGCTGGCTGGCATCGACCCAGGCGGGCGCAACGCCGATTGCCAGCTGCGCGTCGATCTCGATCTGCTCACCGAGCGTCGGCCGAAGCAGGCGGGCGGCCTCGGCCAGCACCGCATTGACGTCGACCTCGCGAGGCTTCGACGGCTGCCCGCGCGCGAAGGCGAGCAAATGCGAGGTCAGGTCGGCGCCGCGCGCGGCGGCCTCGGCGATCAGTTCGGCGATAGCCGACAGTTCCGGCCGGTCGGCAACGGCCTCTCCCAGCACCTCGATGGTACCCATAATGACCGTGAGCAGATTGTTGAAGTCGTGAACAACGCCGCCTGTGAGATGGCCGACGATCGCCATCCTTTGAGCCTGATCGTCCGGCACTTGCGCAGCCTCCGCCGTGAGGGGCTTCTGAAGCATGACCTGGAATCTTCCGACGTCGTCTATCCCGCCCTGCAGCGGCCGGGGCTGACTATCTGAGCTGAACGACGCCTGGAAGACGGGACTGGGATTCCGAAAGACATTCGTTGATCACGGTCAGCAGCGCAGCCGGCGTGAACGGTTTGCGCAGACAGCGCGACGCGCCGAGCTCAAGCGCCATTCGCAGGAAATCCGGCGCCGGCGAGTTGAGGTTCGCGAAGGCGTAGCCGGACATTGCAATCAGCGGAACCGTCGGCGCCCGCTCATGAAAGATCCGGATCGATTCGAAGCCGCGCATGTGCGGCATGAAAATGTCGACGATCATCAGATCGTAGGCCGCACCTTCCAGCGCGCGAAGCCCGGCTTCACCGCCATCGGCGATGGTGACCTGGAAATCGTGCCGCTCAAGATAGATCTCGATGGCCATGCAGACCATTGGGTCGTCATCGACGACGAGAACGCGTTGCATGTGGCCTCCCCGCGGCTGAATACCTTGTTTCGACAGTTCGGCAACTCCTGAATCATAGCGCACGCGATTCTCCCCTGGTTTTGGATCGGACCTTCAATTGTAACGCGTTACGAAAGTACGGCCGTGCCGGCGAGCCTCGCGCCGCATCTTGATTGCGTGCCGTCGCGCCCAGCGAAGCCGGCATGCGGTCGAAACGAAGCGCGGTGGCTTACACCGCGAGATTCTTTTCCCTCCCCGACGCGTTCAACGAATTCATGCCGCCTCGCAATTCCGACGGCGCGCCCGCAACGGCGGTCAGCGTAGCAATATTTCTTCGATGCGGCTCGGCCTCGGAAAGGCACTCGTCCATTACACCGAGCAATGTCGTCGGCTTGAACGGCTTGCGAAGGCATCGGGTCGCGCCAAGCCTAACCGCCATTCGCAAGAAGTCCGGGCTTGGCGCATCCAATGCCGAGAAAGCGGATCCGGAAATCGCAATCAACGGCACCGTTGGAGCACGCTCGTGAAACCTCCTGATCGATTCGAAGCCGCGCATGTTGGGCATGAAGATATCGACGATCATCAAATCGAACGTGCCGTTATCGAGAGCGGCGAGACCGTTAACGCCGCCATCGGCGATCGAAACCCTAAAACCATACCGCTTGAGCCAGGCCCGAATAGCGAGGCAGATATGCGGGTCGTCATCAACAACTAAAATGCGGCGCATCACCGGCTCCTTCGCCGTGCCATACGCGTTCAACAAACTTCAGTATTGATCGCGTTGTGATTTTCATCGCCGCGAATCAGTAGGCTATTTTCATTTGCGCCGAAAACGTGGCGACCTGTCTGCCCTGCACGGTGTATAGGCTCTTCCGTGCAGCTCAGCGCCTTGCGTAATTGAACGGGAGGTCTATCGTTGGCGCGTCGTCCGACATGCCACGGTACTGGTGACACGAGACCGTTGAGCTCCCGGCTTTCCGGCAGGAGAGCCCATGAGGTCCATTCGTCCTTCGTCCAATTGGCTGCTGCAATCCTTGCCCGCAGCGGAGTTAGAGATGCTCGCGCCGCGTCTCGAATGCGTCGAACTGGTCAGGGACACTGTCCTGGTTGAAGCAGGCGGGGCGCTGACGCATCTCTATCTGCCGCACAGCGGCGTCATTTCCATGATGGTTCGCCTTTCGGAAGGACAGACGGTAGGGGTAGCGACGATCGGACGCGACAGCGTCTTCGGCGCCTCGGCCGCGCTCGACGGCGGGATGTCGCTGACGTCGGCAGTAGTGGTGCTGCCAGGTACGGCCTCCGTGCTCGACGCCGCGGATTTTCGGGCGATGCTTCGTCGAAGCGTCGGTTTTCGGGCAACGGTGGCGCGGCATGAGCAGGCGCTTCTCGCAATGGCGCAACAATCAGCGGCATGCAACGCCTCTCACTCGGTCGAAGCACGCCTGTCGTGCTGGCTGTTGCGAACATGCGATCTATTCGGCGGTGAAACGTTGCCGCTGACGCAAGAATCCCTGGCACAGCTGATCGGCGTGCGGCGCAACGCGATTTCCATCGTCGCCCATGCGCTGCAGCAGGCTGGAACTATCAGATACAGACGGGGTTATATCGACATTGCGAACGCAGAACGTCTGAGAGAGACGGCCTGTGAGTGCTACGGTGCTGTCAAGGCGCACCATCGCCGGCTGCTGCGCGCGCCGCATTGACGAACCGCTCCTTTGCGCGACGGGCGATGTCGTCACGCGCAGCCCGACGAAATGGGCGCAGGAAAATGCGCCTATATGCCATTTGTTCTTGCCAACTTTGCGTGCAAGGCCCATCCTCTACGTCAAATGCCGTGCATAGGCGTGACGGTATCAGGGACCGCCTATGTTCCAATGAGGAAGGAAGTTTCTTTGGACTCGGCTCCTCGTTCACCCAACGGATTCTTGTCGGCGCTCAACGCGGATGATTTCGAATTGATCCGCCCACATCTGCGAACCATGGAGCTGGTTCAGGAAAGCGTGCTGGTCGAAGTAGGCGAACCCCTCAAGCGCGCCTACCTGCCGCACAAAGGTGTGATCTCCCTCGTCGTGAAGCTTGCCAAGGGAGAGAACGTTCAGATCGCCATGATCGGTCGCGACAGCGTGTTCGGCTCATTCTCCGCTCTCGGCGACCCGACAGCGCTTAACAGCGCGGTGGTGATGGTGCCAGGCATCGCCTCGACGCTCGACGTCGATCGCCTCCGCACCGCAGCCGACCAGAGCCCAACCTTTCGTGCGGCGCTGGTTCGCCACGGGCTGGCGGTCTATGCGCAGATCCAGCAGACCGCCGGCTGCAACGCCTCGCACACGGTGGAATCCCGGCTGGCGCGATGTCTGTTGCAGACCCACGATCTGTCCGGTGGCGCCAAGCTCGTCCTGACCCAGGAAGCGATGGCGCAGATGATCGGCGCACGGCGCAACAGCGTTTCGCTGGTGGCCAACACGCTGCAACAGGCCAAATTCATCCACTACAGCCGGGGGCACATCGAGATCCTCAACATCGAAGGTCTCAGCAAAACCTCATGCGAATGCTACGCGACAGTCAAGACGCAGTATAACAGATTGCTTCGACCTCGTTACCCGTCGTGAGCCGCGGACGGTCAACGGACCGTTTGGGCTGATCGTACCCGTATAACTACGGGCTCCCCCGCCGCCGTCGTCGACAATTTATTCCGCGCAGAATTAACGCGCTGTTCAATGAGCGCTGATACTCGTCACGGTGCTGACGAGCGCGAGTTCGAAAACAGCCTCGAAGATTTTTCGGATGCTGTGAATCTCCCGCCTGTGCCAGGCAAGTTGCGAATTGCGCGGAGTAGAGACATGGCCTTTGATTTGTCGATGCAGATCCTAGTGGTCGATGACTACAACACCATGATCCGGATCATCCGGAATCTCCTCAAGCAGATCGGGTTCGAGAACGTTGACGATGCCAGCGACGGTTCGGCCGCGCTCGCCAAGATGCAGGGCAAGAAGTACGGCCTGGTGATCTCCGACTGGAACATGGAACCGATGACCGGCTACGATTTGCTCAGGGAAGTCCGCGCCAGCCCCGAGCTTTCGCAAACACCCTTCATCATGATAACGGCGGAATCGAAGACCGAAAATGTCATCGCCGCGAAGAAGGCCGGCGTCAGCAACTACATCGTCAAGCCGTTCAACGCCGCGACGCTGAAAACAAAAATGGAAGCGGTGTTCCCAGGCTCCGCCGGCTAACCGGTATTACGATACAAGCCGCCAGGGGCGCCGCGAGCCTTGGGGCGACCGCGAGCGTCCATTCGGTCTGGCCGAACGACGCTCGGCGGCGACACCAGCCCGCAAGGCGCTGCCCAGGCCCGAGAAGAACCATCATGGCCGAACCTTGCTGCCCGGCAAGCTCGTCTGCAATTTCGGCCGGTCCATCATCGATTGCGTCGTACGCGAGATTTCCGACCACGGCGCGATCGTCGAGGTGGACAGTCCGTTCGGCATTCCGCCCCACTTTCAGCTACTGATTTCCAACGAAGCCGGGTCGCGGCCCTGCAAACTGGTCCGGCAATCGGGCAAGGAACCGGGGATCGAATTCGAACTTCGCGCCGCGACGGCGAACGAAACGGCTGTTGAGCCACTCGATCCCGAGCGCCACAAACACGCGACGCCTAGCGGGCAGATGTTGGCCCTGAGATCGGTGCTCAACGAAATCCAGAACGGGGCGCTGCTGCGGGGCGCAGCTGATCGAGCGCTCTACCGAGCAAACGCCGAGGAGCGCAATCGCACGGTCCGATGGCCGCCGCTACTCGCCGCCTAATAATCCACGATAACGCAGGCAGACCGTTCGACGATCCGCGCGCGCTCCGTATTTCTACGGGACGGGATATTTACGCGGGGGTAGAGGCTCGCTCCTAAAAGAGTGGAGGTGGTTTGCGCGGCGGAGCGGACGTGCGCCAAATCCGGAACGAAAGCAACAAGATGCGCAACGAATTGCTCGTTATCGAGGACACCAACCTCCATCTTTCAATCGTCAGCAAGATCGCCGCTCAAGCCGGTTTTACGACCACGGGAGCGAGCTCGGTAAGCGAGGCCACCAGATTGCTGCGCGAGCGGAGCTTCGACTGCATTACGCTAGACTTGTCGCTCGGCGAGGAATCCGGCATCGAGGTCCTGAAGCTGCTTGCGGGGATGAGATGCCGCACGCCGATCATCGTCATCAGTGGTTCGGGAGACGAGGCGCGTGAAGAAACCCTCAAGATCGGAAACTTCCTTGATCTCAATCTTTGTCCGCCGATCCCGAAGCCGATCAATCTCGCAGTGCTGCGCAACGCGCTCACGCAGATCGCCAACGATACCACGAGGCAGAAGCTCGCAACACACGTCGGCTGGTAACGCAGATGTCCCGCCCCAGACGTTCGCTCGCTGCTCTCGCCGTCATTACGCTGGCGCTGATCTGCAGCATCGTTGGTACCAATCTGATCTTCCTGCACAACCTACGCGAAAGCACGCTGCAGACGGCCGAAGCCAATCTCGCGCGCTATAGCCTTACGCTCGCCGAGAATGCCGATCGCTCCTTCAAGTCGCTCGACCTCGTGTTGTCGAGCGTCGGAGATTACATCGCCCGCAAGGGCGTCACCGATGGTGCTTCCTATCGGCAATTGGCGGCGGACCAGGAGAGCCACTTCCTGCTGAAGGAAAAGATCGCGGGCCTTCCTCAGGTCGATGCGGTGACGATGGTCGACGTCGATGGCAGACTGATCAACTTCTCGCGCTACTGGCCGATTCCCGAAGTCAACATATCCGACCGGGACTACTACAAGGCGCTCAAGGCCAACCCCAACCTCGAAAGCTTCATCAGCACGCCGGTCCAGAACCGCGGCACCGGGACCTGGAACATCTACATCGCCCGGCGCCTGAACGACCCGAACGGCGCGTTCATGGGAATGCTGCTTGGCGCGATGTCGGTGCAGTATCTCGAGAATTTTTTCGGCTCGACCTCGCTCGGGCTGGACACCAGGATTTCGCTGGTTCGCGAGGACGGCACGCTGCTCGCTCACTTTCCTCCCACCGATGAACTCGGCAGGCCCTCCTCGGGCGCCGGGCAGCGCGCTCTCGCCGCCGGCGGGATCATCCGGGAGGTCAGCGCGAGGAACAAGCGCGTACAGCTTCGCGCGGCGCGAATGCTTCCGAACTATCCGGCACTTGTCGTTGTTTCGCAAACCGAGGACGATGCGCTACGCAGCTGGCGCAGCATGGCCACGCTGCTGAACGTGATGTCGCTGATCAGCACGATCGTGGTACTCGTTGCCGCCTTCATGATGGCGCGTTGGTGGAACCGGCACGAACACCTGATCCATGCCGCCGAGGCGGCGAACGCGGCCAAATCCACCTTCGTCGCCATGATGAGCCACGAGATTCGCACCCCGATGAATGCCGTGCTCGGACTGTCAACGACCCTGCTCGAAACCAACCTGGACAACGAACAGCGGCGCTTCGTGCTCGCCATCCACAATGCCGGCGACAGCCTGCTGGAAATCCTCAACGACATCCTGGATTTCTCCAAGCTGGAGTCCGGCCAATTGTCGCTGGAGCATATCGCATTTTCCGCGGAAGCCCTGGTGCATAATACGCTGAGCATTATCGGGCCGCGCGCTTCCGCGAAGGAGCTGACGATCCGGGTCGCCGATGATCCGGCCGTGCCGCCGGCGTTGATCGGCGATGCCGGTCGCATCCGCCAGATTCTGCTCAACCTGGTTTCCAATGCGGTGAAGTTCACGGGGGCCGGCGAGATCGTCGTAGCGACGCGCTGCATCTCGCGCGACGCCCAGCGGGCGACCATTGAGTGGGCCGTCAGCGACACCGGAATTGGAATTGCGAAGGACAAGATCGGCTCGCTTTTTGCCAACTTCATGCAGGCCGACAATTCGATCAGTCGCCGGTTCGGCGGCTCGGGACTTGGGCTTGCGATCTGCAAACGGCTGGTCGAACAGATGGGCGGCGAGATGAGGGTGTCATCGACGCTGGGACAGGGCTCGGCTTTCAGTTTCAGTCTGACGCTACCGATAGCGGAGAACGTCGTGGTGCCGGAGCAAAACGATCAGGCCGCCTACGACGCGCTGAGCCGCAGGATCGTCGCCTTCGGCCGGCCGCTGCGGGCGCTGATCGTCGACGACAATCCGACCAACCGTCTGGTGGCAGCCAAGATGATGAAGGATTTCGAGGTCCAGATCGATACGGCGTGCGATGGCGCCGAGGCCGTCACCGCCGCCAACCGCTTCAGCTATGACATGATCCTGATGGACGTCCGGATGCCGGAAATGGACGGCCTGCAGGCGACGCGCATCATTCGCTCGCGCGGGCAGAAGCAGGCCGCGGTGCCCATCATCGCTTTCACCGCCAACGCCTTTGCGGAGGACATCGAGGCCTGTCGCGAGGCCGGGATGAACGATTTCGTCGTCAAGCCGGCGCGCAAGAAGGCGATGGTGGAGGCGATATTGCGGGTATTGCCGGAGCCGCCGGCGCCGACCGAGGAGGCCGCCGAACACCCGGCGCCGCCGCTGGTACCGAAAGAGACCACGCCCGCCGATTCGGCTTCGATGCTCGATCGCGAAGTATTCTGCGAACTGGCCCGGGAGATCGGCGAAGAGGCGGCCTACGAGGTGCGTGCGGTATTCGCCGCGGAGACCGAGAGCCGACTGAAATTGCTGCGTGAACTTTCGATCGAGCAGGAACGCATCAAAATCGGACGGGAGGCGCATTCGCTCAAGAGCAGCGCCGGAACGTTCGGCTATCGCGCCCTCGCAGGACTTGCGCAGCGGCTAGAGCGCGAAGCGGAGCGGCTCGCCGAAGGCGAGTATCGCGCGTTGCTGGACCAACTAGAGGCGGCCTATTCAACGGCCGCAGCGCTGGAGCTGCAGGGCAGCAACTGAGGGGCCGGGCCGGCGGTGCTAAACCTGCAAAACTGCACCTGCCCAGCAAGATTGCGGCCGTACTTCTACGGCGTCGCATTTTCATACATGGATAATATTAAACCGCGACAATCGCGTGAGCAGGAGGGGAGGCTTCATGTTTACGTTCGAAACGGTTGACCAGAAAGAAGTCCGGCGCTTCCGCATTGCGCAGTTCAACGGCAGGACCGCGACGGTCAGGTCGGGCGAATCGACGGTCACCGGCCACGTTCGCTCGGTACTGGAGAGCAAGACGGGCGTTCCGCAACGTTGGACCATTACGATCATCCCGAGCCCGCCCAAGCCGGACGTCTCGCGCTCCAACGCGCCCCGCGTGCATTCATTCGTGGAAGATCTCTACTGAGCCGCCGCCCGCTCGCCGCGCCCCCCGCTTCGCCCTTCGTCGCCGACAACGGATTGCCGTCCGGAAAATTCAGGACGAACAGGCAGGCGATCAGGTTTGGCGCACACATTTGCCGCGCTGCGCGATACCGGACTCGGATCCCGCTTGGCGTGAAGAGCGCGTCGGAAACGGATTTGGCGCTCCGGCTCTGATTCGATCAGAACCGATGCTGCCCTAGCCGGCCGGGTGCAGCAGCGCCAGGCGGACGAGGTCGGCGGTGTTTCGCGCGCCGAGCTTTCGCATCGCCTCGGCGCGGTGACTTTCGAAGGTCCGTGGACTGATGTTCATCCGCAGCGCACCCTCCTTGTTGGAATAACCCTCGCTGATCAGGCTCAGCACTTCGCGCTCGCGCTTGGTCAGCGGCTTCTGGCCGGCGCTTGATGCGAACATCACGCCGGCTCCGTCCTTGCCGCGGCCGGTCCGGTTCTCCCACCCAGCCTTGCGGCCGGACTCGGCGGCCGGTTCCTCATGCGTGTCGGCCAGCTGCTTGATCATGGCGCAGACCCGCTCGGTCTGCTGCAGGGCGTTCTCGACGACCTGCTGCAGGTAGACCCGATTGCTCGCGGCTTGCGAAAGCTGCTGGCTGTTTTGCTTGATCTCGCCCATGTAGAGCAAGAGCGCGGTCAATGGTCCGTTGAGCTGCCGGGCGATCGCTGCGCCTGCTTCATCCATCGCCCGCGTCCGTGCGGCGGACAACCGGACCGCTTCCAGATCGACGTCGGAAGGCGCGCTGCTTTCGATCCACTTCGAGAAAGGCGAATCGGCGATTCGGTTTTCTTGATGTCCCATACGAATTGTTTAACGAGCCTCTGCTCTTCTAGGGTTAATTTTTTACTCAGTAAGAATACGGACTTTTTGGAGGACCTCGGATGCGGGGCTGTCGTCGCCCCTGCGGCAAATCCGGCCAATACGTACGAAAAACGCCGCGGCGGTACGGCTTGCGACACAAACCTGGGTAGTTCTACGGATAGTAGAAGTGCTTTCGGCGTTAAACCGCGATGCCCGTAGTTTCACGGGGCCTGCGCATATTTCTTAATCTGGCACAAACTGTTTTCGTGGTTCCATATCCCATTGGCGCGCCTCCTTGCCGAGGGTGCGCCGTAGCTGATCGAAATCGCAGACAGATCTTGGTTGCAATGGCGCTGGCCGATCGGATTCAGGAATTTCTGCAGCGGCTGACGCCGCTGACGCGGAACTGTCTTCTGACGGAACTCGAGCGGCTCGAAGCCAGCGAGCGCGAAATGCCCGGCACCGGGGAACTACTCGCCAAGTTGCGCGCGGAATTCCGCAAGGACGGCTCGACGCAAACTCGCGCCAGCATGCCGTCGCGCTATTTCTTTGCGCCGCTGGAACCCCTGCTCGTCGGCGGCGCGCCGGAACATGCCAATTCGGGCCTGATACAGCGCGGCTCGCTGGCCGCGATCTGGGAATGGATCAGCCGGGATCTGTTGCGAACCATGGCCAGCGACTACAT
>Ga0265340_10001612_pt1 | contig 12956 bp, 10 predicted proteins | sample 4CB225metaG_FD_202082 | JGI IMG/M metagenome (GOLD analysis project Ga0265340, IMG submission 202082) | Rhizosphere microbial communities from Carex aquatilis grown in University of Washington, Seatle, WA, United States - 4-CB2-25 metaG | ecosystem: Host-associated > Plants > Roots >...
CGCCGAGGGCCACAACAAGCGCACCGCGAGCTACCTGCTCGGCGAACCCCTGGTCAGCGATTACCTCGCCGAAGGCCTGGATGCGTTCGGCGAGACCTGGACCGACGAGCGCATCACGCCGGTGTGATGATCAGCGCGCGCAGTCGACGATGACGGTGCCGAGTTTGTCGCCCTTTTCCACCGCGAGGTGGGCCTGCGCCGTTTCGGCGAGCGGAAACTGCGCGGCGATATTGTGAATACGGGGGCCGGCCGCGAGCCATCTGGTGATTTCGACCTGCGCTTCGGCAAGCAGCGGCGGCGGCAGCGCGAATAGCACCAGCGGCCGCAACGCGATGCATTTTTCCATCAGCTCGCGCATCGGAATCGTCGGCGCGCGGTTGCCGTTGGTGGCGTAGACCGCGATCGCCGAATTGACCGCCATGACCTTCAGCGTGGTGGCGATGTTGCCGCCAAAATCGACGTCGACGACGCGGTCGACGCCGCGTTGTTCGGTGAACGTCATGATCTTGCCGACGACGTCCTCGGTCTTGTAGTTGACGACGAGATCGGCGCCGGCGAGGCGTGCTTCCACATCCTTGATCGGAGAACTGACGGTGGCGATCACGCGCGCGCCGCCGGCTTTCGCCAGTTGCACGGCGTAGTGGCCGACCGCGCCCGCGCCGCCGGTGACAAGCACGGTCTGGCCCGCGATCGGTCCGTCGCCGAACAGGCAGCACCACGCGGTCATGCAGGGAATCCCGAGCGTCGCGCCGGCCGCGAACGAGACGTCATCGGGCAGCGGCGTCACCAGATAATCGGCCAGCGCGATATATTCGGCCGCGGTGCCGAAGGCGCGGCCGTTGCGCTGGCCGTTGAACAGCCAGACCTTTTGGCCGACCTCAAACCGCGTGACCCCGCTGCCGACCTGATCGACGACACCGGCGCCGTCGCTGTTGGGGATCACGCGCGGAAATTCCAGCGGGCGATAGCTTCCGGCCCGGCGGCCGACATCGGCAGGATTGACGCCGGAAGCCTCGAGCCGGACCCGAACTTCGCCCGGCCCGGCCTCCGGCGTCGGCATCTCGCCGAACGTCAGGACATCGGGAGCCGCGCCCGTGCGCTCGTACCAGACCACCTTCACATCGTGCCCGGGAATGCGCCGCCATCGAGCAGGATATTCTGGCCGGTAATGAAGCCCGCCTTGGCGCCGCACAGGAACGCGCAGGCGAGCCCAAATTCCTCGGGGTCGCCGAAGCGCCCGGCCGGATTGAGCTTGGCGCGTTCCGCCAGCATTTGATCGACGGTGATGCCGCGCTTTTCCGCCTCCATCTTCGCGACCGGGCCGCGGAGGCGGTCGGTATCGAACGGGCCCGGCAACAGGGCGTTGATGGTGACGTTGTTGATCACGGTCTTGCGCGCAATGCCGGCGACGAAGCCGGTGAGGCCAGAGCGCGCGCCGTTGGAGAGCCCCAGCACCTCGATCGGCGCCTTCACCGCGGCGGAGGTGATGTTGACGATGCGGCCGAACTTGCGGGCCATCATGCCGTCCACCGTCGCCTTGATCAGCTCGATCGGGGTCAGCATGTTGGCGTCCAGCGCCTTGATCCAGTCGTCGCGGGTCCAGTTGCGGAAATCGCCGGGCGGCGGGCCGCCGGCATTGTTGACCAGTATATCCGGATCCGGGCAGGCTTTCAGCACGGCTTCGCGGCCCGCCGGGGTGGTGATGTCGCCGGCGACCTCGGTCACGGTGACGCCGGGATTGGCTTTGCGTATTTCGGCGGCGGTTTTCGCCAGCGCCTCGGCGCCGCGCGCGGTCACCGTGACATCCACGCCTTCGTTGGCCAGAGCCATCGCGCAGGCGCGTCCCAGGCCCTTAGAGGATGCGCAAACGATCGCGCGGCGGCCTTTGATCCCAAGATCCACTGTTTCACTCCCGTTATGTCCGGTGATTGTTGAAGTCCGATGCCTCATTCTAGCCAACCCGGGCCGCCCTGATAAGGGACTCCGCTATCTCCGTAATGCATATCAGGGAGAGGGAGGCAGCGTTCGCGGCGAGCGGGCGAGGCTTTATATACGCCGGTCCTTTTTCAGTCGGTCGATCGTGGCCGCGACCTCCGGCGGCAGCGAGCGAAAGCCAGTCTGGCCGGCCGCCGACAACAGCGGCCGCAGCCTGGAGCCTGCCAGGTACGGAGGCTGGCGATCCGCCGGAACCAGTTGATCGAAGACCATGACCAGCGTGACCGCGACGAGGCCGACGCGCACGGCGCCGAGTGCGGCGCCGGCGAGACGATCGCCGATGCCGGCGCTAGGTCCGATGGTTTCGTCGAGCGCCATGCGCATCAATTTGCCGAGCACGATTCCGGCGGCGAGAAAAATCCCGAACAACAGCGGCCAGTTCTGCGACGCCGGCGCGTCGCCTTGCCCATTGACGGCAGGCGCGACCAGCGACATTGCCCAGATCGCGATCGGCATCGCGATGAGATAGGCGAGGATGGTGACGGCGCTGCGCAGCAGGCCGGAATTGAAGCCGAGGACGACGGCGACAACGAGAGCGAAATAGACGACGGCGTCGAAACTGTTCATGAAGGACGATTTTCCTTCCGTGCTTCTCGTGCCCGATGTGGTCAACGAAACCGGTTTGCGATCGCTACAATCGTCTGTATCAATGAACCCGTGCCAATCTGGCGGAGCGGGTCATGTCGGGTTTATTCGACGTCAGTAAAGAAATTATCCTCATCACCGGCGCCTCGCAGGGGCTGGGGCGGCAGTTCGCGCGGGTGCTTTCCGCGCATGGCGCCGCCGTCGTGCTGGCGGCGCGACAGACCGCGAAACTCAAAAGCCTCGAGGAGGAAATCCGGGCGAAAGGCGGCCGCGCCGCCGCGGTGCAGATGGACGTCACGGATATCGCCTCGATCGGCAACGCCATCGACGCGGCGGAAGCCGCGCTCGGCCCGGTCAGCGTGCTCGTCAACAATGCCGGCATCGCCATCGAAAAACTCGCGGTCGACCAGACCGAGGCGGACTGGGATTCCGTCATCAACGCCAACCTCAAGGGCGCCTATTTCCTGGCCACCGAAATGGCGCGGCGGATGATTGCGCGCAAGCAGGAAGGCAATATCGTCAATATCGCCTCCGTGCTCGGCTCCGGCGTGATGAAGTTCCTGTCGCCCTACACGATTTCCAAGGCGGGGATCATCCAGGCCACCAAGGCGATGGCGCTGGAACTCGCCGGCAACCGCATCCGCGTCAATGCGCTGGCGCCCGGCTATATCGACACCGAGATGAACCATGATTTCTGGTCGACGCCGGCGGGCGAGAAACTCGCAAAACGGATTCCGCAGCGCCACGTCGGCGCCGAATCCGATCTCGACGGCGCGATCATGCTGTTGGCCTCCAATGCCTCGCGCTACATGACCGGCAGCGTCGTGACGGTGGATGGTGGGTTCCTGCTGACGTGAATACCACCCGTCATTCCGGGATGGTGCGTTAGCACCAGACCTCAGATGCGCAATTGCGCATCGGGGAATCTCGAGATTCTCCGATGTGCAATTGCACATCGGAGTTCGATGCTGCGCATCGCCCCGGAATGACGCATGGGGTTACGAGACGCATGGGGTTACGACAAAAACCGCAGCAGCTTTTCCATCCGCGCGATTTTGGCGCCGTAGGGCGGATAGAGATCGGCGAGCCGGTTGAACGGTGAGCGATAAAACACCGGCTTCAATTTGCTCAAGCTGTCAAAGCCCCATTGGCCGTGATAGGCGCCGGTGCCGGAAGCGCCGACGCCGCCCATCGGCTGGTTGATCTGGGCGAAGTGGAACAGGCAGTCGTTGACGGTGACGCCGCCGGAGACGGTGCGCGCCAGCACCTCGTCGCGCGCCGCCTCGTCCTTGCCGAACCAGTACAGCGCCAACGGCCGGTCATGCCGGTTGATATAGGCGATCGGCTCTGCGGCGTCCTTGTAGCCGATCACGGGCAATAGCGGCCCGAAGATTTCCTCCTGCATGATTGTCATGTCGGGGCTGGCGCCGACGACGATGGTCGGGGGGAATTTGCGCTGCGATTTCCAGGCGGGATCGCTCGCTGTTGCCGGTTGCATGATCCGTGCACCCTTGGCGGCGGCGTCCGCCACCAGGCCTTCGAGCCGCGCATAATGCCGGTCGGAAACGATCGAGGTGTAATCCTTGTTGTCGGGCGTGGTACCGAACATCGCCTGCATGCTGGCCTGCACTTTGTCCGCGAAATCCTGCACCTGCGGCTCCGGCACCAGCGCGTAATCCGGCGCGATGCAGGTCTGCCCGGCATTGAGCAGTTTGCCGTAGGCGATACGCGCTGCTGCTTCCGCGAGATCCGCGGAGCGGTCGACGATCGCAGGCGACTTGCCGCCGAGTTCCAGCGTGATCGGCGTCAAATTGCGACCTGCGGCTTCCGCGACAAGGCGGCCAACGCGCGTCGAGCCGGTAAAGATCAGATGATCGAACGGTAGCGAAGCGAAGTTCTTCGCGATCTCCTCCTCGACGCCGGTCACGACCATTTCGCCAGCGTCGAATTTGGCCGAGATCACTTCTTTCAAGAGCGCGGAGAATCGCGGCACCAGTTCGCTCGGCTTGATCATCACCCGGTTGCCCGCGGCGATCGCACCCACCGCCGGCGCCAGCGTCAGCTGCAGCGGATAATTCCAGGGCGCGATGATGCCGACGACGCCGAGCGGCTGCGGGATCAGGCGATTTTTGGCGGGCATGAATTGCAGCGCGGTGGCGATGCGCCGCGGCGCCATCCATTTCTTCAGGTGCCTGGCGGTGTGCTTGATTTCGCCGAGCACGAACATCTGTTCCGCGAACAGGGTTTCGGTGGCACAGCGATGGCCGAAATCCGCCGAGATCGCCGCTTCGAAGCGGGCCTCGTTGTCGGCGACGACGGCGCGGAGCCGCGCCAGCCGGTCGAGCCGCTGCGCGAGCGTCGCCGCCGGTTCGCTGCGCGACAGCTCGAACAGGCGGTGAAAGGCGTCCTCCAGGGCGTTCTGGCCCGGGCTTTTCAATGGCTGATCCATGGCGTATTCCCTGCGGTTTCTCGGGCTGTTTCTCGGGCTGTTTCTCGGGCTGTTTCTCAGGCGGTTCCTTGGCGGAAAAGCTGGGCTTTTGCGGTCGTTCTGGCAAGGGCGCACCCGCAAGGCCCGTTTTCAACGAAAAAGCGGGATTCAGCGGATTTTTGCCGTCATAAAATCCTCAAAAGTCACCTCGCAGCCCTTTCCAAACCGGCTCTGCGTTGGTACATACCCCTCGCGCCTCCACGGCATTCGCCGGGAGGTAGCCTTCTCAGGAAGCCTCCGGACGGAATAGCCGCGCTCCGCGCGTTGGCCAAAGACGTTTCGGCACCCGGTTTTTCGAAAAGGCGCGCAACGGTTTATCGCGGGGTGGAGCAGCCCGGTAGCTCGTCAGGCTCATAACCTGAAGGTCATAGGTTCAAATCCTATCCCCGCAACCACTTTTGTCATAACTCACTCACCGTCCCGGTCTAAACGCCGGGACGGCTTTGACTTTGCTGAGGAAGAGCGGCGGGGCGAAGGAGCAGGTCCGGCTGGGCGGCGGCTGCACGCCAACACCACGCCGAAGACAATCGCCAAATGGGTCGAACGGCCCGCGCAGCTGGTGGCGATGGTTTCGCGACCGCTCCTAAAGACCCCTTTCATAGCCAAGCCAAACGCGCCTGCGGCATGCGCAGTTGTCGAGGCTTTGCGTCGCCACGGCTACATAGGCAAGCAAATTGCCGTAAAGGTCGGCGTGTTTCCGGCGACCGCAGTCGCATCCAGCGGGGCCTCAACAGGCTTTCGGCAATGCAACCGGCCAAATCGGTGCGCCGCTACTAGCGCGAGCATCCCGGCGAGATCATCCACATTGAAATCAAGAAGCTGGGTCGCTTTGAGAAAATCGGCCACCGCATCACGGGTGACCGCAAGGCCAAGCAACAGACGTGGAGTCGGCTGGGAATATCTGTATTTGGCGATCGACGACCACTCGCTCGCCGCTTACGAGCAGGCCTTTGTTGGCCTCGGCGCCTGCTGCGCTCGCTAATATGACGGGAACGAGATGGGTGGAGGCGCTGTTGGGAATAAGAGCGGCGGCCGCGCGGGACATCGTCGTGTACTGGATCGCACTTCTGCTCGTGGTCGGAACTACGCTTTCGATCTTGTTTTCGTGCGGTCGCGTCTTGGCCTCGGGCTGGCGGCAAGCCGGGACAACAATGGCGCGGTTCGCAGTGTTGGAGTCAGGACCCATCGGATCCGCCATTTGCTGTGGGTACCATTCGCCGTTTCAAGGAAACTGAAAGGCCGCTACTCTGTCACTGGCGAACCGATGCTGTTGTCGCGAGATGCTGGCGTCGGTCGTTCATTCGCTGTGCGCAGGCAGCGCAGGGCGCTTGAGGAATCCACGATATTTCGCGCCTCTTTTCAATCTCCCGCTGGAGAACTGATATTTCATCCTCGAAACCTGACGGCCTCCCGAGGCGATCCTGACGGTGTCAAACGCGTCCTTCCTGCTGAAGGCATCGGGTTGGAGGCGTTCGGAGGGATCCGTCACCAGCACCCAGGTGTCGTCTTCGATCTTCAGCACCGCTTCCACATCTTCGTTCCAGGCGCAGAGTACGACCTCCATCTGGGAGAATCCTCCCGCGTTACTGGCATACGCCTGCGCGACCGCCTCGACGGCGCTGCCGACGCTTTGGGTATCGGCGTCCAGCACGTCACGAACGAGCACGGTGATCGGCCCTCGCGTTCCATCGACCCCCCGCATGATCAGATGGGGCTCGGGCGCCTGATGTCTCCCGAATCGACGCGCCTGCTGGAACGGCAGCGTGAAATATTCCAACGGAGACTGAGGTCTACTGACGGGATCGTACAGAACAACGTCATTGCGGTGCGAGGCGGCGAGTCCTGCCGGATGCCAATAGGTATCAGGCAGCCATGCCGTTTCGAGCTGGCGCTGCGAAGCTACGAGAATCCATGCCTGATCCAGGAGGAAGGATTCCGGAAGATTCGCATGGTCACGGGTCAGTCCCTGCCACATGTCGAGCAAGGCGCGTGCTGCCTCGGTCTGGTGAAAGAACATCACGCCGGTCTCCATCTCGCCGGACGAGTGCCTGTGGACCGCGAAGTCGCAACCGATGGACTGAGGCAGCAAGGGATGCCGGCAAACCCTCGCATCGGGATCAATCCAGAAAATCGGACGATTGCTCCGCTCCCATTGGCGAATGATGAAATCGATCTTGGGAAGGCTGCTCGTCTCTACCAGAATTTCCGGGCTTGGGCCCTCGACCATATGGTCGAGGCCCAGCCGATCCAGATCCATCCTCAGCTTTGCCGCCTTTTCCTCGTTTATGAATCCGCTTCGGAACAACGAGGCGAACAGCGTCTCCTCCTTGCGGTGGAAGCCGGTTGGCACGGACAACGGTTTTACACCACCCCACCAGATATGATGGGGAGCCGTCGGCCCCTGCGAGCCCATCGAGCCGTATGCGTGAAGCTTCGATTTCAGGAAATCGAACGCAGGGTTCTCGCCGAATGGAATGATGACGATGGAATTCTCGTGCAGCGAGCGGACCAACATTTCCATGCGCGGCGCGGTGGCTGAATTCAGCACCACGATCGACGCGCCGGGCTCCGTGACGCCGCTGGCGCCGTCCCACAGCACGGTTTCGCGGTAGCGCTGAATCAGTTGAAGAAGGCGGTGGCGCTGGATCGACCCCAGCCAAATCCCGGCGGCTTCGCGTTCCTTCAATATTCTGTCGACGGCGTCGATCATGCGCTCGAACCTTTCTTGCTGAAGTATCCCTGTTGATACGGCTGGCAAGCGAAATTCAGGCGGATGCAAGCGTATCGCCGTTACGACGCCATGACCCGCTGCTGCTGCAGGGGCGTCAAGCCGATGCTCACCACCGCAACCGCCGCGGTTTGGGGTGGAATCTCGATGATCAGGGCTCCGTCTTCCTCGGTCGCGCAGAAATACCGCCCGCTTCGAACCACGCCGGCGGTGGTCACGTGCTCTGGCGCGAGTTTCAAGGCCCCCGTCTGGAGCAATGCCTTCTCGATGCTGGCACCCGTCTGCAGGAACGGTCCGACGATCAGGCCCTCCCTTGCCAGTCTCGCGACAGGCACCACGATGGTCCGAACAGCCATGCGTCGGGCGATCGGGATTCGCAGGCGAAGATCGCCGATACCGGTCCGATAGCATTCCACCTGCACGAGCCCAGATGATCCGTCGATGCCGAACAGGCCGATATCGAGTCGACCGCAGCTTGCGTCACCGAACATTTCGCTCGGCAGCAGATTCGAGCCCGAAAGCAGATAATGGAAGTTGTGCGCCGGAGACAAGGTCGCCAGACTGGCCGCGAGCCACATCGGCGGCCCCGGCGCGGCGCATAGGTCCGGAAAGGAATGCGTCACCTGCAGGGTGGCGGCAAAATCGCCGTCAACCAGCGGTACCAACGTTGCCGTACCCATATTGATGTCGTGCTGCAGGGGACCGAGGCGCGACAACTCGTCGTCGGTGGGCAGCAGCAGCAGCCGGCCCAGGATCGCGGTGGCGGAGCGCGCGGCAATCTCCAGGTCCGCGAACGGCGCCTTGCTGTACGCTGGCGCGTGATCGCGAAGGCCGGCGACGAAGGCGAGGGCGCCCGCCTGCACCTCCTCCGTGAATGCGCGTCCGACGGCGGATCTGGAGTCATTCTCGCGCTGCGCGACACCTTGGCGATAGCTGCGTATGGTTCCTTCGGTCGAGCAGCACATTTGCTCCAGCAATGCCACGTTGCGGGTCAGCATCCGCTTCGCGTGCGGCGTGACGACGAGATCCGAGATAAAGCCTTCATAGGTGTCGCCGCCGGAAAGCCGATTAAAGGCATCGTCGATCGACAAGAGATACAGGCCGTGCAGGCGGATCTCGATTCCCTCGATGTCGAAGATGCGGCGCAGCGCCTGCTGGATGCTGCCGGAATAGCCGAGATCGATCAGGACGAGATCGCGGCAGCCGTCAAAATTCGGGATCTGGCGTCGCAGGTAAGTCAGCAATTCGCTTCTGATGTCGGCGGAGATCGCCGCGACGTCGTCCCTATTGATCAATCCGGCCAGCGCCGTGGCTAGCGCGGCGCCGGTCGCGACTCCGTGAGGGGATCGCGAAAGAAAATCGGACACCGGGCGAGGCAGCATACCGACCAGATCGAGAAACGCACCGGAATCGATCGCGGCCAGGTCGCCGAGCAGCTCGATCAGCGGCTCCAGCGTGGCCGCCGACCCCATCGTCCCGATACGGCGGTTGATTTCGAGATAGCAGGCGTCGTCGTCCCGCATCTGCTTCCAGACCTGGCGCGACAGAAAGCCGTCGCGGCCGAGAAAGGCGACCGCGGTGGTGTCCCCGACGCGACCGATCCGCTGCACGCGATCCGCTACAAAGGCATCGAACGCGCGCATCACCGGTCCGAGCACGCTGACGCCGAGCTCGAATGTCGGCGGGCTGTCGGGCTGTTCGGAGGCGATCAGGCGCCGGAGCGTTCTCAGGCCGCGATCGAGCGTGGTCGCCCTGTCCCGGCAGAGCAGCGCGCCGGTCACCGTTTCGCGGTTGAAGATCGACGCCAGCGCCGGCGTCGCCTGCGGATAATGCGTCGCTGCGATTCCGTGGCGGCGGGCGCCTTCGATGTCCGCCCTGGGATTGTCGCCGATATGTACCGCGCCGGACGGCGCCAGCGACTGCTCGGCGAGATAGAGCGCGAACAGCCTCTCGCTCTTGCTGGTTCGGCTGTCGCTGGATGAATAGAGGAAGTCCCAATTCAGTTCGGGGTGACATGACACGAGTAGCTCCGCGAGATGCGCCGTGCTCCAGTAGGTATCTGAGATGAAGCCGGTGCGGGCGCCGGTGGCGCGGATCGAAAGATATTGCTGGAGGATTTTCGGATTGGCGCGGCAGAGTTCGAGTTCGGCCGCGAATTCCGCCCGCACGAGGTCGGGCAGCGCGGCACGCTCCAGTGCGAACAGCCGAAGCGGGAACAGCTCATAGATTTCCGCGATCGTCACCTCGAGAGATCCGGTCCGCCGCAACGCCGCCTTACGGGCGCGGCTTTCCGCCTGGCGCCGATGTTGTACGTAGGCGTCGACCGCACCCGGGAAGGCCTCGAATGCCGGCGAGAGCTCGAATGCCCGGTGAAACACGCCTTCCGACGTCGTGCAGCTGCGCAGGAGAAAAGTGTCGAATATGTCGAACGAGAACGCCTTTGCGTCTGAATGTTTCGAAATGAAAGTTTTTGCTTCTGATATGCGTACACTCATTTCGGATTCTCGATTTCGTCTACGTGGTAAACGAACGCCGACGAAAAATCAGGCGCGAGATAAACGTTGCGACAGAGATTTCGATCATTCGTTTTTTAACCGTCCGAGAATGCGCTAGGTTCAGAAAACTGATTCGGAAAGAATTTCCGAGTGGTCGTCACCTGCGATCGATGGCTGCTCGACAATTGAACGTGGGATCGCGCGCGGGGCGGCATGACGCGCTGGCGCAGCGATGAGTGAGTGGCGTCTCGCTGTGTTTCCTCGAAAGGCGGAGCTGGATTGTGTCTGTTCGTCAGGGAAAATCATTCGCTCGCAAAGAAATGCGTGGTCGGGAAGCGGTGCGTGATCGGCAAGGCGCGCCGCGATTGGCCGCCGCGCGCGCGAATGTTGCGGCCGGTGCCGCGGCTTCATTGCGCGGGCGCACCGCGGTCGCAAGGCCCGGCATGTTTTGCCGAGAGCTAGGCAGGAAGTGCCACGTAAGATACTGGAAAATAAATCGAAATTGTCCGCCAGGTTTCTTGCCCCCGCGCGTTCAAGTCACAGAAGCCGAGCGGGTCCATCATCCGCGGGCATAGCGGGTTGGGAGATGGGGATGGCGCACGCGCTGGATATCCGGGCTCCGGTCGACGTAGCCTCTGCTGTTATCGCGCAGCCGCAGGGCGCGGCCGCGGTACCGCCGTGTGATCAGCCGGCGCGCGCGCCGGTTCGGGATGAGGACGAAGATCTCATCAACCGGCTCGCCGCGAGCGACGAAGCGGCGTTCCGACAGCTGGTGGAGCGCCACATCGACCGCGCGTTCGGAATAGCACTTCGCATTCTCGGAAGCCGCGCGGATGCGGAGGATGTCGTCCAGGACACGATGCTGAAGGTGTGGACCCATCGCGGCCAGTGGCAGCACGGGCGCGCGAAGTTCTCGACCTGGCTCTACCGTGTGGTCACCAACCGCTGCATCGATCTGTACCGGCAGCCGCGCACCGAAAACGTCGATGCGGTCCCGGAGCCGACCGACACGCAGCCGGACGCCGTCAGCGCGATGTATCGCGATGAAGTCACGCAGATGCTCGAGAGCGCGATGCAGCGGCTGCCGGAGCAGCAGCGCGTCGCGGTCATTCTTTCGTATCAAGAGAATATGAGCAACGGCGAAATCGCCGAGGTGATGGACACCACCGTCGCGGCGGTTGAATCGCTGCTCAAACGTGGACGTCAGCAACTCCGTGAGTTGCTTCGTCGGCACGAGCGGGACATCCGCCACGTGTTTACCGATTACTAACCATAATCGATCGACCACCCGAGAAAGCCCGCCTGAATTCCAATTGCCGACCCGTTCTATGCGGTGGACGGGGGCTGCCCTGCGTCCGGGACTTCAGTCCCTATGATGCGGCAATATCGCCGCCGATATCGAGGAGCAATTCATGCCCGTCATTTCTACCAATACCGCGGCGAACTCGGCCGTGCGTTATCTGAATATCAACTCAGCGCAGGAGTCGAGTTCGCTGGCCAAATTGTCGAGCGGTTCGAAAATTACCTCGGCGTCCGACGACGCCGCCGGTCTTGCGATCTCGACGCGCATCTCGTCGGACATCACCACCCTGCAGCAGGCGGCGACCAATGCCTCTCAAGCGACGTCGATCCTGCAGACCGCCGACGGCGGCGCATCGAACATCAGTGATATCCTGTCGCGCATGAAGTCGCTGGCATCCGAATCGTCGTCGGGTACGGTGACCAACAGCAGCCGCAGTTACCTGCAGTCGGAATTTTCCCAGCTCAACAGCGAAATCGACAGCATCGCCTCCGGCACGCGCTACAGCGGCCAGAGCCTTCTCGACGGCACCAGCGCGTTTGCGTCCGGTTCCGCTATCCTGGTCGGATCGAATGCGTCGGATACCATCACCGTCACCCTCTCCGACCTGAAATCGACCACGATCGGCACCAGCGCGCTGGATATCAGCACGCAAACCGGCGCGACCTCGGCGCTGACGTCGCTCGACACCGCAATCAATACCGTGTCGTCAGCGCGTGCATCGATCGGCGCCCAGGAGTCGCGATTCAATTTCAGTTCCAGCTCGATCTCGACCCAGTCGCAGAACCTGCAGTCCGCGAATTCCGCCATCACCGATGTGGACATTGCCTCCGAGCAGGCGAAGCTGTCTTCAGCCGAGGTCAAGACCCAGGCCGCGGTCTCGGCGGAATCCGCCGCCAACCAGATGCCGCAGTATCTGCTGAAATTGCTGGGTTAACAAAACCGCGACCAGGGGCCGGCGGTCAGCGCTGGCTCCTGTTCGGTGAACCGGAGGCTTGGCCATGACCTCGGTCAGCAGTACGACTTCGACTACAAGTACGACCGCATCCAGCACGAGTTCCGCAAATTCGACCTCGACGTCGGGCACCAAGACCACGTCGAGCGTCGACTGGAACGCGCTGATTACGTCGCAGGTCAACGCCAAGCTGGCTCGGGCGACCACCATTCAGACCAGCATCACCAGCAACCAGGCCAAGATCTCGGCCTATCAAAGCCTGCAGACGTCGCTGAGCACGCTTGCGACGGCGGCAAGTTCGCTGAGCAACTCAATCCAGAATTCGCTGTCTTCCAGCGTGTTCGCGACCAGATCGGCGACGATCTCCTCGACCGGCGACGTCAGCGCGAGTTCGGCGCTGTCGATGTCGG
>Ga0265340_10001614_pt1 | contig 12948 bp, 9 predicted proteins | sample 4CB225metaG_FD_202082 | JGI IMG/M metagenome (GOLD analysis project Ga0265340, IMG submission 202082) | Rhizosphere microbial communities from Carex aquatilis grown in University of Washington, Seatle, WA, United States - 4-CB2-25 metaG | ecosystem: Host-associated > Plants > Roots > Rhizosphere...
GCGTGGGGCTTCGTCGAGTTCGAGCGTGAGCGCAATTCGGTCAGTGTATTGCGCGAGATTTTTCTTGCGGCTCTCTTGTATGCGCCGAATCAAACGCCGAATCAGGCCGTCGTCGATGAGCTGGTCAGTGAGCGTCGTATGCAGCACCACAACGCCAACCTTACCGGTTTCTGCTGCAAACCCGGGATGAGCTTCCACGACTACCTCTACATCAGACGCGTCCAGCCTAACGTTGTTGCCATTGGCCAGAATAGTAATGCAACCGTGCTGGGAGAGTTCCGCGAACAGCGCACTGCCATTCGCTTTCTCTAACGCCTGTTTCACAGCCTGCACGTTCTTGCCCAGCCGCGGGCCGAGAGTTCTGAAGTTTGCCTTGATCCGAAAGCTGACCGCCCCCTGCTCATGAGTCTGGAACATCAGACGAACCTTTTTCACGTTCAGTTCGTCTTCAATGAGATCTTGGTGCAGCTTGACGGCCTGCATCAGCAAGGTGTCGTTGAAAACGATGTCCGCCTGTTCGAGTGGCTGAAGCACGGGCAGCTTATTCGCGGTGCGCACGCTGAGCCCCAGGCTCACTATCTCGCGCACCGCTTGCATTTCAAGCGCCAAAGCCTCATCGATGCGCTCGAGCTGCGCCTGCGGGTAGCTCGCCAAATGGACACTGATCTTTGCGCCTGCCGCCCCAGCACCAAACACCAAATTCTGGTACATCTCTTCGGCAAAGAACGGCACAAAAGGCGCAATCAGGTGGGTAATGGTCACCAGCGCTTCGTAGAGCGTCGCATACGCGTCGCGCTTGTCTTCTGGCAAGCCCGGTCCCCAGAATCGCTCGCGACTGCGGCGCACATACCAGTTCGATAGCCCTTCAACGAGCTCCACCAGTCGTGATGCGGCATCAAATGCCGAAAACTCATCCAGCGCTTGCCGCACACTACGAACGGTCAGTTGCAGTTCGCTCAGTAGCCAACGGTCGAGCAGCGGTCGTTCCGAAACTGGGCGACCCTGATGGTCCGCGCGCTTCGGATCCCAGCCGTCAATATTTGCGTAGATGGTGAAGAAAGAATAGACGTTACGGAGCTTGACCAGGAAGTCCTTCTGCAGCGTCCGTACGTTGCGAAGACTGTGACGGGTGTTGCTCCAGGGCGGACTCGATGCATAGAAAAACCATCGAAACGCATCTGCGCCGGGCGCCGGGTGCGATGGATCTTCAACGGTCACTCGCACCCCGTGGGGCAGTCGCGGCACTTCAACCGGCATGGTGCAGAGGCCATTGACGGTCTGGGTGACGCCGAGATGCGTTCGATCACGCGCAGAGAGCAGCACGATGCGACGGGGCAGGTTTTTCGCGGTCCTGAGCTCCACGTCGAGCATGCGCTCAGGCTGATCGGGCCGGTAAACCTTGACCTTCACGCCTTCGGTCAGATCCATGCCCTCGAGATCTTCACGAGCAATGAGCGCAACGCCGTCTCGCAGCTGTCCGGCGTTGATGGCTGGTTTTGCATCGGCAATCTGCTCAACCACCGCAAAGTCCATTTTGACGCGATCGAGAATGATATCAGGCGGTGTGTAGTTGCCCTTGCTCTTGCTTTCCTTTTTGCCATCAGGGTCACAGACATGCCCGAGCACGATGCAAGTCTCATAGGGGTGCGGGAACGGTCGCACCTTCGAGAGGCCCAAGGCACGCTGGGTCGCTTCGTCAAAGATCAAGGTACTAACCATCAGCAGCGAATAGAACCACCCACGCGTCTGGTCGATGGCCTCGCTGATGAAGTTTGCCGGAAACGCGTCATCGAATTTCTCCTTCGAGCCGGGAAGATGCGGGAAACCCCATTGCGCAAACGGCATACACCCTGAGTCGAACCAACAATCGATCACCTCCGGCACGCGCTGCATAGCGTGACCGCACTGTGGGCAAGGGATCGTTACGTGATCGATCCAAGGCTTGTGAACCATCAAGTGGTCGTTGAGCGTCGGATCGGCCTGTTTTGCGGCATGCCAATGGTCGAAAGCGTGGGGATTCAATTGCTCGATTTCAGCCACGCTCGCGGGCGCGAACTCGTGCGACTCATCTTCGCTACAGACCCAGATATTGAGCGGAGTGCCCCAGTAGCGCTCGCGCGAGAGCGCCCAGTCAACGTTGTTCGCAAGAAAATCACCGAAACGCCCCTCTTTGATGTGGGCCGGCAGCCAGTGCACTTTCCGATTGTTCTCAATCGCTTGGTCGATTCGTGCCGTCGTTCGAATGTACCACGCAGGCCGCGCCATCTGGATCAATGGGTCGCTGTCTGCCCGCCAGCAATAAGGGTAATCGTGACGGTACTGTTCGTGCAAAATGATCTTACGCTGCCGTGTTAGGTCGCGAATGATGTCGGCATCGGCCTCCTTCACCCAGCGGCCGGCATAGCTCGGCCCCATCTCGGTCTTGAACGTACCATCGGGGTTCACAGCGCAAAGCAGCTCTACGGCTTCAGGATTCTTGTAGCGCCGCAGTTGCTTCTGATGCGCCCGATGATCGTCTTCGCCAAATGCCGGAGCAATGTGGACGATCCCAGTGCCCGTATCGAGTGTCACGAAATCCTCGGCGATCACGCGCCAGCCGAAGTAGTCGAACCCGCCAGCTTTGAGTTCGACCTGCGACCCACCGAGTCGCTGATAATAAGTGTCGAAGGGTGGCTGGTACCGCAGACCAACGAGGTCAGCCCCTTTGACAGTGCGCATGACCTCCAGCTCTCGACCCAGCTTGTTCGCCAGCGCCTCTCGAAGTGCTGCGGCAACCACAAGCACCCGCGCGTCAAACGCCGCCGGCGCATCTTCAGTCGCTTCTGCTACCGACGCCTTGGCAGCTGCCTTCTCTGCTTTCTTTTGTACTGCACCCACTCTCACGTATTGGTACTCGCAATCCGCTCGCACGGCGGCGTACCAATTGGATGACAACGTCCACGGCGTGGTCGTCCAAACCACCAGCGCTGCATCGGGTTCATCCACGAGCGGACAGGCCACGAACACCGCTGGGTCGTCCACGGTCTTGTAACCAAGCCCTACCTCCGCACTTGATAGAGCCGTTCCCCCTTGAGCCCACCACCACACGACCTTGTGACCACGGTACAGCAGGCCCTTCTTGTAGAGCTCAGAGAGTGCCCACCACTCACTTTCCACGTAGCTGCGATGATAGGTTACGTAGGCCTCAGGCAGATTTACCCAGAAACCAATGCGGTTGGTAAGATTCTCCCAATCCGTTGTGTAGCGAAACACGCTGGCAATACATCGAGCCACGAAGGGCTCCACCCCGTAGGCTTCAATCGCGGCCTTGCCGTGGATTCTCAGTTCCTTCTCAACTTCTACTTCAACCGGCAGCCCATGCGTGTCCCAGCCCGCTTTTCTCAGTACTCGATAACCGCACATCGACTTATATCGAGGCAACAGGTCCTTCATGACGCGCGTCAGGACATGACCGTTGTGTGGCACACCGTTGGCAGTCGGAGGGCCTTCGTAAAAAACGAAAGAGGGCGCGCTCGCGGCCATCTGCTGCGAGATCTCGAATACTTGTCGCTGCTGCCACAGCTCCAGCACCGCCGCTTCGTAGCGAGGAAAATCGAGCTCAGTGGGTACGGCCTGAAATACGGGCGATACGGTCATGGGTGAGCCCGCCTATAGCACCGACCGCCGGATATCGCATTTCTCAAGACAATCGCGCAATTAGTCTAAAGTACTTGCCCGCGGGGCGGAGCCCGAGCGACCACTGCGCCGACGTAGCCATTGCCTAGCCAAGAAACCAGCCAACAGTGCTCCCAATGTGTCGGCAACCCAATCGGCAAACTCAGCAGACCGATAAGGGAAGAGAAGTTGCCAAACCTCGAGCAGCGCACCAACCAACGAGCTCCCCACAATCGATGCGCCTACGAGCCGACCGTTTGCAGCGGCAGGAAACTCATAACGCAACGCGCGCAGCAGCAAGAACACCAACAGCCCAAACGCACCGAAGTGCTTGACCTTGTCCTGCGGAATGAAAGTTTGGGGCAGGTCGAAACCCGAATGAATCGCACCCAACCAGAACAGCACCAGCACGTAAAGCAGTGCCGGCAACACGTGGAGGAGAAATCCGCGTTTCATGATTTGGACTTCAGCAACGGATCATCTGTCATCGCGGACTCGGGTTAGTCCTGTCTTCCCTGGTCCGCAAGGACCAAGAATTGGCAGCCCAAGAAACATTCGTAGCAACTCGTGATGCAGGGTCGGAGCCCAGCCCGTACTAAAGGTCCAATTCTCGCGCCGCATTGGCCAGTGTGACGAAGCGATAACCCGCTGCTTTTATCGTCCCGATAGCTGCCAGAAGCGAGGCTCGCTTCTGCGCAGCAGTCCGCCGCAGGTCTTTTTGAAAGTGGGCCAGTTCACCAAGCCCGTCGTCCTCTGACAGCACGTCAATGGCATGCAATTCGAGATTGATCAGCCGAACCCCCAGCAGCGACTTCGCAAGCCGACAAGCCCAAATGGGCCCACCCAGTGTCAACGTAGTTCCGATAAATGGCATTCGTAGCGTTGGTGTCACCTGAATCGGTAACTCGATAATGCCGCCTCCGCGCCGCGTATAGGGTCTACCGCATCGATAGGGCTCAGTAGGGGCGGCCAAGACTCGAGGGTTGTCCATTATGGAACTGGAATGCCGCGATTGCAGCCTTTGCAGCAGAAGCACCAGCGTCTTGGCCCCGTAATATGCGGGACACGGAAAGACTGAAGAGTCGTACAAGAGACGATTCACCTGCAGCAATTCGAGCAGTGAATCAGTGACCGTGTATCCAGGCGCGCGAAAGCCAACTGGACGCACACCGAACCTATCCTCCAGTATGTCTTGGGCCTTCTCCACTTGAAGGGCCTGCAAATCGTGAGGCAATCGAACCAAATCGTACCGGTGATCGAGTGTATGGTTCGCGATCTCGTGACCGCGTTCCAGTGTAGACCTCAGTAGTCGAACGAACTCCTGGTTCTCCGTGTCCATGGCTATCACGAACCAAGTCAAAGGTATGCCTAGTTCCTCGGACAGGACAGACAAGCGGTGCACACCGAGAGTATGCGCCAGGCCTGAAACTGCGCCGGCAACGGATGTCAGGCCGTGAATTGCACGATAGTGCTCGATCCCGTCCACATCGACGGAAACGCAGCACAACCGGGGTTCTTGGTGATTGATGGGCATGGATTAGCGTCGCATGGAGACATTCATGAGCAAGCCCAGGCCCACCATGAATGTGAGAATGCTCGATCCGCCATAGGAAAAAAGCGGCAATGTAATTCCCACGACCGGCAATATGCCACATGCCATCCCAACGTTGGCAATCACCTGCCAGAAAAAGAGCGCGCCCACTCCAATTGCCAGCGCTGCACCGAAGCGGTCTTTGGCTTGCGAGGCAATGTGGATCGACCATACGCAAAGAAACACGTAGAGGGCTATGAGGATGCAGCAACCCAGCAGTCCCCAGTCTTCTGCAAACACTGCAAAAGGAAAGTCTGAGAATTGCTCGGGCAGAAAACCGAACTGGTTTTGCGTGCCTTGCATGAAACCGCAACCGGTCAGACCACCATTGCCTATCGCAGTCTTCGATTGGAGGGCGTGCCAACCCGTTTTGGTGATGTCGTGTTCGGGGTCAAGGAAGCTCGTGATTCGGCTCTTCTGGTAGTCCCTGAGTACGTAGTTCCACATGAGTGGCGCTGCTGCTGAAACGAGAAGCAACGCTGCAAGCAGGCTACGCCGCCGAATGCGCACCATCGAAAGGATCGTGGCAGACGTAAAGATGTATATCAACGACGTCCCAAGGTCCGGCTGTGCCATCACGAGAGCAACGGGTATCGCTGTTAGGCCAAGAGGTACCGTCAAGTCGACCCATCGCCGCGGTTCTACCCGTTGATCATTGTGCAGATACTTGGCGAGTACGAGCACTAACAATATCTTGATGAACTCGCTTGGCTGAAAATGGAAACTACCAACCGGAATCCATCGAACTGAACCTCGGATGTCTCGCGCTAGCACAAAGACCAGGAGCAGCGACACGATGCCGCCCCCGAAGAAGACGTACGCAAGCCGTTCGTAGTGGCGGTAGTCGATCACCGCGCACAGAATGGCTAGCAGGCTGCCAACCACGATCCAGTACACCTGCGAGACATAGATGTCGGCAAGGCCAGCCTTGCTCTTCGCTTCTACGTAATAGCTCGTGGCACTGTACAGATTGACGAGACCTAGGGTTGCTATTGTCACACTGCAGATCAGCAGGGCCATGTCGATCTGCGGCCCGCTTCTGAAAGAGATTCGACTGGGCGCGACCACTAGGGCTCCTTTGAATCCACGTCACTAGGCGATGCATGTGCTGCTTCGCGCTCTTTCGCGCGAAGCTTCTGCCACTCCTGCACGACTCGGCTAGCGATCGGCACCGCGTTCTTACCACCACCACCGCCGTGTTCGACCATCACGACAATGGCAATCTCAGGGTCATTCGCAGGCGCATACCCAGCAAACCAAGCGTGATCCCGATTGAAATACCAAACCCGGTCCGAGTCGACACCACGCGGGGTGACATGGCTTACTTGTGCCGTACCGGTCTTTCCCGCCATGTCCACGCCTTGAAGCGACTCTGCGTGCGCCGTGCCTTCTCGTTCAAGAACGACCCCGCGCAGTCCATCCTTGATCATTGCCAGTTGCCTTGCATCCATCGATATCATGCGGCGAACTCGAGGTGGAAACTCTTGCACAATCGTTCTATCGCTGGTCTCGATACTGCGCACCACCTGCGGTTGGTAAAGCGTCCCCGCGTTTGCGAGCGCTGCGTACGCAAGCGCCAGTTGAAGAACTGTCACGGTCGTCGCCCCCTGCCCGATGGCTGCTAGCAGCGTAAAACCGCCGCGAAATGCCCCTTTGTAGCGACGCGTATACCAACTACGCGTTGGGATTCTGCCCCGAGCCTCGGGATTGGTTCCAATCCCGGTTTTCATCCCAAACCCAAACGATAGGCCCATCTTCGCCAGGGTATCGAGTTGCATGTTCTCGTGAGCACCAATCGAGTAGAAGAAGGTGTTACACGACCGTACGATCGCACTGTGCAAGTTCACTCGGCCGTGCGAGCCCGTACATCGAAAGAACCGCTTGCCGTACTCGTAACCACCGTGACAATCGACTTGTGTCGAGGCATCAATGACCCCTTGCTCGAGTGCGGCTAGCGCCGTGAACGGCTTGAAGGTGGATCCGGGTGGGTATGCGGCCGATATGGTCTTGTCGAGCATCGGCTTGAGCGGGTCCGAATAGTAACGGTGGAAAGCGTCACGTGCAGCATCGAGCCCTGCACTGCCAGATGTAGCATTGGGATCGAAACTGGGCTTAGAAACAGCCGCTAGCACACGCCCAGTGCGCACTTCAACGACAACCACGGCACCTGCCAACTGCCCGTGCATGGCTTTCTCGATCGCCTTCTCCAATTCGATGTCGACCGTGAGAGAAATGTCCCGTCCGGGAACCGGGCTCACCCGTCTCGGTTCGTCGAGGTACTTCGCCTCCAGTTCCTCCCGATTGCTCATGTGCCGCATGGCACTTAGGACTTTGCGCCAGCCACGGCGCCCCCTCAGGTAGGACTCCCAACGGCGTTCGATGCCAATGGCACCGACGCGATCCCCTGCCCGGTATCCCCGCGACTCCAATTCGGACAGATCAGCCGGATCGACTTCGCGCATGTAGCCAATTAGATGCGCGCCGAGTTCGCCATAGGGAAAGTAGCGGACCGGCACGGAAACCACATCAACTCCAGGCAGTTCCGAGTCATGCGTCTCGAGTGCGGCTACCACGTCTCGGTCAACGTTGACCGCCAGCAGCATCTGCTGATCTTTGCGCTTTTCGTCCTGGCTTAGCTCGTAAATTCGTGTTTTGAGCCGCGCGGCTTCCGCAGGCTCGAGTGCCATAAGCTGAGCCACACGAGGCCACGTCTGTTCCAGATTCAGCATCTTGGGAACTACATAAACGTTGTAGGAGGGCCGACTTGCAGCCAAGATCTTGCCTTGTGCGTCGCGGATAACCCCTCGTCGCGTGGCCAATTTGATTTCGCGAACGATATTCTTTCTTGCCTGGGCCTGATGGATGTCACTTTGAAACACTTGCAACAGCAACAAACGTCCGAAGATGATCGCAAAAGCACAGAGGACAAAGAGTGCCATCCAACGATAGCGCCGCCGAAATTCGCCAACATCCGAACGCTGCATGAGGATGCTCATCGAGTACCCCCATCGCCAGCCGAGCTCGCAGAGATGCTCGCTTGATGCAATCGGAACGCAAGCTGAAGCACGAACGGCGCAACCAGTGCAGTTGATGCTGCATGTGCCAGCACGGAACGGGAAATTTCGAGCGGCCGGCGAGTGTCACTTCCGAACACCGCCAGCAAAATGAGCACCATGGCGGCTTCCACGATTGTGAAGATGAAGCCGAGCGACACGCGGGAAAGCCAAGTCTGTGTGGTTAGCCGCACGCCGGTGATTCGCGACAACCACCAGATGGATACGTAGATGAAGGTGAACAAGCCAATCGGCGCACCCGCAAAGAGATCGAGTAGATAGCCAAAAACGAACGTGAGGATCGCGCCTCTTGCCATTGAGTGTTCGTGCACTCCAAGGAACAGAACCAGTGGCAAGATCAGACTGGGCGTTAGTCCATTGATGTTCGAGAAGTGAAGGAGTCGATACAAGTTCGACTGCACCAAGATGAGCAACACGCCCAATGACAGGAGAAGCAGATTGCGCATACCTACCTATCCGGATGAACGCGGCCGGCGCTTCGCGACCGGCGCGCAGTCTTTGGGGTCACTGAGTACGATGAGCACTGCATCTAGCCGCGAGAAGTCGACTGTCGGCTCGGCTTCCACCTCCTGGTAAATGCCAAAGTCGCGCTTGGCAACACGGACAACACGTGCCACCGCAATTCCCTTCGGAAACCGACAGCCGATACCGCTCGTCACGAGCAAGTCACCCACTGCAACCTCGTCGGTGCGCTGCACGTATTCGACGCGGACGGCATATCGGCCCGGATCACCCACCCCGCGCACGAAACCACGAGCCCCTGTGCGTTCGACAATAACATCGACGCCGAAACCACTGTCGACCGTGAGTTGCACGTCCACCCGGTCGCCGTCCACACGCATGACGGTTCCAACGGCACCATCGACCGACACGACGGGCATGTTGGCGCGTATCGCCACGCCAACCGTATCCAGGGTCAACGCTGCCACCCTGAAGTACTCTGTCGTGTTCTTGCCGATCACGGCGGCACTGGCTACTTCATCGGGGATAGCTTCGCGCAAGCCGAGTAGTCGCGACAACCGCTGGTTCTCAATCTGCAGTTGGCCGATCTCGCGAACTTTGTTCTTCAGTCGGGCGTTCTCGTAGGCTAGCTTGTTATTGTCAGCCTTCACGTCGACCAGATACACGTAGTCGCCGATAATACCGGAGATGCCCCGCGCCGCCGCTGCTGCAAAGAATTGGATCGGTGCGGCTACCCGCAACACCATGCGATCCACCGGGTTCATCTCTTCTGGACGCCGGATACTAGCGCGCAGAAAAAAGAACGGCACCGCCAACAATAACACGACCAATACGATATCGCGATATCGCCGGAGCGGAGTCGTCATCGCAGCGTCCCTCGATAGTGGCTATCCGATCGTGACTTCCTTGAGCAATTCAATGTGGTCCAGCGCTTTTCCACTTCCAAGTACCACAGCACTTATCGGGTCGTCACTCACCATGACGGGCAAACCAGTTTCTTCACGCAACAATACGTCGAGGTTCTTTAGCAGAGCTCCACCGCCGGTCAAAACCACGCCCTTGTCCACGATGTCCGCGGCCAGTTCCGGGGGGGTGCGTTCCAAAGCTACCAGTACGGCATCGACAATGGCGTTAATGGGTTCCGCCAGTGCCTCACGAATTTCATCCGAATTGACGACCACGGTTTTAGGAACCCCAGCGACCATGTCGCGTCCCTTCACTTCCATCGTCAGTTGCTGCTCTAGTGGATAGGCGTTGCCGATGCTGATCTTGATGCGTTCCGCCGTTTGCTCGCCGATCGCAAGGTTATACTTGCGTTTCATGTAGGCAACGATGGCCTCGTCCATCTTGTCGCCCCCGACGCGAACGCTTTGGGAATAGACAATCCCTGCTAGCGATATGACGGCAACTTCTGTGGTCCCGCCCCCAATGTCCACCACCATGTTGCCACTAGGTTCAGTAATTGGAAGACCGGCTCCAATTGCAGCAGCCATCGGTTCTTCAATTAAGTAGACTTCGCGCGCCCCAGCGCTTTCCGCACTTTCTTTGACTGCTCGCTTTTCGACTTCCGTGATGCCAAAAGGCACGCAGATAATGATGCGAGGTTTGACCAGCGTGCGGCGGTTATGTGCGCGAGCGATGAAGTAACGAAGCATGGCTTCTGTAATCTCAAAGTCGGCGATCACGCCATCACGCAACGGGCGCACGGCCTGGATATTACTGGGGCATCGCCCAAGCATTTCTTTGGCCTCACGCCCAACAGCCAGAACGCGCTTGTCGCCCCGGGCATCGCGCTGAACCGCAACCACGGAAGGCTCGCAGCTAACGATGCCCTTACCCTTCACATAAATAAGGGTGGTCGCCGTGCCAAGATCAATGGCCAGGTCGCTTGAGAATAATCCGTATAGCCAGTCGAAAATCATTGATTCTCTGACGCTTGGTGCTGAATTCGCGGAGCGGGCTCCTCCAGGGTCACATGGGTTTCCCGCAAGGCTTCCAGCCGGCTAAGCCAGGCCTTCCTAGCATGCGATGATGAGGAGGCGCAATCCGCCGCTCAACGCAACGCGAAAAACCGGCCACAAGATTGACTGGCTCGCGCCCTGATCTGCGTCTTTGGGGCCTTAATCCTCGTCCCAGTCTTTCCAGCGCTGCCACGAAGCCGCGCCACCGCGCCGGCGGCTTTCGTCAGCTGCCCCGCCTTTGCGTTTGGCCGCCGCAGCAACGCCCTTACGTTTCTTGTCGGTGCGTTTGCCCGCCGCGACCCGCGCTCCCTCCTCGTCCTCTTCAAAATCGCCGGATGGCTGCGCCGGGCGATGAGGGACCGTCTCAATTGTCTCATCGCCGCGACCTTCGAAACGAGTTGGGCTGCTGCCGTCGCTTTGCGCTGAGCGCAGTGCTGGCCGCGCGGGTCCAGCACCGGGGCGCGTTGCAGATGTGGGTGGCGCCGCGCCTCTCGGGTGCGCCACCTTCACCATGACTCGTCGCCCGCGCAGATCCGCGCTCGCTAGATCACTGAGCGACTGCTGTACGGCTTCCGCACTCGACAAGGTTACGAAGCCGAAACCACGAGGACGACCATCGGGGCCAATCGGTAGATGAACGCGTAGGACTGGAGTTACGCCACACCGAGTCAGCACTCCTTCGACTTCTTCGGCGGTAGCGTCATAGGGCAGATTGCCTACGTATAGTGTTCGATCTTCCGCTGGGCTCGAGACTGGGACGTTAATCGCTGGGCTCTCGACGCGCACTTCACGTCGAGCGGTCCCACCTTGGAAAGGTCGCACAGAAATTGGGCGACCCGCCTGCACCGACCCATCGAGAGCGGCTCGCGAACGCTCCGCTTGCTCGACCGTCTCGAGTGTCACAAAGCCAAAACCACGAGTTCGACCCGACGTGCGATCTTTCGGTAAACTAACCTCAAGGACCGTGCCACCCGTCGCATGAAAAAGCTGGCGCAGAACTTCCTCTGTAATGGAGTCTGGTAGGCCCGCAACAAATAGCTTGCGTGCGTCCTCTGTTGTCATCTGCGATTCCCGAGCAACCACCCAAACGGCGATCCCACCCTTAAATTGGCTAGGAACATCTTCAAGTTCAAACGATATCCGCAGTCATTGTTCCGTCAAGTCGAACCACGACGATTCAACCAAAGTGTTCCTTTGGCACCCACACGCCGTTCCTGGCTGTGGAACCGAATCTCACCCGACTGCGCCACGCTGGATGCGGCGCCGGGCAGTTGCCCCCGCCAAGGCGAACACGCCGACAACGAGCAGCCCGATACAACCCCACTGCGCTGGAGTTAAGAAAAGGTAGCGCGCGTCGGCTCCGGCAAGGTCCACCGCACGAGCAAAATCTAGCGTGAACCGGACCGGAGCGTAATAGACGCTGAGGATACCGACGAAGAAGCCTTCAGGGCGGCGTCGATTGCGCAACCAAAGGCAAGCGACCGCCACCGGCAAGGTCAGCACCGCCTCGAGCAACCCTATATCCAACCGAGGTGACCCAGGATATGCCACTGCCCACCAGCTTAGGGACAGCCGGCCCGGGTGATCGTGCGCCACTGCGCAGCCAAGACGGCCAATGAACCATGCCGATGGAAACGCACTGGCCACGCTCTCGGCAAAAGGCCAAGGGGAGCACTGGTAGCGCTTCGCCCACGCCCAACTGCCGAACGCTGCACCCAGAAAGCCACCGAAGCTCGACTGGCCTTGCTCCAACCGGAGCCACGCGCCGGGTTCTTTGCTGATGCTTTCTGGATAGTAAAAGAGCAAGTCGAAGAAGTGGCCTCCGACAAAGCCGAATGCCACGACCCAAACCAAATAGGACCATACCGCAGCCGTTGGCAGCCCGATTCGGCGCGACTGGACCAAGGTCAGCACGATGCCAAACCAGATCGCCGCCACCACCAGAAAGCCAAACGGACGGAGCGCAATTGCGCGCAAGGGCCAACCGTTAACGAAACCAGCCGGAATCAGAATCAAGTCCGCTATGCGAACGTAGGGGATCATCGCAGGGCAGACTCAGACTGACTCATGAGGGCTTCGATGTCGTCCACTGCCTTCGGAATGGAAAGGCTTAGATTCACGTGTGAATCAGAGGTAACGAGCACGTCATCTTCGATGCGAATCCCACACCCACGCAAGCCTTCGGGGACTTCAGGATCATTCGGTG
>Ga0265340_10001615_pt1 | contig 12947 bp, 10 predicted proteins | sample 4CB225metaG_FD_202082 | JGI IMG/M metagenome (GOLD analysis project Ga0265340, IMG submission 202082) | Rhizosphere microbial communities from Carex aquatilis grown in University of Washington, Seatle, WA, United States - 4-CB2-25 metaG | ecosystem: Host-associated > Plants > Roots >...
TCTGCCATCCAGCAGTTCGTGCAGCGCATGCAGCGACCCACCGGTATCGATGAGGCCAATATCTTCACACTGACCTCCGCCTGGATTTCGGATCCGGCGGATCTGCAGGGACAGATCAGGGGGGATCTGGCGGCACTGCGGGCGCTGCCGGGGGTGGTGGATGTGATCAGTGCCGTCAGTATTCCTCTGGATGGAACCAGCTATGGCTCGGGATTGAGCCTGAAGGCCGACCAGCGCACGCCCAGCGCGGAGGCTGCGACCTATTACGCCGACGAGCATGGCCTCGCCGCCTTCGGCTTCAAGCTCACGGCAGGACGCTGGTTCCACGCCGATGAGGTAGGCCTGCTGCGCTACTACGAGAACAGGTACCCCCCGACCATCGTGGTTACTGAAGAGCTGGCCAGGACGCTGTTCCCGTCCGCAAATGCGGTCGGTCAGGCGGTGTACCTCAACTCGCAATACGCACACATCGTCGGCGTGATCGAGCGCGCCCAGACTCCCAATGCGGCGGGCGGCTGGCAATCGGAGCTTTCAGTATTCGTGCCGATGCTGCCCCTGAGCAAAACGGTCAACTTTGTCGTGCGCACCCGACCCGGACAGTTGAACTCCGTGATGCCCGCCGCTCAGGCCAGGCTCTTTTCCATCGACAGCCACCGGATCATCCAGGGCGTGACGCCGTTCGCCGAGCGTCGCCACAACGCCTACCTGCTGCCGCGCATCTTCGCCACCATGTTGGCCGTCGTCAGCGTACTGCTGCTGACTGTCACCGGCTTGGGCGTCGTGGGACTGACCACGTACTGGGTATCCCAGCGCCGCCGTCAGATCGGCATGCGCCGTGCGCTGGGCGCCCGTCGCGTCGACATCCTGCGGTACTTCCAAATCGAGAACCTGCTCATCGTGGCTGCAGGGTGCATGCTGGGGATCGGGCTGGGCCTCGCCATCAATACCTTGATGGCCACCAGCATGCAGCTGACGCGGATGAGCATCGGTTACGTCTGTCTGGGTGCGCTGATTGTGCTGGTGCTGTGTCAGTTGGCGGTGCTTTGGCCGGCCCTGCGCGCCGCGTCGATTTCGCCGGCCACCGCGACGCGCGGTCTGTGAGTTGAGGAAACGCGCGCCGATGTTTGGCTACTACCTGGAGCTGGCGGCGCGCAGCCTGGGTCGCAATCTGGTGCTGACAGTGCTGGTGATTGCTGCGATCGGTGTCGGCATCGGCGCATCGATGACCATGCTCACGACGCTTGTGGCAATGTCGAGCAACCCGATCCCGGGCAAATCCTCTCAGCTGTTTGTGCCGCAATTCGATGTCTTCGGCTACGCGTCGCGCAGTCATGCTATCAGGGATATCAATTGGGACCTGACCTACCGGGATGCTATGGCCTTCATGAAGGCGCAGCTGGGCACACACCAGGCGGCCATGTACCCGTTGGCGTTGAATGTGAAGCCGCCGCACGCCGATCTGTTTCAGGCGAGCGGCAGAGCGACGACCAGCGACTTCTTCACCCTGTTCGAGGCGCCATTTCGCAGCGGTGCCGCCTGGGGGAGCAAGGATGATTCGGCGGGGGACAATGTGGTGGTGCTCAGCGCAAAGCTCGCTCAGCGACTGTTCCCGAATGCCGAGGCGGTCGGTGGAACCGTCAATCTGGGTAAACGGGATTACCGCATCATCGGTGTCCTCGGGCCCTGGATCGTGACACCGCGCTACTATGACATTGGCTCCGGGAGTTTCGGCGAAACGGAGGATTTCTACCTGCCGCTCTCGATTGCGGTAGCCCGGCAGATCGAAACCAGTAATTACGACTGTGATCCCACCGGGCTGCCGGCCGGGTGGCAGGCGCGCTTGAGCTCGGAGTGCCCGTGGCTGCAGTTCTGGGTGGAATTGCCCAAAGCCACACAGGTCAGGGGTTTTCGGGCATTCCTCGCCAACTACGCCGCGCAGCAGCAGCAGCTCGGCAGATTTAAATGGTTACCGCTGTGGGCGTTGCACGACGTACCCGACTGGCTGGCTTACGCGCGGATCGTGCCCAATGAGGTGCGGATCAATACGATGATTTCAGTGGGGTTCATGATCGTCTGCCTGATCAATGCCGTGGGCCTGATGCTGGCAAAATTCTCCAGCCGTGCGGTTGAGCTGAGCGTACGGCGGGCGCTGGGGGCGTCGCGAAGCGATATTTTTCTGCAGTGCCTCACCGAGGCCTTGGTTATAGGTCTGCTGGGCGGATTCCTCGGGCTTGGCCTCACTGTCGCCGGGTTGTCGGCCCTGCGCAGCCTGCGTGGCATTGCGACCACCGACAGCGCCTATGGACGCCTGCTTGCCTTGAATACGCAAATGGTGCTGATCACTTTCGGCGTGGCGATCATCGCGACGATCTGTTGCGGGCTGTATCCCGCATGGCGCGCCAGTCGCGTTCCGCCCGTTTGGCAGCTGAAGGCGCAATAGCGATGGAGATACTGCCCATACTGCGGAGTCTGCGTCGCAACAAGGTCGGGGCCTTGCTGATCGCGCTGCAGATTGCGATAACTCTGGCGGTCGTCAGCAATTGCCTGTCGATGATCCAGCACCGTGTACAGTGGATGCAGCGGCCCACGGGGATCGATGAGGCCAATATCTTTGCGATGACCAATGTCTGGTCGTCGGACCCGACGGACCTGAAACCGCTCATAGAGGGGGATCTGGCGGCCTTACGGGCGCTGCCGGGAGTCATCGATGCCGAAGCGACGAATAACACGCCACTGGGCGGGCAGGAGTGGGACTGGCCGCTGGCCAGGGGGCCTGACCATGAGCCGTTCTTCGCCTGGTCGACAATCTACAGCGGCGACGAGCATGGCCTTGCCACCTTTGGCCAGAAACTTCTCGCCGGGCGCTGGTTCACGCCTGATGAGGTCGGCGAGATACGGATCCGGGAAACCAAGTTCCCAGCCGTCATCGTCGTCACTGAATCCGTGGCGGACGCCTTGTTTCCCGGAGGCCATGCGCTGGGCCAGACGCTTTACTTCGAGCATGCCGGGTCCAGCCGTATCGTGGGGATTGTCGAAACCATGCAGCGTCCCGGGGATGCGCAGGGGTGGGGGAATCCGTGGCGTGAGTTTTCCATTTTCGTTCCCTTTCAATTCGTGAACAACGGGCTCATGTATGTGGTGCACACCAAGCCCGGTCAGCAGGCCGCGATGCTGCGGGCCGCGCCCGCAAGACTCCTGGAGCTCACCCATGAGAGAATCATCGGGGACTTGCGGACCTTCAGCGAGATTCGCCGCCAGGCGCATCGTGGCAATCGCACCTCGATCATCATCTTGGGCGTTTTGAGCTCGTTACTGTTGGCGGTGACGGCTTTCGGGGTGATCGGGTTGACGATGTACTGGGTGGGACAGCGGCGGCGGCACATCGGCATGCGGCGCGCGCTAGGCGCGCGGCGGGTCGACATCTTGAGGTACTTCCAGACCGAGAACCTGCTGATTGCCGGAACGGGCTGCATTGTGGGGGTCATGCTGGCGATGTGGGGCAATACGTGGCTTGCGGCACGGCTGGAGATCAGCCGCATGACGGTGGCGTACGCCGGTTTCGGTGCCCTGATCCTGATGGTGCTGTGTCAGCTGGTCGTGCTGTGGCCGGCGCTGCGCGCGGCAGCGGTTCCCCCGGCCATCGCGATCCGAGGCGTGTGATGGCTTTGCAACTGTGGCGATTGACGTTGCTGGGAATGCTGGGGCTGGCCCTTTTCGGCTGCAGCCCCACCGCGCCGCCGCCGGCCACAGCGGGTGAGCGCGTGGTGAATGTCTACAACTGGTTCGACTACCTCAAGCCCGAGGTATTGCAGCAGTTCCAGGCGCAGACCGGCATTCTCGTGCACTACACGGTCTTTGATTCCAACGAGACGCTGGCCGCGCGCCTGCTGGCAGGACACTCGGGCTACGACGTTGTCTTTCCGTCGTCCTCCTATCTGCAGATGCTGGCGCAGGCCGGCGCGATTCGCACGCTCGATAAATCCGCGCTGCCGAATCTCGCCAACATGGATCCGGTGATCATGGGCGAACTGGCCCGCCACGACCCTGGCAATGCCCATGCGGTCGCCTATGCCTGGGGCATCACCGGATTCGCCTACGATGAGACGCAGATCCGCGCACGCCTGCCGCAGGCCCCCGTGGACAGCTGGTCGATGCTGTTCGATCCAAAAATCGCCGCGCGCTTCGCCGACTGCGGTATCGGCCTGTATGAGTCGCCGGCCATCATCCTGCAAAGTGTTCTTGCCTGGTTGGGTGAGCAGCCCGACAGCGAGGATCCGGTGGTGCTGGGGCGTGCGCAAACGGCGCTGCTGGCGGTGCGACCCTTTATTCGCAAGATCGGCAGCGATTCCCTGGTCGCGCAACTGGCTGAAGGGGACCTGTGTCTCATCATCGCCAGCAACGGCGATGCCCTGCAGGTCCGTGAGCGGGTGCGGGTCGCCGGTTCCAACCGTACCATCGGCTACAGCATCCCGCGTGAAGGGGCGGTGATGTGGATCGACACCGCCGCCATCGTCGCCGATGCGCCGCATCCGGACAATGCACAGCGCTTCATCAATTTCCTGATGGATGCCAAAGTGGCCGCGCAGAACGCCAACGCCATCCATTTTCCGAACGGCAACGCAGCCTCCCAGCCACTGCTGCAGGCGCAGCTCACCAACGCGGCGATCTATCCGCGCGGTGCGCAGGCGGCGCGGCTTATTCCGGAGCGCCTGGGAAGTGAGGCCTTCGTGCGCCTGCGGACCCGCATGTGGACGCGCTTTCGGACCGGTCAGTAAAGGGATATCCGCTACCATGTCGCTCATGCGCACGGTCTTGGTCATCGATGACAACCCGGCGGTCGGTACCGCGTTGGGCATGCTGTTCGACCTGCATGACATCACCACGCTGACGGCGCTGTCACCGCAAGCCGGGCTTGCTGTACTGGCCGCACACAGCGTCGATCTGGTCATCGCCGACATGAACTTCAGTGCGGATACCACCTCCGGCCAGGAGGGCGTGGCATTGTTCCGCGACATTCGTGCGACGCACCCGGATCTTCCGGTCATCCTCCTCACCGCCTGGACCCATCTGGAATCCGCGGTGCAGCTGGTGAAGGCCGGTGCCGCCGACTACGTGGCCAAGCCCTGGGACAATGACCGGTTGCTGGCCGCCGTGGAGAATCTGCTCGAGCTGTCCGAGAGCGTGCGCGAGACCGCGCGCCTGCACCTGGAACGCGAACAGCAGCGGGCACTCCTTGCGATGACGCACGACCTGTGCGGAGTGGTCTACGAGTCCCGGGCCATGGCGGCCGCGGTGGAGCTGGCCTGCCGGGTTGCCCGTGCGCAGGTGCCGGTGCTGATCACCGGCCCCAACGGGACCGGCAAGGAGCGTATCGCGGCCATCGTGCACGCCAATTCGGCCGTGCGTGCCGGTCCCTTCATCGCCGTCAATTGCGGGGCGTTGCCGGCCGAACTGATCGAGGCGGAACTGTTCGGTGTGGAGGCGGGGGCTTTCACGGGCGCGAACCGGGCACGCGTGGGACGCTTCGAGTCCGCCGACGGCGGCACGCTGTTCCTGGATGAGATCGGCAATCTGCCCCTCTCCGGCCAGGTGAAGCTGCTGCGGGTGCTGGAGTCGGGGCAGTTCGAACCCTTGGGCTCCAGCCGCACCCGCACGACCCGCGTGCGCGTCATCAGCGCCACGAATGCCGAGCTGCCGCAGATGATTCGCCTGGGTGTGTTTCGCGAAGACCTGTACTACCGGCTGAATACGATCGAGATCCCGCTGCCCGCGCTGGCGGCGCGACCTGCCGATATTCTCCCCCTGGCGCGGCACTTTCTGGGGCCGGCGCTGACCTTGGGCGATGATGCGCGTCAGGCGCTGCTGCTGCATGGCTGGCCCGGCAACGTGCGTGAACTGCGCAATGTGCTGGAGCGGGCGCGGCTGCTGGTGACGGGAGGGGAGGTCCGGGCGATGGACCTGAACCTGCCGGTGCCGAAGCTGCCGGGCGCCGCACTCGAGGAAGGCCTGACTCGCACCAGCATCGAGGCAAGCCTCAGGGCCGCCGGCGGCAATGTATCGCGGGCGGCAGCCTCATTGGGACTGTCGCGCCAGGCGCTGTATCGCCGCATGGAAAGATTGGGCATGCGTTCCTGATGGCGACGCGGGCGAAAATCAGCCTCGCCGCGAAATTGGGCCTGCTGATTTTCGCCATGGTAGTGATGGGTTCGGCCGTGGCCTTAGGCCTGCAGGCCTACCTCAGGAATCCCGCCTATGCGCTGCTGCTCACCGCCGGGGCCGCCGTCGTGCCCGTGATGCTGGCGGCCCGGCGCGGCGTGCGCCCCGTGCGCCGGGTGCTGCGGGCCATGCAGACCAGCGTGGCCTGTTATGGCGACGGGGATTTCAGCGTATCGCTGGTCGTCAACCGGCGCGATGAACTCGGCGACCTGCTGCTGGCCAACAATGAGCTGGGCAATGCGCTGCGCAAGCAACGGGCCCATCTGGTCCAGCGCGAGCTGCTGCTGGATACGGTCGCGCAGCATTCCCCGGTGGCCCTGGTGCTGGTCGACCCTCACCAAAGAGTGGTCTACGCCAACATCGCCTCCCGGCATCTGCTCAATGAGGGCCGATCCCTGCTCGGCTGCGATTTCGCCAAGATTCTGGAAGCCGCGCCGGTCGCACTGCGGGAAGCCGTGGCAACGGCCGGGGATTGCCTGTTTTCGACCTGGATCGCCGGGACCGAGGAGACCTTCAGCCTGGCGCAGCGCGCGTTCATGCTGCAGGGCCAGCGGCACCAGATGTTCCTGCTGAAGACCCTGACCCGGGAGCTGTCGCGACAGGAAGTGGCCACCTGGAAGAAACTGATCCGGGTGGTCAGTCACGAACTGAACAATTCCCTGGCACCGATCGCCTCGATGGCCGATACCGGTCGCGAACTGCTGCGGCGCGGTGATACCTCGACCCTGGTGAATGTGTTCGCGACCATCCGCGAACGGGCCGCACACCTGCATCAGTTTGTCGCCGGCTACGCGGCTATTTCACGCCTGCCCGCGCCGCGACCCGATCGGGTCGGGTGGGCGCAGCTCATGGAGGACCTGGCCCGCCAGCAGGCCTTTTCGATTGCCGAACCCTTGCCGGTGCAGCCCGGCTGGTTTGATCGCCTGCAACTGGAGCAGGCCCTGATCAATGTCCTGAAGAACGCGCATGAGGCCAGTGGCGATCCGGCGCAGGTGAGCATCCTGGTCCACCAGACGCCGCAGGAGCAGCGCATCGAGGTGCGGGATCGCGGACCCGGGATGACCGAGCTGGTCCTCGCGCAGGCCCTGCTGCCCTTTTATTCAACCAAGCACGATGGCACGGGTTTAGGGCTGGCCCTGTGCCGCGAAATCGCCGAGGCCCATGGCGGGAGTCTGCGCCTCAGTAACCGCGAAGGCGGCGGCATCAGCGTCATGTTCGTGCTGCCGATGCCGGCAAGCCTGCCGGCGCCTGGCCAGGCTGCGGTTCCGGGGTATCATCCCTGAACCATGGATGAAGATGCCGTCGAACGTCTGGAGATGAAGCTGGCCTTCCTCGAGCGCGCCAATGCGGAGTTGAGCGATGTGGTCTATCGCCAGCACAAGGATCTGGAATCGCTGCGCAACCGAGTGCAGGCGCTGGCTGAGAAACTGGACGCCAGGGCCGTGGCGGAACCGGTCCGTCAACCCGAGGACGAGCGACCCCCGCACTATTGATTGCCGAGCGGCTCTTTGTCGTTGAGGAATTCCACGCCCACCGGTTTGTTCGCAAGGATCTCCTCGCGCGACAGTCCCTGCAGTTCGTGCGGGAAGACCAGCCACTCCTCGACGCTGCGCACGAAGTAGTCGGGCACCAAGGCACTGCGATTGCGCGTGGGCTTGTAATAGACCGTCGCGATCCGGATGCTTTGCGGGGTGTTGCGCCGGCAGCGCCGGTGCAGCTCGGCAATCACCGCCTCGAGACTGCGCCCCGAATCGAACACATCATCGACCAGCAGCAGCCGGTCGTCCGCCTCCAGGCGCGACACCAGGTAGTCGATGGCGTGGACGCGTACCGTTTTCTCCTGCTTGTCCATGCCCAAATAGGCCGAGGTGCGGATGGCGATGTGATCGGTCGGGATGTCGTGGTAATCCAGGACTTCCTGCACCGCGATGCCGATGGGCGCGCCTCCCCGCCACAGGCCGACCAGGAAGGTCGGGCGATAGCCGCTGCGCACGATCATGCGCCCGAGCTCAAGGGAGTCCTTCAGCAGCGACTCCGCGGATATGAAGGTTTTTTCCATGCGTAGCCTAAGTATAGGCCTACGGCCCAGCCTGGGCGGGGCTGCCGTTGCCGCGTGGGCGTATCCGCCGGCATTCGACTAGACTCGTCGCTTCGGATCCGGGATCGAAGGAGGGCGGCCGCAAGATCACCTCATGTCCCATCTCTATAGAGGTAGTCTTGAGCAAAATCTCGCGTATTGACAGTCTGGGGCGCTTCTGGCGATTAGCCGGGATGCTGGCCCTGGCGTACGGCGGGATTTTGGCCCTGACCCCGCTGGCCCGCGCCGCGGAACTGGACCCCCCCTCGGCGGCCCCTCCCGCCCCGCCGGCGCCGACCCCCACCACGGGCGGGTGGCTGGATGTCTCGACCTGGCCGGTGATCCCGGTACCCCTGATCGGGGCGGACCCCGACAGCGGCGTGACCCTCGGCATCCTCCCGACCTGGCTGCATACCAACGATCAGCACGAAATCACCCGTATCATCGCCCCGGACCTGCTGCACAACCCGTACTTTGGTGTGGGCGGACATTTCCGGGTGTTCGAGTACCCCTCGACCGATGAGCAATGGTCGGTGCAAGTGGGCGCCAAGCAACGCGTCGAGCGCAACTTCGATTATGAGTTCGAGAAGGGCCGGCTGCGGGACGGCAACTGGTCGCTCAACTCCAGCCTGATCTTTGACCGCAGCGGAGTGCCGCGCTTCTACGGCATTGGTAACAGCTCACTCTCCGGCAATGTCACCAACTACACCGCCTCGCAACTGCTCGGGCAGGTGCAGGCCGGCTTCAACCTCAACCACACCTGGCAGCTGCAGTACACCTTGCGGGCCCGGCGCATGGAAGTCACCGCGGGGACGCTGGCGAAAGTCCCCACCATCGAGAGCCGCTACCCGCAGGTCCACGGTCTGGGGGTCACCAACGAAGTGCTGAACCAGGTGGCGCTGGTCTATGACACTCGGGACGATGCCACCATCCCCTCGCGCGGCAGCCAGTGGCTGGCCTTTGTGGGTGTCAACGGCCACGACGCCACGATCAGCGACTCCATCTACACGGTGGCCGGCCTGGATGCGCGCACGTTTGTGCCGATCTCAGTGCTCCCCGGCACCATTCTGGCGGCGCATCTGGCGGTCCGTTATCTGCCCAGCGGCCACAAGATTCCATTCTTCGATTTAAGCAGCATTGGCGGCGGGGAGAATGACGTCGGCGGCCAGCAGCTGCTGCGCGGTTTTGGCCAGGGGCGCTTCGTGGACCGCAATTCCTTCGATACGACCCTCGAACTGCGGCACCACGCCTTTTCGTTCGATGCCGCGGCCAGTCATGTGGACATCGAAGTGGCGCCCTTTCTGGACATGGGAAAGGTGTCCTCCCATACCGGTGCGAACCCGCTCTCGGCACTGCACAAGGTGGCCGGAATCGGTATACGCGGCATTGCGCGCCCGTCGGTGGTGGGATATGTCGATGTGGGATATGGCACCGAAGGAATTGCGGTCTTCACCGGCATCAATTACCCCTTCTAGAAGCGCCTGGGGAAATTGCGTAAGCTTGGCGTAAGCGCATGGAAATAATCTCGAAATCGCCAGTCTCCGCTGCCGCCGCTGCGTCCGTTGCCGGTGCCAGCCCCCGACCCTGGGATGCCCGCCTCGGGCGCCGGCTGGTCACGCCGCTGAAGGACAGCTGGGTCACGCCCAATCACCTGACCACCGTGCGCCTGGTCGTGGGTCTTGCCGGTGCGCTGGCCTTCACGCCGGGCACCTGGGGCTGGACCAATCTCGCGGCGCTGCTGGTGATCCTGTCTAATTTTCTCGACCACACGGATGGTGAGCTGGCGCGCATCAGCGGCAAGACCAGCCGGATCGGCCATCTGTACGACCTGGCCAGCGACGCGCTGGTCACCATCCTGCTGTTCGGCTGCATCGGCGTGGGGGTGGCGGCGAGCGGCACCCGGAACATGCCCTTTGGCCTGCCCGCCGCGCTCATCGGCGCCGTGGCCGGCACCGCGGTGGCGCTCATTTTCTTTCTGCGCATGCGCATCGAGGAGCTGCTGGGAAAATCCGGGACCCGACAACATTCGCTGGCGGGTTTTGAAACCGAGGATGTCCTGTACCTGCTGCCGCTGGTGACGCTGTTCGGCGCTCTGGCACCGTTTCTGCTCGCGGCCAGCGTGGGCGCGCCGCTGTTCGCGCTGCTGGCCGGCGTGGACCTCATCCGCGTGACGCGGCGGCCTGTCGCCGGGCAGGCGGGAACTCCTGGGGTCGCGGTACCGGACATGACCGGCGATGCACAGCTTGATCCCGCCCTGCAGTCGCTGCTCCAGGCCCAGCTGGCCCGGCTCGATGAGGAGGCACTGCGCAGTCAGTACCAGGAGCAGGGCAGCTTCCTGTATGTGGCGGACTTTCTACCCGCCGATTTCACCGCCAGGCTGATCGCGGCAGTGACTGCCGTCACGCCCGTGATCAACCGCAATTTTCTTCCCGGTCACAAGCAGGGAGGCAGCGTCAGTCGCCACAGCATCGATCAGCTGGCGCCGTTCATCGCGCAGCTGTATCGCGCGCCGGCATTGCTGTCGTGGCTCGGGGCGATGAGCGGTGAGCGATTGCAGCTGTCGCCCGCGGATGATCCGCACGCCTACGCGCTGTACTTTTATTCGCGCCCCGGTGATTTCATTGGCTGGCACTACGACACCTCGTATTACGCAGGCCGGCGCTACACGCTGTTGCTCGGCATCGTGGATCGTTCCAGCTGCAGACTGGACTACGAGCTGCACACCAAGCAGCCGGGTCGGACTCCCGAGTCAGGATCGATTCAGATCGCCCCCGGGGGTCTCGCGTTCTTCGACGGGGACCGGCTGCGGCACCGGATCACGCCGCTGGGTGAAAACGAGTTCCGCGTTTCCCTGACCTTTGAGTACGTCACCAACCAGCACATGAGCCCGTGGTGGCGCTTCGTCTCCAACATGAAAGACGCGGTGGCCTATTTTGGCTTCCGGCAGGTCTTCAGCCGCATGGTACGGGGACGCGCGCCCACTCCATGAGGCGTCTGGGATCGTGGCTGCTGACCCTGGGCCTGCTGTTATTCGTGGCCCTGCTGGTCTCGCAGGGTGTACCGGCCATTCTCTCGACGCTGGCGGCGGCCGGGTGGGGCCTGCTCGTGGTGGCGGTGTTTCATCTGATTCCACTGGGCATCGATGCGCTGGCGATCCGGGTGCTGTACCGGCGCGGCCAGACCCAGCATGGACTGCTGGATGCAGTCCTGACGCGCTGGATAGGGGAATCCGCCAACAGTCTGATGCCCGCCGGCCAATTGGGCGGTCCGGTGTTCATGGCCCGCTACCTCGCGCAACGCGGCATGCCCATGCCCCAGTCCGCCGCCGTCATCACGGTCAGCATGACGCTTCAGACCTTCGCGCAGATTCTGTTCGCGTTGCTCGGTGTGCTGCTGCTGGGCGCCCGGGCCGGGGGCGTCTCCGAGCACACCCTGCGCACCATGGCCCTGCTCGCCAGCGGTTTTCTGGCACTGCAGATCGTCGGCTTCTACTACCTGCAGCGGCGCGGCTTTTTCAGCAAGCTGCTGCGCCTGGTCACCAAGCTCGCCGGATCGCAGCGCTGGTCCGGTCTGATGACCCGTGCCCAGGCCATCGATGCTGCCGTGCAGGAGACCTACTCGCGCAGCGGCCCGGTGGCCTTGAGCTTTCTGGCGAGTCTCGCGGGGTGGCTGGTGGGGGCGGGCGAGGTCTACCTGATCCTGTACTACATGGGTCACCCCGTAAATTGGGTGACGGCTCTGCTGCTGGAAAGCCTGGGACAGGCCGTGCGCGGCGCGGCGTTTGCGGTGCCCGGGGCGCTGGGCGTGCAGGAGACCGGCTATGTGCTGCTGGCGCCGCTGGCCGGACTGACCCCCGATGTGGCGCTGGCGCTATCCCTCGCCAAGCGGGTCCGTGAGCTGCTGCTGGGATTGCCGGGCCTGCTGTATCTGCGGCTCTCGGGGCGTTCCCGCGCCGCCTTGAGGGTGTGACGGTGTGGTATGGTTTCCGCAATCATGCGAGCACTGATTCTTGCCGCCGGGCGCGGCTCCCGGCTGTCCCAATCCCTGGGTTCCCCCACTCCTAAGTGCCTGCTGACATTCGGCGGTGTCAGTCTTCTCGAGCGGCACCTGCGGCTGCTGCAAGCGGCGGGTGTCCGGGAAGTCGTCATGGTGCTGGGGTTCGAGCATGCCGTCATCGAAGCGGAACTTGCGCGTCTGGCGGCGCTGGGTCTGCCGAAAGTTGAAGTCTTCATCAATGAGCGCTTCGTGCTGGGCAGCGTGCTCACGGTGCATGTCGCGGCGCAGGCCTTGCGGCGGGGCGGTGATGTGCTGCTGATGGATGCCGACGTGCTCTACGATGCGCGCATCATGCAGGCTTTGGCGGGCGGCGCGGCGCCCAGCAACCGCATTCTGATCGATCGCGAATTTGAGGCCGGGGATGAGCCCGTGAAAGTGTGCGTGCGGGACGGAATTCCCGTGGAACTGCGCAAGCAGCTCGCCGCGGATCTGCGCTACGACACCATCGGTGAGTCGGTCGGATTCTTCCGTCTCGATGAACGTGCCGCGCGGCGACTGGCGGACCTGGCCGCGGACTACGTCGATTCGGGCCGGGCGAACCTGCCGCATGAGGAGGCGCTGCGTGATCTGATTCTGGAGCGCAGCCAGGTCTTCCAGA
>Ga0265340_10001616_pt1 | contig 12944 bp, 12 predicted proteins | sample 4CB225metaG_FD_202082 | JGI IMG/M metagenome (GOLD analysis project Ga0265340, IMG submission 202082) | Rhizosphere microbial communities from Carex aquatilis grown in University of Washington, Seatle, WA, United States - 4-CB2-25 metaG | ecosystem: Host-associated > Plants > Roots >...
CCAGCCGCGAGGCATTGAACGAATAGATCACGAGAATGACGATCGGCAGGTATAGAAAGGCCACGCCGAGCGCCAGCGACACGGCATTGAAGGTCGACAGCCCTTTCATCCCGCGCGCCGTCATCGCGAATCCTCGAGCTGGCGGCGCTGCAGCCGGTCGTAGAAGATCAGCGGCACCAACAGCAGCATGAGCAGCATGACCGCGGCAGCCGACGCCACCGGCCAGTCCTTGTTGGTGAAGAACTCCAGCCATAGCGTCTGGCCTATCATCAGCGAATTGGAACCGGCGAGCAGATCGGGGATCACGAACTCGCCGACGATCGGGATGAAGCAAAGCAGGACGCCGGCAGCGACGCCCGGCAACGACAGCGGAAACGTCACCAGCCAGAACGCCTGCCGCGGCGATGCGCCGAGATCGCTTGCCGCCTCCAATAGCGCAGGCTCCATTTTGGTCAGGGTCGCATAGAGCGGCAGGATCATGAACGGCAGATAGGAATAGACGATACCGAGATACATGGCGCTGTCGGTGGAGAGCCACACCACCGGCGCGGAGACAACATGCAGCGCCAGCAGGATCTTGTTGAGCAGGCCATCGTGCTGGAGGATATTGATCCAGGCATAGATGCGGATCAAGAACGAGGTCCAGAAGGGAACGATGACCAGCATCATTGCGATGGGCTGCCAGCGTGTTGGCAGCCGCGACATGCCGTAGGCGATGGGATAGCCGATCAAAAGCAGGATCGAGGTCGAGACCGCCGCAACCATGAGGCTGCGCAGGTAAGACAGCACATAGAGGTCGTCGGAGACCAGCAGCCTGAAATTGTCCAGCGACAGCGCTGCTGCCGCCGCCTTTAGCGCCGCAATGCCTTGCGTGAGGTCGAACACCGGCAGGTATGGCGGCTGCGCGATCGCGGTCTGCGACAGGCTGATCTTGGCCACGAAAGCGAACGGCACCAGGAAGAACAGCACCATCCAGGCGTAAGGCGCGATCGCGGCCAGCCGCGCCGGGCGGGTGAAGATGCGCCGCCCGCTCATTGTTCCAAAACCACGCAATCGTCCGGCGTGAACCACGCCACCACCCGGTGACAGGCCTGATAGGTATCGATATCGATCCGCGCGGTGTTGGCCATCGACGAGCGTACCACCGCGCCGGTATCGAGCTTCACCTTGTAGCTGGTAACGCCGCCGAGATAGCTGACATCGGTCACGACGCCTTCGAGCCGGTTGATCGCGGGCGTAGCGGCCGCGCCGTCGGAAGCCGGCCCGCGGCGCGACAATTTTACCTTTTCGGGGCGGATCGCGACGCAGACACCGGATTTTGTCATCGGCTGGTGCGGCTCGGCCACCACGATGGTCCCGGCGTCCCGGGTCGCGATCATCAGCCGGCCGCTGTCACGCGATTCGAGCTGCCCCTCGAAGATGTTGACGTCGCCGACGAACTCGGCGACCCAGCGCGACGCCGGCTCCTCATAGAGCTGCCGTGGCGTGGCCACCTGTTCGAGGCGGCCGGCATCCATCACCCCGATCCGGTCGGCCACCGTCATCGCCTCTTCCTGATCATGGGTGACGATGACGAAGGTCATGCCGAGTCGGCGCTGCAGCTCGACCAGTTCGAACTGGGTGCTTTCGCGCAGCTTCTTGTCGAGCGCGGCCAGGGGCTCGTCGAGTAGCAACAGCCGCGGCCGGCGCGCCAGCGAGCGCGCCAGCGCGACTCGCTGCTTCTGGCCGCCGGAGAGCTGGTCGGGCTTTCGTTTCTCCAGCCCCTCGAGCTTGACCAGCGCCACCATCTCCGCGACGCGAGCATCGATCTCCGCGCCCGCCATGCCGGCGCGCTTGAGGCCGAAGGCGATATTGTCGCGCACGGAAAGATGCGGGAACAGCGCGTAATTCTGGAACATCATGTTGACGGGACGCTGGTGCGGCAGGACCTGCGCGATATCCTTGCCGTCGAGCAGGATGCGGCCCTCGTCCGGCGTCTCGAATCCGGCCAGCATCCGCAGCAGCGTGGTCTTGCCGCAGCCGCTTGGACCCAGCAGCGCGAAAAACTCGCCGGCCCGGATGTCCAGTGACAGCCGGTCCACCGCGCGAAACATGCCGAATTTCTTCACCACCGCGTCGATGCGCAGCAGCGGCATGTCCGCCGCCTCTGCCTCGAGCGGGGATGCCGACAATTCCTTGCCGGCGTCGATGATCGGCGGGTCCTCAGCCATGTATCCAGTAGTATACGGTGGGCGGGCTGGCGCGCAACGCACCGGCTTCACAGTCGGCCGGTCTCGTGCTGCAATACGGTCCGGGTTTAGCATCGGGAGAGGAAATGAACCGGGACCGGTATGATCTGTCGCTGACCACTGGATCCGACCGCGCCGCGGCATTCTATCGCGACGGCATGGACCGCATGCTCTCAGCCTGGAACGGCGCCGGCGACGCCTTCGACCGCGCCATTGCCGACGACCCCGACTTCGCGCTCGCACACATTGCACGCGCCCGCGTCCACCAGATGAACATGGAAATCCCCGAGGCCCGCGCCCGGGCGGCGCAGGCCCGGCAACTGGCGGCCGCGGCAAGCCCGCGCGAACGGCAACACGTCGGGATCATGGCCGCAACGATTGAAGGTCAGCCGAACGCGGCATTGTCCGGCGCGGAGCAGCATCTCGAGGAATATCCGCGCGACGCCCTCGTGCTCTCGCTGCTGCTCGGCGCGTTCGGCCTCTATGCCTTCTCCGGACGCGCCGATCACGACGCAGCCAAGCTCGCGATCTGCCAGCGTCACGCCGGCGATTACGGCGAGGACTGGTGGTTTCTTGCCTATCTGGGCTGGTCGCACACCGAAGCCGGCAATGTCGGCATCGGCCGCGCGCTGATCGAACGTGCTCTTCCGCTGCGGCCGGAAAACGCCAGCGCCGCCCACGGCCTTTCCCACGCCTTGTTCGAACAGGGCGAGCCGGAAGCCGGCGGCGCGTTTCTTTCCTCCTGGCTGAAGAGGCATGATCGAGCGAGCTTCCTGCACGGACATCTGTGCTGGCATCTCGCGCTGGCGGCGATTGAAACCGGCGATCCGGACACAGCCCTTGCGATCTACGAACGGCAGATCAGGCCACCCAACTCCTCCTACCCGCCGCTGAACGTGCTCACGGATTCGGCTTCGCTGCTCTGGCGGCTTTCGCTTGCCGGCACCTCGGGACTGAAGCCGCATTGGCGCGAGGTCGCCGCCTATGGCGATCGATTCTTTCCCCAGGCAGGCTCGCATTTTGGCGATGTTCATTATGCGCTGGTCGCGGCGGCAACCAACCGGGAAGCCTTGCAAACCAGACTGACGCAAATGGAAGCCCGCGCCGCCGACGGAAAGCTCGCTCCCGGCCCAGGCGCGATCGGCCTTTGTCGCGGCATCCAGGCTTTTGCCGACGGCGACTACAGCAGCGCCGTCCGCATCCTCGAACCGCTGATGCCGGAACTGGTACGGATCGGCGGCAGCCATGCCCAGCGCGAATTATGGGAAGACACCTTTATTGTAGCGTGCCTGCGCGCCGGATATGGCGACAAGGCCGCGCCAATGATTTCCGAACGGCTGCACCGGCGGCCGTCCACGCGCGACAGAGCGTGGCTGCAGCAAGCAAGCTTGCCGCGTTGACGCCATAATGCAACGCGCCACCGCGCGACCGTGATCAGGCTACGGTGGCAAAAAATGCCGGGATCCGCGCGGGGCGTGAATCCCGGTCCGAATTCTAAGCGTGCGCTAGCTCTCCGGCCTTCGACACTTTGTTCAGCGGCTGGCTGAAATCCAGCACCATGCGCCCTTCGACCTTGCCGGCCTTGAGGTCCGCGAAGATCTTGTTGATGTCGCTCAAGGGCGCGGTCTTGATTTGCGAGCGTACCTTGCCCTCGACGGCAAAGGCGATGGCCTCATCGAGGTCGCGGCGCGTTCCGACGATCGAGCCGCGCACGGTAATGCGCTTCAGCACGACGTCGAAGATCGGGGTGGGAAATTCCCCCGGCGGCAGACCGACAAGGATGACGGTTCCCCGGCGACGCACCACCCGCAGGGCCTGCGAAAAAGCAGGCGGCGAGACCGCCGTCACCAGAACGCCGTGCGCGCCGCCGCCGGTGGCTTTGAGAATCTCCGCCACCGCATCCGGCGACCGCGCGTCGACCGCGATGTCGGCGCCGGCGCTGCGGGCCAGAGCGAGCTTGTCCGGAGCGATGTCGAGCGCCGCGACGTGCAATCCCATCGCCTTGGCGTACTGGATGGCCACCTGTCCGAGGCCGCCGATGCCTGATATCGCGACCCATTCGCCCGGCCGCGCCTCGGTTTCCTTGAGGCCCTTGTAGGTCGTGACGCCGGCACAGAGGATCGGCGCAATCGCCGCGAAGTCGACACCGGCCGGAAGCCGCGCCGCAAAGGGCGCTGAGGCGATGACGTATTCCGCGAAACCGCCATTGCAGCTATAGCCGGTGTTGTGCTGATGCTCGCACACGGTTTCCCAGCCGGTCTCGCAATACTCGCAGCGCATGCAGGCATCGTGCAGCCAGGCCACGCCGACGGCGTCGCCCACCTTGAAATCGGTCACGCCAGGACCAAGCGCGGCCACCAAGCCGGCGGCCTCATGGCCCGGAATGAACGGCAGCGAGGGTTTTACCGGCCAGTCGCCATCGACAGCATGAAGATCCGTGTGGCACACGCCGCAGGCCATCACCTTGACCAGGAGTTCTCCGGGTCCCGGCACAGGCACGGGCACGTCCTCGATCACCAGCGGCTTGCCGAATTGGTGTACCACCGCAGCCTTCATCGTCTTTGCCATTTGTCGAACTCCATTGCTGTTGGGGCAAGACTAGGCTGACCTCGCCAAGGCGCGTTGACCTAACGCAAGACCGACGCTGAGCGAGCCGGCGAAAGGATCTCCTCAATTCTTAATCTCGTCATAATGCCTGATGACAAATCCGCGACAAGGAGATCCTGCGACCGCGCGCCATTGGAGTTCCTCAATCCGCCTTCGCCACGAACGCGGTTAGCGCCTCGCGATCCGCGGGCTCCATGGTCAGGCCAAGCTTGGTCCGCCGCCAGAGAATGTCGTCGGCAAACCGTGCCCATTCCTTCGTCATGAGATAACGGACTTCCGCGCCTGTTAGTCGTGGCCCGAACGACGGGCCGAGATCTGCCCGGCCTGAGGCCTCGCCGAGCACGTCAGCAAGACGGGTTCCATAAGCGCCAACGAGGCGCTGCGCCTCGGCTTCGTCCAGGAACCGCCAGCGCTCGCGCGCGCGATCGACCTCGGCCTCGAAGCGCGGCCACGCGAAATCGCCGCCCGGCAGCGGCGCCTTCGCGGTCCAGCGCGGCGACATCGGATAGAACGGCGTCAGCTTCGAGACCGCGCGTTCGGCGCGCAGCCGCGAGGTGGTGACATCGCCGCCGAAGATCGTCAGCAACGGCGCCCGGCCGCGCCGCGCCTCGAACCTCATGGCGCCGTCCCGCGCGGCGCGGCTGCTTGCGGGCTCGATGACCAGATTGGCACCCGAGATCGTCCTGATCACATCGGATGGTTCGACCCGCTCGCGAAAATACCGGTTGGCGGCGTCGCAGAGATAAGCGACATCGGCCGCCGCCATCGACACCGCGGCCGGATCGCCCTTGAAGGCGTGCCCGACGGTGCCGATCAGCGTGAAGTCGCGCTCATAGGGGCTGGCGAAGATCAGCCGGCGGTCGCTGTTCTGGAAAACATAGACGTTGTCCGTCTCGAACAGCCGCCGGACCACGATCTGGTTGATCTGCATCGCGCCGGCCCGCGGCGGTGGCAAGCGCAAGACGGTTTCCGCGACCGACGCGGCCCAGGCGCCCGAGGCATTGGCCAGCGCGCGCGACGAGATCACCCGGCGTCGGCCGCGATCGATCACCGCCAGCCGCCAGACCTCGAGTCGGTCGGCGCGGACGCAGCGCGCGCCGGTGCAGATGACAGCGCCCCGCTCGGCGGCGTCGACGGCACACGCGATCACCAGCCGCGTATCGTCCACCACGCAGTCGGAATATTGGAACGCGATGCCGAACGGCCGCTTCAGCGCGTTGCCGAGCGGATGATGGGTGACGTCGACCGTCACCGCGCCCGGCAGGCCGCTCGACGGGGCAAGCCGGTCGTAGAGCCATAGCCCGGCGCGCAGCAGCCATGGCGGACGCTCGTCGGAATGGGCGGGCATCGCGAACCGCATCGGCCGCACCAGATGCGGCGCGATCCTGAGCCAGATGTCGCGCTCGGCCAGCAGCGTGCGCACGCGGCGCAATCGCCTGCGCTCCAGCACCGCGAGATCGCCATGAACAAGCCGCGGCGAGGCCGCGGATGCGGCGGATCCGAGGTCGCCCTGCTCCAGCAGAATCACGCGCAGGCCGCGCCCGGCGGCGTCGCGCGCGATACTGACGCCGTTCAGGCCACCGCCGATGATCGCGAGATCGTAGTCCGCCATGCGCAAGCTATAGCGTCTTCAGGCGAGGCCTGTCCCGCCCTTGATGCGCGATGGGTATCGGTTCGCGTGAGGAAATTGCGCCAGGCCGAAGAAATTTATCCGGTCTTGCGCGCCGCGGGCTCCAGGGTGTTGCCGCCATTTTGGCCAACCATCGCGGCGTACTGGCCGATCGGCAGCGGTTTGCCGAGGAAATAGCCCTGCACCACGTCGCAGCCTTCGTCGGCGAGGAAGCCGAGCTGCTCCTGCGTTTCCACGCCCTCGGCAACGATCGACATTTCCAGGCCGTGACCGAGGCCGATGACCGCCCGGATGATCGCGGCCGACTGCGGATTGCGGCCGAGATTGATGACGAAGGCGCGGTCGATCTTGATCTTGTCGAACGGGAACGCCTGCAGATAGGAGAGCGACGAATAACCACTGCCGAAATCGTCCATGGAAATGCGCACGCCGAGCGACTTCAGCCGGCGCAGCAGCGCCAGGCCGCGGTCGAAATCCTCGATCAGCACGCCTTCGGTGATTTCCAGCTCGAGCCGGCCCGGCGACAGCCCGGTTTCGAGCAGGATCGAATGCACGAGACTGACGACGTCGCCGTGCATGAACTGCGCCGGCGACAGGTTGACCGCGATCTGCAGCGGCAGCGGCCAGGACGCCGCCTCGCGGCAGGCTTCGCGCAGGATCCACTCGCCCATTTCGACGATCAGGCCGCTCTCTTCGGCGAGTGGAATGAAATCGCTCGGCGGCACGAAGCCGCGCACCGGATGCAGCCAGCGGGCCAGCGCCTCGAAGCCGATGATTTCGCTGGCCGCGACGGTGTGGCGCGACATCGCCTGCGGCTGATAATTCAGCGACAGCTCGCCGTTCTTGATCGCGAGCGAGAGATCCTGGTGCAGCACGCGGCGATCGCGGATCTGCTGATCCATCTCCGGCTCGTAGATGCTGATCGAGCCGCGTGATTTGGCCTTGGCGCGGAACAGGGCCGCGCCTGCATTGGCGAGCAGCGAAGCGGCGTCGGCGCCGTTGTGCGGGAATACCGAAATGCCCGTCGTGACGCCGGTGCGCACCGGTTTGCCGTCGATCTGGAACTCCTTGGTCAGCGCTTCGGCGAGCTGCTCGGCCAGCAGCATGCCGGCGACCGGCTGCTTGCCGTCGATGATCAAGCCGAACTCGTCGCCCGAAAGTCGGGCCACGACACCGCCACGTGCCGTGGCCAGCAGACGATGCGCCACTTCGATCAGGACCTTGTCGCCGGTGGCATGGCCGAACACGTCGTTGACTTCCTTCAGCCCGTCGAGGTCGAGCGAGAGTACAGCGAATTCCTCACCGGTGCCTTCGCAGGCCTCGATCATTTGCGAGAGCGCCTGCAGGAAGGCGGCACGGTTCGGCAGATCGGTCAGGCCGTCATGATAGGCCATATGCGCCATGCGCGATTCGGTCTGGCGGCGGTCGGTGACGTCCTCGTGGGTCTTGATCAGATATTGCGGTTCGCCGGCCTCATCGAGCACCGTCATCCGGCGGGTCAGGAACAGCCGCAACCCGTCCTTGGTGCTGATCGGATGTTCCTCGACCAAAAGGCCGCGTTTCTTGATCGCCGCCTCGTCGCGGGCGATGATCAGCTTGGCTTCCCTGGGATTGAAAATATCGGCGGCGGTGAGGCCGGTGGCGTCTTCGCGGCGCCGGTTGAGGATGGTCTCGGCGCTGCGATTGGCGAGTAGATAACGTCCGTCGCTGACGCTCTCCACGATCAGCGACACCGGAATGTTGTCGACCACCAGTTCGAGGAACTTCTTGGTGTTCTCCAGTTCATGCGAAAGCGAGCGGCGGTCGGTGATGTCGTCAAACAGCGCGATCAGGAATTCCGGCTCGTTCTTGTCGTTGCGCGCGATGACGCGGATGCTGGACAGAACGCGCTTTTCCGAGCCGCGCTCGACTTCGAATTCGGAGCGGAACTGGCCGTCGGGCGAGTTGGCCGCCGCCTGATCTGCCGCTTCGATGCTGGCCGTCGTCTCGGGGCGGAAAAGCTCATTGGCGCGTTTGCCGACGATGGTATCGCGGGAAAGGCGCGAAAAGCGCTCGAACGCACGGTTGGCAAAAACATACCGCCCGTCCTCGATGCTCTTGGCGGCGACGCAAACCGGTACGTGGTCGAGTACCGATTCCAGAAACTGCTTGGTCGACGCCAATTGCCGCGACAGCTTGCGCTGCTCGGTGCAGTCTTCGTGGGTGGCTACCGAACCGCCGTTCGGCAGCCCAAAATACCTGACCAGAATCGACCGTCCATTGGGAAGCTCGGTAATCAGTCCTTCCGGCCGATCGGCATATTTGTAGAAATCCTCGACGCTGATGTCGAGCACGCCGCGCGTGCGCCGCAATGCCAACAATTCCGGCCCGGTCATGTTCTTTGGAAGATCCGAGCGCGTCAGGCCATAGATCTCAAGATAGCGGCTGTTGCAGTACATGATACGCTTCTGCGCATCGGTCATGACAACGCCGTGGCTGAGATTGTTCAGCGCGGAACTGACGAACGCGTTTCTGCGCAACTGCGTACGCTCGAACCTGCGCAAGGCGGAGTAGATCCACAGCGCGACCGCCCCGACGAATGCGCAGACGACGATGCCGCCAATCAGCAATTCCCAGACGATGTTGGGATCGATCGAGCCGACATAGCTCGGCGGCGCAAAATTATCGGACAAAGCCCAGGCGGCCCGGACCGGCGCGACGGCGACTATCAGGCACACCAAGGCCTGCGCAGGAATCGAGTTCTTGCCGCCTGCCTGCCAGTTCTTGCCAGCCATCAGTCACCCGCGCATTTCAGAGCGGACTGTCGGTCTTGACGCGTTTGGATCGGGTAAACGCCTACCCTTGCAACCCAAAAATGTGGCTCAAATTGCGGCAATTGCCGTGACATGATTAATGCTTCCCTAACGCGATCCCGGTCCGGAAAGCGTTCCGAAACGAACCCGCCGGGGTCAATCCAAAAAGATCGTCGCGAACCGGGCGATGGCGCACACGCGCGATTGACCCGGAACGAGCGCCAACTTAACCAAGCGCACGTCAAATCGATGTCTCTGACTTGAAGGCGCGAATGGACAAGGTTGAGTGCGTCGTTATCGGTGCGGGCGTGATCGGCCTCGCGGTGGCTCGGCGGCTGGCGCAGGCCGGCCGCGAGGTAATCCTGCTGGAAGCGGCCGAAGGGATCGGCACGGCGACATCGTCCCGCAACAGCGAGGTGATCCACGCCGGCATCTACTACAAGGCCGGCAGCCTGATGGCGCAAATGTGCGTCGGCGGCAAGCGGGCCCTCTATCAATACTGCCGCGATCACGGCATCCCGCATCTTAACTGCGGCAAGCTGATCGTCGCCACCACGCCGAAGGAAACCGAGAAGCTGCAATCGATCAGGGCGCACGCCGAGGCCAATGGCGTTGGCGATCTGCAAACCCTGTCCGGCACGGAAGCCCGAGCATTGGAGCCGGCGTTGAACTGCGACGCCGCGCTGCTATCGCCTTCCACGGGCATCATCGACAGCCATGCCTACATGCTAGCGCTGCGCGGCGACGCCGAAGACGCCGGCGCAGCCTGCGCGTTTCATACGCCGCTGCTGCACGCCAGGGCGGCAGGGGGCCGCATCGAGCTCGACGCCGGCGGCGACGCGCCGATGTCGCTTGAATGCCGGCTGCTCGTCAACGCCGCGGGCCTCAATGCGCCGGCGGTCGCGCGCAACATCGACGGGATGCCGATCGAGCTGATACCGCCGGCCTATCTTGCCAAGGGGAATTATTTCAGCTGCAGCACGCGGGCGCCGTTCTCGCGTCTGATCTATCCGGTGCCGGAGCCCGGCGGGCTCGGCGTGCACCTCACCCTCGACATGGCGGGACAGGCCCGGTTCGGGCCTGACGTGGAGTGGGTCGAGAAAGTGGATTACGCTGTCGACCCGGCGCGGGCGGAGCGATTCTATCCGGCAATCCGGCGCTACTGGCCGACACTGCCGGATGGCGCGCTGATGCCGAGCTATTCAGGCATTCGGCCGAAGATCGTGCCGCCGGCGGTAGCTACGCAGGATTTCCTCATCCAGGGACCGCGGGAGCATGGCTTGGACGGGCTGATCAATCTGTTCGGGATCGAGTCGCCGGGACTGACGTCGTCGCTGGCGATTGCCGACTATGTCAGCGAACTGGCAGGGGTATAAGGCTCAGACCAGACGCATCCTCGCCCGGCATCGCTCGGCGGTCTCGAGGGGCGACCGGCAAGGTGGCGCATCCGTCGAGGCACGCCGAAGCGCGCAGCTCTCAATGACCAGCAAATTTGTGGGGGAGTTTGGAAGAGTGGCGAACGCTAGTGCAGCGTTTCGCCGGCGGTATGTCTCAACCGTTCGATTTCGTCCTTAACCATCAGTTTCCGGCGCTTCAGTTCGACAATCTGCATATCGTCAGTCGAGAGGTGCACGAGAGCTTCATGCAATTCGTTTTCAAGAACTTTGTGTTTCCGTTCCAGTTCAACGAGATGCGCCTGAATTGCCATACGAAACCTCCTCTGTTGATTAAGACCTCAGATTCGATCCGGACATGTGAGTGTACACGAGTAAGAGAATCTGTCGATGGGGATCGAAAATGGCGGCCTCATTTTTCCGCTGACATCTGCAACGAATCGTGAGTAGGGAACCCGCGCCAGCTTGCGCGCGAGCCCGGCAAGGACGATATTCGCTCGAGCCGTACCCGCACCCCTTCAATATCTCATCGCGTTTTTCAGCCAACGTACATCATGACCGACGAAGATGAGCGCGAACTCGCCAACGAGCTCGCACGGCTGCAGCAGGAGCACCGCGATCTCGACGCGGCGATCGATGCGTTGCATCAATCCCCCGCGCCGGACTTGTTGCGGTTGCAACGGCTGAAGAAGCGCAAGCTGCAATTGCGCGACCGGATCTCTTTCATCGAAGACCAGATCACGCCGGACATCATCGCCTAACGCGTGATCGGGTGCTGGAGGACAGAACCGAAGCTCCGGCCTGCTGTTTGACGCGTTTTCGTTACCCGAACCGGCATCGCTCCCGCATCAGCTGCGAGACAAGCTTCGGTCAAAGACGCTCTGGGTTCACGCGCGGGCCGTCAGATCGCGCAGCACGCCCGTCACCTCGGTCGAACTGTAGGGTTTTGGCAGAAAGCGTCCGCCCTCCGGCAGGTCCATTTCCCTCACCCCGACATGGCCGGAGGTCGCCACGATCTTGATCGGCGGCCAGCGTCCCCGCACCGCGCGCGCGAGCTTCAACCCGTCCATCGAGCCAGGCATCTGGATATCGGTGAAAACCACGGTGATGTCCCGGCGCGCTTCCAGGATTTCGATGGCCTGATCGGCATTGGCCGCTTCGACAACTTCGAACCCGGCCTCCGCGATCATATCCACCGCGTCCATTCGAAGCAGAAACTCGTCCTCCACGACCAGCACCACGGGTCTTTTGGACTCAACAAGACCCATCCGTTCCACTCCCCTGCGAATAGCCATTAAGCCCCGGATGTTGTTTTCGTTCCCCGCCTCAAACTTTCGGACCGGGTTCGGCCCGGCCGATCGCGCGGGCCGCCCGCGCTGCTTTTGACTGTGCATTCGTCGACCGGACCGGCCGGAGTTCACTTGACTCCGCGAGAACAAAATAAGAACATTGCAACTACCGTTCTTGGCCATCCCCCGGGAGTCACCAGCATGCCCGAAGCCTCTTGCCCATCCGACGTCAGCCGTTATGAGCAGGCCTGCGACCAGGCCATAGCGATGTGCGACGGTAATCTGCGCAGCACGATCAGGGCGCTGATCATGGCGAACGAATATCTGGAAAACGAACTCAACGAACTGCAGACGGCGATTTCCTGCGGCTGCGCGCCGGCGGGATTGTCGAACAGCGGCGCCGCCTGATCGATCGAACCGGCGCCCACGGATCGGAGCAAGACCATGGCCGATGTCACCTATTACGTCGCAATGCCGTTCCTGCAGGACGACGGCGGCTCGCCGGTCGCCGGCGCCGCCGAGGAATGCCAGAGTTCGTCGGCGGCGCTGCGCCGCGCGGAAGTGTTGTCGCGGGTCCCCGGCAGCGTCGGCGCGGTCGCCTTCAGCCGCAGCGGCGATCCCATGATCGGCGAGTTCGGCGACGCGCAGCTGCTGCGGAAATTCGGCAACGTCCCGGATGATCTGAGCGGGTTGTGAGCGTTATCGCAATTCGCGGAAGAAGCTGCGCACTTCGCCGGCGAGCAGTTCCGGTTGCTCCAATGCCGCGAAGTGTCCGCCCTTGGGCATGATGCTCCAGCGGCGGATATCCGTGAAAACGCGCGCCGCCGCGGTGCGGGGCGGCCTGAAAATCTCGCGCGGGAATTCGGCGTAGCCGGTAGGCACCGAAATCGTATCGCCCGGCGGCAGGATCGCCGAGCCGTGCAGGCGGGCATAATAGGGCCAGAACGAGGAGCCGATCGCCCCGGTGAACCAGTAGAGCGAGACATCGGCGAGCATGCGGTCGC
>Ga0265340_10001617_pt1 | contig 12937 bp, 17 predicted proteins | sample 4CB225metaG_FD_202082 | JGI IMG/M metagenome (GOLD analysis project Ga0265340, IMG submission 202082) | Rhizosphere microbial communities from Carex aquatilis grown in University of Washington, Seatle, WA, United States - 4-CB2-25 metaG | ecosystem: Host-associated > Plants > Roots >...
CTACTGCTGGAGTGATACATCTTAAATACGACGCATCTTCAACCGTTGATCTAGGTCAAGGTGGTACGGTTACTCCTACGCTTCTGACGCAAAGTTCGATTGTTGGATATACTCCAAGTGTACCATCAAATTGGCTGACTCCACCAACTGAAGTAGCGCAAGCTTTAGATGAACTATCGTCACTTACATCATTTTCATCTGGTGCAATATCAGTAATTTATCAACCTGGAGGAACTCCAGTTGGTAACTCAATATTTACCAGTTGGACAGCACTTACGACATATCTTTCTCCATTCTCGAATTATTCTGCTACTATTTACTTTGATGGACAATTTGTAGGATATCCAAATATCGTCATAGATGGTGGAGCTACAACTGTTCCAGCTAATACCACATTTATTGGATTAGCACCTGTTCAAAGTGCACTTACAACAATACTACCTACTGTTACTATCGCTGATGGTTCTGTAATTGGAAATCTTACGTGGTTAACAGTTTCACGTATGACGCTTGCAAGTAATGCACAGTCTACAGCAAGTATGTTTTTTAACGGAGTCGGTGGACCACCGGCACTTCGTTTGACACTCTTGGATGTTGCGCAACTTACAAATACAACTGCTGCTACATTTCCATTCATTGAATTAACAGGATCTTATCCTCTTATTTCTCAAATGTATGGAAATTCTTCTATAGTAAATAACGCTACTGCACAACCTGGAATTATCAAATTCGATGATACTACTAGTAGTGCAATGTTTATGATGTATGATTCTTCTAGCGTAGGAGATAATACATTTTTATATGGAGGAGGTGTTGGACCAACTCTAACATTCGATCTTCTTTCTCCAGCTGCGACTGTTGGTGGAAATGCTGAAGTTGGAGGTAATCCATACATTGTTGAATCGATTGGTTCTAATATCGTCACTTTTAGAACTGGTGGACCTGTAGCCCCTAACGTATTTGACAATTGGACAATTCTTCTATCTGCTATAGCTCAGAATCAAGGAGAAACTACTATTTATGTAGATTTTACAGCTGGGTCTACTGCTATTCCAGCAGCTGTTTATCCGTCACCTCCCGCTCTTAAATTTGTAAATGTATCTAATCCTATTAGTGCTCCAATCAATTTTGCAAATGTCCAATTTTCTGGATGTATAAAATTAACAGTTGTAGATTTTATTGCTGCTGGTAGTGGCGGTACAAGATCTACACTCGATGGAACTGGATTCTCTAGTCTTACATTCAGATTATTAGGTAATTCAACACTTACTGGATCAGGTGGTCAGCCGTTCTTTAATGCTGTCGCAAACGATTATTTAGTTGAACTTGAAGATACTTCTCAATTCGCTGGTACTAATATCATTGCTACAGATGGAGCTTCACAAGGAAAGATCGTTTTTGGTCCATTTACTAAAGCCGCCGCAGGTTCTATAAATGTGACAGATACAGTTGATCTTTCAGTTATTCAAGAAAGTTCTGGAACTGGAACTTTCACAAATGGAGTTAGTACCGCTATTCCAGTTTATCTTGGAGCAAATGGAATAACTAATAGCATAGTTATAACTCCTAAAGATCCTCTTACGTCTACAGCTGTTGGAACTCCATTTGTAAAAACAGCTGACAGAACATTAGGTACTCCTGGTAGTTTCAAGGTTACATCGATTATACCAGGAACGCCTGGAACAACACAAACTAGTGACCAATCATCTTTTGATTGGCATATAAGTTCTAAGTAGAGGTAATTATGAACTCCATTTTCCTCCCGCACCTAAATAAAACGTTCAAGTTTGGACGTAAACCGTCACCTCCTCGTCTCATGTTGTCACTGAGTGATTATACAGATACAGATGAACTGAAGGCGATTACGCCTCCAGAAGAGTGCAGTTACGCTGCTCCTGCTCAGGCGTCTTTGCGCAATATTTATCTAAACGATCAACTGGGTGACTGCGTTATCGCAGGTGGATATCATATTGTAGGGACGGAGACCGCGAATGCTGGTAATCCATTTCTTGCAACCAAAGACCAGATTATTGCCGATTATAGCGCTATTGGTGGATACGTTGTTGGTGATTCTAACACTGACAACGGATGCAACCTAACAACTGCTCTTGACTATTGGACCAAGAATGGATTTGCAAACGGTACTAAACTTACTGCATGGGCACGAGTTAATTCTAGCAATGTACGTGAAATGCAGTTAGCTATCTATCTTTTTGAGAATCTTTATCTTGGTATGGGATTACCCGATGCATGGGTACATCCTATGCCTAGTGGCAATAAATTTGTTTGGGATGTTGCTGGAGAATCTAATCCAGATCAGGGACATTGTATTATGTCCAATGGATATTCCAAAATTGGTTTGGATGTTGACACTTGGGCTCTAGAAGGGACACTTACTTATGGTGCAAGCGATAAATACGCTCGCCCGGGCGGCGGCGGAGAGATGTACGTTCTTCTGACGCCTGATCAGATTAATCGAACAAATCAACGCGCACCGAACGGTTTCGATTTTGCAACACTCGAGAAGGATTTTAAGGCTCTAACTGGCGTAACCGCCTAAGGAAAAAAAATGAATAACCATGATGTTGGTATCGCTAGTGTTGGTATCGTCTCTTGTATTTTTGCACTCGTAGTTCTTGCATGTGGTCTTACGACTCAGCAAGGCGTTCAAGATATTATTACTCTAGATAACGTTGTATGTAGTGCTGCGGCTCAGCAGCCAAACGAACCCGCGTTCGAGCAATTCATTTGCAGTGTTCTAGATCCGTCTGGACATGTTACTCAAACGTTTATTGCTAAGGTTCCAGCTGCTCAAGCTGCAAGTTTTGCTAAAGCACATTTGTCTACGGCTCCTAAGTGAGAATAGTTACAACTCTTAGCTTATTGCTACTATCCTGTTGGATGTTTCAGGACCCACCCGGACCTATCCTCTGTCACGCACCAGAAGGCTTTGTGTGTAGAGGTGGAGTTATTATTCCACTTGACAGAATGCATTACGATCCAGATGGACGCGGTAATGTTGATTCTGGAATTACAGACGCAGCTACAGATTAATTGTCCAGTATGGAGCGCCAGTAATGGCGTAACAAAGCCAGGTAACTAAACAATACTTTGCTTCTGATACTGGTGACGTAGCTAGATGTGGATGGGTATAGAAGGCAGGGAACAGGACAACTGTTCCCTGTTTTGGTTTAAGGATTATTTCCTGGTTTGGAAAAATCGTTTCACCACCCTCTTCACAGTCGGACAAGTACGCCACGACGGACAACTGCCGACAAGCGGACGCCGAGTTCCAATTGTCCGAGTGAAGATGAAAATGGTCTTCTGCGTTAACGTCGTATCTTAGAACAGAAGGCTGTTCCATCTGAGAAGCGAACGCTAGATGATTATTATCTGGAACCATTGACTTATATTCGTCAACAGCCAGTTTTAATCGTTCCTTAACAATGGGAATTATTTCATTCTCTACTGGAATAAAATACTGTTTACATTTTCTATAACTTTCATTAAGTGTTACAGCATTTTTATCTACTAGAGTCTTAAGTGTTTCGCAAACTTCTTTATTGAAGATGTTTTCAAAAGAATAAATCCAATTGTTCATTGGTACGCAGTAATTCCTTGAGGAACCGGACCTGTAGGTCCAATCCATCGTCCTTGATAGATAATTGTTGACGTTGGAGTTTTAGAAAGGCCAGGAATAGTAGTTGGCCAAGTATTAAAATGAGTTCCCTGGTTAGGATAATAAAGTATATCTATAACCAACCAATTAGAAAGATTGGATGCAAAACTAGTTGGTCCAGAACCAAATAGAATACTAGATGTTGGTTCTACAATTGTATAGATACCATTTCTTACTAAAGTAGTTTTTTGAGATAATGAAAATGGCGATACTATATTAACGTTTGGTTTTGATTTTGGAATTAGCGAGGCGGCAGCTACTGTAGCTGCTGCTCCTCCACCAATAATGAGCGCCGCTTTAGTTGACTCATTAAGTCTAGAAACAAATGATGAAGCTTTATTCCATCCTAATTTTAGATAAGACGAACCCATAAATCCAAGTGTAGTAATTATTCCTGCTCCAATAGTTAAAGTCTGCCACGGAATAGGAATTGATACGGTTCCTGGGTGTTCAGGAGCCATGCCTTTTATCGATAACGCTTTTACTGTATAACATGGATTACCGTCTCCCCAACATGGAGGATTTGATTGTCCACCGTTAACAATAGATAATGCGTAAGCTGAAGAATATCCGTATCCAAAATCGTTTATTGGAAACGTACCGGTAATGTTGCCAGACGATAGATCGTTATTGAATGCAGATATAAATGTACTATTTACATTTATTAATGCTTGTGTACAGTCACAAGCATTTGATTTCAAATATAAATTAAGAGCTGTAGCTGCTGTAGCTAACGTCTGAGATACATTTATAACAGTTGGTATAAGTGATTTAGGATTACTGTTTGCTTGTTTCGCATAATTTACTGACAGTAATGCAGATGAAGAAGATGATTCCGCCGCTGTCTTTACGGTAGCACGACTCGTGTTAATACGGGTGTTATTTAGATAATCTCCAGCTGTCTCAGCATTATTGAATGAAGCTATCGCGTATTCACTAGCTGCTTTGTTAGACAAAACAACTAACTGAGCAGCGTTTGATGCGATGACAGCGGCTCGAGTGAATGTTGCTGCGCCTGCTTGATAGTATGTTATTGCGTCAGAATCTAGCGATGCTGAATTTGCTTTGGCCAAAAACAACTTACCATTGTTGATAAGTGAATCAGCTAATGCTAGTTCGCTTGCTGTAGACATTTAGCGTTTGCCACGTAGACGTCGATAAGCGCTTGAAACTTTTCTTGCAACTGTTCCGTAGGCGCCCTTTACGTCACGCGACGCGATGCCTGCAACGGACCGTGCTCCTTGAGCGAACGTCATTCCGTGTTGACTAGCGTACAACCAGAGGAGCCCGGACCCTACGGCGCTCCCTACGGCAATGGTTGTCGCGGCAGTTGCGAGCGATACAGATTTGTTTGGTGAAGCCAAAGAAATTGTCGCTACTCCAGGATTCATTGCTTGCCAATCTGCAATAATTGGCTCCATATCTTCTTTTTCTAGATTGTATTGGCTACCCGTTGCGATACTAAGTGTTGGATCTGTAGTTTGAGTCATCGCGAACGTTTTTGCAGATAAAAGTGTATTCGCGTGAGCGTTTTGAACGTTTGGATGATTAAAAAGAACGTCGCATTGGTATTTTGTTAACGCAGGAAACAAGATCTGAAGTTGGTAAAGTCCAGCTTTAGATTTTGTATTGTATGCAGGGTTAGGAGAAGTACCTGCCATCATATTAGGTGCGGCAGTATAAGTGTACGAATTTGTTAGAGAACTATAAGTTCCAAATCCCCATGATGTTGAGTTAGCAGTACCAGATCCAGGACTGTAATCTCCTACATTTTGACTAGGAAGCGGATTGCCAGGAATCGCCATAGATTTCCAAAATGGAATCTTACCTGGTGATGATGTTACTAATTGAGAAGCTACAATTAGTTGAGCTTTGTTTAAAAGCTCAAATGCTCCTGGTAAATCGTAATATAGTTGTCCTGAGTCAGATGTCATATTTGGAGGAGAAGGTTGTGTAAATCCAAGAACTTGTTGGTTTACAAATAACCATACTGGATTAGCTAAGAAAATACTAAACTGGTCAGCCAACTGTTTGGGCGTTACTCCAGTGAGTTTATCCGAGTTATTATTTAGCCAATCTGCTGCTGCCTGTACTTTTCCAGGATAGTCGCTACAATGTGTCGAAGTACCGTTAGTTACTTTAATATCACATGTATAAAGTACAGCGCTTAAGACTCCAACAATGACTCCAATAACAGCGCCAATGACCGCGCCTATAGGACCAAGAACGGATCCTCCAGCTGCACCCGTTGCTGTTGCAGCTCCGATTGAGATTCCTACTTCTGTCGCAACCCATAGGATTGCTGTATTAACTAATGTATCAACAACAGCAAGTCCAACTTGTGCCAACAGTGCTTCTACAACAACAATTGCTCCAGCAACTTCGATTCCTGTAGCTAATCCTTGAGACATTCCAGATATTGCGCTTGCCCAAAGTTTGCCAGCTTCAGCCGCGTTTTGAGCATTTTGAGCGAAAGCTACTCCGCAATTTGTACCAGAGGACATAATTGCTTGGTCAGTAAGATTTGTAGCTCCACTGCACGTAGCTTTTGGTCCGCAAGTTCCAGCTATAATATTGCATACTGGATTACTTGGATCTGTGCAATCAGTATCCTGGATACATTGTGTATTTGAAAGAGATGAAGATAGTTGTGGAGAAAGATTAGTTGTTACTCCAGTAACATTAGCTCTCCATCCAATAGGAACTCTTAATTGTTCTCCAACAGATAAAGATGCAAAGGTAGGAGTAGAGTTAACAACTATGAGGTTTTTCCATCTGTTTGCGGCAATCAGTTCCCATGCTCGGCCCGCATTTCCGGTGAACTTTTTAGCGATAACGCTAGGGGAATCACCCGCCTGGACCGTATAGGTGAGCATGGCGTAACTCTAGCACGATGATACGATAGGGACATGCGACAGAAGTGGCGCCAGGCTAATCCCATCGACGTCAAAAGCTTTTTCGCAAGCCTTTCAAAAGCGCAGGTGGCATCCCTTGCTGTTGCGGGAGCTACTGTTGGTGGTGGAATTATTTATCTTCTTGTAAAATCAAATTCTAACGGTTTAACGCCTACTCCACCTGCACTTATTAATTCTGGAACTGAACGACCCCTTCCAATCAATACAGGAGGTCTTTTGGCAGGATCTGTTGGAGTAGCACCTGGTAAAGCTTGGGTTAAACAAGTATCCTTTCCTGCAACTGTTCAGCCTGGATCTTCCGTTCTTATTTCTATGGTTGATAATGGTAGCGCTACGGGAGATGCGAGTGCTTTTGCAGGCTTAGGATTTCAAGTATTAAGTACGACATCAGGGATACAGGCGATTCCGAATTATTGGCCATCTGATGATCAAGCTACTGGAAGAGAAAGATTTGATCTTTATCTTCCAACTTCTTCAAAATCTATTTCACTAAATTTAAATACACCGAATACAAATATTTATTTTTACCAATAAGATAGTATAACTCTGTATACGATAAATACTGGCAATTTAACTGGACCATAATCATGAATTCCATTCCTGGTAAATGTATAGAATCTGGTACTAGAAATGGTATCAAATATGTTATTTATCAAGAATCAGGATATAAGTATGACTTATACAATGGATATTGGTTTGTAAAATTTAAGACTCATAATAAGGGACGAATGACTAGATTTTCTACATCGTCACCTTCATTAGAGAATACTAAAAGATCTCTTTTTAAGTCTATAGATGAAAGCGCAAAAGCTAACCCGTTACCATTCGGTCTCACTCCTTACCAAGCAGCAATGTCCGCTGTCGGATTAGTTGCAACGGGTGCAACAGTTTATTATGTTTATAAACAGTCTCAAAAACCAGCTGCATTACCTGTTACTACTGTTGGCGGAAACGGAACTGCTGGTGGAGGAGGAGTTCCTCCCATTGTTCCAGGAAAGACTTGGGTTAAGCAAACTGTCTCTCCGTGGGCTGTTCAGCCGGGTACATCTCTTTTAGTATCTATGTATGATACAGGAAGTGCTACTGCTAATGCAAGCGTAGCTTCTTCTTTTACTAATCTTGGATTGGTAGTAATGGGTACATGGTCGGGTACACAACCCGTTCCTTATTTCTGGCCGTCCGACGATCAGACTAGTGGGCGCATTCGCTACTATCTAGTTTTTCCAAGTACGACACCAGCGTCTATCACGCTCAATCTCAGTCTTGTGGCAATGACTGTCTACGTTCTAAAGTAGATCATCATCTCTGTGGCGCGCGTTCAGATAGACGACGACGATAATAAAGACGACGAAGAACAATCCTTTAAGCATCAAACTCCTTTCCTTCCTCCTCCTCTTCCTCCTCTTCTGTTTCCTCCTCTTCCTCGGCTTCGAGCCCTAGAGCTTCGTCGGCCTGGGCCTGAGCGGTTTCGATCTCGTCGGTATATCGTTCTTCCGTAAGCGCACGAACTTCGTCGATTGCGAGTTCGGCGCTGGTGAGGAAGAGCGCCATTTGGCGGACGTTGTCTGAAGCGAGTGCTTCAGAGAACTTCTTCATGTCTTCTTTCATGCGACGAATGAAAGAACGGATTTCTGTTTTGGAGACCATTGTTATTTCTTTCGCGATGAACCAGTCTGTTGCGGATCACATTTTACACATGTACATGTGAGTGTTGGGACTAGGCCGTGGTTTACGCCTCTTGGTGAGTTACATGGACAACCATCTGCGATACGATAGTTGTCTATTAGTAGAAACTTATTACAACCTTGGCATCGATATTTTTGACTATATAAAGTTGTATTTCTTATTCCACGACATGTTTCACATAGATCGTCTGTACCAATTTCAACATCTCGTAGTCGTCCGCAAGCACGACATGCGCGCTCACGAAAAGGGTATTTAAATTGTTCGACCATTTGTTACCTCATCGATTAACCAATACATCCCATGCCCACTGCGGCGTATGCATATAAGACCATAATCCACAAGTCGGATTGGTCTGAATGAAGTTCGTAAAGTCAGATTGTTGAAGCGGTTGATTTCCACCACTCGGCGACGTGTTCGTTCCATAAGTTGGACCGATTGGGATAATACTTTTGTATCCTTGTACATCAGGATACGAAGTCCACTGCGTCTCGCTGTCCTCCATAAATGCGGCATATGGATATCCAGTGCGTCCCTCAGTCCAGTACCGCTCAGGCATCGCGGCGTCCACCACGGCCGCGAATTCACGGTCAGGGTACTCTGCATGCATGCGCGGGAAGGCCCAGGCTCCAGCGTCGGCGAGGTAGGTGTCACCAACCGCTGCGCGCATCGAATTTACGAACGTGGTAGCTTGCGGTCCCCACCACTTAAGCTTTTTTGGATTGGTAGAATCTACCTCCCACGCTAGTTCAGCATCAAACAGAACTGCATCAACACCGTTTTCCACGGCAACTTTTGAATTAGCGATACAGGACAATGTAGACCCAGGTGTGACATAGATAGAATAAGCAACGTAAATGCCTACGTCTTTTAACATCTTTACGGCGCCCAACTGAGTACCGAAGTTATGAAGCGCAACCCAACCGACGCGCGCGGTCTTCAGACGCTCAATGATTTTGGTCCAGTCGCCACCTTCGCAGTAGCGAGGTTGCCAGATGAACATACCAGGACCGACGGGAGCGATACTCATCCTACCCTCTTGAAGCCAAGTTCTGTTGCAGTCAAATCAATGTTCCATTTTTCCATCTTAGGGTCGATTCCTAATTCACAAGCAATATCTGTAAGTGTCTTATTTAGATTAAGCATATCAGTATGAATCTTTTGAATCAATTCAGTTTTCTTGAGTTCTAGTTGCGCTAATTGGAAATCAATATCTCCAACTGAAAACTTAGTCTGATTAATTTCCGTTTGAATTTTTCTAACCGTTTCTTGGTTCTCAATGGAAAGAGATCGAAAATCTTCCGACAAGTTATTAGGTTCCAAAGGTTGCTTAAGAACTGACAAAAGTTGATCATTCTTCATTTGAGATTTTCCTAATTTTGACTTACGATAGAGCCATGAGCGACCCGCCTCATGGAGCCGTTTGGTATACCAGTATGTTGGTGCTGGGTGTAACCCTTTTTGCGTCCGCATACGGGATTGGTACATCGATTATCCAAGCTAAACGAAAGCGCGAGATGGAAGAAGAACATATCCGTGGATATGTTCGAAATGCTTTATCTAAGAGATCTGCTATATAAGTATACAATTAAGTATCCAATTATACCTGTAAATATTGAATATTTACTTCCGGTTAAATAGAATACACATAAAGCAAAAACGACTGCTGTAAATCTAGCAATCTCTTGGTGCTTCATTTCTTTGGCGTCGGGTCTGCAACTTGGATTGCAGTAAACGGAACGCCTTGTGCTTGAAGCATTCCAGAGACCATTGGATTGGTTAAAAGCGATTCAATTATCTTCTTAGCACGTACTGCTTCAGCAGGAGAATTGACCTCAATAGATACATATACAGGTACCCAAAATGCACTCATAAAATGTCCTCACCGTCTAACTTTGCTCGAATCTTATCTGTATGAGCGCGCATACGAGCTTTCTCTGCGCGCTCGATTTCCTTGTTAGCTAACCAAGACCTGTACTTTTCTTGATCGCGGTCTGATAAATCATTTATGAAAGGCGTTACGCGCCTGATAGCTTTTTGTTGCCACTCTTGATCTAGTTCACAAGCTGTGTATGTTCGTCCTAGCAAACTAGCCGCGTGCGGTATCGCTCCACTTCCGGTAAATGGATCAAGTATCTCTTCACCTACGTCGCTGAACCAATCGACTACATCTAAGCACTTATCGAGTGGCTTCTCAGCTTTATGCTTCTCGCCACCGCGCAAACACTTGTGCGCCATATGCGTAAGATTGCCTGGACCATTCCAATGCTTCTTTCCCTTGTCAGATCCGTAGGCGACGATAAGCATTTCGCACCCAGACGGCGGACGGTCGCCTGAGAGCTGCGGCGCAGACCAACGGACCCACGGCAGCGCGCGAATGTACGTGGCGCCAGCGGTCTCGAGACCTTCTTTCCAGGCACCCACTGATTCAATGTCGGAGTAGATGAGAGCCCAGCGCTTTACCTTCGCAGCAAGCTGGCAAGTCCACGTCATCAGATCTTGTGACAGGTGATCGAATCCAAACTCGCGACCGCGCGTACCGTTCTTCTGCGATTGCGAATACGCTTTAGAGTGAACTCGAGCGCTGTACGGCGGATCGGTATAGAGAATATCGCCGCTCCAGTCCAGACCGCGACAGTCGCCGAGATGAATTTGGTTAAGTGTCATTGCAGGACTTGAGTTCGCCTTTAGATTCAATAAATGGATGCACTTTGAAAAAGTTTGGATTGTACCATTCAGAAATAACCATTTCTGCTTCAGTTTTACAATTAAAAGTTGCTTCTTTGTATCTACCATAATACATTTTATTTTCCATGATAACGAATTTCATTTTATCACTCCCAAATTCTCAAGATTTGCAACCACAGTCGCGTCCTGTCCACTGACAGCGTTGATGCCTTCAAGTATCGTAGGCCACTGAGAATCGCTTCGGTCGATTCGAAGTTGGATAACGTCCTCTAGATCCTGTACTGTAATGAATCCCTTTTTCTTAGGATCGAGCGAAAGGTTGGCGTTGTAGTTCAGTTCGCCCTTTTTCGCTAGGACAGTAGAATTTGCACTGCCTTTGAACTGTATAGTTCCAGGCATGTAGGTCGCTTGGTAGAGTTGAGCTCTATTTATCCATCCATCTAGAGGACGCCAAGCCTTGTAGTATCGTCCTACATAACGAAGCTGCTGCTTCGGAGTGAGTTTCGTAAAATTAGCAATCTGCGTTTCTGATAGGCGAAACATGGTTTCAAGATTGCTGACCGAGAACTGGATTAATCCACGGAATCCAAGGGCGTTCAAAGCCGACGGTTTGAAGTCGCTCTCTCTGTACATAACCGCCGCGAACCAATCCGCGGGCGAGCCTTGATCGTTAGCCATCTCAACGAGAGCAGCGTAGTCTTCAGAAGACCAGCCAAGAACGTCGCGAGACATTACGCTCTCCGACGTCGTGTTATCGGATGTGGCGCAAACAAGTCTCTATTGATGTAAATGTACCAACCGGCGGCACCTACGACGGTACCGGCAAGCGCGATTGCTGCAACCTGTTTCAGATCCGAAGATACGAAACTAGCAACGCTACTTGGTGTGTTTACAGGTTGCGAGCCTCCAGCGGCCTGAATACCGTCTAGTACGGCTTGCCACTTAGCGCCCTGCGTAACCTGAGCTAGTCTGTATTCTAGATCACCGACAGTCGTGTAACCTTTGTTAGTATGATCAAATATGACCCCTTGGTATAAACCATCTCCTTTTGTAGATATGACAGCGCTAGGATCGCTTCCGTCTTTTGCTATCGTAGCAGGAAGATAGTTCGCTTGATAGATTTGAGCTCTACTTATGAATCCACCAGCAGGGACCTTAGGTAAGTAGTAATTCGCAACATACGGCATCTGTTGCGCCGGAGTCATTGAAGTCATGTTCGCAACGGGAGGACTACAGAACTGAATCAGTCCGACGCATCCAGAGGAGTTCTGCGCCGATGCTTGCATGCTCGATTCTGACATCATGACAGCAGCAAACCATTCAGCTGGCGCGCCAAGGCTGTAGGCCATGTTGACGAGCGCCGTGTAGTCCGACGGATTCCAGCCGACGATATCAGTCATGGCTCTAGCTTAGCCTTTAACCCTTTCGGTTACGAGGCGTCGCGACCTCTTCAGATGTGAAATTCGAGTCCACCGTCTCGCCGTGGAGCCGTCGGATTCGACGCGCCGCTTCATAGAGAACCACAGTCGCTGAGCGATGCGTCCAGGCCATCCGCTCGCAAACGATTGCCGCGGATTCAAGTGCTTGACGCTCTACTTTTGCGTCTCTAGTGAGAGGGCGCTTAAAGAGGTAGTAAATACGGTAGTAGAGACGTCGAAGATAGCTCACTTGTTTATCCTAATAAATCCCAACCAATCCAAAACCGTGAGCATTGTAAGAGATGCTGCTGCGAAACAACCGAATGAGAAGAATGTAAATTGGTAAGGGGTGAGATCAAGAATGCTCTTTATTAAATCTGACAAGAATTCCTCCGCAAATATCACGGAATAAACCAATACGATTCCAACATAATTCTCCGATAGTCATCCCGTTTGATGTACTTTCTTTTCCATTATGACTACATTTAGGACAGATTACAGTTAATATCTTGACTTCTTTTATATGGAAGAAATAATCTGTTGCGATTTCATCT
>Ga0265340_10001620_pt1 | contig 12925 bp, 9 predicted proteins | sample 4CB225metaG_FD_202082 | JGI IMG/M metagenome (GOLD analysis project Ga0265340, IMG submission 202082) | Rhizosphere microbial communities from Carex aquatilis grown in University of Washington, Seatle, WA, United States - 4-CB2-25 metaG | ecosystem: Host-associated > Plants > Roots > Rhizosphere...
CCAAACGCTCGGCCTCTATGGATGCGACCTCCAATAGCTTTGTCAACATGATCTGATTCTGCTTTCTGGAGATTCTTTTAAGAGAATCAAGCATTTGCCATGTGTATTCGGCCGTTTGCCTCGATGTGAGGGGGACTTGCCCCACATCTTGGATCATGGGGCGAGGTTTCGGTTGGCCCATTGCCATCAAAAGTACTGAACTGCTCCGAAATAATGGCAGAACATGTGGTAGCTGCAACTACAGGTTAATGATTTATTGGATAATTACGAAAATTCTACCTTGAGTATAGGCAAATAGGCTTGATCCGGTTGACACTGTTCCCGGCCTTCCCTCAGTGTCCCGGCCGCCGTCACGACACTTACTAGTATGTGCAATACCGGAGCGGTCTCATCCGCCCCGCTAGAAGAAAAGTCACCCAAAAAACATGAACGTCGTCGTTGTTGAGTCCCCCGGAAAAGTAAAGTCCATCAATAAGTACCTAGGTTCCGGGTACAAGGTTCTGGCGAGTTTCGGCCATATCCGCGACTTGCCGCCAAAGGATGGCTCGGTCAAACCGGACGATGATTTCTCTATGCTCTGGGAGGTCGATGCTCGCGCCCAGAAGCGGGTAAATGACATCGCCGACGCTCTCAAGGGTGCCGACAAGCTGATCCTCGCCACCGACCCGGACCGGGAAGGCGAAGCGATCTCCTGGCACGTACTAGAGGTGCTCAAGCAAAAGAAGGCGCTGGGCAAGAACACCAAGGTCGAGCGCGTGGCGTTCAACGCCATTACAAAGGCCGCCGTCCAGGAAGCTATCGAACATCCGCGCGAGATCAACGAAGAGCTCGTGGATGCCTACCTCGCCCGCCGGGCGCTGGATTATCTCGTGGGCTTCAATCTCTCGCCAGTCCTGTGGCGCAAGTTACCGGGTGCACGCTCCGCTGGACGGGTGCAATCAGTCGCACTGCGCCTGATCGTGGAGCGTGAAGCGGAGATCGAAGCGTTCAAGGCACAAGAATACTGGAGCATCGATGCCGATCTCGGCGTCGAAGCGGGATCGTTCAGCGCGCATCTCACGCATCTCGACGGGAAGAAAGTCGACAAGCTCGGCATCGGCAGCGAAGCGGAAGCCACGCGCGCCGTGGAAGCCATTAACGCACAGACCTTTAAGATCGGCAGTGTCGAAAGCAAGCCCGTCAAGCGCAATCCGTCGCCGCCCTTCATCACCTCGTCGCTACAGATGGAAGCCTCGCGCAAGCTCGGCTTCGCTGCGAAGCGCACAATGCAGATCGCGCAAGGGTTGTACGAAGGCGTCGATATCGACGGCGAGACCGTTGGTCTGATTACCTATATGCGTACTGATGGCATCACGATGGCCGCAGAAGCCATCACCGAAGCGCGTCTCGTCATAGGCGGCAAATACGGCAAGAACTATGTTCCGAACGCGCCGCGTGTTTACACCAGCAAGGCAAAAAACGCGCAGGAAGCACATGAAGCCATACGACCGACGAGCTTTGATCGGAGCCCGGACAAGATCGCCAGCGCGCTCGATGACGATGCGAAGAAGCTCTACGACCTGATCTGGAAGCGCGCTATCGCAAGCCAGATGGAAAGCGCAGAACTTGAGCGCACCACCGTCGACGCGGTGTCAGCCGACAGCAAGATTACGTTGCGGGCAACCGGCTCCGTCACGTTGTTCGATGGCTTCCTTACCGTCTATCAGGAAGGCAAGGACGACGAAACCGATGAAGATGGCGCACGTCTGCCGCGCATAAAAGAAGGCGAGAAAAGCTCCGTCGAGAAAGTCACGCCGGCGCAGCATTTCACCGAGCCGCCGCCGCGTTATTCGGAAGCGAGCCTCGTCCGCAAGCTGGAAGAACTCGGCATTGGCCGTCCCTCGACCTATGCCAGCATCCTTTCGACACTGCGTGACCGCTCTTACGTCCACATGGACCGTAACCGGTTCATCCCCGACGACAAGGGCCGCATTGTTACGATCTTCCTGACGAACTTCTTCAAAAAATATGTCGAGTACGGCTTCACCGCCGATCTTGAAGAGCAGCTTGACGAGGTTTCCGCCGGCAAACTCGACTGGAAGCAGTTGCTGCGCAATTTCTGGCACGATTTCTCGGCCGCCATTGGCGAGACGAAAGAGCTGCGCATAACGGAAGTCATTGATCGCCTCGACGAGATTCTCAGCCCGCACATTTTCGAACAGAAGGAAGATGGCAAAGATCCGCGCGTCTGCCCGAATTGTGCCAATGGCCGTTTGAACCTGAAGCTCGGACGCTTCGGCGCGTTCGTTGGCTGCTCGAATTATCCCGAGTGCCGCTACACACGCCAGCTCAGCCAGAAGGAAGGCGATGACGTCGGCGGCACGCGCGTACTCGGCACCGATCCCAATACCGGTGAAGACATCACGCTACGCTCCGGCCGTTTCGGGCCATATTTCCAGCGCGGCGAGCCGAAGGAAAAAGGTGACAAGCCCGCACGTGCTAGCGTGCCCAAAGGCACCGATCTCGCGAATGTCGATCTCGAACTTGCGCTTAAAATGCTCTCGCTCCCGCGCGAAATCGGCAAGCATCCGGAGACAGGCGAGCCGATCGTGGCAAACTTCGGCCGCTTTGGGCCATACGTCGCGCACAACAAGCAATACGCCTCGCTCGATTCACCGGAGGAAGTGTTCACCGTCGGCATCAACCGCGCTGTAACAATCCTCGCCGAGAAAAAGGCAAAGTCCCGCGCGCCCCGCGGTCCAGAGGCCTTGCGCGAACTTGGTGCCATGCCTGATGGCGGCGACACCGTGAAAGTTATGCGCGGCCGGTATGGGCCGTACGTCACCGACGGTTCAACAAACGCAACATTGCCCAAGGAGATGGACCCGCTGACGGTCACGCTCGATCAGGCTGTGGCACTTATCGTCGAGCGCGAGGCTAAAGGCGGCGGAAAGAAGAAAAAGAAGAAGGCTGCCGCGCCAAAAGCGAAGGCAAAGCCAGAGCCGAAGGCTAAAGCCAAGCCGAAAGCCAAACCCGAAGAAGTCGAAGGCTGAGTTGGCGAAAGCACGATCCGGCAAATTCTCCCCTGGCCTCGACAAAGCGCGCGTACTCGACGTGCTCGCGCAAAATCCAAACGCAACCAAACGCGACATTGCCCAAGCGCTCAGCGTGAAAGGCAATGCGCGCATAGAATTGAAACGAATATTGAAAGAACTTGAATTGGAAGGCGCGTTGAAGCGCGGTCCTCGCAAAACCTATGAAAAGCCCGGCGCGTTGTCGGAAGTCACGATCCTCGAAATCTCCGGCCACGATCCCGATGGTGAGTTGCTCGCCCGGCCGCAGCGCTGGGAAAGCGAAGACCCGCCGCCGCAGATTATGGTCGTCCCCGGCCGCGAAGACGATTCCGGCTCCGCGCTGGGTATCGGCGAGCGCATCCTGGCGCGGCTGACTGAAACGCCGGAAGGCTACGAAGCGCGTATCATCCGCCGCCTCGGCGCGAGCACGCACAAGGTGCTCGGCGTCTATCGCGAAGGCGAGCGCGGCGGTCGTATCGTTCCGATCGACCGCAAGACCCGGCACGAATACATCATCGATCCAAAAGATCGCCGCGGCGCGAAGCCGAATGAGCTCGTATTGTGCGAACCGCTCTCGGGCCGTGCGTCCGGTACGTTGCGCGCGCGCGTGCTCGAACGCCTCGGCGACATGAACCAGCCAAAATCGGTCAGCCTGATCGCGATCTACGCGCACGGTATTCCGGTGGAGTTTCCGAAAGACGTTCTCGACGAAGCCCAACGTGCCAAACCGGCAGAACCGCGCGGACGTACCGATCTGCGCAAATACCCGCTTGTCACCATCGATCCCGAAGATGCACGCGATCATGACGATGCGGTGTGGGCGGGACCGGATGACGATCCCACCAATCGGGGCGGGCACATCGTCATCGTCGCCATTGCAGACGTCGCGCATTATGTGACGCCGGGTTCGGCGCTGGACCGCGAGGCGCTGAAGCGCGGTAACTCCGCTTATTTCCCGGATCGCGTCGTGCCGATGTTGCCGGAGCGGTTATCTGCCGATCTCTGCTCACTGATCGACAATGTTGACCGGCCGTGCCTCGCCGTCCGCATGGTGTTCGACGGGAACGGCAACAAGAAGCATCACGAATTCTTGCGCGGCATTATGCGCTCTGCGGCCAGTCTCACCTATGCACAGGCACAGAGCGCTTTCGACGGGCACGACCAAGGCGAACTTGCGCGCATCGTCCTGATGCCGTTGTGGAACGCCTATCAGGTGATGGTGAAGGCGCGAGACAAACGCGATCCTCTGGAGTTGGATCTTCCGGAACGGCGCATCATCATTGGCGCGGATGGCAAGATCGCGTCTATCGCCTTCCGCGAGCGGCTGGAATCCATGCGGCTCATTGAAGAGATGATGATCCAGGCGAACGTCGCCGCGGCAGAGTCATTGGAAAAAACGCGGCAATCGCTGATCTATCGCGTCCATGAGCAACCCTCGAAAGAGAAACTGTTCGCCTTTGCGGATTATATGCGAACGGTCGGTGCGAATTTCGCCAAGGGCCAGGTCATCAAGCCCGGTATGTTCAACCGGGTGCTGGAAGCCGCGAAGAACGGACCCACGGCGGAAGTGATGAACGACATCGTCCTTCGCACGCAAAGCCAGGCGATTTACGCGCCGTCCAACGTCGGCCACTTCGGTTTGAATTTGCAAAGATACGCCCACTTCACTTCGCCCATCCGCCGCTATGCCGATTTGATTGTGCATCGCGCGCTGGTCGCGGGGCTGCATCTGGGCGATGGCGGATTGTCGAATGGCGAAGAGGGAAAGCTCGGCCAGATCGCGGAACATATTTCCATGACCGAACGCCGCGCGATGGCGGCGGAGCGCGACTCCACCGACCGCTACGTCGCCGCCTATATGGAAGACCGCATCGGTGCGACATTCCAGGCGCGCGTCACAGGCGTGACGCGCTTTGGATTGTTCGTTCGCATTCCAGACAGCGGTGCCGAAGGCTTGATCCCGACGCGCTCGCTCGGTTTCGAATATTTCCGGCATGACGAACGCAAGCACGCGTTGATCGGTGAGCGCAGCGGCACGGCGTATAAGATGGGCGACAAGCTGACCGTGCGATTGATGGAAGCCGCACCGCTTACTGGCGGCTTGCGCTTCGAGCTGGCGGATGCAAAAGCGCCGGCGCAACGCCCACAAGCCAACAGGCCAGTCTTCAAGAAAGCGTCCCGCCAAAAGCGAGGCCGCCGGTGACCTTCGACCCCGACAACGAGAAGATCGTCGCGGGTGCGCTCCGTCCAAAGGATGCAGCCACGCTCATCCTTGTGAAGAAAGATGGCGGCGAGGTTCGCCTGTTGATGGGCCGGCGGCACGGCAACATGGCGTTCATGGCAAACAAGTATGTGTTCCCCGGCGGACGCGCGGATCCAGGTGACAAGCGCATCACTGTTGGCGGCGATTTCAAACCGGACGTTCTGAAGCGCGTGTCGCATGGTGTGTCTCGGGCGCGCGCGCGCGGATTGGCTCTGGCCGCCATCCGCGAGACTTTTGAGGAAGCGGGTATTCTTGTGGGCGAGCGCGCGGACAACACACCGCGCACCAAATCGCCTGCATGGCAGAAATTTTTCGCGCATGGCATTGTGCCGCGTCTGGATCAACTTGAAATGATTGCCCGTGCCGTCACACCTCCTAATCGCACGCGCCGTTTCGATGCGCGCTTCTTCATGGCTGATGCGTCGGCTATTGCCCATGAACTCGATGCTGCAGAGAATGAGGAGCTGCTCACACCTTGCTGGGTTACGCTGGCCGAAGCGCGCGCGCTCGACCTGCCCTCCATTACGCGCACGGTGATTGACGAAGTGGAAGCGCGGTTGAGCGATGGCGCAGACCCCGCGCGGCCCGCGCCGTTCTTCCGCTTCCTGCGCGGCAAGACGGATATTTCCTACCTCTGACAGCCCACAGAATCTGCGCTAGGCTCGTCCCAACAAAATATCCAAGGGGGAAACAATGACCACGCCGATGAACCGCCGCGCCTTCATGGGTTCGGCCGCCGCAACCGCTGTCGCCGCGGGCACGCTGAAACCGCAATTCGCGTTCGCCGCCGATCAGTTCTCCGGCATAGATGCGGTTGGGCAAGCCGCGCTGGTGCGCCAGAAGAAAGTTACATCGCTCGAACTGGTGGATGCTGCTATCACGCGCATCAACGCCACAAATCCGAAAACCAACGCTGTCGTCGCCGAATACTTCGATGAAGCGCGCAAGCTTGCGAAATCGGCTCTGCCGAAGAGTCCGCTCGGCGGCGTGCCTTATCTCATCAAGGATCTGAACGACATCAAGGGAAAGATCGCAACATCCGGCTCGCGTCTGATGGCCAAGCATGTCGGCACGGTGAACAGCCTGATGGCGCAGAAGGCGATGGATGCCGGCCTCGTCATCGTCGGTAAGACGAACACGCCGGAATTCGGCTTGATGGCTTCGACCGAAAGTCTGTTGCTGAGAGCCTGTCACAATCCGTGGAATCTGGAATACTCGACCGGCGGTTCGTCGGGCGGCGCAGCGGCAGCGGTCGCCTCCGGCATGGTACCAGTCGCGCACGCGTCTGACGGCGGCGGATCGATCCGCATTCCGGCGTCGAGCTGCGGAGTGTTTGGCATGAAGCCTTCGCGCGGCCGCATGGCTTTCGCCGCACTCGAAAAAATGCCGGGCGATATCGCGGTAGAGAATTGTGTAAGTCGTAGCGTCCGTGACAGCGCGATGATCTTCTCGCTTTCGGAAGACACGTCTGCTCACGCACCATTCAAGCCGACGGGCTTTGTCCCTGGCCCGTCGAAGAAGCGCCTCAAGATCGCGTTCTCGACGCTGAACTATTACGGAAAGGAACCGCACGCCGATGTGAAGGCGTCGGTCGAAGCGACGGCGAAGCTCTGCAAGTCGCTGGGCCATGAGATTATCGATGTGAAGAACCCAGTTGGCGGAGAAGAATTCATCGACACGTTCCTGACCGTCTGGGCCTCAGGTCCAGCGGAACTTGTTGCGCTTGCCAAGAGCCACAAACTCAAGCCGGAAGATGTGCTGGAACCATGGACGCTAGGCCTCGCGGAATATTTCGCGAAAAAACCGAAGGACGCGATGGCCAAGAGCGTTGCCTATTTCAAGAAGGTCGAAACGACGGTCGACGCATTCATGGCGCAATACGATGCATGGCTCACACCCGTGCTCAACAGCACCGCGCCGAAACTGGGCGAACAGGCTCCGACCGTCCCGTTCCAAACGCTCTATAATCGCATCACGCAGTACGTGACCTACACACCAATCCACAACGTTGCCGGAACGCCGGCCATGTCGGTGCCTCTCGGCTTTGGCACGAACGGGCTTCCGATCGGCAGCCAGTTCGCTGCGGCGAAAGGCGGCGAAGGCGTGCTCTATTCCCTCGCCTACGAGTTGGAACAAGCTCAGCCTTGGGCCGGAAAACACGCAGGTGTCTGGGCAGGCTAAAGAAATCGCACGGAACTGGCTGATTTTGCTGGATAAACATTTCGGCGGCAGGCATTGACTTGAGCCCGCTGCCGGCTAGTTTACGGCCCCTTCGGCTAATAGATTCAGGAACCTCGTCATGGCGAAGCCCACCACCTCCAAGATCCGCCTCAACAGCGAGGGCGATTCCGGATTCTTCTATGTCACGAAGAAAAACACGCGCACGATGACGGAGAAGTTCACCATCCGGAAATACGATCCGGTGCTCCGCAAGCACGTCACCTTCAAGGAAGGCAAGATCAAGTAATCTTGCTTCTAACCGGTTTTGCAAAACCCCGCCCGGATTTTCCGCGGCGGGGTTTTCGTTTTCAGGCGGCTTGCTTCGCGCGCGATGCTTCTACGCGATTGATGAATGGAACGATGAACTCGCGCAGGATCGGGATGACTTCGAGCGGGAAGTCGTGCCCCCAACCTTCGATCTCGTGATACTCCGTGCCCGGAATGCACTGCGCGGTGTGGCGGCCGCCTTCGGTCCGCACCAGCGTGTCGGCAGAGCCATGCAGCACCAGTGAAGGCACGTTGAGCGACTTCAGGCGCTCGGCGCGAGGTGCCGCGGCCATGATTGCCGCGAACTGGCGTGACGTACCTTCTGGATAATAACAGCGATCATAGCTCTTGCCGATAAGCTCGCTAATACGCGCCTCGTTGAACGGCCAGCGCGTGGAAGCATAAGCCCGCCTGCTCTTTAGCGAATGCGCGATAACGGTGGCGCGCTCGCCATTCGGCGGCCGCCCTTGTAACGCGGCCTGTGCTTCCGGTGTCGATCGCGGCAACGAATAGTCGCCGGTCGTCGAGAAAATCGAAATGAGCGAGCGTGTCTTCTCCGGATGATTGAGCGCGACAAGCTGCGCGATCATGCCGCCCATCGAGGCACCCGCGATATGCGCGCTGTCGATACCGAGTGCATCCAGCAAGCCTGCCGCGTCCGCCGCCATGTTATCCAATGTGTAGGGAATGTCGGGCTTGCGGCCTTCAGCGACCGCTTTCAGTACATCGTCGGTCTTGGGAATGATGCCATCCCATTTTTGGGCTAGACCGACATCACGATTGTCGAACCGGATGAGCTTGATGCCCGCATCGGTGAACATGCGGTACAACTCGTCCGGCCAACTCACCATCTGCGAGCCGAAACCGGAGATCAGGATGAGCGGAATGCCATTCTCCGGGCCCGAGATGTCGTACTCGATCTCGATACCGTTCGCGCGGATTTTCATGCCGCCTTCGCCTTCCCGACGCTGCCGAGGAATTCGCCGATGTGCTTGATGTAAATCGGAACCAACGATTTCGACACGTCATGTGCCATGCCCGGTACGACCACGAGCTTGGAGCCGGCGATGCTCGCAGCTGTATCCTTTCCGCATTCCAAAACGAGAATGGGATCATCCGCGCCATGGAGAACCAGCGTCGGGGCGCGAACGCCTTTGAGCTTTTCGTTGCGAGGGGACGCAGCAGCAATCGCCAGAAGCTGACGCGCAACACCGGCCGGATCGAACGGAGCGCGATCGACCGCCGCTTCCACATTGGCACGCATGTCGGCTTCAGTGTCGGGAAAGCCGGGGCTTCCGAGTGCGCGCGCAATTCGTAGCCCAGCGGCAATACGATCTTCGCGACTATCGCTCGGCGGTGGAATTGTCAGTGCGGCCATCGCTTCGGGCGTGCCTTGTGGCAAATCGCGGCGGCTGGTGGTGGACATGATCGAGGTGAGACTGATCGTGTGCTGGGGATGATTGATCGCGACGAGCTGAGCGATCATTCCGCCCATCGAAGCGCCGATGATGTGCGCTCGCGTGATGCCGAGCGCATCGAGAACGGAGGCGGCGTCCTTCGCCATGTCATCAAGCGTGTACGGCGGCGTCACAGAGCCGCCAGTCATCATGGCCGCCATGGCAGAGGCGGTATCCGGCATGCCCAGCCGGTTGAGATGCGTGGACAATCCAATGTCGCGATTGTCGAAGCGGATCACGCGATAACCTTTGGCAGCCAACCCTTCACAAAGCGCCGTCGGCCACAACGTCATCTGGGCACCGAAGCCCATGATGAGCAAGATCGCGGGGTCGCTGTCGCGCCCGAAACTTTCATATTCGAATTCAAGCCCGTTGGCCTTGATCTTGGGCATATCCGTCACTTCCCGTTTGTTGCTCTATCGGACAAGCTTAGCAGAGGTCCGGCGCTGATTGACAAGTGCTGACTTGCGCAGGAATGTCCGGCGCATTCTCGAAAATCCCATGCGCCGCGATCTCAAACGCCTCTCCGACGAGACCTTCGATCTGCTGATCATCGGCGGCGGCGTGACGGGGGCCTGCGTGGCGCGTGACGCTGCGTTACGCGGCCTGAAAGTCGCGCTGATCGAGAAGAACGATTTCGCCCACGCCACCAGCGCACACAATTCCAAGCTCATTCACGGCGGCCTGCGGTACTTGCGCAATTTCGAGCTTGGTCTGGTACGGGAGTCGCTTAAAGAACGCCGCATCTGGCAGCGCACCGCGCCACATCTGGTGCAGCCGCTGCCATTTCTTGTGCCACTCTACGATGCCGGCATGAAAGGCCGCGCGACATTGACGGCGGGCCTGACGCTCTACGACCTGCTCTCATTCGATCGCGGCTGGCTGGACGATCCCGATCAACGTCTGCCTGGTCATTCGTGGCTAAACACCAAGAAGGCGCTCGAACGCGAACCGATGCTGAACGCTGAGGGCTTCGAAGGTTCATTTCTTTATTACGACGCGCAGATGTATGCGCCGGAACGATTGGCATTGGAATGTGTGATCGATGCGGCGGCGCATGATGCGGCCATCGCCAATCACATCGGCGCGGAAGGTCTGCTCGTTCGCAACGGACGGGTGGAAGGCGCGACGGTCAAAGACGCATTCAGCGATGCGCGCTTCGATATTCGCGCCAAGGCGACACTGCTCGCCGCCGGTCCCTGGTCGGACATTTTCCTGGCGCAGGCGCTCGGCAAACCTTCGACGCACAAGATCATGCGCTCGAAAGGCATCCATCTCATCGTGCCGGCGATGACAAAGATCGACGCACTGACCGTGGCTGCCGGCGGCGGGCACTTCTTCGTGCTGCCGTGGCGCGGCCATTCGATCCTCGGCACGACCGACACCGCATTCCACGAAGCGCCCGATCAGGTCGGCGTGACCGCGAACGACATTGAGAGTTTCCTCGCCTTCATCAACGCAAACTTGCCATCGGCGCATCTGAAACCCGCCGACGTACAACACTTCTATGCAGGTTTGCGTCCGTTGGTCGATGACGGTTCCGGCGACACCTACGATGCCAGCCGCCGCGCCGAGCTGATCGATCACGCGGAGGGCGACAATCTCGATGGCTTGTTCTCCGCCATCGGCGGCAAGTGGACAACCTCGCGCGACCTTGCGGAAAAAACCGTGAACGCATTGATCGGCAAGCTCGGCATAACCGCGCAGCCTTGCTCCACCCGCACATCGCATTTGCCCGGCGGGGACATTCCACGCTTCAAGGTATTTCAAGCGCAGATGGAAGCTGAGCACGATCCCGTACCGAACATCGAGCATCTCGCGCGCCTTTATGGCACGCGCGTGCATGAGGTTCTGACGCTCGGCGGCAACCGCCCCGATCTGCGCCAAAGCCTTTCTGAATCCGGCGATATTGGTGCACAGGTGCTTTACGCCGTCCGCGAAGAAATGGCGCTGACGCTGACCGATGTCGTGATGCGCCGCACAGGCATCGGCCAGCTCGGTAGTCCTGGCACAGCCAACATTGCGCGCGTCGCATCGCTTATGGCGGACGAACTCGGCTGGGACGTAGCGCGCATGGACTCGGAGATCGGATCGGTCGCATCGAACTTCGCATTGCGGCCAGGCGTGCAATGACAGCATTCGTTGTCGTCAATCCGCGTTCCGGCGGTGGACGCACAAAGTCCGACTGGCCGAAGATCGAGAAAACGCTGCAAACCACCTTCCTACAGATGGATGTCGTTTTCACGCGCGCGCGCGGCGAAGCGACGAAGCTGGTCCGCGCGGCGATCCGCGAGGGCCATGCTGAAGTGATCGCGGTTGGCGGCGATGGCACGATCAACGAAGCGGTCAACGGAATGTTCGATGCGGCTGGCCCGATCTCACCGGACGCTGTGTTCGGCTTCATCACCAGTGGCACGGGTGGAGACTTCCGCAAGACGTTCGGTATCGAAGCTGGATATGAAGCCGCGATCGCGCGGCTCAAAAGCGCCGTGCCACATCGCGTGGATGTCGGCCGCCTCTCCTGCGTCAGCCGCACCGGCGAGCCGGTCATGCGCCACTTCATCAACATCGCATCGTTCGGCATGTCGGGCCTGATCGTGGACTCGGTCAATCGCGCGCGTATAGCCAAGCTGTTCGGCGGCCAATTCGCTTTCGCCTTCCACAGCCTCATGGGCATGCTGCGCTACCGCGACCGCGCCGTTCGCATCCGTGTTGACGGCGCGTTCGACGAAATCGCGCGCATCTCCACCGTCGCCGTCGCCAACGGAAAATATTTCGGCGGCGGCATGAAAGTCGCACCCAACGCCAAACCGGATGACGGCCGTTTCGACGTGATCGTCATGGGCGGTGCGCCGAAGTCGAAAGCCGCCGCGGACCTCAAGCTCATCTACACGGGCGAGCATCTGAACAATCCGGCCGTGCGTGCTCTGCGCGGCGAGAAGGTCGTCGCCGTGCCAGTGGTAGAGACGCGCGGACGTCCCGTTTTGATCGAGGTTGATGGCGAAAACGCGGGCCGTTTACCAGCAACATTCGAAATCTTGCCGAAGGCCCTCTATTTGCGTGCGTAGTCTGCTAGCGTCGCGGCCATGAGCATCGAGCGTTCGAAAATCCAGTGGAATGGTTGGGGCTGGGCCGCGCATCGCGAACAAGCGCCCATAAGCGAAGCTGTTTGGTATTGGCTGGCCGCTGAACTTGGCATGCCGAGCTTGCTTGCGACGCCGGCGCGCCCGCTGGATGAACTGACGATTGCGCCGTCGCGATTGTCTGCAACAGAACGCGCCCAATTTACGCAAATTCTAGGCGAGGAACGCGTGCGCGACAATCAGTACGAGCGCGCGTTTCATGCGCGCGGCCGCTCCTATCACGATCTTCTGCATCTGCGCGCCGGCGATCTTTCGACCGCGCCCGATGCGGTCCTCTATCCGCGCGGCACCGGCGAAGTTCTCTCGGTGCTCTCATACGCCGCAGATAACAGTATCGCGGTCGTTCCCTTCGGCGGCGGAACGAGCGTCGTCGGCGGCGTGACGGGCGATGCCAGCGGTTTCAAAGCGGTTATCTCACTCGACGTGACAGGGATGGATCAGCTTTTGAATGTCGATACGATCTCACGTGTCGCAAGCGCCGATGCTGGCATTTATGGACCGGCACTCGACAAGGCATTGCGA
>Ga0265340_10001622_pt1 | contig 12909 bp, 11 predicted proteins | sample 4CB225metaG_FD_202082 | JGI IMG/M metagenome (GOLD analysis project Ga0265340, IMG submission 202082) | Rhizosphere microbial communities from Carex aquatilis grown in University of Washington, Seatle, WA, United States - 4-CB2-25 metaG | ecosystem: Host-associated > Plants > Roots >...
GTAAGAAATCGGGCCAAGCATGTCGAATGGCGGAGCGCCATCGATTTCCCGGCACGCCATATCCTGCGCGAAGCGCGTTGCGCGGACATTATCGTCACCGGTACGGATGGGGGCGCGCTATCGGACCCACTGGCGCAGGCCAGCCCGAAAGATCTGGTGATGCAGGCGGGCCGGCCGCTGCTCATCGTTCCCGATTCTGCCAGTTGGGTCGATTTGCGAAGCGTGCTGGTGGCATGGAAGGACACGACGGAGGCGAGGCGTGCGATCGCCGATGCGCTGCCCATGCTGCGCAAGGCTGCGAATGTCACCGTCGCGGAAATCCCCGAGACCAAGGACAGCCGGTCTGCTGCCGCATCGCGGGTGCGCGATGTCGCGGCGTGGCTGTCGCGTCACGGTGTTTCCGCCTCGGAGCTCGTTGCAAATAAGGATGATGACCGCGACGCCACCGGCCAACTGGACGGAATTGCGGCCGACGTCGGTGCGGGACTCATTGTCGCCGGCGCCTATGGTCATTCGCGCTTCCGCGAATTGATACTCGGCGGCGTGACGCAGCATCTCGTCACGCAACCCGCTCGCTGCGTGTTGCTGTCGCACTAGAAGTAACGTCTCAACCACGGAATCGATTGGATCGCGCCTTGGCCCTGTACAAATTCCTCGAACAGACCGTTGCCGGCTATATGACGCGCGCGGCCAAGACTGTGACGCGCGAACGAACAGTGCGCGAGCTGAGCGATATGTTCGAGCGGGACGATTTCAACTCCTATCCGGTCGAGGAAGACGGGCAGGTGATCGGCATCGTCACCAAGTTCGACCTCTTGAAGTGCTTCATCTTTACGCCGAGCACGATGGTTCCGCCCTACGAGCAGCTGATGAGCCGGACCGTCGGCGACGTCATGACCTCGGAATTCATCTACGTCCGCACCGACACGAAACTGACCCGGGTGCTCCAGCTCATGGTCGATCACCGCATCAGGAGCCTGCCGGCGATCGACGACGAGCATCGGCTGGCCGGCATCATCGCGCGCAGGGATGTGCTCAAGGCACTGGCGGATTGTTCCGGCAGCTGACGCGGCGGTAGACCCGGGCCCTGCGGCTTTTCAGTTCTCCCGTGCGCGTGCGCGGCGAATCGCTTTCGCCAAGTGGTTGATAACGGGCGCCAAAAAGAACCGTTTCGCAGGGTCGGGTGGTGCCGAACCGGCCCTTCGACTCAATGGGTTGATCTCGATCAAATCGCACCTCGCGCGAATGTGATTGTTTGAATTGTGTCCTTGAGAGAGAATCCGCATGAGCCAGGCCTCTAGTTCCAAATCCATGACCATCGGCGAGAGTGGCTTGTCACTGATATTCGCGGTGACCGCCTTTCTCTGCGTCGTTGCCGCGGCCAAGGCCGTCGATGCACCCTTCGCGTTTCATGCCTCTCTCGGCGCCGCTGCCAGTCTCGCCGCGGTTTTCGTGATCCTTAACCGGTATTACGACCGCCCCGCGGCGTTGCCGGCGCCGGAAATCAATGGCAGGCCCAACTACAATCTGGGCCCGATCAAGTTCGCTTCGGTCATGGCGATGGTCTGGGGCATCGCCGGCTTTACCATCGGCCTCCTGATTGCGTCACAACTGGCGTGGCCGGCACTCAATTTCGATCTGCCATGGACGAGCTTCGGCCGGCTCCGGCCGCTGCACACCTCGGCCGTGATCTTTGCCTTCGGCGGCAACGTCCTGCTCGCCACCTCGTTCTACGTGGTACAGAAGACCTGCCGGGTGCGACTGGCCGGCTACCTCGCGCCGTGGTTCGTCGTGGTCGGCTACAACTTCTTCATTTTGATCGCCGGCACGGGCTATCTGCTCGGCGTTACGCAAGGCAAGGAGTACGCGGAGCCGGAATGGTACTCTGATGCGTGGCTGACCATCGTCTGGGTAACCTACCTGCTGGTGTTCCTGATGACGCTGGTCAAGCGCAAGGAACCGCACATCTTCGTGGCCAATTGGTTCTATCTCGCCTTCATCATCACCATCGCGGTGCTTCACCTCGGCAACAATCCTGCACTGCCGGTGTCGGTATTCGGCTCCAAATCGTACATCGCCTGGGGCGGCGTCCAGGATGCGATGTTCCAGTGGTGGTATGGCCATAACGCGGTCGGCTTCTTCCTGACCGCCGGCTTTCTAGCCATCATGTATTATTTCATCCCGAAGCGCGCCGAGCGGCCGATCTATTCGTACCGGCTGTCGATCATCCACTTCTGGGCGCTGATCTTCCTCTACATCTGGGCCGGCCCGCATCACCTGCATTACACCGCGCTTCCGGATTGGGCGCAGACCTTGGGCATGACCTTCTCGATCATGCTGTGGATGCCGTCATGGGGCGGCATGATCAACGGCCTGATGACCTTGTCGGGTGCCTGGGACAAGCTTCGCACCGATCCCGTGCTGCGCATGCTGGTCGTTTCCGTCGCCTTCTACGGCATGTCGACATTCGAAGGCCCGATGATGGCGATCAAGGTCGTCAATTCGCTCAGCCATTACACCGACTGGACCATCGGACACGTGCATTCCGGTGCGCTCGGCTGGGTCGGATTCGTCTCGTTCGGCGCGCTGTATTGCCTGTTTCCCTGGTTATGGGATCGCAAGGGACTCTACAGCCTCAAGCTCGTCAACTGGCACTTCTGGATCGCGACCATCGGCATCGTTCTCTACATTTCCGCGATGTGGGTGTCGGGGATCCTGCAGGGCCTGATGTGGCGTGCCTATACCTCGCTCGGCTTCCTCGAATATTCCTTCATCGAGAGCGTGGAAGCGATGCATCCATTCTACATCATCCGCGCCACGGGGGGAGCGCTGTTCCTGATTGGCGCGCTGATCATGGCGTACAATCTCTGGATGACGGTGCGCTTCGGCGAGGCGGAAGTTCATGCGCCCGTCGCTCTTCAGCCGGCGGAATGAGGAGCGATTAAATGTCTTTCTGGACACGGCACCAAGTTTTCGAAAAGAACTCGATCATCCTGATCGTGGGAATCCTGGCGGTGATCGCGATCGGCGGTCTGGTCGAGATCACCCCGCTGTTCTACCTGAAGAGCACGATCGAGGTGGTCGACGGCGTCAGGCCGTACACCCCGCTCGAGCTCACCGGCCGCAACATCTACGTCCGCGAGGGCTGCTATCTCTGCCACTCGCAGATGATCCGGCCGCTGCGCGACGAGGTCGAGCGTTACGGTCACTTCTCGCTCGCCGCCGAAAGCATGTACGACCATCCGTTCCAGTGGGGATCGAAGCGAACCGGTCCTGACCTGGCGCGGGTCGGCGCCAAATATTCCGACGACTGGCATGTGGCGCATCTGACCAATCCGCGCGCGATGGTTCCGCAATCGGTGATGCCGGGCTATTCGTTCCTGGCCGAGACCGAAATCGACGCCGATCGCATCGGGGACCATCTGCGGACCAGCCGTATCGTCGGCGTTCCCTACACCGACGATCAGATCGCCAACGCCGTCGCCGATCTGAAAGCACAGGCCGATCCGGACAATCCGGGTGTCGATGCGTTCTCGAAGCGCTACCCGAAGGCCGTCGCGCGCAATTTCGACGGCAAGGCCGGGGCTCCCACCGAAATGGACGCGCTGATCGCTTATCTGCAGATGCTCGGCACGCTCGTCGATTTCAAGATTTACAACGAAAAAGCCAACCTGCGCTGAAGGCTGAAGGCAGACCGATGAGTGCAATCCTAACGGTACAGAACTTCACATCCGATTTCGTCACCACCCTGTGGACGCCGATCTTCGTCGGAATTTTCATCGCCATCGTGACTTACGCGCTTTGGCCCCGCAACAAGAAGGCCTTTGACGAAGCGGCGCGCATGCCGCTGCGGGAGGATTGATACCATCATGGCTGAACACGGCGAATTCGACCAAGTCTCCGGCAAGACCACGACCGGTCATGAATGGGACGGCATCAAGGAACTGAACACGCCGCTCCCGCGCTGGTGGGTGATAACCTTCTATCTGACCATCGTCTGGTCGTTCGGATACTGGATCGTCTATCCGGCGTGGCCGATGGTTACGGGATTCACCACCGGCGTGCTGCAGTATTCTTCGCGCGCCGACGTCGCGGTCGAACTGGCGAACCTTGAAAAGATCCGCGGTGACAAGATGGTTGCGCTTGGTGCGGCATCGCTTGCGGATATCGAGAAGGACCCGGCCTTGCTGGCGCTTGCGCGCGCCCGCGGCAAGACGGTATTCGGCGACAATTGCGCGGCCTGCCACGGCTCCGGCGCCGCCGGCGCCAAAGGCTTTCCCAACCTGAACGACGACGATTGGCTCTGGGGCGGCTCGCTCGACCAGATCATGCAGACGATCCAGTACGGCGCGCGTTCGGGACATGCACAGACCCACGAAGGCCAGATGCTCGCCTTCGGCAAGGACGGCACCTTGAAAAAGGAAGAAATCGTCACGGTGGCAAACTATGTCCGCTCGTTGTCGGGCCTGTCCACCCGGCCGGGATATGACGCCAAAGCCGGCGCCAAGATCTTCGCCGATAACTGCACGATCTGCCACGGCGATGCGGGCAAGGGCAACCAGGACGTCGGCTCGCCCAATCTCACGGACAAGATCTGGCTCTATGGTTCCGACGAGGCCACGATCATCGAAACCGTGACCAATGGCCGGGCCGGCGTGATGCCGGCATGGGTAGGGCGCCTCGATCCGTCCACCATCAAGGCCATGGCGGTCTATGTTCACTCGCTCGGTGGGGGGAAGTGACCGACAGAGCCTGATCGGTTCCGGAATCCGAACCGATCAGGCTCTGGCTCCTTTCTTGGCGCTTTCTTGACGCGAACCGGCTATCAACCGCGCATCGATTGCGGGGCAGGCTTTCGCTCGAAAATCCCGGATATCTGCCCGGTATTTGAGCTGGATCAACCGCGCGTCGGATGTTGAGTCTAGGCTCAGCCCCCAAAATGCGAGATGAATCCCGCCGATGAACAAGCCCGTGCTCCCCGCGGAAGTGGAATCTGACGATAGCGGACCGCTTTACGCGGCCCAGAAGAAAGTCTATCCGCAGAGCGTTTCCGGTACCTTCCGCCGCATCAAATGGGGCCTGATGGCGTTCTGCCTCGGGGTCTATTATCTGCTGCCGTTCGTGCGCTGGAATCGCGGTCTCGGTGCACCCAGCCAGGCGGTGCTGATTGATCTCCCCAACAGCCGCTTCTACTTCTTCTTCATCGAGCTGTGGCCGCAGGAGGTGTATTATTTTACCGGCCTGTTGATCGTCGCCGCTCTCACGCTGTTTCTGATGAACTCGATCGGCGGCCGCATCTGGTGCGGGTATCTCTGCCCGCAGACCGTGTGGACCGATCTGTTCTACGCCGTCGAGCGCCTGATCGAGGGCGACCGCCGCGAGCGCATGCGCAAGGACGCCGCGCGCGGCACGCTCAAGCTGGAGCGCTTCGCCGAGATCACGCTGAAGCATTCGATCTGGCTGATGATCGCATGGTGGACCGGCGGCGCCTGGGTACTCTATTTCAACGACGCGCCGACGCTGATGAAGCAGCTGGTGACGTTCCAAGCGCCGATGCTGGCCTATATCTGGATCGCCATCCTCACCGCCACGACCTACGTGCTCGCCGGCTTCATGCGCGAGCAGGTCTGCGTTTACATGTGCCCGTGGCCACGCATCCAGGCGGCGCTTACCGACGAATGGGCGCTCAACGTCACCTACAAATACGACCGTGGCGAGACGCGTACCTCGCTGAAGAAGGCGATGGAATTGCGGGCGCATGGCGAAACCGCCGGCGACTGCATCGACTGCTATCAGTGCGTCGCCGTCTGTCCGACCGGTATCGATATCCGCAACGGCCCGCAGCTCGACTGCATCCAGTGCGGCCTGTGCATCGATGCCTGCGACACCGTGATGAAGAAGGTCGGCAGGGAAACCCGTCTGATCGGCTACGACAACGACATCAACATACACCGCCGTCAGGCCGGCAAGGCGCCGATCTATCGCCTCGTCAGATCGCGCACGATCGTCTACAGCCTCATGATCGCGGCCGTCGGGGCCGTCATGCTGTACGCCATGCTGACGCGCACGCTGCTCGACATCAACGTGCTGCATGACCGCAATCCGGTCGCGGTGAGACTGAGCGATGGCTCGATCCGCAACGCCTATACCGTCCGGCTTCTGAACAAGCGGGGCTTCGACCGCGTCGTCGCCATCGACGTCGACGGCCCGGCCAATGTCACCGTCCATGTCATCGGCACCGATTCCATCACGCCGGACAGGCCGATGATCATTCTGGCGCGCGATACCACCACCGAGCTGAGGGTTCTCGTCACCGCGCCGTCCGAGAACAATGCCGAGAAATCGATCCCGGTGAAGTTCCACGTGACTGACATCGGGCTCGGCGAGGTCGCCTCCGCGACCGATAATTTCGTGAGCCCCTGAGAAATTCCAACAAGGAGCCTGGCATGAGCCGATCGCCCGTTTCGCCGAAGCCTTTGACCGGAGGCATGGTACTGTTGATGCTGGTCGTGTTTTTCGGCGTCGTGTTCGGGGTCAACGGCCTGTTGGCGACGCTGGCGATCCAGACGCTGCCCGGCACTGAGGTCGACAGCGCCTACAGCGCGAGCCTCGGCTACGCGAAGGAGATAACGGCCGCCCGCGACCAGGACGCGCGAGCCTGGAAGGTCAACGCCCACGTTCAGCGCGCCGCGGACGGCGGCGCCACGGTGCAGGTCGAGGCGCGCGACAACAAGGGCATGCCGATGGCTGGCCTGACGTTTCAGGGCCGCTTCGAGCGCCCGACCGACCGGCGAGCCGATCAGCCGGTTGGCCTCACCGATGTCGGCGGCGGCATCTATCGCGGCAGCGCGGCGCTGATCGCGCCCGGACAATGGGATCTGGTGCTCGAAGGCGACGCTGCGGGACAGCGGATGTTCCTGTCGAAGAACCGCGTGCTGCTGAACTAGGAAAACCCGACCATGCAGGCGACGCGCGACTTCTCCCACTACGTCAGGGATGCGGGCCCCGGCCTGCAGCACATTGATCTTGCCGTCGAAGGCGTCAGTTGCGCCGGCTGCATGTCGAAGATCGAGCGCGGGCTCTCGGCATTCCCCGATGTCACGCTCGCGCGCGTCAATCTGACCGATCGCCGCGTCGCGCTGGAATGGAAGCAGGGTACGCTCGATCCCACCCGCTTCATCGACCGGCTCGCCGAGCTCGGCTACAAGGCCTATCCGTTCGAAACTGCGGGTGCGGAAGCAGCCGAGGTCGAACAATCGCGCTTCCTGCTGCGCTGTCTCGGGGTCGCGGCATTCGCGACCATGAACGTGATGATGCTCTCGATTCCGGTGTGGTCCGGAAACGGCAGCGACATGGTTTCCGAACAGCGTGATTTCTTCCACTGGCTCTCGGCGCTGATCGCGCTGCCGGCGGCGGCCTATGCCGGCCAGCCCTTCTTCCGCTCGGCGTTCCGCGCAGTGCGCACCGGCAATGTCAATATGGACGTCCCGATCTCGATCGGCGTCATCCTCGCGCTCGCCATGTCGGTGGTCGAAACCATCAACCACGCCGAACACACCTATTTCGACGCCGCGATCATGCTGCTGACATTTCTCCTGGTCGGACGCTACCTCGACCAGAGCATGCGGCGGCGAACGCGGGCGGTCGCCGGAAATCTCGCCGCGCTGAAGGCAGAGACCGCGACCAAGTTCGTCGGCGCCGACGAGATTTCGCAAGTGCCGGTCGCGGCGATTTTCCCCGGCGACATCGTGCTGCTGCGGCCGGGCGAGCGCTGCGCGGTCGACGGCACGGTCATCGAAGGCCGCTCCGAGATCGACCAAAGCCTAATTACCGGCGAAACGCTTTACGTGACGGCGGAGCAGGGCACCGCGGTCTATGCCGGCTCGCTCAACATTTCCGGGACGTTGCGGGTGCGGGTTTCCGCGGCATCGGAAGGCACGCTGCTGGCGGAGATCACAAGGCTGCTCGACAACGCGCTGCAGGCGCGCTCCCGCTACGTGCGGCTCGCCGACCGCGCGTCGCGGCTTTATGCGCCGGTGGTGCATGCCACCGCGCTCCTGACCGTGCTTGGCTGGGTGCTGATGGGAGCGAGCTGGCACGACGCCATCGTCACCGGCGTCGCAGTTCTCATTATCACGTGCCCCTGTGCGCTCGGCCTTGCGATCCCGACGGTGCAGACCGTCGCCTCCGGCGCGATGTTCAAGGCCGGCGTCCTGCTCAATTCCGGCGATGCCATCGAGAGGCTGGCCGAGGTCGATTGCGTCATCTTCGACAAGACCGGAACCCTCACGCTGCCCGACCTCGAAGTGGTGAACGCGGCCGGCATCCCCGAAGACGTATTTCGCCTCGCAGGCCAGCTCGCGCTCGCCAGCCATCATCCGGTCGCCGCCGCGGTAGCCGAGGCGGCCGGCGCGAAATCGCCTTTGGCTGGCGTCGTCGAAGTACCCGGGCAGGGCGTGCGCGCCACGCTCGGCGAAGCCGAGCTGAGGCTCGGACGGCCATCGTTCTGCGACGCGGAGCCCTTGGCGGCCGAGCGCGCCAAGCTCGACCCGGAAGCCTCGATCGTGGCCTTCAGCCTCGGCAAGGCGAAATACGTGTTCGCCGTGCGCCAGGGGCTGCGTCCGGACGCGAAGGCGATGGTCTCTGCGCTGCAGAAGCGCAACCTCCGGCTTGAAATTCTCTCGGGCGATCGGGAGCCTGCGGTGCGGGCGGCGGCGCTGGCGCTCGGGATCAGCGAATGGCGGGCTGGCGTAACTCCGGCCGACAAGATCGCCCGGATCGAGGATCTGAAGCGCGCGGGTCACAAGGTGCTGATGGTCGGCGACGGCTTGAACGACGCGCCTTCGCTCGCGGCGGCACATGTCTCGATGTCGCCGATCAGCGCCGCGCATCTGAGCCAGGCGACCGCCGATCTGGTCTTCCTCGGCAAGCCGCTGGCGCCGGTGGTCGCGGCCATCGATTACTCGCGCAAGGCGCTATCGCTGATGCGGCAAAACCTCTGGCTCGCGGTCGGCTACAATTTTCTCGCGGTTCCGATTGCGATCAGCGGTATCGTGACCCCGCTGATTGCGGCGGCCGCGATGTCCGGCTCCTCGATTCTGGTCATGCTGAATGCGCTACGCGCCCGCCGCGTCGCGAACAGGAGAGCGTGATGGAAGTGATGGTCATTCTGGTGCCGCTGGCGCTGGGACTAGGGCTCGTCGGCCTGCTCGGATTCCTCTGGTCGCTCAAGAGCGGGCAGTATGACGATCTCGAGGGCGCGGCCTGGCGCGCCATTGCCGATGACGAGCCGGTGCAGGAGAAGCCGGCGGAGTGAGCGCGCTATTGCGGCTCTAGGAAGACAACGCCTTGCGGTAAAGCGCGTTGTAGCAGGCCGCCGAAATGTCCCAGCTGAACGACCGCGACATCGCGCTGCGGCGCATGGAGTTGAGGCGGTCCTTCGCCATGAAGGTCGCAAAGGCGCGCCTGACCCCGCCGAGGAAGGATTCGGCCGACGGCCGATCGAACAGGAAGCCGGTTTCGCCGTCGGTGATGGTTTCCGCCAACCCGCCGGTCTGGTGACCGATCGGCAGTGAACCGAACTTCTGCGCATACATCTGGCTCAGCCCGCACGGCTCGAAGCGCGATGGCATCAGGGTAAAGTCGCTGCCGGCGAAAATCCGCCGCGCCTGTCCGTCGTTGAAACCGATGGCGACCCCGATCGCATCCGGCCGGCGGCGGTGCGCGTCGACCAGCGCCTGCTCGATGTCGGGTTCGCCGCTGCCGGTCACGATGATCTGTCCGCCGGATTGGATGATCTCGTCGGCGGCGGCCAAGACCAGATCGACGCCTTTCTGATGAACCAGGCGCGCCACCAGGCCGAAGATCGGACCGCGCGACACCGCCAGGCCGAACTGCTGGCGGACATAATCCGAGTTCGCCTGCTTGCCTTCCCAGTCGCCGGGCGCGAACGGCTGCGCCAGTTGCGCGCAGACCCGCGGATCCCAGCTCTCGTCGATGCCGTTCAGGATCCCCGTCAATTGCGCCGCATCGGAGCGGCGGCGGAGCAGGCCCTCCAGCCCGCAGCCGAGTTCCGCCGTGGTGATCTCCTTGGCATAGGTCTCGCTGACCGTGGTCAGATGCGAGGCGTAGTTGAGCCCGCCCTTGAGGAAGGACAGCTTGTCGTAAAATTCGAGACCATCGATGTGGAAGGAATCCTCCGGCGCGCCGATCCGCCGCAGCGACTCCTTGGGAAACAGGCCCTGATAGGCGAGGTTGTGGATGGTCAGGATGGTGGGAATCCTGATCTTGTTCCAGGCGAGATAGGCCGGCACGAGCGCGGCCTGCCAATCATTGGCGTGGACCAGGTCCGCTGCCCAGTTCTTGTCCAGACTGCCTGCGGCAAGCTCAGCCGCGACCGAGGCAAACCGTCCGAAGCGGATATCGTTATCCGGCCAGTCGCGGCCGGAGGTGTCGCCATAGGGATTGCCTGGGCGATCATAGAGCTGCGGACAGAGAAGAACGTAGACGGGCAGGCCGTCTTTGGTCGCCGCCAATCCGAGCGTGCAGGCCGGCATTTCCGCCATCGCCGGGCACTGGCCGACAATCTGAATATGCGTGAATTGTTCGACGACGTCGCGATAGCCCGGCAGCAGGATCCTGACGTCGGCCCAGAGCCGCAGCGCCCGGGGCAGGGCCGCCGAAACGGCGGCGAGCCCGCCAACCCGGACAAAGTCGTCCATCTCGGTCGTGACGAACAGAACTCTCAAAAAGCCCCCTCGTAGTCCCGCGCTGACTTAAATTTATGCAAGAACGATTCCAGTTTCTCTTCTGGGTTGAATTGGGGATCGGGCCGGGCTTCCGCCAGAGTCTCTAGGGCTCGTCAGGGAAATACTTCCCCCGTGGGGCCGTGCAATTTAGGGTCTCGACGCGGCTCGAGGCGTGCGCGCCCGGAGGGAGTTCTCGATCAATGACGATAGCGGCAAACGATGAGGCTAATTTGACAAGGAGCTTCGCAGGTCTTCGCGTGCTGGATTTTTCAACCACGATCGCCGGTCCGCATTGCACCCGGATGCTCGCCGACATGGGCGCGGAGGTGATCAAGATCGAACAGGCCGAAGGCGAGACGATGCGGACCCGCCCGCCGGTCCGCAACGGCTGCTCCACCGTCTTCGGTCAGCTCAATGTCGGCAAGAAGAGCCTCGTTCTCGATCTCAAATCGGCCGACGCGATCGAAATCGTCCGCCGGCTGATCGCAACCGCCGATGTCCTGGTCGAGAATTTCCGGCCCGGCGTGATGCGCCGGTTGAAGCTGGACTACGGATCGCTCGACGAACTTAATCCGAAGCTGATCTATTGCTCGATTTCCGGCTATGGCCAGACCGGGCCATCGGCGGAACTGCCGGCCTATGCGCCGGTCATCCATGCAGCTTCCGGCTACGAGATGGCGCATCTCGCCTATCAGCCCGGACGGTCCCGCCCGGACTACTGCGGCATCTATCACGCCGACGTTCTCACCGGCGTCTATGCGTTCGGCGCCATTTCGGCGGCGCTGTATCAGCGTCACGGCAGCCGGAAAGGCCAGCACATCGACGTCTCGATGCTGGAATCGATGCTCAGCCTGACCTTGAACGAATTGCAGTGGTCGCAATTCGAGGTGAAGCCGAGCCAACGGCCGCTGTTTGGTCCGGTCGAGACCGCGGACGGCTATGTGATGCTGGCGGTCGCCAGCGAGAAGACGTTCCAGAGCCTGACCCAGGTGGTCAGCCATCCCGAGTGGGTCTCCGATCCGCGCTTTGCGAAATATTCCGACCGCCGCGACCACTGGGGAGATCTGATGAGCGGCGTCGAGGCGTGGTCGCGCGCGCTGACGACGGAAAAATGCCTCGTGGAGTTGAACGGCCATGGCGTTCCCTGTTCCGCCTATCGCACGGTGGCCGAAGCGTTGAACGATCCGCAGATCGCCCATCGCGGCGCATTGTCCGAGGTCAGGGACGGCGGCGGCACGTTCAAGGTCCTGAACCTGCCGTTCCGCATGTCCGGCGCCACCGTGGCCGCGGCAAAGCGGATGTCGACCTTGGGCGAGCACACCGTTGCGCTGCTGAAGGAGGCGGGCCTTTCGGCGGACGAAATCGCCGCCTTCTCCGGCAAGCCGCTGGCGGCGGAACTGCGCTGACGGCAGCCATTCGCCGCCTGCCATCATCCATTGATCGCAGCCGGCTAACCCTCTAACAACTGCCCCGGATTGACGTGGCGGGGTCCGCCCAAAAGCTGAATCAAGAGCAAGAACGACGGGAGAGAAGCGATGAAGAGTTTTATGGTTGCCGAGTTCAACGCCCCCTTGAAGGAGGTGGATCAGCCCACTCCGCAGCCGACGGGAAGCCAGGTCCTGATCAAGGTGAAGGCGGCCGGCGTCTGCCACAGCGACCTCCACATCTGGGAGGGCGGCTACGATCTCGGCCATGGCCGCAAGCCGCTGTCCCTGAAGGATCGCGGCGTCTCGCTGCCGCGAACCATGGGCCATGAGACGGTCGGCGAGGTGCTGGCCTTCGGGCCGGATGCCAAGACCGCCGCCGGCGACCTCAAGATCGGCGACGTCGCACTGGTCTATCCCTGGATCGGCTGCGGCAAGTGCGCCACCTGCCTCGCCGGTGACGAGAACATGTGCCTGAAGCCGGCCTCGCTCGGGGTCTATTGCGACGGCGGCTATGCCGACCACCTGACGGTGCCGCATCCGCGCTATCTGCTGAACCTGAAGGGGCTCGATCCCCTGACGGCGGCGCCCTATGCCTGCTCCGGGGTCACCACCTACAGCGCGCTGAAGAAGGTCGAGGCCGACTTCGACACCCCGATCGTGATCATCGGCGCCGGCGGCCTCGGCCTGATGGCGCTGTCGCTGTTGAAGGCGATGGGCGGCAAGGGCGCCATCGT
>Ga0265340_10001625_pt1 | contig 12904 bp, 10 predicted proteins | sample 4CB225metaG_FD_202082 | JGI IMG/M metagenome (GOLD analysis project Ga0265340, IMG submission 202082) | Rhizosphere microbial communities from Carex aquatilis grown in University of Washington, Seatle, WA, United States - 4-CB2-25 metaG | ecosystem: Host-associated > Plants > Roots >...
GCAAACTAGAACGCACAAGGCTCCATGCACCGAGCGTACCCCAGGAGAACTCAGGCCAGATGGATACGGCAGCGCCAAGAATGAGCACTAGTACGCCAAACCAAATCCAAGATACCAACGGGTTGACGTGAATCTGGAACTCGGCACGCTTGGTCTCTGGATTGGCGCTGCCCACTACCACGTAGAGGTCGGAACCCATTGAGCGCATCAAGCCCACTTCCGTGGTTGGGCTGCCAGGCATGCGGTGATAGATGAACTTGGCGGGACTCAGGCGGCCGAGGTTTTTGCCGGCTTTGGTGACCTGCATGTCCGCGAAAACCATGCGCTTGGTCGTGTCCGCATTCTCCTCATCCGAACAACCGAGGCCACCGGGACACATGCGCGGCCCGGTATAGGTAAGCGAATAGTCGCCGAGGGTTACGGTTTGACCGGGAGTAAGACTTGATTCCTGCGTGAGCGACCAAGCCGTTCCCATGAAACCAATGAACATGGCGGTGATTCCTAGGTGGACCGCGTAACCACCGTAACGTCGCCGGTTCTTTGAGACTAGGCGTACCAGGGCAGTAAGCAGTCCCTCGGGTGCGTTGCGCTCGACCGAGGCTGCCATGCGCGCACGCACACCGAGCACCAGCTCCTGCGCTACGACGGTAACGTTCATGGCCGCGAGTATAACGGTGACAAATGGTGCGGCGGAGGCCAGTTTCTGCGTTACGATCCCGAGCAGGCCTGGCGAAGTAATGTCTTTGGCCACGAATGCAGGGCAGCCTAATCGCGCCCCGAACTTTGCATGCAGCACACCGGCGACCAGCATGGCCAAAGCAGGAGCAATGAGATGGTTTTTCAGGCTCTTGCCACTGGTGCGCCGCCAACCGAGGAGAGGGGAAGCCCCCATGAGAAAGAACACGATGAGCCCAAGCGGAACCGCCCAACGATTGAAAAATGGCGGGCCCACCACGACGGATTCGTGCCAGATCCATTCGCTAATCTTAGGGAAGGTCGTTGCAACCAAGATGAACGACATCAGCCCTACGAGCGCCCAGTTGTTTAGGACGAACGCCGCTTCTCGGCTAAGCAACGTTTCAATGCGGCCCTGACCGCGCAGTGCTGGGAGTCGCCAAACCACCAAGCCTACCAACGTTGCTATGACCAACCCCATGAACCAAACGAAGTAGATGCCAATGTCGCTTTGCGCAAAGCTGTGTACGCTAGAGATGAGGCCCGAGCGGGTTAGGAACGTGCCGAAGAGGGTCAGGAAGAACGTGAGCCCGATCAGAAATACGTTCCAAATCTTGAGCATGGTGCGGCGTTCTTGGATCACTGTCGAGTGCAGAAATGCCGTAGCCGTGAACCAGGGCAAGGCCGCGGCATTTTCTACTGGATCCCATGCCCAGAAGCCTCCCCATCCGAGCTCTTCATAGGCCCAGACCATGCCGAGCACGTTGCCAATCGACAGGGCGAGCCAGGCAAATAGCATCCACTTGCGAACCGCAATTAGCCATTCTTCGTGCAGGCGACCGGTGACGAGGGCGGCCACGGCGAATGCAAACGGAACCGAGCACCCAACGAAACCAGTGTAGAGGGCGGGCGGGTGGACGATCATCCAGTAGTTTTGTAGGAGAGGATTGAGCCCTTCGCCTTCCACGGGTGAGCCAGCGAGGCTCACCTGAAACGGATTGGCCGCGAACAGCATGAGAACCGCAAAAAAGCCTTCGATTGCCACAAGAGTGGCAATTACGGCCGGTTGCAGCATGCGGTAGCGCCCTCGCATCCAGCGCACGCAAAGCGCCGTGAAGACGGCGAGGAGCGTGGTCCACCACAAGAGCGAACCATCTTGTCCACCCCAAAGGGCAGCGATCAAGTACCCGAGCGACATCGAGCGGTCGCTGTAATGCGCCACGTATCGCAGACGGAAATCGTGCGTCACGAACGCGTACGCGAGCATCGTGAGTGCGACCCCCACGAGTGCACTGGTGGCGTATGCACCCAGGCGGGCACTGCGCAACCAGCGGAGCCGATCACGAAGGGCGGCGACGGCTACGGCAAAGGTATACGCGCACGATACCAGTACCGCGTAGAGCATGAGCGAACCGAAATCAGGCAAGGACTGCCACATTGGATGTTCAGTCTAGCGCAGCTGTCACGATTGAGACCTGGAAGCAGTGCGGATTCCGAAATGGGAAGTGGGGATACCTAGGGGGCGTCGCCCTCGGACGAAATCGTGGTGCCCACCGATTCACCTAGACAGGCTCGCTCGATGTTACCGGGGTCCATACGAAAAACCCGCACTGGCAGCCCGTTGTCCCGGCAGAGGGTTACTGCGGTTGAGTCCATGACCCCCAAGCGATCTTGGAGAAACCGGTCATAGGATACGTGCTTGAGGAGGGTCGCGTTGGGGAAGCGGATGGGGTCGCGGTCATAGATTCCGTCGACCTTGGTCGCCTTGAATAGGGCCTCTGCGTGCAGTTCCATGGCACGCAGAGCCGCGGCGGTGTCAGTGGAAAAGTACGGATTGCCAGTACCAGCGGCGCAGATAACCACGTAGCCGCGCTCGAGATGGCGAATTGCGCGGCGTCGGATATAGGGCTCGGCAACACTGCGAATCTCCATGGCCGTCATAACGCGTGTCGGGCACTTGTGCCGTTCAAGAGCATCTTGAAGTGCCAGAGAGTTGATGACCGTGGCGAGCATTCCCATATAATCGCTCTGCGCTCGATCCATTCCTTCACCGGCACCGCGCATGCCCCTAAAGATATTGCCGCCGCCCACGACGACGGTTACTTGAATTCCCGCTTCGCGGACTTGAGCCAGCTCAGAAGCGGTTGCTGTGAGCGTGGCAGTATCGATTGCGACACCGCTTTCGCGACTTGCCAATGCCTCGCCGCTTAGTTTGACGACTACCCTTTTGAACCGAAGATCTTGTTTTGCTTGCACGTGGAGTAGAGAGCTAACGCGGACCGGCTCCGAGCGCAATGCTGGAAGACCACTACGCCTGGCCCTGCGCCAAGTGCCGTAGTAATAACTAAGCGATGTTGATGTATGGCCAGAGACGCTCCTTGCTCGGTCAGGCACTGTTTCTGTGTTTGGGGCTGGCGCTCAGCTGTCACCGCAAGGCGGCACCCCACGAAGAAATATCGGTGCAGCTGCCAAAACCCAGCCTAGGGCTCACTCAGCAACAAGCCGCTCAAGTCTTGGCTCGTGTTGGCGACAAAGCGATCACGCTTGGGGACTACGCTGCTGCGCTTGAGCGAATGGACCGCTTTGAAAGACTTCGATATCAATCGCCAGACCGGCGCAAGCAGCTGCTAGACGAGATGATTGCGGTCGAACTGCTGGCCGATGAAGCTAAAAGGCGCGGGCTCGACCGTGACCCCGAGACTCAGATGCGGCTTGACCAAGCACTGCGCGATGAGGTGTTGCGCCAGCACTTCGAATCACAGCCCGGTCCCGAGGCTATTCCGGAGCAAGAGGTCCACGCCTACTTTGACGATCACCGGCAGGAATTCGAAGAGCCGGAGCGACGGCGCGTAAGCGAGATCGTCGTCGGGAGTCTGGCCGAGGCTCAGCGCATCCATGAGCAGGCGCGTACTGGCTCCGCCGCGCAATGGGGTCAATTGGTTCGCGCGCATTCGATGGACCGCAAAGAAACGGCTGAACCGCTTCCCCTCGAGCTCGAGGGCGACCTGGGCGTGATGAGCGCGCCGAGCAGAACTGGGGGCAATGAGCCCAAGTTGCCCCCGGAATTGCTGAAAGCTGCTTTCGCAATCGACAAAGTCGGAGGCGTCTGCGCAGAGCCGGTACTGATTCAGGGTCGCTATCACATTCTGCGCCTCACCAGTCGCACGCCAGCGCGGCAGCGGAGTTTCGCTGAGGCAGACAGGAGTATTCGCATGACGCTTACTCAGCACCGCATTGAGGCGAGCCGCCAGCAGTTACTCGACGAATTGAAGAAAAAGATGCCCGTGGTCGTGAACCAAGAGCTTCTAGCAACGGTCAAGTCAGGCAACCAGTGACGAAAGCGCGCTCGTGAATCGCCCGCTACCCAATGCATCGGTTCGACTGCAGGAAGTGCAAGATTGGCATTGGCAGCTGCGCAATAGCGTCCGCTCGGTGGCTCAGCTGTCAGAGCATCTCGAGCTAACGGTCGACGAGCGCTCTGGCGCGATGGCAGCAGAACACGCGGGTCTACCGCTCGCGATCACGCCTTACTATTTGAGTCTTTGCGACCCGCGTGACCCAGGTTGTCCGATTCGGCGTCAGGTCGTTCCTACGGTTCGCGAAGCAATTCGAAGCAAGGGTGAATACGCCGATCCATTAGGCGAAGTGAGCCACGAGGTGGCCCCGGATCTGATTCAGCGTTACCCCGATCGGGCGTTGCTCCTCGTGCACGATCGGTGTGCCGTGTATTGTCGATTCTGCACGCGCAGCCGCTGGGTCGGGCAAGCGGGGGGAGCTCGCTCGCTCGCTCGGCTTTCGGAAGCTTTTACCTTTCTGCGCGAACATCCGAACATTCGCGACGTGATTGTCAGTGGGGGTGACCCGTTGACACTTTCAACGCGAAGAATCGTCGAATTGCTGACTGAGATTCGACGGATTGATTCGGTCGAGACCATTCGCTTGGCTACTCGGGTTCCGGTCACGCTTCCCCAGCGAGTAACTGACGAGTTGGTGAAGGAACTGCGGCCGTTGCATCCAATCTGGGTGATGACTCATTTCAATCATGCGCGTGAACTCACCAAGCAGGCAGAACGAGCCTGTGCATGCCTGGCCGATAGCGGCTTTCCGGTGATGAATCAAACGGTACTTTTGCGCGGAGTCAACGATAGTGCACCGGCGCTCACCGCGCTGTTTCGCGGGCTAATTCGAAATCGGGTACGGCCCTACTACCTCTTGCAAGGTGATCCAGTACGCGGCACCAGTCATCTAAGGACGCCGCTCGATACCGGTCTGCGCATCATGCGCGAACTGCAGGGTCAGCTCAGCGGCATTGCGCTGCCGAAATTCATCGTTGATACGCCGGGCGGCCAGGGAAAAGTCCCGGTGAGTCCAGACTACATCTTGGCGCGCAACCCGGGCGTGACGCGCTTCCGGTCGCCGTTCGGCGTGGACGTCGATTACTTCGACCCGCCCGATGAGTAGAGCCCGGTGCCTCTGGGACAGCTCGGCGCAATCCGGTTCGCAAAGGCTGGCCATTCATCACGTCTCAGAAAACCCGCCCGCCAAGCTCGATGCGCTGAGGCTAGCCAAGGGCGCGCCAGAGGCACGCGATGACCAGTAGGGCCACGACTAGAGCCGTTACCTGTAGGCCGCGCTTTACTGCTCCGTGATCGTAGCTTTCAAGGGCCGCGAGATACAGGCGTTTGCGCTGGCAGAGGGTTGTCACCGCATCATCGTAATGCATCAATTCATCCAATGGCGCATCCGCTACCGGCACCTGCCCCTTGGTTTGCAAAATGGCGCGACCTAGATCAGCCAAGACTGTTGTCTGTTGCTCGCAAGCTTGGGTCATTGCGGTACTCGCAGAGGTAACGCTCGAATTCATGCTCCGCTCGAGAGCTGTACGACGAAGCTTCAAGTTGGCCAATTCTGATTGTTTTTGTGCCACTTGTGCTTCGGCTTGCTTCAGTTCCGTGCGTCGCGACTGGACCAATCCGTTGCAAGCATCCGCAGTTGGCAGCAGTGCCGTTGCCTGTTGCGACAGCTCGGCGAGGCGGCGCTCTTTGTTGGGATTCTTGCCAGGCACCTGCTCGATGTTGCGGCGCTCAATTTTGAGACGCTGAATACGAGCCTGCTCACGCTGCAGATCCGTTTCGGCGCTACCGAGCGCCTGCTGCGCGGCGAGCAGCGCAGCCTGAAGCTCTGTGACGTGGGTCTCGGTAGTCGCAATTGCCTGCTCGACTGCTTGGAGCTCGCTGCTCGACTGGGTTTGCAGTCGCTGAAGTTGGGTTTGAGCTATGTCACACACGGCTTCTGTTGCTTGCAGTGCCTGCAGAGCAGGCGCAAAACGGGGGTCGCTCGCGAGCATGCTGCGTAGCTGCATGGCAAGTGCCGTAAGGCACTGGTCGCGCTTGGCTTCGACCTGGCGCAACTCGGCAGTGATGGGATTGACCGCGCCAAGCAGGTCTCGGTGGCCTTGGTAGACCTGCAGGGCATAGAATGGCGTTTGCCACCAGGTTTTCGGCGGGTCGCCCCAGGAACGGAGCGGACGTACTAGCGCTCCGTCGATGAGTGCTGAATCGGGCTCTGGCGTGACTCCCGTCGGCCAGCGGCGCGCCCGCGGCGATTCGGGCCTGTTCGCCGGGTCTTGGACATTGGCTCCCGCCGGCAAATCGAGCGCAAGTGCAACGTCGGCCAGCCCTGTCATCAGGTCGTCATCGAGCGAGGCGTCGAACTCAAAGGCGGCACTGCTGGGCGTCGGCGGTTGCTGTCTTGTTGCGCCGGGTCCGGCCGTGGACGCAGGTTTCTGGCTCAGCCCGAGATCGAGATCCGGAATTTCGGGACTGGAATTGTCGCGGGGCGGAGCGTGAGGAGCCATCGCCAAGTGAAGAATTGTATCGTGAGCAGCGCGCGCCGCGAAAGCCAAATAGAAGCCTTTTCTTGCAGAGCAAGGGCCTCGTGGTGGTGCCCGCATACAGCGGGTATACAGGTGCTGACTGGACGCACGTGGATAAGCGCGCTACACAAAAGCCGCCCGTTTGATGTGGGCCTGCCAACTTTGCGTCTTGAACCCCGCCAGATCCGGAAGGAAGCAACGGTATTGCACAGCGAGTGTGGTGGGCCCTTACCTTATTTGGGGCTGCGGTTTTTGGGGTAGGTCCGCTGCCGAGCTGTGGGTTGAGAGCCTGATAAGGAGCTCTTGAGGGCACTTGACCGCGCATTCCTAGTCCGGGTCGGGAGCTGTCCTGTAGCTGAAGGGGAACAGCGATTGTGTTGTTGCAGAGACCCGCAAGCAGCGGCGGAACCCGGTTCACCCCCTGGAATCGACATCAAAATGTCTTTTCTAGGGGGTATTCCGCTGACCGGAGACCCAAAAATGTCTTCTTTGCAGCAGGGCTGCTTAAGAACGACATTAGAATGTCTTTTCTAGGGGGTATTCCGCTGACTGGAGACCCAAAAATGTCTTTTTTGCAGCAGGGCTGCTCAGATGCCACATCAAAATGTCTTTTCTGGCAGCAACGCTGGTTTCCATTCCCTTCAAGGAGTCGTCGACGGGGTGCAGGAGCGGTTTTTCAGACGCCGAACATCTCGATGACGCTGCCGTTGTGAGCTAGCGGTGCGTCGAGCGCGTAGTGCACGAGGGTGCACGCCACTTCTTCTGGACTCATTCGCGGCGCAAAGCCGCTGCCCTGCAACATTTCCGTATCTGTTGAGCCCGGTAGAACCGCGACCGTCATCATGCCGGAGTCGCGCAATTCTTCGGCGAGGCTTTTCATGAAGCCGACAAGACCCCACTTCGACGCGCAGTAGGCTGCAGCGTTTGCAGTCCCGAGCGTCGATGAGATACTGGCGACGTGGACGATGCGGCCGTTTCGTTTTGCGCGCATGGCGGGCAGCACTTCCCGCGTTATCAAGTACGGAGCCCGCAGATTCACGGCGATCTGTCGGTCCCAAGAGTCCAAGCTCAGCGTCTCGATTGGCTCGCGCTGCACCACGGCCGCAATGTTGATGACGGCATCTGGAGCACCGCCGCGCTCGAGCTGTTCATGGCAGGCGCGCACCGTAGCTTCGGCATCGGTGAGTTCCGCTTCGGCCAGTGTTGCGGCCACACCGAGGTCGGCGATTGCTCGCGAGACGGTCTCGAGCAACGTGGAACGGCGGCCGAGCAACACGAGATCCGTGCCGCGCCGCGCCAAGTGGAGTGCTGTTGCGCGGCCAATGCCCCGACTGGCACCGGTGAGCCACGCGAGCGTCACGCCGCCGGCCCTGGGTTCATGGCGGCCTCGAGTGCTTGGCGCCCTTCAGCAGTGGTGAATGAGCCCGCGTAGTGAGTAGTGGTCACTGCGGTGGCGGGCTGTTTTGCGCCACGCAGGCGCAGGCAAGCGTGCTGCATCTCCAGGCGGCAGTAGGCGCCTTTCGCCTCGCCATGCAGCATCAGTGCGTCCACCACGTTCGCACCAATCTGCTCTTGCAATGTAAAGCGACGGCTGTAGGCATCCACTAGGCGCGCCAATGTGCCAATCCCGAGCAGATGCTTGCCCGGCAAGTAGGCAACCGTTGCGACGCCTTCTGCGGGAAGCAAGTGGTGGGGGCACAGCGTGCTGATTGCAATTTTCGAGAGGACCACGACGGGCGAACCGTGCAGTTCGTTGGTGGCGGTTATTGCGAACAGCTCCCGGATATCGACGCCATATCCGCAGAGCCAATCCCGCTCCCACGACTCGACTACCAGCGCGGGTGCCTGAGCCAGAGTCGGGTCCTGCTCTGGGTCACAACCAAAGGCCTTGAGCAGCTCGACTACGGCACGCTGTGCTTGCTCTCTGTTGACTGTCATGTGCAGAACTCGATTCAGCGATGAATGTAGCATCGAGAACGCTTCAGGCGATGACACATCGTTGGCTGATACTAAATCAATAGGGAAAGATCTTAATCGCGACCTTGGTGAGAAACAAGTCGGCAATCAGGATGGAAATGGCGATTACCACCACGGTTCGCGTGGTGCTGTTACCGACTCCGGCAGTACCACCGCGAGTGGTCAACCCAAAATGGCAACCCACCAGAGCGATAATGGCCCCGAAGAAAGGCGTCTTGAACAGTCCGCTCGCGAAGTCCGACATGGTGATGCTGCCGAGAGCGCTTCGTAAGAAGAAAGCTGCCGGGATCTGAAATTCCAAGTCAGTGACCAGCATGGCTCCGGCAAACCCAAGCACCAGAGCAAAACACGCCAGGAGCGGCATGACGACTACTGAAGCGAGTAGACGCGGAAGCACGAGTTTCTTTAGTGGGTCGGCTCCGAGCGCGCGGATTGCGTCGACTTGCTCGGTGACGTTCATGGAACCCACTTCAGCAGCCATCCCAGCTCCGATGCGACCCCCGACGATCACGGCCGTAAACGTGGGCGCCAGCTCGCGAGCAAACGTCAAGCCGACCACCCGTCCCGTGTACTCCATGCCCCCGAATTTGCGCAAACCGAAAGCGAATTGCACGGCCATGACCATGCCGATAAAGATGCTGGTTACTGCCACGATACCAATCGAAGCGACCCCCAGTGCGTCAATCTGAGTCAGGACGGCTTTGGTCTCGAATGGGCGTCGAAACAGTGCGCGCAAGGTTCCCGCTGTCATTTGCGCCATCTGTCCGAGATGGGAAAGAAACGCGACGACTTTGTCGAGTTGGTTTTCGACGAAACCTCGGTGAGGCGGCGCCACGAGACGGCTGACGCGAGACACCGACGAGGGAGAGTTGTCGATGTCTTGATCCCCTTGCGGGCGGGAGATCGGATCAGAACCAGTGCTCGAAATGGGTCCCGTCATGACCGTGCATTCGTTGAGAAACCGGTGACGAATCGATCGAACTCGCTGATCGAACTCGGGCTCACCGTGGGTTCGGCGATGAGAACGAAGTCATAGACGCAGCCGTCTTTCTTCAGCACGTACACGACGAATCGCCGCGGCACGCCATCGAGTTTTGCAGAAAGCTCTGTTCGCAGGGCTTCTCGACCATCGAGCGAAAGTGTAGCTTGTGTCAGCGGGTGTCGATCCGTGAAGTATAGGAATAGGTGTTGTGTGAGTGCAGCAAGCGGAACGTCGTCACCGTCTTTGCCGCAACGACCGTTGACCGAGATGACGAGATCACGAGCTGGATCGCGAAACGCAAGCAGTGCAGGTTCACCATCCATCTGATGCCACCCAAGCGCAATCGGTCCAGTCTGGAATTGCAGCGCTTCGTTGGCGTAGGTATGCCCGTCCCATGCGGAGCGCGCACAGGCTGTAACCAGGCACAACACGCCAAGCCAGGCAAAACGGCGGCAAAGAGAGAGACGGCCTCGAGTCATTGGCGCGATTGGGACCATACCATGGAGCGATCTTGACGCTGCCAAACTGGAAACACCTTATGCGAAGTTGCTTCAGGACCCTCGACCGGCCGTCGGTCATGGGCATTGCTTCTCGGTGGCAACTACCCGCGTGCTAGGCTCTCGCCAGCGATGATTCCCATCCGTGACGAGAATCCTACCCAGCGGATTCCGATCATCAATTACTCGCTGATCGGGCTCAATACCCTGGTCTGGCTGTGGGAAGTTATCTCCGAGCAGTCCGGTGCATCCTGGTTGACGGCCGCCTATGGTTTGGTTCCCCGGCGATTCTTGGGCGATCCAGCAGGGGATGCCTTCACCATTTTGCTTAGCATGTTCATGCACGGCGGTTGGGCGCACGTCGGGGGCAACATGCTTTTCCTCTACATATTCGGTGACAACGTGGAGGATGCTTTGGGTCGATGGCGCTATCTTGCCTTCTATTTAGTGAGCGGGTTGGTGGCAGCCGCAGCCCAAGTATTTGTTGATCCTTCGAGTACGATTCCCATGGTCGGCGCGTCTGGGGCTATTGCCGGAGTTTTGGGCGGCTATATGGTGCTCTATCCGCGAGCACCCATTGTCGTGCTCAATCCGGTTTTCCCGCTTTGGTTCCTTCTTGGCCCGGTTCTGGTCTTCCCGGCTTGGCTCGTCGTGGGGGAATGGTTCCTGATGAACTTCTTCATGGGCACGGGTGGCTCGTCCGCGGCACAGACTGGGGTTGCAGTCTTTGCACATATCGGTGGCTTTCTCGCCGGGCTTCTGCTCGTCAAGCCGATGCGAGAGAAGCAACGAACACTGGCGCGTCGAGACTGGGGAGGCTGGCGTCGCCCACCGCAATCTCCTGGGGGCTCATCCGGATTCGGTGGTGGATCGTGGGGCGGTTCCGGTGGATGGCCTGGCGGCTCAAATGGGCGTCCTGGGCGTTGGAAGTGAAGATGGCCGGGTAACGGCCGCAGTCTTCAAGCTCAGCGAGCAAGCGTCCTGAGACGCAACGAATAGTGCGCCGCGCCTTGCCGGTCCATCGGGCTAGCGATAATGCTTGCCCACCAGAAAATGCTGCTCCCCAAGCTCTACAACACGCTCAGCCGAAACGTGGAGCCGATCGCCACGCGCGACGGCAAGGTCGGCATCTACTGCTGCGGTCCAACTGTCTATGATGTGCCTCACGCGGGCAATGCGCGAGCTGCTCTTGTGCCGGACATCTTGGTGAGGCTGCTGCGTGCCTTCGGCTTGGAGGTCACCTACGTTCGCAATATCACTGACGTTGACGACAAGATTCTCGATCGTGCCAAACAGCAGGGGATCTCGCCCTTGGGCCTATCGGCGAAAATGGCAGTCGTCTACCAGGACCTAATGAAGCAACTGGGGTGCGTGCCCCCGACGCATGAACCCAAGGTCAGCGAGAACATCGACGACATCGTGCAGCTCATCCAGCAGATCATTGCGCGTGGCAGTGGCTACGTGCTCGACCGTCCCAACGGCACGCGCGATGTCTACTTTAGCGTGCGCAGCTTCTCCAGCTACGGCAAGCTTTCACGGCGCAAGATCGATGAGCTGCAGGTCGGAGCGCGCATCGAACGCGACGAAGATAAGGTCGATCCGCTCGATTTTGCACTCTGGAAGGGTGCGACGGCGGATGAATGGGGTTGGGAGAGTCCGCTTGGACGTGGACGCCCAGGCTGGCACATCGAGTGCTCGGCCATGAGCGAGCGGTTTTTGGGCCACGGTTTCTCGGTGCACACCGGGGGTATGGATCTGATCTTTCCGCATCACGAGAACGAGATCGCTCAAAGTGAAGCAGCGCACCCGGATGCAGGTCCCATGGCGCAGTGCTGGCTGCACAACGGCTTTCTCAACGTCGACAAGGAGAAGATGAGTAAGTCACTCGGCAATTTCGTGACCGTGCCAGACGTGCTTGTTCGCAACGATGCCGAGGGATTTCGGTGGTTCTTACTCACGGCGCACTATCGTGCCCCTCTGCAATTGGACACGACTACTGTGGATGGCAGGGCAATATTTCCCGGCATTGACGAAGCAGAAAGGCGCGTGGACTACCTGTATTCGACCATTGAACGGCTGGCGGAGTTCGGCCCGGCGCAATCCGATGCCAAGGGGGTTGCAAAAGACTTGGCCTCGTTCTCTGACTCGATCAAGCGCAGCATAGCCGATGCGCAAACTGCACTGCTAGACGACATTAACACCCCCGTCGCGTTGGCGGCGCTCGGCGAACTTCTGAAGTCGGCGAATGAGCTGTGCGACTTGAGGCAGAAGCGACGCAAAGACCCGAAGCTCGTCCAGGCGGCGGAGCAGCTAGGAACCGAGTATCGCAGTGCCATTGTGCAGATCACGAATTGGCTTGGTCTGCTGCAGAGTTCGCCGATTGAGTATCGCGCCCGCACGCGAGATTGCCGGGCCAAGCGGCGCGGCGTTTTGATTGCGGATATCGAGAGCAGGATCAGCGAACGCGTGCAGGCGCGTCAGGCTCGCGATTTTGCCCGTTCCGACGCGATCCGCGATGAGTTGAGCGCTTGGGGCGTCGTGGTGAGTGATTCGCCCACGGGCGCTACTTGGTCGATTGGCGTTTGACGCTGGGGCGTGCTGGTTTCGGTGTCTTTGCTCGAGGGCCGCTCGACTTGCCCCGAGCGGGGACCGAGATTGCCTGAGTTGTGAGCAATTCGTCAACGAGCAAGGTGAGCAGGTCGAGCGTGTGCGTGCGCGACTGTACCTTGGGCAACGAAGCGGCGGTTCGTGCGAACGAGCCAACACTCCTGCTACCGATGTTCAGCAAGCTGGGAGTCATGTTCACGCGCAATTCAATCTCGATACTGAGAATCAGGAGCGACCAATCCAAAGGGTCCAATTGCGGGTTGCGTTGCAGCAAAGTCCGCAGCTTGGTCT